>Ga0310122_10000369_pt1 | contig 28830 bp, 27 predicted proteins | sample CB6_Bottom_1051__FD_203503 | JGI IMG/M metagenome (GOLD analysis project Ga0310122, IMG submission 203503) | Marine microbial communities from Western Arctic Ocean, Canada - CB6_Bottom_1051 | ecosystem: Environmental > Aquatic > Marine > Oceanic | place: Canada: Western Arctic Ocean | collected...
CACCTCGGTGGGCGACAACGCAAACTCGCTCTCGACTCCCTTGGCCACCCAATCTCGAAGCGCCGCAACATACGGAGTTCGGTCAGTCACGATCTCTCCGGCAGCGGCCATCATTTCTCCCATACGACCAGGCGGCAGCGCCGGGGCCGCTTCGGTCGGCGATTCTTCAGTAAGAAGGTCGGGAGCACTCGGCCAGGCCGGTTCCGCGGGCCGAGCGATCATTCCTGATTCGTCGATCCAGATGCTGTTTGGAATGTTGACGATGCCGAAGCGTTCGTCCACGAGGTGGGCGACGTCGATCAGCGAAGGGTGTTCTGGCTTTGCTGCATCGACATAGGACCGCGCTGCTTCAGCGCCCATCGATTCGAGACACACAGTGACAATCTCCAATCCCTTGGGATGGAGCTCAGCGCGAAGGGCCTGCCACCCGGGCAGGTCATTGGCGCAGCCTCAATAGGGCGACCACGCCACCAACACGACCTTTTGGCCACGCAACGTGCGCAGATCGAATTCAATCCCAGCAAAATCGGGAAGAACCAGATCGGGTGCGTCGGCAGTACTCAGCGCTCGCCCGTTCACACTCGCAGGGCCCAACGCTGCGAGATCTCTCGAATGACGGGCGATCGACATGCCGAGATCGCTTGCCAGCGCGGCGACCTCGACTTCGTCCCCTTGCGGCCCATCGATGAGCGGTATGCACACATCGCCGCGACACGCGCCTTCTGGTCGGAGCGACCATCCTGTACCTCGTTCAAATGCCGCCTTGGCCATTCGACTTTCCGTGAGCACCGTGAGCAGCATATTCTCTCGCCTCTCCGAATTGGAAGGATTTCTCTTCGATGCAAGCGAGCATACGCGATTCATTGTCGCTGCGAACGCTCGATATCCAGCAACCATTTTGCCCGAAACGACACTAGCAGCTTGTCGAAAAGCGGGGACAGCGCGGCCGAAATGATCGATCCCATTCGCCATAACCTCGGAACTTCGTTCTGACGGCTTCGCGGTCCGGTGGGGAACCATTCGCCACCCGGTTGGTCCGGCCCGCGTGCTCCCTTAGTATCTCCATCCATTGCGAGGAGGTCACATGAGCGCTGCGGTCGATTTCAATCAGTACGACCCGATGAAACGTGAGGTTCAACAAAACCCGTTCCCCTACTACGAGGCGCTACAGCGTGACGCGCCCGTATACAGACATCCGGTTTCGGGAATCTACTTCGTTTCGAGACTTGATACGGTGAACCGCATCTTCGCTGACCCGGCGACCTTCTCGTCGAAATTCTCGAATACCGGGACGACCGCCGGCTCACCGGAGATGCTCGAGCAGTTGAAGGAAATCTCCTCGCGCGGCCAATCGCCCGTGGACACGATGTTGACGGCGGACCCGCCCTTGCAAACGCGCTACCGCAAGACAGTCGGCCGCGCTTTCTCGACCAAGCGCATCGCGATGCTCGAACCGATGATACGCGAGAACACGAACGATCTCATCGATGCATGGCCGGATGCCGGGCGTGTCGACTTCGTGAACAGTTTCGCAGTGCCCTTTCCTGTCGGAGTCATCGCCGCAACTCTCAACATGGCTCCCGAGGCCGTGGAGCATATCAAGCGATGGTCCGATGCATCGGTCGCAGCCCTCGGCGTGGCGCTCGATGACGACGCCCGGCTCGAGGCTGCACGCGCCGTCGTAGAGGCGCACCAATATTGGGTCAAGGAATTCAAGGCTCGCCGCGAGGAGCCACGCGAAGACTTCCTGACAGAACTTACCCAGGCCATGTTCACCGAGGAATCGGGTAAATCGCGAGTGCTCGACTATGCCGAGCTCGTAAGCATCATCTTGCAACTGATGGTGGCTGGAAACGAAACGACGACAAAGCTGATCAATGAGACCGTAAAACTGTTGATCGAGAATCCCGATCAGTTTCAGCGGATCAAAGATGACCCGTCCACGATTCCAGACATGGTCGAAGAGGCGCTCCGGCTTTCGAGTCCGAATCAAGGATTGTTCAGGGTCGTCCAAAAGGACGTTGAGCTCGACGACGTGAAAGTTTCAGCGGGCTCGACATTATGGGTGATGTTCGGCGCGGCCAATCGAGACGAGCGCCATTTTCCCGAACCGGACAGGTTTGATCCCACGCGAGAAAATTTGCGTGACCACATCGCCTTCGGAAAAGGCGCGCACTTCTGCATCGGTGCTCCGCTCGCGCGACTCGAAGCCAAAGTCTGCTTCGAACTCCTTGCTGAACGCATCGAACACTGGGAATTCGCACCCGGCAACACGTTCGAATACGAGCCAAGCTACATCTTGCGCGGCTTGAAGAATCTCGAACTCGACATCAAGAAGGCATCATAATGGCAGCTCTCGACGGCAAGGTGGCTGTAATTGCAGGCGGTTCCGGAGGATTTGGCGAAGGAACCGTCCAGCGGTTCCGCGACGAAGGCGCAACGGTATGGATAGCGTCTCGGGACGAGGCGCGGGGCAAGGAGAGCGCCAAGAAGCTCGGGGCGCGCTACCAGCCGTGTGACATCACGCGCAGCGAAGACATCAAAGCGCTGGCGGACGCCGTGCTCGCAGAGTCGGGTCGAATCGACATCGCCGTCAACAGCGCCGGTTACGAAGACAATTGTGCGTTTTCGGATCTCGAACCCGAGCGAGTCGAGCGCATGGTGGCGGTACAATTCACAGGCGCCCTCTACTTCATCCAACACATGGCCAACGCAATGAAAGACGGAGGATCGATCATCACGATCGGCTCTCTGACCGCCACGCTGACAGCCGATGGATATGCGCCGTACGCGGGCGCCAAGGCCGGCGTCAACCACGCCACGCGGATCGCGGCGGCCGAGTATGGACCGAAGGGAGTCCGAGTCAACGTAGTCTCCGCGACGCTCGTCGAAACACCGATGACGGCGGCGATCATCAATGCACCGGGAGTACGCAAGGCCTTCGTGGCGGAGACCCCGCTCGGGCGTTTCGGACGCACCGACGACATCGTGAATGCAGTCTTCTGGCTTGCCTCCGAACAGGCGAGCTTCATCACCGGACAAAACCTGCTGGTCGATGGAGGGACCTCGCTGCGGCGCCTTCCGAGAGTCGACGATTTCATTCGATCCGCACAGGAAGAGATGGCGGAGTAACTCCTGGATCCCCGACTGCAAAACCTCTTCGATCGCGATGCGATCCACGATGTCCTGATTCGTTATGCCACGTCGCTCGACGATCGCGACTGGGATCGACTCGCCAGCTGCTTCGCCGATGATGCGATCGCCGACTATGGACGCGGTGCCCTCGAGGGCCCTGAGGCGATCGTCGGGCTGTGCCGCCAGATGCTCGAACCCCTCGAGCTGAGCCAACATCTACTGGGCAGTTTCGAAATCACGGTCACCGGCGAGACGGCGACGAGTCGATGTTACTTCCACGCCCAGCATGTGAGACCTAAGCTCGCTGGCGGGTCCCAGTTGATCGTCGCCGGAACCTACGAGGATTCGCTTCGACAGCAAGCCGGGCAATGGCTGATTCAGAAACGGCGGCTCATCTTCTCCTGGCAGTCCGGAAACTCAAAAGTTCTCGATCCTTGATCCACTCGAGGACCTCGAGGCCTTCGATTCGGTGGTGAACGCTTGGCCGCGAGCCGCTCAGCCTATTCGCCAGCAATCAACTCATTCAGTTGATGAAGTGTTTCCACGCGTTCTTCGAGCGTATTCCCCACCAGGCTCACGTTCAGGCTCGTCACACCCGCTTCGCGATAGGCGGCAAGCCGCTCCTTGACGAAGCCCTTGGGTCCGATCAGTGTCGTCTCTTGAATGAAAGAAGTCGGTACGGCAGCGGCGGCTTCACGCTTCTTACCAGCGAGATAGAGTTCTTGAATTTCCTGGGCTTCCTTCTCGTATCCGTAGCTCTTGAAGACGTCGTTGTAGAAGTTCTTCTTCTTTGCACCCATGCCGCCGACGTAGAGCGCGATGCCATCGCGTCCCCGATCCCGTAGCTTTTCGAGCCCTTCCCCGATTCCGACACCACCGCCCGCGAAGACCTCCAGAGCCCCACGACCCGGATCGCGTCGTGACCGTCCGGCAGCCAGCGCATCGCCCCAGTGCTGCTCCGATTTGTCGGGATGAAAGAAGACCGGGAGCCAGCCATCAGCCAGTTCCGCCGTCTGCTCGACACTCTTCTGACCGAGTGCTGCGATCGCGATCGGAATTTCGTCGCGCACAGGATGCGTGATCATCTTGAGCGGCTTGCCGAGTCCCGTACCGCCCACCGTCAGGGGAATCTGATATTTCCGTCCTTCGTGGACGAGTCGCTCTCGCTTCCAGACTTTTCGACAAATCTCAATCACTTCGCGAATTCGCGTGACCGGCGCGTCGTATTCGACGCCATGGAAGCCTTCGATTACCTGTGGCCCCGATGCGCCGAGGCCTAGCATCGCCCGGCCACCAGAGAGGGCGTCGACCCCGGCCGCCGTCATCGCGAGCAGAGCAGGCGTCCGGGTGTAAATCGGAAGAATGCCCGAAGCGATGCGCACGCTCGTCGTCTTTGCGGCGAGGTAACCCATCAAGCTCGGAGCATCAAAGCCGTAGGCCTCAGGTACCCAGGCGGTATGGAGCCCCGCCTTTTCGAGTGCCTGAATTTCTTCGACGGCTTCCGTAAAACCGCCCACATAACTGATCATCGTTGCGACTTGCATGAGTCTCCTCGGCCCAAAGCCTGCGGCCCCGTTTCCATGACATGCAGCCGTTGGCGATTGGGTTTAGCCTTTGCGTGCGTCGTTAATGACTGCCACCGGCTCCAGGCACCGCGCGCGGCGACAGACGCTACTCTACCGAAGCCATGACAGACAAGACCTCCAACCATCAGCTCAGCGAAATGAAATGTCCTGTGTCGCTCGAAGACGTCGACCTCTTCGGCGCGGGTGCCCAGGAACATTGGTACGAGGCCTACGAGATTCTCCACCGCGAGTGTCCCGTACGAATCATTCCGGGCGAAGGGCTCGGCGGCGGCTCGGACGCCTACATACTGACGCGCTACGCGGACATCGCGCGCGTCGTGAGGGATCCCGAACGTTTCAAACCAACGCTCAGCTTCGGGATCGAAGCGGCGCAACGCAGTCTGCGGGAAGCGAAGGCGCAGGGAAGCAACCCAGAGCTTCCACGCGAACTCAACGCGATGGTCGCATCGATGGCGACGCTGCGACCAACTCAGGAGCTCTATCGCGCGCACAGACAAGAACTCACGGATCCATGGGTGGGACCCGGCGCGAAACGTCATGTAGCGATGATCACGGAGACCGTCGACGCGCTGATCGACGAATGGATTGACGATGACCAAGTCGAGTTCATCTCGCAATTCGCGAGGCCGCTGCCTCAGAGGGTCATGGCCAGGGTCTTGGGCTTTCCACTGAAAGACGTCTCCCGCCTGGCGCTCTGGGGTACGGCTCAGGTAGCCCCCTTCGTGCACGGCAAGGGCCACCGCAACGTCCTGTCTCGTGAGGAACTTGAAGAGCAGGCTCGAATCCTCGAGGGCTTCGCAGACTACGTCGCTGAACAGGTCGCTCAGAAGCGCGCGAAGCCGGATGACGACATGATCAGCTTTCTCACACAGGTCACCTATCAGGCGCTGGACCGAAAACTCACTGACGCCGAGATCCATGGCGTGGTCTACGCGATGGTACTGGGCGGACTGGAAACGACTCAGTATGCGCTCGAGGAACAGGCGCAGCTGCTATGCGATGACCCGGCGCTCCTGGGCCAACTTCGACGCGACCGCAGCAAGCTGCGAGGCTTTACCGAGGAAGCAATGCGATTGCGTGCCCCGACGCAGGGACTATCCACGCGCGTCACGACCCGAGACGAGGAATTCCAGGGTGTTCGGGTACCGAAGGGGTCGCTTCTGCACCTGCGCTGGGGGGCAGGCAACGTCGACGCCGAAGAATACGAGTGTCCACATCAGATCCAGCTCGACCGCAAGCGCGTCACCGCACATCTGACCTTTTCTCAGGGACCGCGCACGTGCCCAGGATCGGGTATCTCGCGCCTCGAACAAACGATCGCCTGGGATCGCCTGCTCGATCGCATCGCGTCGCTCGAATACGCAGCGGGCAACGATTTCCTGCACCAACCCGGCATCATGCTCGGAACTCTGGAATTGCATCTCAAATTCGCAAGGGCTTCGTAGCCCGTCTGCCGGGAAACAATTTCGCGACACAATCAAGTAACGTCCGTACCAGCCGATTCCCTACAGGAGCCCGATATGTCCGCTGCAGATCTAGTCTTTCGAAATGCTCTCATCGTCGATGGGTCCGGTTCGCCCGGCTTCGTGGGAGACGTCGCCGTCAGTGAGGGCGAAATCGTCGCCGTCGGAAGCTACGAGGGACGTGGCGGCGAAGAGATCGATGCCACCGGTCGCGCCCTCGCCCCGGGATTCATCGACATTCACACGCATTTCGATCCTCAGCTCTGCTGGGACAGCCTCGCCACCCCTTCGATCGAACATGGAGTGACGACGGTCGTCACGGGCAATTGTTCCTTGAGCCTGGCGCCCGTGCATCCACACGGCGTCTCGAAGGTGATCAGCATGTTCGAGGTGATCGAGGACATCAAGAAGCGAACCTTCGATGCAGCGGTTCCTTTTTCCTGGGAGACGTTTCCTCAGTATCTAGACCACATCAGACCAAACCTCGGCATCAACGTAGGCGCATTGATCGGCCATTCGGCCATTCGGCTCTATGTGATGGGCGAAGACGCTCAGAAGCGTGCGGCAAACCCGGACGAAATCGAGGCCATGTGTGTCATCGTCGAGGAAGCGATGACGGCGGGGGCGTTGGGGATTTCATCCTCTTATGTCGACATCGACGAGAACATGGTCCCGGTTCCGAGCCGATTCGCAGAACTCGACGAGAAGATCGCACTCTGCAAGGCCATGGCGAAGAGTGGTCGGGGCGTCTGGCAAGTCGTTCCCTTCTTCCCCGATCCGAGTCAGCAGCTAGCCAATATCAGGGAACTCGGAGAGATCAGTCGAGCGGCCGGCATCATGTGCTCGCTGCAGCCGATTCTCTCGTCGCCCGCTTCGCCCGACGCAAAGGAATCGATCGCAGCACTCGAAGAAGAACATGCCAAGGGCGGACGTGTCTACGGGCAGGTCATGCCTCGCTGTTTCGATCTCAACATGCGTCTGTCCGAAACCAGCATGCTCCTCTATGGCTTGCCAGGTTGGAAGGCGATCATGGACGAGCCGATGCCGGGACGCATAGCCAGTTTCGCCGACCCCGATCGTCGAGCAGACTTGGTCGACGAGATGGCTTCGGCCGGCGGGATGAGCGCCGCCGTTGCCCTCCTGCGCGTGGGTCAGATCAAGTCGGAAGCCAATCAGCCCTTCGTGGGCAAGACCCTGATGGAGATTGCCGCGAGCGAAGAGCGCAGCATAGGCGAAGTCGTACTCGACATCGCTTTGGCCGATGATCTCGAGACCGAGTTCCAGCTCGTCGACGTGCTGAACGCGGACAAGCCGGCCGTGGCCGGCCTGATCGATCATCCCTTGTGTCATTTCGGGGCTTCGGATGCGGGCGCCCATGTCACGCAGTTCTGCGGGACCGGAGACACGACGCATTTGCTCGAATATTATGTGAAGCAGACCGGCCAGATGAGCCTCGAACGCGCGGTCCATCGCATGACGGGTGAGGTCGCGAAAGACTGGGGGCTGGCCGATCGCGGCCTGATCGAGGTCGGCCGACCCGCCGACCTCGTGCTCTTCGATCCAGAAGCGGTTTCAGTGGGCGAGAACGTCTTTCGAAACGATTTTCCAGGTGAAGCCAACCGCTACGTTCGCGAAAGCCGGGGCTACGATGCAGTCGTGATCAATGGAGAGATCGTTCTCCGCGATGGCGAGTACACGGAAGCGCGACCCGGTCAGATCGTATAGCGAAGCCTACGAGTATAATGGTCGAGTCATGAGCGAATTGAATTTCGGACGAATCTTCCGGTATGCCGAGCGGTTCGTAGATGAAATCGCCGTTCACGATCTGGGCAATGGCCACCGCGCCAGCTACGGAGAACACTTCGAACGAGTCGCTCGGGCCTGCGGGGCCATGTCCTCCATCGGGATTGGGAGGGACGATCCCTTCGCCGTATTGGCGAACACCAGTCATCACTACCTTGAACTCTGGCGCGCAGGTCTTGTCGGGGGTGGGATCATCAACCCCCTCAATACGCGCCTCGCCGCAGACGAAATCGTCTACATCCTGAAGGATTCGGGTTCCGAGGTCCTCTTCGTCGACGCCGCCAATGCGCCCGTCGCGTTGGAAATTCGCTCCCGGGTTCCGCGCCTTCGGCAGTTGGTGCAGATCGGGGATGACGAAGCCATCGGATGCGATGCTCCACTCGAAGGGCTCATGAAAGAAGCGAATGCTTCGCTGCCCGCAGAACCGGATGACGCCGCGGCCGCAGTTCTCATGTACACCGGCGGAACCACCGGTCTGCCCAAAGGCGTGGTACTGAGTCAGAGAGCCATCGCGCTCGTCATCTACCGAATGCTCGTCGAGTTTCCGATTGTCGCCGGCACCCGGTTCTTGAATTTCATGCCGATGTTTCACATCGGAGGAATCACTAGCTGGGGCCTCCTGCTACCGGTGGGCGGGCGCACGGTCCTCCTGCCCGCCTTCGAGCCCAAGGCAGTCAATCATGCAATCCGTGAACATGAGATCACCTTGATCGGTGCGGTTCCCACGATGTTGGCGCAGATGCTTCAACAGCCGGACTTTGAACCCAGCATGCTCGAGAGCCTGCGCCTGATCCTCTACGGCGCCGCACCGATGCCGCCTACCCTGCTGGACCGACTCATGGCGATGTCCTCCGATCTTTCACTCGCTCAGTCTTACGGGATGACCGAGTGTGCGTCGACCGTGACCGTCCTCAACGCGCTCGATCACCGTAGAGGAGGTGCACCTCTGCAGTCTGTGGGTCGAGCGGCCTTCGGCGTCGAAATCGACATTCGCGAGCCCGACGGAAGCACCTCCGCTTCGGGGAAGATCGGAGAGATCTACATTCGATGCGACTCGATCATGACCGAGTACTGGAACAAGTCGGAACAAACGGAGGCTTCGCTCGTCGATGGCTGGTATCGAAGCGGTGATGCAGGCCACCTGGACGAGCAGGGCTATCTCTATCTCGCCGACCGCGTGAAGGACATGATCGTGACGGGCGGCGAGAACGTCTATTCAATCGAAGTCGAAAATGCCATCAGCTCCCATCCGCACGTGATCCAGGTCGCCGTCATTGGCTTGCCGGACGAGTTGTGGGGGGAAACCGTACACGCTGTCGTCGTTTGCGACCCCGAAGCCACAAACCAGGCCGATCTGATGGCCCATGCGCGCAAGACGATTGCGGGATTCAAAGTCCCGAAAAGCTGGACGCTGCAATCGGATCCCCTGCCCCTCACAGCGGCAGGGAAAGTCTTGAAACGCAAACTTCGCGAACGCCACGGTGTGTGCTGATCCAATGAGCAACGACTCGAGAAACGCGAAGCTGCTCTACGTGTTGGCCTTTTTGTCTGGCGCCGCCGCACTCGCCTACGAGGTGAGTTGGACGAAGTGGCTGTCACTCAGCTTCGGCAGCAGCACGCTAGGCGTCAGCGCCACCGTCGCTGGCTTCATGGGCGGCATGGGCGTCGGAGCATGGGCCTATCATCACGCTCAGGCTCGCGTCGCAAATCCCTTGCGGCTCTACGCGGCGCTCGAATGTGCGATCGCCCTGAGCGCGGTCGGACTGACATTAATCCTGGAAAGTCTGCCAGAGCTCTTTGCGGTATTGCTCCCGTCATTGTCGGAGAGCGGCGGCGCATGGAGCATCTTCCTACGGGTGATCACGGCCCTCGGTGTGCTGCTCCTCCCGACAGCTCTCATCGGTGCGACCTATCCCGCCCTGTGCAGTGTCGTGATTTCGAATTCGGAAGGACTCGACCGCCATCTCGGCGCTCTCTATGGATGGAATACGATCGGTGCCGCCTGTGGTGGCCTGATTGCGGGAATCCTGCTGATTCCAGCGGTCGGACTGAACGGCGCAGTCGGCATCGGAGTCGCCCTCAACCTCGCCGTCGCGGCCGCCGCGCTCGCCATCGATGTGCGCACCTTGCCTCGTGCGGCCGACCCGCCTCGAGTCCTGCCCGATCCCGACGTGCAGCTCCGGACCGGCCTTCCGCGTGGCGTCACCGCCGGAATCTTGTTCCTGTCGGGCTTCACGACGCTCGCCTATGAAATCATCTGGTTCCGAGCCTATCGACCGATCGCGGGGACCAGCACCTTTGCTTTCACGATCGTGCTGGTGACCTTTCTATTGGGTCTTGGTTTCGGTGCGCTTCCCCTTCGCCGAATCATCGCCTTCGGCAATCCGATCCGGAGTCTTTCTCTCATCCAGATTGGAATTGCCCTCACCGCGGCGGCAGGCATGGCCGGTCTGGGCGCGCTTCTCGAAGCGCCCTACGGAATTTCGCTCTCCGTGACGAACTCAACTGTTCGCACACTCGAGTGGCCCATCCGACTCCTCCTGCATGGTGTCACCGCCCTGATCATCATGCTGCCAGCAACGTTGTTGATGGGCCTCTCATTCCCGCTGGCGAGTAGATTGTACGTCGACGACCCAACGCAAGCGGGCAAGCGAGTGGGCAGCGCGGTGCTGTTCGCGAACCTGGGGAGCATCGTGGGAGCCATTGGTGCGGCGACCATCCTCCTTCCTCGGCTCGGAAGCATGAGCGGCACGAAGCTTCTGATCGGGCTCAATCTCCTGATGGCCCTCGTCGTCGCCCTCTTCGACCCGGGCAAGAAGTTCGAGAGATGGCGCTGGCTCGTCCCAGGCGTGGGCGCCGCGGCGATGCTTACAGCACTCATTCCGACTTCCGCGATACACCCGTCGAATCCACTAGGCGCTATTCCGTCCAGAGTGATCTTCGAACAGGAAGGTGATCTTGCGACCGTGCGCGTGGCCGAGGGGATCGCGAATCCGACCTTGCGCGGGATGAGCATCGACGGGGCAACGATCGGCGTCTCCGCCGGTTGGCTACATTCGACCTACAGCAAGCAAGTCATTCTTGCGCACCTGCCCTTGGCGTTGGAGCCGAGTCTGCGAAGCGCGCTCCAGATCGGGCTCGGATCCGCGTCCACACTGGATTCCATGACACAGCATCCAACTCTCGAACGGATCGACGCGGTCGAGATCAACGAAGCCGTTGTTCGAGGGGCCGCCTTCTTCGAGGAATCTCGGGCGTTCGACGACCCTCGGGTAACCGTCCACGTCGATGACGCCATCCACTATCTCCTACGGACCACGTCGACCTACGACATGATCGTCGCCGATGGAAAACAAGACATCGACTTCTCTGGCAACGCAAAAGTACTGAGCCAGGAATTCTACGAACTCGCTCTGCGCCGTCTCAGCGACCGCGGGCTCTTCGTTCAATGGATCAGCACAATGAATCTTCACGAGGACTTCGATGTAATCGTGCGCACTGCAGCGTCGGTCTTTCCGAATCTCAACGTCTTCTTCCAGCCGGCTCGCTCCGTTTTCCTCGTCGGCTCACACCAACCACTCGATGGCCGCGCCTATATGGAACATCAGGACGTGCCGCCTCGCGTGATGGAAAGCCTACGCCACGTTGGAATTGGCCAGATCGATTGGCTTCGATTGGGCTGGTTGGCTGATCGCGAGGCGCTCATACAGGCCGTAGGCGACGGGCCGATCAATCGATGGGGAGATCCAGTCCTCGAGTTTTTCGCATACATGGCGCCACCTGACTCATTTTCTGGAATCGCTTCCCTCGAGAACATCGAACGACTTTTCGAAGCGAACGCTCTGGCAATCAGCCGGACTCCCTCCGGATTCGCTCCCCTCGATCCGGACACACTCCAAGCACACCGTTTGACGCAACGGGCTTACGTAGAATTCGCGTGGCGACACCCGCAAAAGGCCCGCACGCTATTGCACCAGGCAAAGGATCTTGCGCCCGATGATCCGATCGTTGCGAATGCGTTGAAGAAGATTCTAGGCCGGCGCGCCCGTAGGCATCCCACTCGACGCTAGCGGCGGGCGCACTCAAGCTTCAGGCGGACACGAGCCGGGTCGCCCAAGCCATGGCAGAAAAAGCCTGGCGCCAACTCTGCCGTATTCAATTCCACCAGACTCGTCTAGAATCTGACGGGTTCGACCCAGACAGATCTACCCGTCACAGGAGGCGCGAGTTCATGAAGAACCGTCCGAGCATCATTACATACACCGACGGATTTACAGTCGCAGAACTCGAGGAGTTCGCGCGTCGAATCGAAGGGCTCGGCTACGACTCGCTCTGGGTCACGGAATTTACCGGTCGTGATCCATACACGACGGCCGCACATGTCCTCGCTCGAACCGACACGATCAAGATCGCGACCGGCATCGCAAACGTGTATTCACACGATGCCGTCGTAGCGGCCCAGAACCGCCAGACGCTGGCGGAACTGTCCGGGGGTCGCTTCGTGCTGGGGCTCGGTGTCTCGCATCCGCCCATGGCCGGGATGCACGGTCTCCAATGGGTGCCCCCGCTCGCGAAGATGCGGACGTACCTCGACACCATGGATGCGACACGCGTCGACTCGCCGGCGGCCGCCAAGCCCGCTCCGATCTGGCTCGCGGCCAATGGCCCGAAGCTGCTCGAACTCGTCGCTCAACGATGTGACGGCGCGAATACATACCTGCTGCCTCCCGCGCATACGAAGCGGGCGAGAGAAATCCTAGGACCCGACAAGAGGCTCAACGTCGTATTGCCCTGTTGTCTCTGCGAGGATCCGGAGATTGCCCGAAAGATCTCGCGGGCGGCTCTCGGCATCTACATGCCGCTACCCGCCTATCAGAAGGCATGGCAAGATTGGGGATTCGATGAGTCGGATTGGGCGGGCGGCGGAAGCGATCGCTTGATCGACATGATCGTGGCATGGGGAGACGAATCTGCGATTCGAGCGCGGATCGATGAATATGAGGCGGCCGGCGCTTCACATATCGCAGTCAGCGCCTACAACCCAGAAGGTCGCGGCCCGCAGCCGCATTGGAAACTTCTCGAGACGCTCGCGAGCTGATCGGCCGGCTCAGCCGAAGTCTCTCCGATCCGATCGAATGTCGCTCAGACGCGAACGATGGAGAACACGGGAATCGTGCGTGGCGCCGCCGACTCCACGTAGGCGGCAAATTGGGGCACCGATCCCGCTTGAAGTTCGACTTTCTTTCGCGCTTCCTCTGCGGCCAGTTCAACGACATCGGCCATGAAACGTTCGCGCCCGAGCTCAACTTCGATTCGGGGATGCGCCCTCAAATTGTAGTACCAGTCGGGATGTGTACTGGCTCCGGCGGCGGTGCCGAAGAGCAACATCTCTTGGCCTTCATAGATCACGATGAGTGGGATTTCGCGCATCGTTCCAGAACGTGCGCCAATCGTGTTCAAGATCACAACCGGCAGATCACCAAACTGCGCGACCTTGCCGCCACTTCTTCGAAATTCCGAGACGACTTCCGGGTTCAGTTTCTTCCAGTCGATCATGCTGGAAGCGTAAGAGTTGCCGTCGCGCGTGTCATCATCTCCGCAGAGCCGCTCCTGCTTCCGACTCAGTCGTCGTTCAGGAATTCATCGATCGTCATTTGCAGTCGTCGAATTCGCGCTTCCTGGTAGTTCCCGAGCGTAATCCCGGGCTTGCGGCTCGTCTTGAAGCCCCGCTGTTGTGCGCGGAGGTTCCCCGTGTCCTGGTCGTACACCCTGCCCAGCCAACCCAGCTCTTTCACCTCGGTATACGACTGCTCGAGATCGAGGCGAATCGGTTCGGGCGGATCCGGATGGCCGGCACCCTCCGGTAGGGGTTCGAGGATCAGTAGATCGAAGAGGCTCGAATCCACATCGTCCCCGGCCGGGCGAAAACGATAGACCATCGGAATCGAGATCCCGGGAAATAGGAACATGTTAGGGAAGAGATGGTACTCGATGGAGTCGACCATCAGGCTGTCGCTGCAATCGGAGAGATCGATGCCGAGGCGCGCACCGACGCTCTTTCGCAATGCTTCCGCCGCGATTCCTCGGGCCGTCTGACCCTCGGCAATCTTTTCGTTGTCGAAGTTGCCCAAACCCATCGTACGCAGTTGCTCCTCCTCGGTCAGAGGCGGATCGAGCCACGGAGCCGCCGACCGACCGTAGTCCTCAAGAGCTTCTGGGCTGTAGCTTCCGATATTGTGAATGAAGCGCGTCACGAATCTACCGAATATGTCGTATTGAGCGTTCGCACCATTGGGTGAGTCGTGCGTCTCGATATTGTGATAGGCCTCCATGAAGGCCTCTTGGGCAGCCTTCCAATTCGCAGGCAACCGCTTCTCTACGTGAACGGCAATGCGACGCCGCTCGAGGGGGAAATGCGAAAAGTGTTCGGGCAGAACATCGAGCTGGTCGGCAAGTGGTGCGGCGGACGGATCCATGTTGATGAAGATGAATCCCCCCCAGATCTCACATTGTACGCGCTGAAGACCGTGTCGATCGGCGTCGACGTGCGGAAAATCCCAGCGCGCGGGGATATTCTTGATCGAGCCATCGAGATTCCAGCACCAACCGTGAAAGGGACACGTCAAGGTCTGACTGAATCCGCTGCCCTCCGCAGAGAGGATGCGTGTTCCTCGATGGGTGCATGTATTGAGAAACGCTTCGATTGCATCTGAAGCCGAACGAACCACGATGATCGAGTAGGGTCCGACATCGTAGACATAGGTGTCTCCGACTTTCTGAAGATGTTCCTCGCGACAAGCCCACTGCCATACCCGGGGCCATAGCTGTTCAATTTCTCGTTCGAAGATGTCTCTGGAGATGTACCGATCGATCGAAATATCGTCTTCACCGAGGAATTCGTAGCGCTCCTCGAGCAAGGGCGGCGGTGCTTTGCGGCGGTCGCCGTGTAGGATTTCAGCGGTCGTTCGCCCCTTCGCTCGTGCGCGACCACGCTCTGAATTGCTCATTCCCGACCTACTCTGTGAGTTGTAGTCTTTCGGTGTACGCAGTTTGACTCGGATCCAGTCTCATTCCCATGATTAGCACATGGCCTACCGTCTAAAGAACAGGCATCAATGACTAGACAACTTGGCACGCCACCCGACCTCCAAGAGGCGGCTTCCCGCATGGCGATCCTCGACATCCTGAATACGCACTGTCGAGGACTCGATCGCTGCGAAGCGGATTGGATCAAGTCCACTTACTGGCACGATGCCGTCGTCGACTACGGGAGTTTCAAAGGACAGGCCCACGCATTCGCAGACAGCGTCGTACCAGTCCTGCGCAGGCAGTACGAGATGACTCAACATGTTCTCGGCAATACACTCTTCGACATCCAGGGTCATCTCGCCAAGACGGAATCGTATCTCACTGCCCATCACCTACTTCTCGGCGGACGCGAAGACCTGTTTTACAGCGGCCGATATCTGGACGTGCTGGAATGTCGAGATGGCATATGGAAACTCAGCTCTCGTCGAGTCGTAATGGATTGGAGCCGACGACTTGTAGTCGAAGACGAAAGATCGACGGGTCCCTTCGCAGACCTCGCGAAGGGAACGAACGACAAGACGGATCCGATTCATGAATTCTGGCCGAAGTCGGACTGAGTCCTGGTCCGCTGATCGAGCTCAAAAAGGAGAAGACAGTTGGCGGACCACGAAATCGAGATCGTAGTGGCGAAGCAATCCGTCTACGAATTGTCTTGTCAGTATTGCCGAGGACTGGATCGACTCGATGCGGAGCTGCTGCGTTCGGTCTTCTTCGAAGACGCCTACTGCGAATACGGTTTCTACAATGGACGGCCGGCAGAATTCATCGACTATGCGATGAAGGCCCTCGAGAGTCACACGGCGAATCACCACATGATCGGAAATGCGCTCATTGAGGTGGAAGGAAGCGAAGCCTTTGGTGAGATCTATTTTCGGGCCTACCACAAGCTAGAGAGTGAATCCGGCTTTCAGGACCTCATTATCGCGGGCCGCTACATCGATCGCTATGAGCGGCGTGATGGCGTTTGGAAGATCGCTTACCGCAGCGAGCGCAACGACTGGAGCCGAACCGAAAATACGAATGATGTGTATTTCGAGGCCGCTCCGGATGGATTGCGCGGAAGTCGCCGGGACGATGCGGTCTACGATCGAAGCAATCGACGCAGTCCGTGATTCACGAAACCGATCTGGCGCAACTTGGATGGGTGACACCGACTGGACAGACATCGCGTCCGGTTCACGAGACCGAGCACACGCGCCGTTGCGGGTCTAGAGGTCGCCGCCCTGCCCACGATCCTCGGCGAGCGCAATCCAGGCTCTAGCTTGAACGGTTCGTGTACCGTCGTTCCGATCGAGCCAGATCTCACATTCGGCGATGGTAACGTCGCCTTTCGTATCGATCGCTTTCACGATTCCGCCCGCTGTCACACAGTCGCCATCGAGCACGGGAAGCGGGAATTCGGTTCGCAATCGCCGGATACACGTCGGCCCCGCCCAGGCCATCAACATGTTCACGATATAGCCGAGGTTGATCGGGCTCTGATTAAGCAGTCGACCGTCGAAGCCAATCGCGCGAGTCACGCTTCGATCCCAGTGAATCGGCGTAGGGTCACGCAAGATCGCGGCCACGGTCTTCATGCGCTCCGGGGTGACGTTGTCCATGGTCCACGGAGGGATCGAATCGCCGACTTCGACCTTCACGAGCCCGGTCTCCTCATGACTCGATCCGCCAGTAGTGCCAGCGGAATGCAACGTGCGCTGCAAGATCTCCATCTTCGCCGATCACGTCGATTTCATAGGTGAAGGAATCAACCGTCGGCGCGCCCGCATTCTCTTTTCGTTCGAATTCTGTGATTCCGCCCGAAAGGGAGTAGCTCTCCCCTTCGCGGATCGGCGAATGAATCGACCAATCGTAATAATCGATGCTCACGGGTGACGCGCGATCGACTTCAGCGAGCGCAAACAACTCGGTGATGCTCGTTCCCACGCCATTGATCGGCACATGGAAGAGATGGACTGGATGGGCAAGGGAATCGGGCAAGGGTTCGATTCCAGTCGCCTCACTCAGAAGAAAATTCTCCCAATGTTCGATCTTGTATTGGCCGCCTGGAAACCGGTGGCCTACGAGTCGTTGCATCACTTCCTGAGCGGGGATCATTTCGGCACGATAGGATAGAGTCGGACATGGGGGTATTCGCGAAGCCCAAATGTTCCCGGATCACAGCGGCGGTAGCCGCTTGACCCAACAGCATCATAGGCCGACGAGCTCTTCGCTCAGCTTCCACAGCATGTTCTCCAACCGCGCGTTACCCGAGAGCCGATGCACGCGGCCGGGTTCGCAGTCGGCGAAATAGCCAGCGCCTTTGCGACCCAACTCTTCGTCCGTCGCAAGAAAGAGCGACGTCGCCGCTCCCTGCTCCGGCGACTTCGAGATTGGCAGCATGAGCAGGCCGACCGCGTTCATCCACCACGGCTGATCTCGCCCCAACTCCGTCTTCACGATACCCGGATGCAATGCATTCGAGATCACGCCATCGCTCCCATGGCGTCGGGTCAATTCATTCGTGAACAGCACATTCATCAGCTTCGAGTCGCCGTACGATCGCCAGCCCGAAAAGCTGCGGCGTTCCCAATTCAGGTCCTGCAGTGACTCCGTCAGGCTCGAAAAATGGAGCGCGTCCGAAGAGACGTTGATGATCCGCGCGGGAGCGGAGGTCCGAATACGCTCCAGCAGCAGTCGAGTCAGCAGAAAGTGCCCGAGATGATTGACTCCAAAATGTGCTTCGAAGCCGTCCGCGGTTTCCCGCCGATCGGGCAGCATCACGCCTGCGTTGTTGATGAGAAGATGAATTGGACGATTCGTCGCCAAGAAGGCCCTTGCGAAGTCTCGGATCTGGGCGAGTTGACCGAGATCGAGCCTCATTACTTCGAGCTGATCTTTCCCGATTCGCGGGCTTGCTGCGAGGATCTCGTCGCGAGCTGCCGCGGCCTTGTCGAGGTTGCGACAAGCCATCGTGACCGATGCACCTCGAAGCGCGAGCACGCGAGCCGTCTCCCGGCCGATTCCAGTGTTTGCGCCAGTGACGATCGCATGTCGGCCTGCAAGGTCGATGTCGATCGACACCGCTTCCGCAGTCGAACGACGATTGAACTTTCCCATGCCCTACCCTCCTGCCTGGCACTCGGCTCTCACCAGAGTATCTGATTCGAGAGGAAATGGCGCTGGCCCACCATGGCCCGTCTAACCGCACACGCTTGCGCTTCTAAGCGAAGTTCGGGATAGAATGAGCCTGATCACCTCGAATCTCCGAGGATGTCGTCCGCCCTGCCTCGAACCAGCTGAATTGGGGCTCGACCTCATCCATGCTTTCGCGCATACACAGAAAGGGACATAACAATGAGCAATACCAAGATCATCAAGGACTTCATCGATGCCTTCAACCGCATGGATTGGGACGCGATCGATGCCCTCATGGCGGACGACATCGTCTACCACAACATTCCAATGCAGCCGATCGAGGGAAGCGCGGCCGCCAGCGCGTTTCTACGGGGGATGGACGCCGTCGGAATCGACTGGGAGCTGTTGTCGATCGCCGAGAACGGCAACAAGGTGCTCACCGAACGCATCGACAATTTCGATCTAGCCAGCGGGAAGAAACTATCCATACCGGTGATGGGAACTTTCGAGATCGCGAACGGAAAAATCCAAGCCTGGCGAGACTATTTCGATCTCGGAACTTTTACGAGCCAGATGGCCTGACCAAAGAAGAACGCGCAACGATCACGAAGCCGTCGATCTTCGACGCCCGTCCATGTGAAGAATCGCGAGCGCCTAGGCAAGTCCGCAGAAGCGAGCGCTCTCCTCCCAGAGTCGACTCGCCACAGCGGGATCCAGTGCCTCCGCGGAAGCTGCGGTTTCCGTCGTCTCCTTCCAGTAGCGGCCCGTCGTGTCGACCAACGCTGGATCAGTCGACACGAGCATGGGACCCCGCGCACCAAGGGCCACGCCCTTGAATATCAAACCCACGAGCTTGCGAGCAATCCATGGCATTTCGCGCGTGATTTCAGTCGCGATCGTACCCGGATGAACCGCATTCGAGGTTACACCCGTACCTTCGAGGCGACGTGCGAGCTCGTTTGAGAAGACCAGGTTTGCGAGTTTGCTCTGGTTATAAGCCATCGAAGCCTTGTAGGGCTTCTCGCCGCGAAAGCTGTCGAAGTCGAGCGTACCCTGGGTATGCAACATCGAGGTCAGGTGGACGATCCGACTGGGCGCGCTGGCTTTCAGTGTATCGAGCAGAAGATTCGTGAGCAGAAAGGGACCCAGATAGTTCACGCCAAACTGCGCTTCGAATCCGTCGACAGTCTTCCAGGCTTTCTGTGGAAAGATCCCGGCGTTGTTGATCAACACGTCAATCCGGCCAAGATCGGCGTTCGCCTTTTCTGCAAAAGCGCGAACGGATCTGAGCGACGACAGGTCGAGCTCTCTCACCTCGAGCTCACCTCGGCCATCCGTCATGGCCAGAATCTCCGTACGCGCCGCTTCGCCACGCGCCGCATCGCGACATGCCATCAAGACGCGAGCACCGCGCTTCGCGAGTTCGAAAGTGGTTTGCTTGCCGATCCCGGTATTCGCACCGGTCAGCACGACGATTTTGCCTTCCATTTCCACTCCTCCATCTTTCCCTGAGAGCCCACCCGAAACGCAAATGGCATCGACTTCGCGCGAGGGCTACCGGAGAGTTCAAGTTTTCTAATGCATGTCGTCGAGGTTCCACCACGGCGACATCGCGAACTCGATCGCGTCGTCGTAAACGATTACGTGTCGAGGGGTCGAGTCCACCAGACCGCTCCAGAAACTGTCATCCTCGATCGAGAACTCCGAAGGCGGGAGCTGACGCATTCGCGCGTTGGCGAGGCCGGCATCGTAAAAGGTGCGATCACAGATGCCACTAAGCCAGTAGATGAAGTCGTTGGCTTCTACCCATTCGGCCGCTGCGCGTACCGGATGACCGCCATTGATCTTTTGACAGGTACAGACAAAGCGGCCGCCCCGCTCCGAGACGGCCAGGCTCTCGAGCGACTCACCCGACACTTCATGCGTAACGTTGCCGATCTTCGTCAATAAATCGACGGAATCGAGCGAACGCTGATCCGACAGGGCTTCGACGACGAGGTAGCGGGGTTTAGAGTTCTCGGGGTCACGGATGAAGAGTGACCACTCGGCGCGAATACCATTCGCGAGACCCGAGACGCGATAGAGATTCAGGGTCAAGTAATGGCGTGGTTCTTCTCCTTCGAGGATCCGGATCTTTGCCAACGGAAACGGAAGCTCGAGATCCCGTTCAAGGCTTTCTACTTTCTCGGGTCGAATTTCAAAATTCCAATAGACCGAGGGCGGCGAAGCCTCGACCTTGAAGCTGACCAGGGGTTTGCTCTTTCCCAGCATGATCAAGAAGAAATCACGCAAATAGAGTTGTGAGTAGAGAAACCGCTTGATCCCGCGCAGAACGCGGAGGCGTCCGGGCGTTGGCTTGCGCGACCGGCCTTCATTCACGGGACGTCCCCGATCTGACAGAGTTGCTTGCCGCGGTTCTTCCCCTCGAACAATCGCAGAAAGGTCTTGGGCACATTCTCCATTCCGTGCTGAACATCGGTCTCAGCGACGAGATTTCCCTCGCCGACCCACGTCCCGAGGTCGACCATCGCTTCGCCGATGCGGTCCATGTAGTCGATGACGATGAAGCCCTCCATCCGACAACGCCGAATCACCAACTGCATGTAGTTGCGCGGTCCCGGAGGTGGCGTCTCTTCGTTGTAGGCCGATATCCCGCCACATAACACGACTCGACCCCTCTGCGCCATGTTGTCGAGGCCCGCTTCGAGAATTCCACCGCCAACGTTGTCGAAGAACAAATCCACACCGTCTGGGCAAAGCTCCGCGATTCGGGACGAGACGTTTTCGGACTTGTAGTCGATCGCGGCATCGAGACCAAGAGCCTCCGTAAGCCACTTGCACTTCTCCGGACCACCCGCGATGCCGATGACTTTCGCCGCTTCCTTGATGCGGGCGATCTGCGCCACAACGGAACCTGTGGCTCCTGCGGCACCGGAAACTAACACCACATCGCCCTTCTTGGGCTTCCCGACATCGAGGTACCCGAAGTACGCAGTGAGTCCCGTGAGTCCAAAGACGCTCAGTGCCTGCTCGGCGCTGGTTCCAGGTGGCAGCTTCTGTGCGCCGCCGAAAATGCCGGGGCGGCTGGTGTCGACCAGCGGATAGTCTTGCCACCCAAGAGTGCCGGTTACGACGTCGCCCACCGCGAGATCGCTGGCCTGGGATTCGACGACCACGCCGACCGTCGACGCACGCATGACCTCACCGATTCCGACCGGCGGGACGTAGCTCTCGACATCTTCGAGCCATCCGCGCATCGCGGGTTCAAAGGCCACCATGAAGTTGCGAACGAGAGCCTGCCCCTCACCCGGCGACGCAGCAGGTTCCTCCACATATTCAAAGTCACTCTCCTTCACCATCCCGACGGGTCGGGTCTTGAGTCGCCACTGCCTGTTCATTCGATCGCTCATTGCAATCCTCCGGTACGCTAGAGCACGTCAGAGCGCGCTCGAGCCAATTCACGCATGCGCTCGAGGTTGCCCTCATCTCGAAAGCGAGGGTATCCTAATTTCCATGCCAAACGACACCCGTCGACTCGTAAGCGATGAAGAGGTGGCGGCATTCCAGCGAGACGGTGCCGTCTTGATCAAGAATGCGCTTTCACCTGAGTGGGTCGAACTGATCCGCGAAGGCACGGACGCCGCGATCGAGCAGCCCGACGTCATGTCCGAGAACCTCGGCACGCTTCGAGTAGATCAGTTCCCGGCGGCGAAGTCTGAAGTCCTCAAGCGCGTCGTAGAAGAGTCTCCGATCGCGGAGATCGTCGGTCGGGCTCTGCAGAGTCCCGTTCGCTTTTACATGGATCAACTTTTCTATAAACCCAAGGGCTTCTTTCTTCCAACGCCATGGCATCAGGACACTTGCTACTACAACCTCGACGGTGAAGAACTGATCCGTGCCTGGGTCTCGCCGGATCCGGTTCCCCGAAACGTGAGCCTCGAAGTCGTGCGCGGATCACATCGATGGAACGTCACATACAGCCCACTCGCTGGCCGCGACACCGATGCAGATGATGACGCCAAGGCGATGCTCGAGGCTGCGCGCCCGGACAAGCCGATGCTTGGAGTCGAGGCCTATGATGACTGGAATTATTTCAGTGGAGTTCGCGACAAGAGTCTGCCTGCGGTACCCGACATCGAGGGACATCGAGACTCCTACGACATCCTCGGATGGGATTATGAGCCCGGCGACGTCATTCTCTTTCACGGAAACATCTTGCACGGAGCAGGCGGTGGCGTTGAATCACCGAACCCGCGGCGTGCCCACGCATCGCTCTGGGCGGGTTCTGATGTGCGGTACCTGCACAGGGTCGGACAGATCATTCCGGATCCCCGCGCGCTCTACGAGCACGAACCAAGGACAGGCCAACCCCTGAGTGACTTTCCCGACGTCTTCCCAGTCCTCTGGTCTCCCAATGATGGGGAACCCACGAGCGGCGAATAGCCACTCGATGGCGACAGAATCCAGCCACAGCGATTTCCAAGGCAGTCCGGTGGTTAGAGGGTCCCGGCTCCCCACTTGAGCGCGCGTCGAAGCAGTTCGAGGAAAATCGGATTCTCCCACGAGCCACGGACGACCTCGGCGATCTCTTGTATCGGACGCATGTCGTATTTTCCACAGCAATGCCCAAGCGTGATGTAGAGAACCTCGCCCTCGCCGACTGGATGGGTGTAGGCGACAAGCCTGGGTTCATCGTCGGGCCATTCATTCTCGACGTACCCCGAGTGAAACGTCCCCGAATAGCGGGTCTCGAGAAGCGGCTTCACATCGCCGTAGTATTCGCACAGATAGATCTCGTCCGAGGCCTCGAAACTCTCGATCCCCTGCACCAGGGGATGTCCCGGATCGGAAACCGTGACTTTGTAGGCTTGGATGGGTGGGTGGGAGATGAATCGGCTGCCTAACGTCTCCATGAATGTCGTATGGCTCCGTGGACATTTCAGTCCCTCGGGCGTGAAGTCCAGAATGGCATTCGTGCCATGTAGGGCGATCCAGCGCCCGCCGCCCGCCACGAAATCATGAAGTGCCCGCTCTTCCTCTTCGCTCGGCCGCAGGTCACAGGTATAGGTGACTAGAAAATCGGATTGCGAGATCGCATCGGTGTCCGCGAAGCTGTCGGCGACACGTGTGCACACGTCGGCATCTTCCGCCAGGAGCTTCAGCAATTCGAGCCGTGCGAAGTCCGTGTCGTGGAAGCGGGCGTTCGCCACAAGATAGGCGTGTATTGGTTCAGACATGATTGGAGGCTCCCTTGGATCGCAGGTGACAGCGCAAGACGTCGCCCGCTTCGAGCGCATCTTAGGCCAATCCCGACCATCGGAAATGCCCGAAAATCTTCCATCGGGTCGGCAGGTCGCGGGGAGCCCGTATCAGGATATTTTGAGAGACTGTCCCGACCACGTCGAAGAAAATTTCCCGAGTCACTATACTACCCGACAAAACCACGGAGATGATTGTGACCGACAGCAGAACCTACGAACATATACTGTACGAAGTCGAAGAAGGACGGGCTCGATTGACACTGAATCGCCCAAACCAGCGCAATGCGCTTTCGCTCGCCTTGCTCGAGGAACTCCGAGATGCTCTGTGGGAAGCAGATGACGACAAGTCCGTACACTCCGTGATCCTTCGCGGAGCGGGTTCAGGGTTCTGTGCAGGGTACGACCTCGCTCCATCGCATCTCGACCGTCCGGAAGACGGGGTGAAACGGCGAACGGGACGTGGGATCGATGATGACACGTGGATGCTCGAGCGTTTTCAGCGCTGCCTACGAACACTCTGGGAGATGCACAAACCTTCGATCGCACAGATCCATGGCCACTGTCTCGCGGGCGGGACGGACCTGGCACTCTACTGCGATGTGCTCATCGCCGCCGACGATACCCGCATCGGCTTTCCGCCGCTGCGCAATATGGGGGCACCACCGAATCATCTCTGGCTCTACCATTGCGGTCCGCAATGGACCAAGCGACTACTGCTCACCGGAGACTCGGTCAGCGGCGAAGACGCGGCAAGGATTGGACTCGTGATGAAGTCGGTACCCGAAGAGTTCTTGCAGGGCGAGGTCGAGGGGTTGGCGGATCGTTTCGCACTGGTCGACCCGGAACTGCTTGCGGCAAACAAGCGCATCGTGAATATAGGAATGGAGTTGATGGGGGCCCAGACGCTGCAGCGAATCGCATCCGAAAACGATGCAAAAGCCCATACGACCAGGGCGGCGCGACAGGTCTTCAAGGATCTCGGGGCCAAAGGGGTCAAGCAGGTCATTAAGGAACGCGACGCTCCTTTCGGCGACGGCCGAGCTCGCGTCATCGGACCAGAACGCAGAGACTCGGAGGGACGACTCCTGCCTCCGCAGGAGTAGCTGGCCGAAGAGATGTCGTGGGAATCATGATTGCGACAAGAAGTTCACTCCAAGATGACGAGACATTCGGCGACCACGAATCGTTTTGGGAACGAGACAGCCCCAATTCGCCCGGATCCATCGGATGACACCGAAGGCAGCGCCCAAGAACCCTGGCCGTGGTCAAAGCCTCGCACCCTGGCTGATCTTCGCGCTGGCCCTTGCAATACGTAGCTTGCAATGGACATCCGTCCTCGTCGCGGATCGCGTGATCTTCTTTGGAAACGACGCCTACTACCACATGCGCAGGATCTTGTACGCACTGGGGCGATTCCCAGAAACGCTCGAGTTCGACCGATACGTGAATTTTCCGCAGGGTGCCAAAGTCATCTGGCCACCTCTGTTCGACGTAGCCATCGCGTTGCTCCTTCGCCCCTTCCACCAGCCATCAAACGAAGACCTCGTTGAACGCATCGTGATCTGGATCCCGCCGCTGCTCGGCGCCCTCACGGTCCTGGTGCTGTTCTTCCTCGCAAAGCGCACTTTTGGCTTCGCGGTCGCCGTCGTCTCGAGCCTGATCTTGAGCGTGCTCTCGGCGCACGCCTGGTATTCCCAGATCGGCTTTGTCGACCACCACGCCGCAGTCGCGCTGTTTTCAACCCTGCTGCTCGCGAGCGCGATGGATCTCTTCAGCGAGCTGAGTATTGGCCGCGACAATCGCACGAACATCTTCGCGAAGGCCGCCCTGATGGCAATCATGGCCGGCGTGATCCTGCTTCTCTGGCCCGGCGCAATCCTGTATGTGGTGATGGTGCAGATCGGCTTGCTGCTCTTACTCCTGACGCGTGCGACCCGAGAGGAAGCGCGAAGGGTCGCTCGGGTGCTGGCGCTAGCGAACGCAATCTCGTTCGCGATCATCTTTCCCTTCTCTGCGTTCAACACATGGCCGCAGTGGAGCGAGTTCAGCTCTGTAGTGCTCTCTCGGTTTCAGCCGTGGTTCTTCGGCGTGCTCGCTATCTATGGTCTGGCCTGCACACTCCTTTGGGAGCTTCCGCGACTCGCCAATCGGGGCATGACTCTTCGAGCGAGGGCGATCCAGGCTGTCGCCGTGGGTGCCGTGGCACTTGGCGCCAGCGCGCTGTTCTTTCCCGAATTACTGCTCGCGACATCCGACGCCTGGCAATGGATGACTCAGGCGAACGACTTCCAGAGTATGGTGACGGAATCTCGCCCTCTTCTCCTCGTACAAGATCGACTGGGAGTAGAGATCGCGGAGCTCCGTCTGTCGAGATTTCTCTACCTTTTCCCGCCGGCAGCCGTAGCGCTGGCCTGGACTACGCGTGAGCGATCCGACCGGGCGGCCTTGCTCCTGTTTCTCGCATGGTCCGTGACGTTATGCACCATCACCTTTCTACAGAAACGCTTCTTCAACACATTTTCCGTCGCCCTCGCCCTGACAGCAGGGTGGAGTTGCGTCTGGGCCTACCGCACCCTGACCAAGCGCTTGAGCGCGAAACTGCCGAGACAACTTGTGGTCGTACTTCTCACGACATCGTCGCTCTGGCTTTTATGGCCCACGCTGCGCGCTTACGGGCCTGCCCTGGACAATCAAATCCGGGTCCTAAGGGGCGAACCCGTTGCGCTTCGACCGTATGAGATCAAGAAGCTGGTGCTGCAACAGGCCGCCGAATGGCTCCGCGAACACACCCCCGAAACTTCGGGCTTCTTCGACGCGACTCAGGAGCCTGAGTACGGAATCCTGGCAAGCTGGGATTACGGACACATGATCAAGTATCTGGCCCGGCGCCCCACCGTACTCGGAAACTTTGGAGATGACGTGGGCGTCATGAACTTCACCCGCGGCCGACGCGTCTTCGATTCCAGTCGACGGGAGGCCGCGGCACGGCTCGAAGAATTGCGCGTCCGCTATCTCATCGTCGGTCCCGATTCCGAGTGGCGACCTCTTGAAAAGCAACTCTATGACGGAAACGGCTCCGGGATGGGCAGATTCCGCTTGCTCTATGAATCGGTGTTGCCCGAGCTGTCCGAGCGACGGAGATTCAAGATCTTCGAGTTCGTGAGGGGTGCCGTCGTCGTCGGCCGAGCCCCGGAAGGACAACGAGTCATGGCCAACCTCTCGCTCCTCACCAACCTGGGCGAACGCGCGCTGTTCAAAGTGTCGACCATCGCGGATGCCAATCAGAAGTATCGCTTCAGGCTTCCCTACGCGAACCGAGGCTCTCCAGAAGCTGTTCGTACGGCGCCCGAATACCTCATCAGCTCCTCTGGAGATCAGACCGTCATCTCGATCAGCGAGCGTCAGGTCCAGACGGGCGCGCAGGTGGCCGGTCCCAACTTTTCGAAATAGCAAGCCTCTCTCCAGTCGAAGTGCCCGCAATTCGAGGTATCCGCCTCGGCTCGATCTATCTGGCGACATCCAAAGGTCGGTGCGAGCATGTGCCGGTGGACAATTCACTCGCCCGACTGACTCAAGAAGCCAGGCAGATTCCGAGTCGAAACGTCACGACGGCGACCGCCGTTGGATTGATATTGGCGGTCGCTGCAATGATCTGGGCGCCCCATCTCGCCCATTCGCTGTGGCTCGACGAGACCCTCACTTACTGGGTCGTGAAAGACGGGCTTTGGGATGCTGTCACTCGCGGCGTTCAATTCCAGTCACAGCCCGCCTACTACATCGTCATCTGGCTCTGGACTCGGATCATGGGTGCGAGTGAGATCGCCTTGCGACTGCCCTCGCTCGTGTCAGTGCTGGCGGCGTGCGCTGCCCTCGCCAGACTGGGAACCCGACTAACGGGCGATCGCGAGTTCGGACTTCTCGGTGCCGTCGTATTTGCCACGACGGCTGTCGTCTTCCGGGAAGCCGTCGACGCGAGACCGTATGCGTTGGGCGTCGCGCTACTCATATGTCTCGCGCTCTGCGTGATTTCTTGGCTCGAGAACGGTCGATGGCGGGACGCATGGTGCGTTGGCTTGCTCGGCGCGATCGTTCCTCACATCCATATCTTCTTCGCCCTCACCTACCCGGCATTCATCCTTTACGGCGCAATCGGGTGGCAATCGGTGCGGCACCGACACCGTCAGATCGCGCTCGTTGCAGGCCTTCTCACGCTGGGTGCAATTCTGTCGATTCCCGCCGCGCTCACGCTCCTGGCCAATCAGGGCTCATATTCGTTTGCTGCCGTACCCGGCCTCAGAAATCTCTTCACTGCTTTCGTGTGGGCACCCGCCGTGGCCGGATTGCTGGCAGGACTATGCGTGGACGGAATAACGCGAAAGGGACCGCGTCAAACCGAGAGCCTCCGCGCTGACTCGAAGGCATCGCAATCTTCTCCCGCGACCCAAAAGGGAGCCGGCTTGCTCCTGGCGGTCTGGTCGTTCACACCGATACTGGTCCTCTTCTCGGTTTCGACACTCACGGACGCCTCGGTCTTCCTCGATCGCTATCTGATCACGTCGATTCCCGCCGTGAGCTTGTTGTACGCGCTAGCGATACGCCGAATCGATTCGAGTGTTGCACGCGGCGTAGCAATGATCGTAATCGCCCTGACCTGTTTCGTTACGTACGTCCGACCGGTGGACGATTTTCGCGGCGCAGCGCTCGCCGTCAATCAATTCGTCGCCGGCGATGACTCCATGCCGATCCTCTTTGCCAGTGGACTGATCGAGTCGCAGGACGAAAGCTGGCTACGCAACCCCGAGCTCGCAGACTATCTGAAGGCGCCCACCGCATACTATCCACTCGACGGTCACGTCGTTTTGCTTCCGCGGATGCTTCGCCTTCCACACGATGAATATTCCGAAGAAGGACGTATTGGCGATGAAATCGTCGACCCGATTCTTCGCCGCGACAAGCGTTTCGCGGTCATCGAATGGGCCGGCAATGGCGCCAACGTCATCCCGTGGCTGACCGAACGTGCGGAGAGTGCCGGCTACCAGAGGATCAGGAATCGTCGCTTCGGCAGCGTTCGCGTTGCGCATTTCAGATATGCTGGCATGGATCGCAAGAAGAACTGACGTTGCGATCGAGGCTGGAACTGGAAAGAATCCGAGCGGAACGATTGACAGCGATCAAACGCCGCCGACTTGACCAACCCAGACGTGGAGATGAACTTTGAGATTCGGTGTTCTTTATGAATTGCAGCTGCCCAAGCCATGGAGTGAAGGAGCTGAACACAGACTCTTTCAAGAGGCGCTCGACCAGGTGGTCCTCGCCGACCGCCTGGGATTCGACTATGCCTGGGAGGTCGAGCACCATTTTCTCGACGAATATTCT
>Ga0310122_10000370_pt1 | contig 28769 bp, 23 predicted proteins | sample CB6_Bottom_1051__FD_203503 | JGI IMG/M metagenome (GOLD analysis project Ga0310122, IMG submission 203503) | Marine microbial communities from Western Arctic Ocean, Canada - CB6_Bottom_1051 | ecosystem: Environmental > Aquatic > Marine > Oceanic | place: Canada: Western Arctic Ocean | collected...
TAGAGAGTGGTTCATCGAAAAGAAAAACTTTTGGATCCCTGACAATTGCCCTGCCGATAGCAACTCTTTGTCTTTGTCCTCCGGAAAGTTCTTTCGGTTTTCGTTCCAGCAATTCGGTAATTTGTAAGATTTCTGCTGCATCCCGGACTTTTTGATCAACAATTTGTTTGTCGGTCTTTGCCAGTCTCAAACCAAATGACATGTTCTGGTAAACATTCATGTGAGGGTAAAGTGCATATGACTGAAAAACCATTGCTATTCCGCGTTTGGCTGGAGGTAGATAGTCGACTCGAACACCATCAATTTCAATCTCTCCACTCGTCACGTCTTCTAAGCCTGCAATCAAACGCAGGAGGGTTGATTTGCCGCATCCGGAAGGTCCGACTAAAACAACAAACTCATTATTATCAACCTCCAAATCGACTCCGTGAATAACTTCGGTATTGCCGAATTGCTTATAGATAGACTGCATTTTTACTTCTGCCATGGAAAACTCCTGTCTTATCGATTATAAAAAGTGGAAAGAAATGTGATTATAAAATATTTAGTTTTTTCATGTGTAGGATTCCACAAACATGGGAGTGCTGTCAAGTAGAATCATTACAGCTAATTCGACCTGTGGATTGCCTCACCACCATTTTTGCTTTCCAAACTTCCTGTAAATCTTCTGCTGCACGTCCGTCTATAATTTGCATTAGCATTCCTACAAGCTGCTCACCGGCATTACGTGCAGGTGGACGCATAGTAGTCAAGGGCGAAATATTTGTTTTGGCAATTTCCAGATCATCATAACCAATTAAGGCAATGTCATTTCCTACTTGTAATTGAAGTTGTAGTAAGGCTTGTAAAATACCAGCAGCGGCTTCAGTTTGAAAAAACAATTGCTGTGGGAGGTTCTGAAAGCTGCATCAACTCTACTGTTTGCTGAAAACTACTCAATTGTGCATCTCCGTGCCGCCACTCCCTCACTAGCTCAGGATCGAAAGGAAGGTTTCCGGACTTTAATCCGTTTCTGTAACCCTCTGAACAAAAAGCTGGAAACATGTATTCGGGTTCTCCATTTATCAGAGCTATTCTCTTGTGTCCCAATTCAATCAGAAATGTGCAGGCTTCTCGAAATGCAAGCTCTCCATCCATGTCCAGAAAAGCATGCGGACGCGGTTCCTCTGTTCTTCCATACAAAACAAAAGGAAAATTCTGATCAAGCAAATAAGAGATTCGTTCATCGACTGCTTTTGTCAGCGTCAAAATTATTCCATCAACCCGCTTTCCCTGAACCATACGGCGAAGAGAATCTATTTCGTGTTCAGAATTTGGAGCGACTGAAATGTTTAAATCGTAACCGACTTTACTGAGACTAACACTTATGCCTGCCAGCAAATCAAGAAAAAAAGTGTCTTTAAAATAATTTTGACTGGCTGAGAGAGCTACTCCAATAGTCTCTGTTTTTCCTTTTTGAAGTCTTTGTGCAACCGGGTTTGGGTGATAGTTATGTTTTTTTGCTGCATCCTGAACACGACAGCGAGTCTTGGAACTGACATCTGAATAACCGGCCAGTGCTCTCGAAATAGTAGTTGGAGACAGTATTTTTTTGTTGACTTTTAAATAATATAATCATACTCTTTTACAGCAATTGTCGTTTTAAATTTTTTCCAAAACATTTTGGAAAAAAAATTAAAACGATTAAAAACGGTTTGGTTGGTTGCCATGCCGGAATTATTAATCTAAAGAAAAGGAGTTAGATTATGAAATATTTCATGAATGCCATGAAAGGTGCGTTGCTGGCAGTGGTTGCCACAGCACTGATTAGTGTGCCTGCAATGGCAGGTGAGTACAAAGGACCGAGCCTGAGTGGGCAAACGGTCACCATTTCAGGGCCGTGGTTGACGGCAGACGAAGAAAGTTTTGAAGCAGTCATTGCATATTTCGAGAAGGCCACAGGGGCCAAAGTCGAATATGCAGGTTCTGACAGTTTTGAACAGCAAATCGTCATTGACATCAAGGCGGGTAGTCCGCCGAACTTGGCGGCATTTCCTCAGCCGGGACTTGCGGCAAATATGGCAGCCATCGGCGGTTTGGTTCCTTTGGGAAGCAGTACCGCAAATTGGGTCAAAAGCAATTATGCCGCTGGACAGTCCTGGGTTGATTTGGGAACTTATCCCAGCAAAAGCGGAAAGAAAGAGTTTTACGGCTTTTTCTTTAATGTGAACGTCAAATCCTTGGTTTGGTATTCTCCGGAAAACTTTGAAGCCGGAGGATATTCTGTTCCGAATACAATGGAAGAATTGTTTGCATTGAGCGATCAAATTGTTAAAGACGGCGGAACTCCGTGGTGTATCGGACTTGGTTCCGGAGACGCAACCGGATGGCCGGCAACGGACTGGGTCGAAGACCTGATGTTGCGCACACAACCGCCATCAGTTTATGACGGATGGGTGACAAACGATGTGAAATTCAACGATCCGCGTGTGGTTGCGGCGATTGAAACTTTTGGTAAATTTGCCAAAAACAGCAAGTATGTTGACGGCGGAATGGCGGCAGTCGGTTCGACCGATTTCCGTGACAGCCCCAAAGGATTGTTCACTGTGCCACCGCGTTGCTACATGCACCGTCAAGCCAGTTTCATTCCGGCTTTCTTTCCAAAAAGAGTGAAGGTTGGCGAAGATGCTGATTTCTTCTACTTCCCGTCTTACTCCACAAAAAAATTGGGGAATCCAGTTTTAGGCGGCGGAACATTGTTGGCGATGGCTAAAGACAGCAAAGCCACCCGCGAATTCATCAAGTATCTGCAACATCCTAAATCCCATGAAATTTGGATGGCTCGTGCCGGATTCTTGACTCCGCACAAGGGCGTGGATCTGAGCAAATATTCCAGCAGCACATTGCGCAAGCAAGGTGAAATTCTGCAAAATGCAACTACCTTCCGTTTTGACGGTTCCGACCTGATGCCGGGAGCAATTGGTGCCGGTGCATTTTGGAGTCAAATGGTTTATTATGTGAGTGGCGCATCTGCAAAGAAAGTTGCAGACAATGTGCAGTCCACATGGGATTCGATTAAGTAAAAGTCCCAACACAACGGGTCGCATTCACATTTCAATGCGGCCCAATCTCAATCACCGATCTCCACCGATTTTTCGGAATGCTTGAACAGCTTCTAAACGCACTCCTCGCTGTATTTTTAGGCGTTGGTGCGTGTACGCTTTATTATGTCGGAAGTAATTTTTTGCTCGACCAAGTTTTTGCCGATTCCGGAGAAAACTCAGTTCGCAACAGTCGCCAGCGAGCGGCCATTCGACCGTGGTTGTTTTTGGCTCCTGCCCTTTTGATACTTTCCATTTACCTCGTTTATCCTGTTTTAGAAACGCTTCGATTGAGCTTTTACAATTTCGGCGGATTTGAATTTGTCGGCCTGAAAAATTACATTTGGGCGACGAAAAATCCGGAATTTTTGCAAGCCATCGGCAATAATTTTATGTGGCTGATTGTTGTGCCGACTTTAAGCGTCGCTTTTGGTTTGGCGGTTGCCGTTTTGGCAGACAAACTTTGGTGGGGAACGATTGCCAAATCCTTGATTTTTATGCCGATGGCGATTTCATTTGTCGGTGCAAGTGTGATTTGGAAATTCGTTTATGATTATCGTGGACCGGATACCGATCAAATCGGCAGTTTGAATGCTTTTGTGATGATGTTTGGTTTTGAACCACAGGCCTGGATCACGCTTCCGTTTTGGAATAATTTTTTCCTGATGGTGATTTTGGTTTGGATTCAAACCGGATTTGCAATGGTCATTTTCAGTGCGGCGTTACGCGGAATTCCGGAAGCAACTTTGGAAGCCGCACGCATCGACGGAGCCGGAGAAATTCAGTTATTTTTCAAAATCATGATTCCGCAAATTATGGGAACAATTATGGTGGTTTGGACTACCATTACAATCATTGTTCTCAAAGTTTTCGACATTGTTTTGGCAATGACCAACGGTCAATGGAACACCGACGTTTTAGCAAATTTGATGTTTGACTGGATGTTTCGAGGCGGGGGAGATTCCGGACGCGGAAGCATTGTGGCCTTAATGATTTTGATGGCTGTGATTCCGATTATGTTTTGGAATATCCGTAACTTCCGTAAAGAAGAGGAGGCAAGATGACATTCCGGAAACCACAACATCTTACTCTGGGACGATTGTTCAACCATCTGGCTTTGCTGGTGCTGGTTTTGCTGTGGATTTTGCCAACCATCGGCTTGCTCGTCAGTTCATTTCGAGACAAAGATCAACTCGCCTACTCCGGATGGTGGACGGCACTTACGACCTCAGAACAAAACGACTGGGGCAGAACCGGAAAAGCAGAAGATCAAATTGAAAAATCCGGAAATTATGTCATTTCCGGAACAATTCTGGAACCCGGTGAAAAAACAATTCTCACTTTCAATACCAACTTCTGGAACCTTTCCGCCTACAAATCCGGAGAAACGATGATTTTAAAAGACGATTCTCACTTTACTTTACAAGCAGACGGAAAGTACGAATGGGTTTCTCAAAAACCTTTCACTCACAAACGTGGTAAACGGATTTTCTATGTCGCCAATGTTCCGCCCTCGTTTTCGTTGGACAATTACCGTGAAGTTTTGTCTTCCGAAAATGTTGGACAATCCTTTGTCAACACCTTCACCGTCACCATTCCGGCAACAATTATTCCGATAATGATTGCGGCATTTGCGGCTTATGCTTTTGCATGGATGGAATTTCCCGGACGACAATTTCTTTTTGTTTGTGTGGTGGGTTTGTTGGTGGTACCTTTGCAAATGTCGCTAATTCCGTTGTTGACAATGTACAACAAAATCGGTACATTTTTTGGCACAGAAGCAAAATCGTATTTAGGAATTTGGCTGGCTCATACCGGTTTTGGGCTTCCGCTCGCCATTTATTTGCTCCGGAATTACATGGGCAGTCTTCCGCGTGACATCATCGAATCCGCCCGCATTGACGGTGCATCGCATTTCCAAATTTTTACACGCCTCGTTTTGCCGTTATCGATTCCGGCATTGGCTTCATTTTGTATTTTTCAATTTTTGTGGGTTTGGAACGACTTGTTAGTGGCACTCGTTTTTCTCGGCAAACAAGATAACCAAATCGTACTGACCTCAAAGCTGCGTGAACTGCTCGGTTCGCGCGGCGACAACTGGGAAATTTTAACGAGCAGTGCCTTCATTTCGATTGTGGTTCCTTTGCTGGTCTTTTTCGCCTTGCAACGTTATTTTGTGCGCGGATTGGTTACTGGTTCTGTGAAATAATGAGACGTATTTTACTCTTCAAAAAATAAAATAAAACAATAATTTATGCAAAAATCATTAAATCTCAAATCCATTCCACTTTCTGAAAACTGGTGGGAATCAGCCGTTTTCTATCAAATTTATCCTCGCAGTTTCAAAGACTCTAACAATGATGGAATCGGTGATTTAGCAGGAGTGATTGAAAAACTCGATCACCTCAACGACGGCAAAGGCGGAGGTTTAGGAATTGATGCAATTTGGTTTTCTCCATTTTTCCCATCACCGCAAGCAGATTTTGGTTATGATGTAAGTGATTATTGTAACATTGATTCGGATTACGGAACACTCGAAGATTTCGATCAATTGGTAGAAGAATCTCATCGGCGCGGAATCAAAATTGTTTTGGATTTAGTTTTGAACCATTCTTCAGATCAGCACAAGTGGTTTCAAGAATCTCGGAAAAACAGCACCAATTCCAAAGTAGATTGGTATGTCTGGGCAGATCCAAAACCTGACGGATCGCCTCCTAATAATTGGTTGGCGGTTTTTGGTGGAGCAGCATGGACTTTTGAGCCGCAACGAGGACAGTATTACTTACACAATTTTCTTCCGGAACAGCCGGATTTGAATTGGTATAATCCGGAAGTTCGAGAAGCTTTGGCAGATGTGGTTCGCTTTTGGATGAAGCGCGGAGCAGATGGATTTCGTTTGGACACAGCAAATTATTATGCTTATGACCGGCAGTTGCGTGACAATCCAAAACGACCAGATAACTCTGAACTCATGGAGGACGGACAAGAAGCAAATCCGCTCAGTCAATACATCACAAAATACTCAAAAGATCGTCCCGAAAATTTAGAATTCATCCACTTTTTGCGAAAAATATTTGACGAAAATGGCGCTGTTTCTATAGGAGAAATTGGGAGTGCAGAGGGCTTGGAGTCAACTTTGAAGTTGGGAACGGATTATGTTAAAAACGGCAAGGGATTACATTTGGCTTATACTTTTTCGATGTTGAACAAAAACATGAATGCTGAGTACCTGGAGCATGTGCTGCGAGTCACAGAAGAATCAATCGAGGACGGCTGGCCTTGTTGGTCTTTGAGCAATCACGATTGTATGCGAATGATCAGCCGATTTGACTGTTTTGGAGAGCGTGATGGTTTTCAACAAATGATGCTTTTATTGCTTTTGTCTTTGCGAGGAACACCGATTATTTATTACGGTGAGGAGGTTGATATGCAGGAATATGAAATCACAAAAGATGAGTTGCGAGATCCTCAAGGTATTCGTTTTTGGCCGGATATCAAGGGACGCGACGGATGTCGGCTTCCGTTTCCGTGGGATTCAAAATTGACTAATCAAGGTTTTAATTCCGGAACCAAACCATGGCTTCCGGCTGTAAACAAATTGTCATTGGATCAAGCAAAAGCAGACTCAGGAAGTACTTTTCATGTTCTTCAAGAAATGTTGCAAATACGCAAAAAATTCCCAGCACTTCAAAATGGAAGTTATCGAAAAATATTACTGGATGGAGATTGTTTTGTTTTTGAAAGAAAAACAGAAGATGAAACCATGCTGATTGCCGCCAACTTTTCTACAGAAGAGCAAAGTATTAATTTGCCATACAAAGTCACAAAGGACCACACTCCCAAAGCATTTAAACGTTTCTGTACCCTTAAAAATGAGCTTTTGACATCACCAGCATGCAGTTATTTTCTTGGTGAAAAATAATTAGTAAATTTAGCATATTTGCCAAAAAACTTTTATAGCAAAGTTGGTGTAGAAAGTAATACTTTTAAATTCAAAAAAGCAATAGTTGCCTTACCCCTCCAGAGCGGAACAGGGCCTGTAATTTTGTTATTGTTGTAGATTTTGACATGAAATCCTCTTCGTGTACTGTAAAACTTTGTTGTGTTTCCAAATATGTTCCGCTGTGCAGCCAAACTCAGATGGTCACTCCACGACACATTAACTCCGCAAAGGCACTTCCCTTCCTCCAGACCGACAACAATGAGCAATGCAAACTATGTAGTTTGATCATGCTCCATACATAAATCTATATTTTACCTGATTCAAAAGTACGGATCACTCCCAATTTATTTGTAATAGCTCCAAGTTGTGAAGATCACACAGGAATCTCAGCCTGCCATAAAAGCACTTGATCTTTGAAAGGTAAATCTCTATATTTATCCGGACTAAAAAATAGTGTCCTGAGTGTAGATCCAAGGGAGCCGGACACAATTTCATTTAAAATTACAAATAATTAGGAAAAGACGATGGCAACCACGAATGATATGCAAAAACATCGAAAAGCGTCACTGCAGGTGACTGCAAGTGGACCTCTTGCACGTACCGCAAACCCGTTTTTTGGAGTTGGTCCTATTACAAACATGACTGTCGATGAGGTGGATCGTCGTTTGACTCGCTTTGAGTTTGAAGCGTGGTTGGAAAATAATTATCAAAAACTAGACGACCGAGGACAAAAAATCGGCCCCGTGACCACCGGTGAACTTGACCGATGTATGCACCGGGGTTATCCGGCGGACAAAGTTGTACTGGACATGATGCGCGAAATTCATCGCTATTTTGAGTTTCCCAAACAAAACAAAATGGCGATTGGTCTGGGAGGCGGACATAGTGGGTTTACAGTTGCGGTCCTGCATTTGATGAACACCGGCAGCGACTTTAATGTATTTGTTGATACAACCAGGCCGGAATCGGAAGCAGCAAAACAAGGTGGAGCATTCAGGCAGTCATGGGGCGTGCAGTTGATTGAACTTCAGAAATACACACGAAACGGTGATGAGAGACGTGTCCATTTCAGCGATACTGAAGGCAATATTCCCTCTGCAGAAGAACTCCAAAATCTGGGGATCAAGCTTTTTGTCGGAGTGGGTCATGAAACCTCCGGGGGCACTACTTATTCGGAACAGGATGTCCGTAATCTTTTAAACTGGATTGATAGTGATCCTACGAATCATCATGCGGTGATTGACGCGACTTCCACATTGGGTGCGATGCCGTGGCCGGAAGATTTGGTTCAGCAAGTTATCAGCAAATGTTGTTTGTTCATGCCCTTCCAAAAAGCAATTGGTGGTACTGCAGGATATTTTATTGTGTCCTTTACTCCACAAGCCTTGGAATTGGTCGAAACAAACGTAAACAGTCCATCGTGGGCCATTCCGCGTCAACTCAAACTTGCTCTCCCGGAAGATGGAAAGTTTCCGGTTTCCGGTAAAAAAAGTTTAGCCGCCGGACCATTTTACGACCCTGCACAAGACAAAATGATTGGCGGAATTATTAACACTTTCAGTACTATCGCTTTTGCGGAAACGACTTTTGGTCTGCTCCGCTCGGAAAAACAGGTCGGGTCAGTGAGTGAACTCAACAAACGTTCTGTAGCAAATCGAGCCGCAGTAGAGAATTGGGTCTCAGCACATCCGCTTTTTGAAATGGGTGTTCAGGATACAACCCGGCGTGGGGCAGCGGTTACATTGCTAAAAGTCAATGATGCTGATGTTAGTGACTCTGATCAACATGTGAAAATCATCGCCAAAACCAAGCAACTTTTGGGCTTTGAGGGTTTGACCCATCCGAATGGTGACTATGAGCGCGGATTGGATGTGGCGCGGTACGTCAATACCTTTCCGGGAACGCCTGGAGATTTCCGTCTGTGGATCGGAGGATCACGCCCGGTTTCAGAAATCACTGCTGTGTTTGATAATCTTGAATATGCCTACCACCGGGCAAAAATTGTGGTTCTGGAAGAAGAACTGGCGAAAGCTGGAGTGACGTTTGAGGTTTCCGCCGCCGCCGATTCCAAAATGAGAAAAGACGATCAAAATCGAGCTTATAAAGTGCTCATTGCGGATTTGGTTGGTTTGAAATTTGACTCAAATGGAAACCCTGATTTCAGTGAAGTGCAGGCGCACATTGAAGAAAAAGGCGGTGTCTTTCATGTCGGCTCTGTTGCAGATCACGCCGATTTGGAAACCGGAAAAATCCATTTTTTCTATCAGCCGGATTTGAGCCATGCCGAAGAAATTATTCCCCAAACCGATCAAGGGCAATATGACGCACTCATTGCCGCGGCGACTTTTTTTCCTAAAGAATCTGTGTTTCATTCCGGAGGAGTCCGAATCGGAGCCGGAACCGGAAATATGGGCAGTGCCTCTTGGGGCGGCGGAAACGGAGCCGGCGGTGTTGCGCCGCTGATGAATACCCCTAGTTTTAACAGCCGAGCCACCGCGCACATGGCCTTCAAAGCCTTGTTGAAAACCTCTCCGGATTTGGATGTGGACACTTTGCATCAACTTGTGATTGAAAAGAATTTTGATACTGGGAAACAACTCAAAGATTTCCCAACAGAAAAAATTGAAGGGAAACGAATCGGCATTGTAGGCATCGGCAACATTGGCCGTGAAGTCGCAAAAATAGCTCAGGCGTTCAGGATGGAAGTTGTAGTTCACGCAAAGCCCCGTCATCAAAAATGGATTGAGTCAGAAGGTTTCATTTACGCTCCTTCCATTGAAGACGTAGCCAAAGGTGCCGATTATATCAGCTTCCATACAGGATTGGGTGCGCCGAATCCAGAGAGCGGGAAATTTGAGAATGAAGGAATGATTGGCGAAAGCGCACTCAATTCCTTGAACGATGGAGCCGTGCTGATCAACTACGACCGCGGTGAGGTTGTTGATGCGCAGGCGTTGGATAAAGCCCTGGCCAGCGGAAAAATCCGCTATGCGGCAATTGACGCAGACATATTTAAAAACCCGTCCACCGGCGAAATTACCGGACCAATGGCTCCTTACCTTGATTTAGAAAAAAAGTATTCCGGGAAACTGGAACTTTTACCCCATGCGGCAGGCGATACCGAACACGTTTCCCGTGTTGAAGGTGCCAAACAGGCAGTGGATCAAATCCTGTCGGTGATTCATTTCAAAACCACGATCAACCTCAAAGGAGATTTGCCCGAAGGATACTCTGATGGTGGCGCAACCACAGTTTCCGGAGTCGGCAAAGTCACGCCGAAACGATTGAGTGAGACGGTTACCGACGATGAGTTTCTCTCAAAGATGCGTCAGACCACTGAAGAGATCACTGCAATTTGGGGTGCGTTGGCATCAACTCCGAATCCGGAACGACGAGCGGAACTGATAGAGCGTTATGGTTCGCAATTGATTTTGGCCTCCAATTCCTATGCGTCTTTGATTGAAGGTGCAGGACTGAAAGGGCCGTATTCGGAATAAAATAATTAGGAGATCAAAATCGCACGCCATCACCTGCTTGAAGACGACCATTATATGCTCTTACGGCAGATTTTTGCCCATGCATATCCGTTTGAAAATTCCGATTCCGGGGTCGATTTTTCTTCTCCGGACACCAAAATTCAAGCCATCAATTCAGGGCGCCTGAGTTTTGTTTTTCTTGCTGAACAGAACCGAATTAAATCCTTCCTCAAAATAGTCAAACCAGGATTTGTCCGCGACAATATTGCGTTTTCTGTGCTCTGTACAGAAGAGTGCCGACTGCATAGTTCCATCCCCACTTTTCAGACATATCGTGGTAAAAATGGAGAATTATACCAGACTGTACCGGAATATTTGGAAGGATTGTCTGGTGAATTGAGTTTATTTAGCGGACAGACCATTACTTTGACAGAAGCCGCGCTTGGCGGCATTGACGAAATTCCGGAAACCTTGACTGAAATCCCGGGAGGTCGTAGAGGCCAACTCGCCTTGATGGAAAAACTCGGCGGCTATATTGTCAAAGTCAGCCGTGCCTGCAGCGGTGTCACTGAGAATTTACCAAAAGATCTGGAAACAGCTGATCCTGCCGGATTTCGCACAGGGCGACAAGTCGCGCGTGATGATTTTAGTATTAGTGAGAGCCTGACACACTTGCAAAATTCGGCTGACAGGAAGGAGTTTCAGTATCAGATCCAAAACATGCTGCCGAATTTAGGAAACTCACCCGAATCCCAATCATTTCGGAAAGGATTACAGGGTGGTGATTTAGAGTTCATTTTGGATTGTTTCAATTGGTTGGAGAAAAACATCCATGAAAGTTTAATCGATAATCCTGCCCCCAATGTACCTGTAAATAACGAAGTCAAGCCCGCAAATGTCGGCGCGGTTTACGATGCGTCGGAGAATCATTGGGAAATTACCCAAAGTTTTGATTTCGACAACATGGGGTTTGGAACTCTGGAGAATGGTGATCAAACTCCACTTGAAAAGGATTTGGGACGTACTTTGTCATTTTTCGCGTTTGATCCGGAATCCGGGGATTTTTATGCCGATAATGCCAAAGCCACAATAAAGGGATATTTGGAGCGTCTTCCTGAAAAAATGAGCGATGCAGAAAAACATCGTCTCCAGGATTACATTCAACTTGGAATTGTCACCAGTTACCTCTGGCGATCCAGTTATCTTGCTGATGAATTGCAGGGAAAGCCCACCGATATTCATCTGGCCCGTCCTGATCCCAGTGTGCATGTGACTCAAATCCGGTTGTTTGATAACTGGCTCAGTTCAAATCAATTTGCTGACATAGTGGAAAGTTTGCAGAGTACTCCGCAAATGGATCGTCACCGTGACATTGAACGGGAAGCCGCACTGTTCCGGAACAGTCCAGACTATTTCGACAAACGTGCGGAAGGATCGTTAAAAGCGTATGACATTGGGATTGATGCAGCTCATAAACAAATCAATGGTACATAGTAGCCGCTTTCATAGTGAACTCCCCGTGCCTGCTGTTCAGGTTACAAAGGTCTTCAGTATTTAACTCGACAGTCACACGTTTTATCGTGTCATCCCAGGCGTATATAAGTAACCTTATAAGATATTTTCTCTTTTATCAGACCTCTCGCATCGGTCGAGATGACATGACGCAATCAATAATATCAATATCTTTTGAGAATTAATGGCTCACGAAGTAATTTATTACAAATTGAGACAAATACGAAAAATAAGCTTTTTCACCTGAATCGCTGACGAACATCTTCCAATTCTTCTCCTGCACCTGGAATCCTGGAACTGGTCCATTGTCGAAACAGGGAGGCTCCTCCTTCGATTAGTTTTTCCAAACGATTTTGTTCTGTCTCTGTTGTTATTTCAATTACTTCACAGTCATCAAGCTTACTGCCGAGATAATCGTCGCTGGTCATTATTTCGTCAACCAGACCTTTTTCTTTTGCCTGTGAAGCCAGCCAGTATTCTCCAGTTGCAATTTCCTCAATATCAACATCCGGCCGTCCTTCTTTAATCAGGCGCTTAAATGCTTCATGAATGGCTGTAATGTCGTCCTGCAGTTTTTGTTTGCCCTCGTCGGTAACTTCTGTAAAAGGTGTGACTGTACGTTTATATTTTCCGGCAGTAAATAGGTGATAATCCACCTCATTTTTTTGCAAAACACGGTGGAAATTAGGAATACCGGCAACGACTCCAATGGAACCGATAATAGCAAATGGGGCAGCAATTATTTTGTCCGCAACAGCAGCCATCATATAACCTCCACTGGCCGCTACTGTGTCAACACAGACTACACAGCGCAAACCGGCCTGCTTCAGACGTTCAAGTTGAGAACTCGCTAATCCGTATTGAGGAACTGCTCCGCCTGGGCTGGTCAGACGTACAACTATTTCGTCAGCAGGTTGCGCTATCTGAAGTAGAAATGAGATTTGATCTCTAAGCTGTTCTACTTCAGAAGCCATTATGCTGCCGATAAATGTGAGAACATAAACACAGTTTGAATGCTGTTTGAGTACCTCCTCCGAATTGAGACCATCTTTTAATTTTTCACGAATTGTTGATATTGTTTTTACGCTTTTTTCTTTGTCTATTCTTTTTTCTTCCTTTACCTCTTTTTTTCTGGCCTTCATTAACAACTTAGTTGCTTCTTTAGGTAAAAAAGGTGCAACATGCAGTTCTTTTTCCAGTCGTTCAAAATCATTTTCAAAGCGTTGATTCCAATGTTTAAATTTGAGATGGGGTTCTTTTTTGCGACGCTTGCGTTTAAAAAAAACTAGTTTGATTATCAAGGCCAAGCCTGCAATGAGAAAAATTGTTACCCCTGCATTGTAAAATGACCAGTATTGCTCCATAAATTCGTTCATATAGTATCTTATTCTTCAATGTTAAACTTACCCAGCTTGGAGGAAGGATAGAATTATGTTAGAATATGCGTTCTTTAATTAAAACATATTTATTAATTTTTATGCATGCCAAAGACTGACCCTAATTTATTAAGAACTATTTTGCTGTTGAGTCTTTGTTTTGCTCTGACTGGAACTACCAGCAGTCTTACAGTTTCTGCTTCTCCACTCGTTGGTTTTCAAATTGCCGACAATCAAGCATTAGCAACCCTGCCCCTGTCATTTCATTTGATTGGTACCATGCTTGCCGGAATTCCAGCTTCTTTCCTGATGAAAAATGTGGGGAGGCGGTATGGCTTCATGATTGGAACTGGAATCGGCGCATTTGGGGCCGCATCCGCTGCTGGGGCAATCATTTATTCTAATTTCTATTTATTTTGTCTAAGCATATTTTGTTTGGGTATTTTGAGTGGTTTTGGCCAGCTTTATCGCTTTGCAGCAGCTGACGTGGCTACTAATGAATTTAAAACGAAAGCAGTTTCTTTAGTCATGATCGGAGGAATTATTGCCGGTTTCATCGGACCAACAGTTGCGTCCAAGGCAAAAGACCTGATTCCAAATGCAGAGTTTGCAGGAAGCTACCTGTTTGTGATTATGTTTCATTTTTTAATTGTTTTGATTTTGCTTGGAACGAGACTTCCTCAACCTGATGATACAGAACAAAAGGGTAAAACCCGTCCACTGAAAGAAATATTCAGCCAGCCAAAATTTTTAGTTGCAGTACTGTCTGCGATGGCAGGCTACGGAGTAATGGCGATGGTAATGACTGCCACCCCACTGGCTATGACAGAAGGGAGCGGCCATCAGTTCAGTGACGCTGCATTCGTTATTCAGTGGCATGTTGTAGGAATGTTTGCACCATCTTTTTTCACAGGTTCTCTAATCCATCGTTATGGATCAGTTCCCATTATTTTTACCGGGATTTTGCTGAATGTTTTGTGCATTGCAATTAATCTTGCAGGAACAGATGTTTTTAATTACTGGTCTTCTTTGATCTTGTTGGGAATGGGCTGGAACTTCATGTTTGTTGCCGGAACAACTATGGTCATAGAAACTTATAGTCCTGCAGAAAAAGCCATTGTACAGGGAGTTAATGATTTTTTAGTTTTTGGAACTGCCGCTGTATCATCACTGCTAGCAGGCGTAGTGCAGACCTCGCTGGGCTGGAGGGCTGTAAATTTAAGCTCGATTCCATTACTGGGAGTGGCCGTTCTTGCTCTGCTTTGGTATATATTCCGAAATGCTGAAAAAGAAGTAATCTCTTTAGTGAAGCAAGACAGTACTGCTTAATTTCAAAAATAGATTCCAAAAGTTATGATAAATCCGCTTGGTGAGTTAATGATGTCAAACCATTTGTCTGTGCGGTCTTGAATATTATTGTCCAGGCTCTCTCTAGTTCCCGAACCAAGCGGATTAATGCTCCATGTTTCCCAATACTCAACCACTTTGACTGACTGCTTTTGCTGTATATTGAAACGAATAATATCTATTGCTAAGAATCCTATATCATTGAAACGCAGCAAACCTGCACCCAAACTGGCAACTGTTGTATCAAAATGCATATCAAACAGTGCTTTTCCGCTGATGCGATTATAGGTTCTGTTCCATAGGTCTATGGTACGGTGCTCTCTTGCTGCCATAAGATAAAAGTTCTCTCCAAAAAACCATTTTATAAACTGTGTATCTCCTCTGAATCTGGATGTGCCGAAGTTTTCCTTACGCTCCTTTTCCCAAATTCCAAGATGATCTGAATCACTTATTTCCATGCCAATTATAATTGGATCCCAATACATGCTGAAACTAAGTGCAGGCGCAAGAATAATGATGGGATTTAATCCATAGCTAATTCCAAACATGTATGCTCGCTGAGATTTAGCACGTTTGGTTGGCTGAAGAACAGCACTTGCCCCGTCAGGGTCAATATACGGATTATCTTCATCACTAGATGTGACATCCTGACCAAGAACTGCTGTTGAAAACAGGAGGTAATAGAAGATAGCTGTCAGCAGGATCTGAATCTGAGAAAACTGGAAGGGGAAAAAACGTTTAAAATGTACTCGTGGAATAGTTGTCACACGGGAATACAGACAAAAAAACAGCGGCTTTTTACTGTTTTTCACTGTAGTGTCAGTATTAGCTCGTGCTCCTTGCCAGATCAATGGCCATGCCAGGAACGGCACAGGTGCTTGTCTGAGATTGGTAGAATTGGTACTTTTCCAAGAAAGGTGAAGTAGCTGAGAAAAAATATGCCGACAAAGCCAAGAGTGATAAGAAGTTCATGCAAACCCATGTCTACGTGATAATGTCCAAAGTCCTGCAAAGAAGGCACCACCATCAAGTAAATTACAAACCATTGGCTGATTACAACCCAAATTCCCATTGCTCTGATGTAATTTGGCATACGACAAAAAGTTTTCGGCAACAGTCCGAGAAAAGGTATTGCGAAAACGGCTATAATTATTAGCAAGAACATCAATGCCCATGGCTGTTCCATTGAACGGATAACTAAATATGGTGTTTCCTCGGGCATATCTGCATACCAGATGACCAGATACTGTGTGTAACCCATATAAGCCCAAAGTAATGAAAACGCAAAAACCAACTTTGCCAGATCGTGCAGACGGTTAATTGTGATGTATTCTTCTATTCCGAAACTGTCTCTCACACTAACACTGATGACAAGCATTAAGGCCAAAAAAGCATGCATGTTGCCGATAATAAAAAAGACTCCAAACAAAGTACTAAACCACTCCTGGTCCAATGTCATCACAAAGTCCCATGCCAGAAATGATGCTCCGAAGGCATAAAGTATGGCCAGCGCCGGTGCTATTTTCCTTGATAATTTTTCAAGACGGATTACTTCATCTTCGTGTTCTCCATAACCGACCAGCATCTTGTCCGCAAACCTTCCACCCCAGTCTGTTCCCAATAGTTTTCGTGCAAGAGCAATGTCCGGTTTGATTGATGTTTTCACAAACCACCAGGAAACTGCATATATTAATACAAGCCAGGCTATATTACGGCTGACAAAGAACGGCATGTTCAGCCATCCGGCCTTCACTGCAACTCCATGATGCAAAAATGGATTATGTGTCCATTCATAAAGAACGTTGCTGCCAAAAAAAACAATGATGAACATCAGGAATGAAATGGGAAGAAATCCTGCACATGCTTCTGCCAGACGTTTGAAAGGGCGTCCCCACTTAGCATCAGTAAGTTGCCAAATAACACTGAAAAAGATACCTGCGTGAGCTATACCGGCCCAAAAGACTGTGTTGATTAAAAAAGCCTGCCATGTTCGCAATACGCTATCCTCACCTAATACGCTATCCTCACCTCCAGTCATCAGACCAGCGATAAACATGCCTATGCCTAAAATTATGAAAGCCCAAAGTAACCGCTTTATCTTCTCTGGAATTATAAATAGAGATTTTTCTGCTATATCTTTCATTGACTGGATCCTTTACCGAACGTATCACTCATCATATAGTTGACCATGTCCCAACGGTCCCTCACCGAAGTCTGAGCTCCGTATGAGGGCATAAAACCACGTGGTTCCTGGAAAAAACTTCCGTATTTAATTTTGTTATAGAGGTGCGCAGCAGCAGTAGGTATTTGAAAAAACGCTGTGATCGGTGGCGCCGGTACACCTTTTTCAACCACCACTGTATTTGATTTTCCGTCCTCACCATGACAAGCAGCACAGTAAGTGTTATATAGAGTTTGACCGCGTTTAATCGAATCGGAAGATGCCTGCGTAGGATTTTTTGGAGAAAATTCCCGGGGATTACCCTTAGTTCCAGCACCATCTCCGTGAACTGCCGGAATAAATGGATCATAAATTCTGACAACTTTACCCAAGACAACTCTCACAGGAACGGATTTTGTTGGAAAATTTTGATAGCTTCCCTCTTCCTGCGGCTTCAGGCTTTTCCCATTATACATTTCACGAAAGAAGGGGTAATCTTTTCCGTCAAACCAGGGGCGTGCATCATTTTCAATTCCATAGCCTTTTTGCGGGTCAAAATACGGATACTGTTCCATTGCTCCTGCCGTTACAGACGTCAACATAAAGAAGACTAAAACTATTCCGTAAATAAGACTATTTGAGGTGTAATCATTCTTTTTCAACATGCACCTCCTCTGCACCGTTCTTTTTCATAATCGATTCAAACTCATCTATTCTAGATGAATCGCAGCGGACTACCACACCAAAACGATCTCGCTGAAAACGCCTATATTTTTTGGCCGCCTTCGGAATCGGGAAGCGACAAGTATCAATGAATCCCAAAAGAAACAGTCCTAACAATGTAAATATAGCCGTTAACAAAATTGTCAGCTCAAAACCAATAATTATGAAAGGTGGAATGGCGACAATGGGTTTACCGCTTACAGGTAAAACCCAATCTGAAGCAGTCCAGGCTGGTAAGCTGAAACCAATTAAACAACCCAGTGCTCCAAAAGCCAGTGCAATCCAGGGAACCAATGTTCCAGGTTCACCCAGCGCATGGTCAATTTCATGACGCGGACAAGGCATCAATACAGTGGGTTGAACTCCCTGTTCCCGGACTTGTTCAATTGTTTCAGTGGTTTCATCCAAATATTCAAAAATAGCCCACACTCCTGTGAATTTACTCATTAATGTCCTTTTTTGCTGCATGTTTCATGGGAGGATTTGTACCTTCCTTTAACTCCATGATTGCCATTGGAGGTAAACTCTTGGCAAACAGAGTAAATAGAGTAAAAAAGAATCCAAAACTTCCTATAGTGACACCTACTTCAACAATCGTTGGCCAGTACTCACCCCAGGATGCAGGATCGTATTCGTGTTGAAGTGAACTGCCGATAATATTAAAACGTTCAAACCACATTCCTATATTGATTAAAATGGTGATGATCCAAACGGCCAGAGGGTTGTTCCTGATTTTCCAGCGCCACAAAGGAATGGGAGCAATCACGTTACAGAAAACCATCAGCCAGAATGCTATTTGGGGGAAGTTGATTTGGTTTTCTCCCAGTAATGTCCAGCTTTGCATCTCACCAAACGGGCGATAGTAGAATATTGCCCGTTCAAAAGGACTGCCGCTGTAATAACCAATGAAAAATTCTGCAGCATAAGCGTAACCGACAATTATTGAAGTAAAAATAATCATCTTCGAAACACTTTGGATCACATGGTTTGTAATGTAATCCTGCAAACCAAATACTGCCCGTATTGGAATCAAGACGGTCAAGACCATCGAAAGTCCGGAAAAAATTGCACCAGCAACAAAGTAAGGGGCAAAAATGGTGGTGTGCCAACCCGGCACCGAAGACATCGCAAAGTCCCAGGAAACTATGGAGTGCACTGAAAATACCAGTGGAGTCGCAAGAGCAGCGAAAATAAGGTAGCCTCGCATGTAATGCACCCACTGATGGTTGGTGCCGCGCCAGGCTAAAGCCATTGGGGCGTAAAGCAGAGCTTTCAGTTTTTTGCCTTTACGGGCTGCTTCATCACGTAAAATAGCAAGGTCCGGAATCAGTCCCAGCAGGAAGAACATGATGGAAACAGACATATAGGTTGTAACTGCAAAGACATCCCAAAGAAGTGGAGACTTGAAATTGACCCAGAGCATCCTTTCATTCGGATAAGGAATCAGCCAGAAAGCAAGCCAGGGGCGTCCAATGTGTACCAGAGGAAAAAGTCCTGCAGTAAACACGGCAAACACGGTCATGGCTTCTGCACTTCGGTAAATTGCAGTACGCCATGGAGCGCGGGTCAGATAAAATACCGCAGAAATCAATGTCCCGGCGTGACCAATCCCAATCCAAAAAACGAAGTTCGTGATATAAAAACCCCAGGCAATGGGATGACTGATTCCGCTGTATCCAATCCCTACATCGACCTGAATTGCAAAGCTTAGTACACCCAGACCCAAAGCCATCAAGAATCCAAGCAGAAGAAGATAGTATGAAGGACGCGGTTTGTCCAGCATAGCCAGCATTTCGTCATTTATTTGTCCATAACTCAAGGTTGTAGCCTTGATTCCAGGATGTCCTTCGTTTTCGTCTATAACGACCCGACCGGCGGTAGAATTATATTCCGCAGTTATTCCCATTTATTCTCCGTATGCTCTTTGCGTCATCGGTTAACTGTGAGTTTGTTCCGGATCCTGCGAACCGTGTCTGTCAGAATCATGACCAACAACCTCTCTGGTATTGACCTTTTTAAGATATGTAATTGCCGGTTTGTAATTGAGTTCAGCAAGTACTTCATACTGCCGATCTCTTTTTTCAGTATTATCCCGCAAAGCGTTTTTGGCAACTTTGCTTTCAGGATCCATCAGGTTGCCAAAAGTGATAGCTTTAGTTGGACAAGTCTGCTGACAAGCTGTTACCACCTCTCCATCTTCCAAATCGCGTCCCAGATTTTTTGCATCAGATTTTGCGCCTTGTATTCGTTGCACACAAAATGTGCATTTTTCCATTACTCCAACCTCACGAGTAGTAATAGTCGAATTCAATTGTTGATCAAGTGGAGCAGGAAATTCATAATTGAACCAGTTGAATCGTCTTACCTTGTAGGCACAGTTGTTTGAACAGTAGCGGGTTCCAACACAGCGGTTGTATACCATCGCGTTCAGGCCTTCAGGATTGTGGTAGGTCGCATAAACCGGACAAACAGTTTCGCAACCGGCATTCCCGCAATGCTGACAAAGCATTGGCGAAAAACGTGTTTCAAAATCATCACCGTATCCTTCAATGTAGCGCTCCAAACGGATCCAGGACATTTCACGTCCAATTGCTGTCCTGATTTTACCGACAACGGGCAAATTGTTTTCAGCGTAACATGCAACTACACAAGCAGAACATCCATTACACCGATCCAAATCAATTGTCATGCCCCAGCGGTACGGTTTGTAATAACCGGCTGTTTCCGAGCGGTCCGGATAAAACTCAACGGGACGATTGTGTCCTGCGGAATGTTTTTCAGGGTGGTTCAACTCTTCAACGGTTGTTGCCGCGGAAATATCCCGACCCAGCTGGCGGGCATTTCCGTCAGTATTTACCGTGTAGGATTTTTCATTGATTAACTTAAGTTTGGCCTTTGCACCAACAAAAACAAGACTTCCAGCTTTGTCCATTTGATCCGGCAGCAGTTCCATCACGTTAATTCCAAAACCGTCTGCTACATCTCCGGAATGTTGATGTCCCTGTCCCATAGGGATTGCAATTGCATTCCTGTGAATACCAAAATGGTAGTAAGCTGTAGCTTGTACTGAACCATATGGTGTGCTCACTTCAACGATTGCCCGGTCATTAATTCCCAGTTTCTGGGCAGTGTCCGGATTTATTTCCATCCATGAATCCCAGACAATCTGACTCATAGGATCGGGTACTTCCTGCAGCCAAGGTTTGTTTGCCCCGCTTCCATCACCAAGAAGAAGTGAGGTCGTAGGCAACAACGTCAGACCATCACTGCCGGCCATGCCGGGATCATTGAGTTTGACTGAGGCTACTCTTCTGTTCAAAGAAGCTCGGATAAATTTTGGTTTTTCAAAAATGCCGCCGTTTTCAAGTACACTGATCCAAAAGCTGTCGAAATTTCTTCTATCTCCAACCTTTCTTTGAATTTTTTGCCAAATATTTTGAAGATAATCAAGATAGCTGGAATTCCCGGAAAATGCTTTTTTATTGACGTTCTGAGCAACACTTAGCAAAATATCCTCGCGTGCTCTTGCATCAAACATATTCACTGTCGACATTACAGGCTGTTGAATACTTCTTACTCCATTTCGAGGAAATGCGTCTCCCCAACTTTCATAAGCAGTAAGTGCAGGCAGAACTAAATTAGCCGCATGAGTCGTTTCACTTTTCTGTGATGCAAGGCTGACCACAAAAGCTTTTTTCATGGCCTGCAAAAAACCCATTGAAGGCGGAAGAGCATAAACCGGATTAGAATCATCAACTATGAGTAATTTGATTTTTCCAGCATTGAGGTCACTGATCAACTGTGTCAAATCTTGATGAGTTGAACTTTCAGGAGCAGTTTGGTCGGAGAAAAGGATTGTCTTGTTCAGCGCACCGGAGACAGCATTAAGAATATTTACGGCGACCAGTGTTTCCACACTCTGGTCAGTTGCAGAAACATTACCTCCGCCAAGTGCTAACAATGGACCATGCTCCATTGCATCTATTGCCAGTTCACTCAGAATTTCAGCAGAAACGCCTGTTGCTTCAGCAACTTTTTCAGGAGAATAAGCTTGCAGATATTTTTTTAGAAATTTGTAAGCCCCATTTTCTTTCTGTATAACTGAAGCAATCGCCAGAGCGACCAAGCCCTCGGTTCCGGGGTTAATTACAATCCAGCGATCTGCTTTTGCGCCGGTCAGGGAAACTTGAGGAGAGATGTGAATGAACTTGTTTTTCCTGCCGTTTTTATAAACATGCATATCTGTAAAACGCCGGGCATTTTCAACAGGATTACCCCAGTTTTCCAGAAAATCTGTACTAAAATTAAATACAACTCCAGCCTTTTCAAAAGCATATTCCGGAACATCTGCATGATCAAAAGCAATTTTGTTTGCTTCTGCCTGACTTTTTTGAGTCAGCAGGTTGAATTTAAAACGTTGCCCACCTCCTGCGGCTTGCAGCCATTCATCAACAAAATCTCCCTCGCTCCCTGATGCAGGTTTTCCTAAATAAGCGATTGCACCTGAAGCTGCTTGAATAATAGCGGAAAATTGCTGCATTCCTTCTTCCCAGGGAATCTGCTCTCCGTCCGCCAGAGGGTGGGCGTGTCGATTGGGATTATAAAGAGTTTGCAGTGAGGCTTGTCCTCGCGCACAAAGTGCTCCTTGATTAACGGGGTGGTTGGGGTTGCCTTCAGCTTTTTGGGCACGATGTTCACGGGTTGTAACCATCATTCCACAAGCAGCATCACACTCACGGCAGGTGGTCATATATTGGTAGGCAGTTTGAGGAGTGTATTCATAGTCCGTTGGCGGGACCAACATCGGGATCAGCTTCTCCGGTTTTTTTTCACAACCAGCCACTACAGCGGTAGCACCACCGACACCCATGTATTTGAATAAATTTCTTCGGCTGAGGCCCTTCTTCATTCGGTTCTCCTTTTCATTTCTCACTTTTCGTTTTTAATAATGGCATGTGAGGCAGTCCAGCATATTTGGGTTGTGATATCCTTTTTCATTAACCAATCCAATGTCAGCCTCACGTTTTTTGTCCAGCTCTTTTGCGTGATACCAACCTGCCATCGTGTTTCCAGAACGTTTTCGTTCTTTTGCACCTTTCACTTGTAAATGACATTCCATGCACCAGCCCATAGTACCAAAATTTTCATCGACCTGTACAATTACGTCCATTTGTCGTACGTCACCATGGCAGGCCAGGCAGCGCTCATCACCTCCAGTTCGAAACTGAGCTAACTTACATTCCAAACTTCGCGGTACGTTTTCAGAGTCGCATCCAGCACCAGCATCATCTACCAGACGATTGCTGTCGGCATTGATATGTTCTTTGTGAGGAAATCGTACAAAATCTGGTACGTCATGAATTTTAACCCATGGAATAGGCTCATTATTCGACCAGAAAGTCCGCATTTTATTGACCTCTGTACTTTCTGGTTGAACCAATTTTTGTTCTTGTGGACCATGGCAACCGATGCAGGTACTGACAGGGGGAACTCCGGAAGAAAACGAGCGACGGGCATAAAGATGACAGTATTGGCAGGCAATTCCGTTTTGAACTGTATGAAGTTTGTGGCTGAAGGCAATGGGTTGCTCTTCTGCTAAAGCCGCCGAAGAACTCAATGCAAGAAAAAAAGCAGACAGAATCAGGCCAATCGGAAAAATGTACCTTAGAACCATATTATTGTTTCGCAAGATCTTAAAATTTCAAGAATCAACTCATAATTAAATTCAGTTGTACATGAGATCATGAAGATTAAGAAAGTTCAACCTATTTTTCACTGTTTTTGATTATTTGTAAAAACGAGAACGTTTTCTCTTCAAGAATCAAGTCTCTGCTAAAAACCGGAATCACTCAATTTTGCGATCGTTTCTCTACTGGAACCATGGAAGGTACAAATAACAAAATAAAAACCAATATAAATAATCGCTTACGGATTCAGAGATCAAGATTATTTATACTCAAAATTATGGCTATACATCAAGCGAAGTACGTTTTATTCAGATGAACCAAAATTAAGCTGTAGAGTTACGTTAAAGGAAAGGACGTTTAAGTCGGTACTAACCTCACTCCGCCGATCTTCGTCACCAATCTGAGCAGTAGCAGAAAGTGCAGGATTTACTGCAAAATTTTTATCTTTAATTCTTGTTCAATTTAGGTAATTGAAGCCCGGTAAATACTTTCTATTGAAGAATCCAACATTGAGTTGAACTCTTCATCTGATTGTTTCGCTGAGAGGCCCTCAGTAAGTGCTCGGCTAAAACTTGCAACCATTCCCTTATTTAGAGACAAACGGCTGTTGGCCTCGTCTCTGCTGTAACCTCCAGAGAGAGCAAATACACGTATAACATTAGGATGATTAATACAGGGTGTAAATAAATTATTTTCATTTGGAATAGTCAACTTCAGCAGAACCTTCTGATCTGGAGACAACTGTTCGATATGATCCATCAGATGCTTAAGAAGCATCGTTTCAGCCTCGGCTTTGGTTTCGCAATGAATATCTACTTCAGGTTCAATGATCGGCACCAGCTTTGCTGCAATGATCATTTTAGCAATTTCAAATTGTTGTTTTACGATAGCAGCTACTCCGTTCTCGTTAGCATTTTTAATAACTGAACGCATCTTAGTTCCAAAAACTTCTTTTTTAATTGCCTGCCGAAGAAGTTCTTCCAAGCCAGGAATCGGCTTCATCAATTGCACTCCGTTGTTTTCATCTTCCAATCCTTTGTCTACTTTAAGAAAAGGCACAACCTGCTTCTCTTGCCAAAGATATTGAGCAGAACCCTTACCACTTATTTCAAGGTTCATGGTTTTTTCAAAAAGTATGGCACCTAATATACGGTCTCCAGAAAAACTTGGAGAAGTGACTATACGAGAACGCATTTCATGGATCTTATCAAACATCTCCCGGTCATTCGAATACTCTGACTCTCCAACCCCGTATAGGCGTAATGCTTTGGGAGTACTACCGCCACTCTGATCAAGTGCGGCAATGAAACCATCATTTTCCTCTATCTTTTTCAAGTATTGATAGCCTGGTGGATGCTTCATTTTAGATACACAATAATGCTGTTATCTATCCAAAAACTCCAGATGCTATATCTCTTCATGAAAACTTCCCTATCTTCTTCAAATATCTTACGTTGAACCATATACTGATATCAAATGTGTTTATCTTAAATTGATTCGTTAATCGTATCTGACTAAAGTCTCTTCAATTAAATTCAGTTGGCATAGGGTTATAATATAATCCTGGTTGCAGATGAAGTCAATTTATAACACCAATTGGTTTATTGTTACAAGAGGTTGATTTTACAAGAATGGTGTTAATTTAACGTCTGCAGTAGCCATCAAACACGTGTTTGTTTTTCATGAAAACTCGGAGCAGGGACAACACATACCTTCATTAATTATTATCGCAGTTTTATTGGCTTGGACTCTACATGTAGCTTTAGTAAGAAAACTCGTGAGTAACGAGTTATCGTAAGATACTGATATTATTGACTACGGCTTGTCATCTCGACCGAAGGGAGAGATCTGATAAAGTGCTGATATCGTAGAAGATCCCTCACTTACGTTCGGGATGACATAACAAAACTCAAGACTGTCGAGTAAAAAAAGGACACCACCAAATCAATCATACTTGTTTCAGAGGACGATCTGCACTGGTAAGGGAACTAAATTTAGTTTATTTGATATACGAGAAAGATGCAGTGAAGTTAGAAAAGCATCAACTGATACCTGAAGTTAATGTTTGCGCGCCAACGTAAGTCCGTCTCCAACAGATAACAGCGACAAGTCAACGCGCTCATCCTTGTGGACAGCCACATTGAACTCACGAATTGCTACTGTATCAGCATCTGCCGCCTCTGGATTTGCCGGCCTGCCGGACCACAGTACATTGTCGATCAAAATCAAACCGCCAGGCCGCAACAACTTCAGACATTTTTCGTAATATACTTTGTAATTCTCTTTATCGGCGTCGATAAATGCCATGTCGAACGTGCCGGCCTCCCCATTATTCAGGGCATCGTTCAGAGTCTTTTCGGCCAACCCAATTCGCAGTTCAATCTTATCGGCTACCCCAGCCTCCTGCCAAAAACGCCGCGCAATCCCCGTAAACTCCTCGCTTATATCACAGGTAACGATTTGTCCGTTCTCCGGCAGAGCAAGCGCCATAACCAGGCAGCTATACCCCGTAAAGGTGCCCACCTCGACAATCCTTTTCGCTTCCACCAGTCGTACCAACAAAGCCATGAACTGCCCTTGGTCCGGCGAAATCTGCATACGTCCATTCGGCATCTTCCCCGTTTCCTCGCGTAACTTCTCCAGTATTGGCAGGTCACGCAAAGAATTGTCCAGGATATAATCGTAAATTTTATCATCAATAAAAACGTTACGTCTACTCATTTTCATTCTCTTTGTGTATGAAGGTTGTACCGATTAGAATCCGTACCGGTTAAGTGAAAAAATATCAATCAACAAAATTGGAGGAGTACTGTACAAAGCAGAACCGCTCCAATCCGTCAAGATCAAACTTATCGAACATGCAACCTCAACAATTACAACCAAGGGCAATAGAATCATGTAAACTGCGTCAGAAACTCCAGTTACACCAGTCTGATGATTCGGGGCCTGTTCAATCTTTGATACAAAACCGTGTTTCATTAAAAAATTAACCGCCGGGATCAAACCCGCATGTGCGTTTAGCTCTTGTCTGCCTTGGCAGATTTCTACGTTTTTTACTGACCTTCTGGACGATCTTGTGTTATTATAAACCTTCATTGAAATGGTGACGGTTCAAGGTTGATTTTGAGGTTAACTACTTGACTATGTTACCATTATCGTGTTTGTTTGTCACCTAATTGCATGATTTAGGTATTACAGAAATGAATCCCCTAAAATCCAACCCCACCATCTCCTGTGACTGCCCCCCACTAATCCACTAATTCTTCACAGTCGGACTACCCACCAAAAACCCTCCACCACTATTCTTGTTAAACAAACCAAATGATGATATAATAATGGTTCTTCTATACCACCCAATAAGGAAACCTATGAGGACAAATTGGGGTTAGAATAATTCAGTCACTATACTTTGGAAAAAGAAAAAGGAGAAGGAATCATGAGTAACCTCAGAGTGACGATCAGGGACGACAGTGAAAAAGAATGTCCCATAGAAATCATCCGAACTTTCCGAAAACACCTCCAACTCTTCCACAAAAAAGGAGTCTCCATCCATGACGAGAACGGACACTATTTCACGGTGGACGACTCCTTCCGTCAGAAAATAGATGCAATGGTGAGGAAACTATCTGGTTAATTGACTTTGAAGACAGAATGTAATAACAATGTTATGACCCAGAAGAAGAGAGAAGAAACTGAGAAGGGAAGGGACGTAGAAGAAAAGGTAAACCAACCGATAAAATTTTTGTTCTAGAATTGTGGAAAAGATGAAAAAGATTTTACACGTTTTTCTAATTACATGTTTTAGTCTCACATTCTTCTCCTGTGCAAAAAAAGATGGCTCATCTGGTACTGCAACATCGTTTTGGTCTGAACAAATTGGGACTTCTTCCTATGACTATGGTACAGGAGTAACGCTGTATTCTTCTGATAACATCTATGTGTCAGGACAAAGCAATGGAGGACTTGACGGGAACATCAACTCGTGGAGTGATGACATCTTTCTTGTGAAGTACAATTCCTCTGGGACCAAACAGTGGACAAAACAGTTGGGAATATTTGATAATGAATCTGGAGTTTCAATGACAGTTGACTCTTCAGACAACATCTACGTGACGGGATATACTAAAGAAGGATACGATGGGAACTCCAACTCAGAAATTTATGACATCTTTCTTATGAAGTACAATTCCTCTGGAACCAAACAGTGGACAAAACAGTTGGGAAACTCTGCTGCTGACATTGGAATGGGAGTGACGGTTGACTCTTCAGACAACATCTATGTGACGGGAATTGCAAGTGGAGGACTTGACCGGAACACCGGTTCAGTTGGTGAAGATATTGTCCTCGTGAAGTACAATTCCTCTGGAACTAAACAGTGGACAAAACAATTGGGATCATCATCATCTGATTTTGCGTGGGATGTGACAGTGGACTCTTCTGACAACATCTACGTGACCGGATTTACCAATGGAAGTCTTGAGGAAAACTTCAACCAGGGAAGTTATTATGACATCTTTCTTGTGAAGTACAATTCAGACGGTGTCAAACAATAACCATTCAAACACTAATACTACAAGCAAGGTCATTCACATCATCTCCTGTGATTGACCCCCACTAATTCTTCACAGTCGTACAACACTTCACAACCTACCATCCCCGTTCTTGAAAAATCCACCAAATGATTAAATTTATTGGGTTTTCCTAAACACTTTTCTTCTGTAGTTTAGGTACTATTACGGATATACTGGATCTGGTAGGAATGTTTCAAGTTAATGATATTCTCGCTGAATGCAAAGTATGAATTTTTGACTACTCGAATTATCTATTTATCATTTGTTTTTGTGGAAAAGGTGAAAAAGCTTTTATTCATTTTCCTGATGTTAAGTTTTTGTCTTGCCGTCATCTCATGTGATACTAAAAGTAGTACATCAGGTCGTATTAGTAATGACAATACAACCACCACTGTTCGTGTCTGGATTCCGGAGGACGGCGGTTGGTTTTAGGTTGTTTTCAGTAGAAATGGTGGATGCACTCTGCTTATTCACTATACGGCTTTGTTTAATAATCTCTTGGGGTTTAATTCCCCGCCCCTTGGGGCGAAAGTATTTGATTCCCATTCCAATACCCAGCTGTTTGCTGCGGGGCAGTTTATTTTGGTTTTTGGCAGTTCGTTGAAGGCAACCAATACTTTACGCAAACAGAGCCAAAGTAATTTCTATCGAGACAGGATTTTTTAGATGAACCATGTAAATTCTTCTGTAATCCTCATCATTCCTTCAGCGAGTTACAGGACTAATCCATTCATGGATGCAGCCACAAAACTCGACATAAATATTTTGGTAATTACCGACAAGTCTCAGGTATTCAGTGAATATTATCCTGATAACGTCATAACAATGAATTTTGAACATTGGCAGGAGAGTATAGAAAATATTCGTGAATGGTCTGAACGATATGATTTGAA
>Ga0310122_10000371_pt1 | contig 28752 bp, 27 predicted proteins | sample CB6_Bottom_1051__FD_203503 | JGI IMG/M metagenome (GOLD analysis project Ga0310122, IMG submission 203503) | Marine microbial communities from Western Arctic Ocean, Canada - CB6_Bottom_1051 | ecosystem: Environmental > Aquatic > Marine > Oceanic | place: Canada: Western Arctic Ocean | collected...
CATCAGAGCCAAAACCTGGTACTTGATACCTGAAAACCTGAGGACCTAACTATGAAAATCACCGATGTCGAATGCCTCGTGCTGGACCAAGATTTCCCCTTCGTCAGGATTCACACTGACGAGGGTATTACCGGAATCGGCGAGTGCTTCCGCCGCAGGCCGGAGATCACCAAGATGCTGGTCGAAGAGGTCCTGAAGCCCGCGCTGATCGGCAAAGACCCGACAGACACCGCCGTGCGCTTCAAGGACATGATGCGCGCAGGCTCGGCGATAGAGATGGGAGGCTTGGTATTCTGCGCCATATCGGGACTGGACATCGCCATGTGGGACATCGCCGGCAAGGCTCTGAACGTGCCGATCTGGAAGCTGTTGGGCGGCAAGCATCGCGACATGATTCCCGTGTACGCAAGCTCCATGCGTCGTGACCTCACGCCGCTGGAGGAGGGTCGCCGCGCCGCTGGGTTGGTCGAACAGGGGTACAGTGCCTACAAACTCCATAGCGCCCTCCCCGGAGCCATCGACCACCCGTCGGACGAGACGATCCCCACGGTGACCGAGGTCCGGGCCGCCGTGGGCGATGACGTTGACATTCTGGTGGACGTGAATGGGTCATACTCGGTGCACCACTCCATCGAGATCGGCAAGGCGCTGGAAGACCTGGGAGTGTTCCACTTCGAGGAGCCGCGCCCGGCCCACGATCTGGAGGGGCTTGCCCAGATAGCCGACGCTCTGACCATCCCAATAGCTTCTGGTGAGATGATCTATACGCACCACCAGTACCGCGACCTGATACTCCAGGGGAAGGTGGACATCATCCAGCCGGACATCGTGAAGGTTCCCGGATTCACCGAGTTCCAGAAAATCGACGCGCTGGCCTCAGCCTTCGGAGTGCCCATCACCGTCCACAACACCCAGCCCATCCTCAGCACCGTGGCGCACCTGCACTTCTGCGCCGCAAGCTCGATGGTTCCTTATAAACAGGAGTACAACATCGAGCCAATCTCGATCCGCGACGAGTGGCCCGTCCTCAAAGAACCCCTCCAGGTGATCGACGGCCACATAGCGGTCCCCAATGGCCCTGGTCTGGGGGTTGAACTGGACGATGAGGTGTTGAAAACTCTGTCTGAGCGGTAGCGCGGGCGAGGGTTCAGGTATCAGGGGAGACTGTCAGCTTTGAGCCGTCAACCCGCGCCATCCGTCGCACTACGTCATTCTGAGTCGCAACGAAGAATCCGGTGTCAGTGCGGCAACCGTCGTAATTCTCGCGATAAGATGCTTCACCCTGTTCAGCATCGCAACATTACGCTTTCCATTCTAATGGATCAACCAAGCTTCAACCCGCAAAACGCCGGTGGAACCGCGCGTCAGGCGATAGGCAGATCGTATTTCGTATGCCCCTACCCCAACAGCTTCCCAACGTTTTCCATATGCCTGGGTTGGTATTGAAACCCTATCTTCAGAGTACGACATTGAAAACTCTGGAGGGCACACAATGTTCAAAGTTTACAAGTGGACATTCCTGGGATCCATGGTGGGATCATACATCCTGGCGAACCTCGCCTTCGCCGTCCTGGGCATATAGAATACCAGCCTTTACAGCTGGGGCCAGACCTCCCCCTGCTCGTTGACTTCCCCCAACGGCCCCTGCTGTGTTCACCCCTTCTCCTGAGGCCAACCCTGGCCTCGCGCCACTCTGACACAATTCCATATTTTAACAATAAGAGCAAGCGCCAAACGAGTGCCTGCCCTTATTGTTGCCGGTTACGCCACAGCCCCCGCCATGAGGATCAGGGCACGAATGCAGTGAAAGGCTTCCAGGTAGTCGCTGGATGTGAAGGACACCGTGAGCGGGTCCAGCCTTTGGACTCCGGGGACCAGCTCGGCGACGTCGGCCATTGCCGAGAACATGAACTGGAGGGTCAGCGTCACGGGCATTTCGTATTGGACCGGCGCGATCTCCTCTCGGCGCTCGACGGCCAGCTTGGACTGGCGACGGATAAGCTCCTGGGACGCCGAGGGCGACAGGTTCTTGGCAGCGTAGCGAGTCAGCGATTCCTTGACCGTCGCGACTTAGATTTCGGGGACCAGTTCGACGGCCTGGGCCGTGGCGGTAGAGTCTCCGGTCAACAGGACTATCGGGACTCCGTAGTAGGCGGCGATGCCAGCGTTGAGACCCATCTCTCCCTGGGAGTCGCCGTTGATCTTGATGTCGTAGACAGCCTGACTGGAGATGGTGTGGTCCAGAATTCCCTGGCTTCCGGCGCGGGCGTGGTATCCGACGCACAGGACGGCCCCGAAGCTGTCGTCCAGCCCGGCCATCATGCTCTGGGGCTTGGGCGAGCCGGTTATGACCTGCGCTCGCGAATCGAGAAATTCGGGGAGCAGGTTGCGTTGAGTCCCGTGGCTGTCATTGACCACCACCTCATCGGCTCCGCCGTAGAAAGCTCCCTCGATGGAGGCGTTGGCTTCTAGCGTCATAAGGCGTCGGGAGAACTCGTAGTCCTTGCCGTCGCGCCCCACGTGGTCCCGATGCACCAGCCCGCTGACGCCCTCCATGTCCACTGATATGTATGCTTTGAATGCCATGTTGGCTCCTTCGAGGTTTCAGGGTGTCAGGTTTTCAGGTATCAGGAAGGCTGTCAGCTTTCAGCCCTCGCCATTTTGAGTCGCGGCGAAGAATCCAGTATCAGTATCGCAGCGGTTGTTCTACCCGCGACCAGATGCTTCACTCCGTTCGGTATGGCGAGGTTTTGCGCGATTCGTTGTATATCAGAGTCACTAGCTCCTCACTCTAGCGCCACCCAACGGGCGTAGTAGTCTTCTAGCTGGGAGGTAACGCGGTCCAGTTGGCGTTTGGCGCGGCGTCCGGCGCGGTGGTCGCGATTCGTGAACGCCTGGGCCATCTGGTCTTCAAGCTCGATTTTTTGCTCCTCTGACTCGTGGATGCGGCGTTCCAGGTCCGAGACCTCCTGGCGTTGCTGAGCGCGTTGAACCCTATCCGGCTCCCTGCGCTGGCGTCTCTGGGAGACCCGGCCCACAACATTGATGGTCGAGCGGCCGCTGACGCGCCAAAATTCTGAGAAATTTCCTGGGAAGGACACCAGCTTTTTGTCCTGCACCTCCACGACCCGATTTACAACCTTGTCGAGAAAGTAACGGTCATGGGAGACCACGAGCAGCGTGCCTTGAAAATCCTCCAACGCCTCCTCGACAGCCTCGCGGGAGGGGATGTCCAGGTGATTTGTCGGCTCATCGAGAATCATGAAGTTGGGTTTCAGGGCCATAAGCCTCGCCAGTTGGAGCCTGTTGCGCTCTCCGCCGGAAAGTTCGCCCACCCGCTTCTGCATGTCCTCGGGCTGGAACATGAACCGGTTCAGCAGGGCGAAGGCCGACTGACTGGTCATGGGCGCGGCGTCGCGAATCTCCTCGACGATGGTGCGACCGTCGTCCAGGACTTCCTGCTGTTGGGCCGAGTATCCCACGTTCATACTAGGGCCGATGCGGAGGTCGTGGTTGCTCCAATTTCCGCGCTCGACGATGTCCTTGAGCAGGGTTGTCTTGCCGCTTCCATTGGCCCCAACCAGTGCCACAGCATCGCCTCCGGCAATGTCCATCTCGGCATTGTCGAACAGCGTGAAGTCGTCGAAGCCACGGGTGTAGTCGCGCATCTGGAGGGCTATATCGGCCTGTGTTTCTTCGGACAGGAACTGGGCGGCCAATGCAGACTGGTTAAGCTCTGGCTTTTCCACGGCATTCTTCTTCTCACGCTCAAGTTGGGAACGCCTGGCCCTGAGCCTGCGGCCCCATTCCTTGCTGTCATAGACCTTGGCGATCTCCGCGAATCTGCGGACAAGCTCCTCCAGTCGAGCGAGCCGTTTCTGGTTAGCGATGTAGTCCGACTGCTGGGCCAGAAGTTTCCGCAGTTTGGCAGCCCGATACGCCGAGTAGTTGCCTTCGTACCGGGTGATCTTGCCGCCATCCAACTCCAGGATTCCCCCCGCAACCCTGTCCAGCAGATAACGGTTGTGAGAAACAATCAACACCGCGCCCTTGAACCTGATAAGAAAATCCTCCAGCCACGCGACGCCCAGGTAGTCGAGGTGGTTGGCAGGCTCGTCCAGCAGAAGGAGGTCAGGCTCGGAGAGCAGGGCGCGAGCTAGCGACAGAACGTTCTTCTCGCCGCCGGACATGGAGCCTACCTTCTGATCCTCCTTGCCCTTGAGGGCCATCGTGTCCAGCATGGCTTCGGCCCGCTGTGGAAAGAGATCACCGTCAACACGGTCGTAGTCGTCACGGGCGCGCTGGTAGGCTCGCAGGGCAGCGTTGGTGTTCTTTTCTGACACCCTCTCCAGATTCTCCTCCTGAAGTCGGAGGTTCTCTGAAATAGCGCGATAGTCCGACAGCAGAAACTCCATCGTCGTGTCTGCGTCGTTATGCTTGACGTACTGGGGGACGTATCCCATCCGAACGTCGCTGGGAATCAGTATTTCGCCGGCGGTCTGCTCCTGCTCGCCTGTCAGAATCCGCAGAATGGTGGTTTTCCCAGAGCCATTGACCCCGATCATCCCCAGTTTCTCGCCGGAGTTGATCTGGAAGCTGACCCCGCTCAGCACCTCGTCTGCGCCGTAGTGTGAGGTTATGTTTTGAAAGCTTGCGACCTGCATCTCCGATGCTCCTAATCCAGGGTTTTCGAATATCCTGAAGGGGTCGCCGTTGCCAATGTCGGTAAAAAAAGCCACGGCTGATCGTGGCTCGCATGTGTGAGACATACCGGCCACCGATTGAGTCAGGAAATCAGAATTTTTGCGACACGAGCCTAACAGCTGGTGTCACACTCAGACCTATAATGGGCAAGGTCTATGAATTCCGAAGTCCTAGGTCCTCAACGGTCGCTCCTAAAAGATACTTTGAAATTCTTGGGTAGTCATTTGAACCGCAAATGCACGAATCCAACCTTCTGCCAAATACAAAAAATCCTAACCAAGGTTGCCAATTTGCGTTTGCCAAAGTATAAGTTGGATATAGGGGTGATTGCAATGCAGGGCCGAGACCGCATCCTGATTATCGAGGACGACCCAGCCGTGGGCGAGAGTCTTAGAGACAGCCTGACGAGCAACGGATTTCATGCCGAATGGAAAGCCTCAGGAGGCGAAGGAATCCGTCACGCCCAGAGCGAATCGCAGGACCTGGTGATTCTGGACGGGCGGCTACCAGACGGTTCCGGCTTCGACTTCTTTCGTCAGATAAGGCAGATGCGCTTGCGCCAGCCCATTTTGATGCTGACGGCTCGTCGCGAGGAGGCGGACAAGATTCTCGGCCTGGAGATCGGGGCCGAGGCCATGTCAGCAGAGGAAGTAAGATTCTTAACGTCACGCCCGCCGAGTTTCGTATTCTTGTCTATCCAGCCCAGAACGCGGGGCAGGTGGTCAGCCGAGGGCAGATTCTGGACGCCGTATAAGGCTACGACTCCGACACTCAGAGCGAAAGAGCCGTCAACGTCCACATCCGACGCCTCAGAGAGAAGATCGAGCCTAATCCCAGCAGGCCGACCATCGTCCTAACCGCGCTAAGTCTGGGTTACCGACTTTCGGGCTAGCTTTCAGCAGTCAGCTTTCAGCGTTCGGACACTCGTGTGGTATCATGTGGCCCGCCCAACCTCAAACCCACCGAACTGGACTGAAACATGACCAACCGACAGCGAGCCGGCGCTCACCCCGCCTTTATGGGCATCCCGACCTACCTGTTCTCGCCCTACATAGAGACGCCCGAACAGCTAAAGGAGTCCGGCGCCGATGTTGCCATCCTCGGCGCGCCCGTTGACATGGGCGTGGTCAATCGGCCTGGAGCCAGGTTCGGGCCTCGGGCCATCCGACAAGCGGGGTACTTTGGCAGCCCGAACGACCAGCTTTACCATCAAGGACTGGGAGTATATCCAACTCAGGTGTTGAATATCGTCGATTTCGGAGACGCCTACTGCCCCCCTAGTTCCCTTGAGTTGTCACATGACGCCGTGCGGATGAAGGTCATGCACGCCGTTCAGGCGGGAACCGTGCCGATAATTCTGGGAGGCGACCACTCCATCACCCTGCCTGCCGCAACAGCCGTGGCCCAGCATTACGGGTACGGCAAAGTCGGGATGGTGCATTTCGACGCTCACGCCGACACAGGCGACAGCAGCTACGGTGGAACGCTCATCTCCCACGGCAGTCCGATGAGGAGGCTTATCGAGAGCGGCGCGATTCCAGGTCGAAACTTCGTCCAGATTGGCCTGCGAGGATACTGGCCGCCTGCGACTCTGTTCGACTGGATGCGCGAACAGGGGATGCGCTGGCACCCGATGTCCGAGATCGAAACCCGCGACTTCGACGAGGTAGTGGATGAGGCCATCGCCGAAGCCCTTGACGGCCCAGAGTATATCTACCTGTCGGTGGACATCGACGTTCTGGACCCTGCCTTCGCTCCCGGCACAGGCACGCCGGAACCGGGAGGCCTGTCGTCGACAGACCTTTTGAGAGCGGTGCGCCGAATCTCAAGCTCGGTAAAGCTGGTGGCTGTGGATGTCGTGGAGGTGTCGCCGCCCTACGATGGCCCCGGAGCCATAACCGCCGAGGCCGGACACCGGGTCGCGCTGGAAGCCATCTGCGCTCTGGCATGGCAACGGTCTCAGGAGTGACGTTACTAGGCGATTTCGCCTCAACGCTTCAAAATTACGCCTGCCGAAGGACGCCGCTCTCAACATTTCTCAAGAAGCTGGATATATGCGGCAGCGTCAGACCGCTTCGCTGGAACGCTTGGCCGTGGTCAAGGCCGGGGAATGAGACCATCGTCGCGATGGGCATGCCCATCACGCAACGAGTGACGCCCTCATACAAAAAATCTTCCTCACCCACGAAAAGCAGACACGGCATGGTCATGGAGGGCAAGATATCCTCAATGCCCTCAAAGTCGCGGAGTTCGATGGACGAGGCGATCAGCGCCTTCGGGTCGTTGTCCAGCATTGCAGCCCTGCGTTCTGGCAGCAACTGTCGGCCACTGGCCGCTTCCATCGAAGCAACGACGGACTCCATTCCTTTTTTCAGCCCTTCGATACATTCGTCCACCGAGGCGTTGGTTCCAGCCGAGCCGTGGGGGTGCATCCTGCCGATGATGATGGAGTTGAACCGTTCTGGCGCGTGCTTCGCCACTCCGTACCGGGTGGTGCCGCCCAGCGAGTAGCCGATGTAGTGGGCCTTGTCGATGCCCAGATCGTCCAGTATCGCCACCACGTCATCGGACTTGAGCTTCATGTCATAGGACTCGACATCGTGAGGCTTGTCGCTCTTCCCGTGGCCCCGAGTGTCCGCCAGGATGAGAGTGTAGTCATTCTTCAGCGCATCAACGTATCCTGCGGACTTCCGTTAGTGCAAATTCCCGCTGAATCCATGCTGAAGGATAATCGGAGGTCCGTCACCCTCAACGTGGTAGTGAATCTTAACTCCGTTGCTGACTGCGTATCGCATAGGGGGTTCTCCTTGATAGAAGCGTGGAAATATCGAACTACCGCACGCGCTGAACCACGCGGCGGGTTGTGTCCACCAGGGCGTCGATTTCGGATTCTGTGGTCAGGGTGTTCAGCGCTCCAGCAGTTCCCGTTTGGAGCAGGATGCCCTCGTTCAGCAGGCCGGTGAACAGCGCTTGGCGCATTTGGGAGTCGGCTCGGATGACGTTGCGGTAATCGACAATCTCCTCCTCGGTGAAGTGGATGCCGAACAGTGATCCGATGCCCGTAACCTGAGCCGCCACCTCGAACTCGTCGAACACGGCCCTCAGCTTGGCTCGAAGCTCCTCGCCCAGCGCATTCATTCGGTCCAAAACCTCTGGCGTCAGATGGTTCATCGCCACTTCGCCAGCCACCATCGTCATTGGGTTGGCGTTGAAGGTTCCGGCGTGGGCGATGGTGGCGCCGTCAGTGGGGTTCAGGAGGTCCATGAGATCCTGACGTCCTCCGAACGCTCCCACCGCCATTCCTCCGCCGATAATTTTGCCCAGCGAGGTCATGTCCGGCGTCACTCCCAGAGTCTCCTGGGCTCCGCCGGAGGCAATTCTGAGGCTCTGCACTTCGTCGAATATGAGGATGATGTCAAGCTCGGTGGTTATATCGCGGAGGCCCTGGAGGAACTCCTTTTGGGCTGGCAGGTATCCAAAGGACGAGACCACAGGCTCCATGATTAGGCAAGCCAGGTCGTCTTTGTTCTCTCTCAGAACGCGTTCACACCATTCAAGGTCGTTGTAAGGCAAGACAATGACGTCCTCTAAGACGCTGGGAGGCATGCCCGGATGCTCAGGTATCGGAGTCGGGCCGGCGGGATCCAGCTTTTCGAGAGGGGGGTGGACGCTGACGGCCACATACTCGTGGGAGCCGTGATACCCGCCCTCGAACTTGGCGATTTTGTGTTTGCCTGTGAAAGCGCGGGCGGCGCGGATGGACATGAGAGTGCCCTCGGTGCCGGAGTTGGTGAATCGCACCGTGTCCATCGAGGGGATGCGTTCTGTGAGAATTTTCGCCAGTCGGACTTGGGCCTCGGTGGGGCCGGTGAAGGCTGTGCCTTTAGCGGCCTGCTCCTGAAGGGCGGCCACGATGTCAGGATGGGCGTGGCCCAGTATCAGGCTGGTGGCGTTTATCATGAAGTCCAAAATCTTGTTGCCGTCGGCGTCGATCATGTAGTGGCCCTCGCCCCGCTCGATGAAGTGCGGATACGGCCCGAAGAAGGCGGTGCCGCGAGAGCTGCCGCCAGGCAGGTACTTTTCCGCATTGGCCTGAAGGTCGCGAGACCTGGGAGTCCTGGATACGTACTGGTCGACTTCTCGCTGAAGATTTTCCTGGTTGGTCATTTGGGTGACTCCTTCAAGTCTCTGATTTGCGCCTGGCTTAATAGATATGTCATTCTTAGGCCGCAGCCGAAGAATCTCGCGCTTTGAAGCACCCGTTGTATTGCAACGATCAGGTGCTTCGCTCCACTCAGCATGACATTGGGAGATAAGTGAGCAAATACAAAAGCTACTGGGCGGTCCAGCCCCCATCCACAACCAGTTCACTGCCGGTCATGTAGGATGCTTCGTCCGAGGCGAGGAACAGGACGCAGTTCGCCACCTCTTCGGGTTTGCCGAAACGCCCCTGCGGGATGGCGGCAATACGTTCGTCTCGCAGTGACTCATCATCGAGAAACACCTGCTTGACCATGTCCGTCTCGATGGGGCCAGGATGAACGGAGTTTGCGCGTATCTTCTCTGATCCGAACTGGACGGCTGTGGCCTTGGTCAAAAGCCGCACCGCGCCCTTGGAGGCGTTGTAGGCCGAGGAAACCGTGCTGCCTGTCAAACCTGCGGTGGATGATATATTGACTATGGAGCCGCCGCCCGCTTCCCTCATGGCGCCGATGGCCGACTTGCTGCCCAGGAACACGCCCTTTGCGTTGATGCCCAGCACGCGATCCCATGCTTCGACAGTCGTGTTCTCTACTGTCGCGTTGTCGAATATACCCGCGTTGTTGACCAGTATGTCCAGCTTGCCGAACCTGCTCACCGCCAGATCGACGGCGCTCTGCCAGTCGTCGGCGCTAGTGACGTCCAGCTTCGTGAACACGGCCTCGCCGCCGGACTCGGCAATCTCGGCCTCCAGTCTCTGGCCTTCCTCCTCGCGGACGTCGCCGAAGACGACCTTCGCGCCTTCCTGAACGAACAGTTTCGCCTCGACGGCCCCCATGCCTCGCGCTCCGCCGCTGATGAGCGCGACCTTGCCTTCCAGTCTCATAACTCGCCCTCCGGTCAACTTGGGTTCGATGGTGATTATACTCTTTTAGGTGTCGGCTATCAGGTTTTCAGGCGGTCAAAGATGTCGCCATCCTCCACAGCCGCCGCGCCCCGACTGCCCTTCAAGGCGCCTGCAATAAGAGGCAGGTTAACCTCGTTGCCGTGAGCGCCGTTGGCCCGCTCCACCGCGATGTGGCTCTCAAAAATCTCATCTTCCGTGATGTACCGAATTTCCATCTCTGAACAAAGTCTCCTGATGTCGGTCGTTTGCCACGAGGCCTCAGTCTTCCAAAGCAGTGCGCTTATATTGATTTTCGGCAGAGCTTGGCCGGAAGTCCGAGCCCATTTCATACTGTCGATCAGTAATTGACAGCATCAACAAGCCTCCATATAGTCAGTGCTGCCCCAGAAAATGCATGTGGCAAGATCAACGTATCCTATCCGATGAAAAACTGTTGATGAACCAACAGGAGCCCAATATGGACATCCCCGAACGGTATGAAGACATAACCGCTGAATGGCTAACGGAAGCGTTGAGGTCTGGCGGTGTCATCGGCGACCAGACGGTCAGCACATTCCAGTTAGAACCACTAGGCGCCGATCGATCGCTAACTAGCAGTTTAGCTAGAATCACAGTGGGGTACGACCGACATGCCGATGGCCTGCCGGATTCGATGTTTGTGAAATTCGCCAGCCGCAACCCTGTGAATCGCAAGTACGCCGCCGACCATAGCTATTTCCGACGAGAGATTGAACTATACAAAAATCTCGGAGGCTCCGTCCCGCTGAACATGCCGCGTATGTACTTCGGATTGGCCTCAGAAGATTCGGATGTGGCGGTGGTTGTACTGGAGGAGATCAACGGCATCTCGAAAGGGTCGCTTCCACCTGAAGAGCGTCCGCTCACTGCTGGCGAGGCCAAACTCGCGCTGAAAGAGATCGCCAAAATGCATGCCAAGTGGTGGGAAGACCAGACGCTTCACGAGCACAAGTGGCTCAACACAATTGACGGCAGCGACCGGATGCTTCTGTACCAATCATATGAGAAAGCGTGGGCGCGTATCAAGGACGTTCTGGAACCCACGCTTAGCCCTGATGCAGCACGGATCTGCAACGGGCTATCGGACTATCTGCCGACCCTAATTTCTAAACTGAACCGCATTCCGACGACTCTATGTCACGGCGATTTCCACTCTGGCAATCTGCTGTGGGACAAAACGGGCGAACCAGACGCCGTATGGATAATCGACTGGCAGATAACGAGCATTGGACCCGCGATCCTGGATGTCTCCTTCCTCATGTGCTTCGGTGTCTCGCAATCCGACCTGCCCTTCGTCCGCAATGAGTACCTCCTGGAGTATCACAATTCCCTCGTCAGGCACGGTGTGACTAACTACGGATACGAAAAACTCCTGAGCGACTACAGGTACGGATTGTTGGATGGACTGGCGCGTCTAACTGCTTTCCTCTCCACTGTGGATTTTGCCCAGAACAACGTTGCGGAATTTGCCAGCTCGCGTGTGGGCGCCGTAGCTGCTGCAGCCGAGGACGCTGGTTGCGCAGGCCTGATTTCTATCAGAAAGTCTGCTAGGTCTTGATGAGATCGTGGTCGATCTCGACGCCAAGCCCTGGCCCTTGCGGAACGGATATGAGGCCGTCGCTATCCACGATCGGAGGGTTTTTCATAATTGAGAAACCCTGCATGTAGTCGCCGATGGGCGGGTCGTGCAGAATCTCCAGAAACGGCGCGTGCCGCCACGAGGCGACCAGGTGCAGGTGCGCTATGACTCCCAGATTGCCGCCGCCGTTGTGAGGCACGATCTGCTTGCCGTGGAACTCGGCCAATGTCCCGACCTTCCGCATCGCCGTCAAACCATGCAACACCAGGACCTCAGGCTGGAGGATGTCGTAAACGTTCTGTTGGCACGCTCTGAAGAAGTCGTGCAGGCCGGTCAGTCCTTCCCCTCCGGCGATGGGCATCCGCACCGAGGCGTTGAGTTGGGCAAGCTGGTCGAATTCGAAACCGCGCAATGGCTCTTCGAGCCAATAGACTCCCAGGTCTTGCATCACCAGGGCAGTGTCGGCGGCTCGCTGATAGTCCCACTGGATGCCTGGCTGCCATGTTCCGTTGGACTCGGCTTGGTTGGCGTCCACGGTGATGGTCATGCCGTCTCCGACTGCGTCCCGCGCCATCTCGACCGTGCGGATGTCCTCTGCCATCGTAGCGTGGTGGATGCGTATCTTGATGGCTTTCCAGCCCTCCTCCATGAGACGAAGGGCCATCTCCGCTCGTTCCTCTGGCGAGGACAGCAGTATCATGCTGGCGTACGGAACGACCTTGTCTTTGTCGCCGCCCCATAGCTTATACAGCGGCTGGCCGGTGGCTTTGCCGATGAGGTCCCACAGCGCAATATCAACGCCGGCCGTGCCGTGATAGGCCGCGCCCCATGCGTAGTAACGCAGGACGTGGGCGTGTCTCTCGATGTCGAAGGGGTCTTGGCCTAACAGGTATTCTTTCACGTCAGGAATGAGCCTGTCATCGACGGCAGGGCCGATGCCCGTCAGTCCCTGATCGGTGTGGACTTCGACGAACGACGCGGCTCCGAAGTCCGCCGGCCGGCTTCTGCCGGGATCCCACGCAGGCTCCATCACTCCGATCGTTCGATATTCCTTGAATGGGACCGACCTTACGTCGGTAATTTTCAGTCGCGGGTTCTCAGGCATAACCAGTCCTCATTGCGGCAGATGTGTTCTCTTGGGTTCGACAATGATACACCTGTCCCGTCGTCCTCAGAGGACAAGAGGCCCGGTTATCACCGCCTTTACGAACCAGCACATTGATTCCAGCGTGCGCGCCACGGTTCTCTCCATGAACTCTCAGAGCGACGCCCTGGTACGAACGATTTCGGCCCTGTCATGGGCGCAATGGCCACAGTATCGACGCTACGCGTTGCCCTGTGGGGGCTCGTCGCGATCCTGATTTTGCCTCAAACGACATTTCTATATATTGCTCGAAAGCTCGCCGAGCCGAACGATACGGAATAGCTCAAAAATTATGGCGTAGCGTGATTAGACGACCGTCATGCTTCGTCGCGGCGCAGCATGACGGTCCGGATTTCCATTGTCGGTGGCAACTGACCGGGAAGATTTCCTGATACCTGAAAACCTGATACCTAACCCCCTGATTTGCGTATGAAATCCGCCACGCGCTCCCCTATCAGCATAGCTGGGACGTTCGTGTTCCCTCGTGGACAGTCTGGGAGTATTGAGGCGTCAGCCACACGGAGGCCTTCCAGTCCGTGGACTCTGCCATACTGGTCAACGACGGCCATCGGGTCCGAGGGCGGCCCCATCTTGCAGGTGCATGATATGTGATGGCTGGTGGACACATGGGTCATCATCCAGTCATCTAGTGCGTCGTCGGAGGCCATCGTCGCCTCGTCCGGGTCCATCGGGCCTGCGGCGATGTGTCCCATCTCCTCTCGACGGAACAGGTCTGCCGAAAGCCTGATGCCATCGCGCAACCGTTGGCGATCAAACGGATGTTGGAGGAATTTGTAGTCCAGCGAGGGCTGAATGTTGAAGTCTGCCGAGTCCAGCTTCAACTCTCCGTGACTCTTGGCAAGATTTATAGTGACACTCATCACCAACGCCTTGATGTGATGCCAGTAGCGCATGACGAGAATCATGTCGCGATCCAGCGGCGAGTCTTGGGCAGTGTATCGCATTGCGATTTTTTGAGGTGCAACCCGGTCCTCGGGGATGGGGAAATCGTCTTTGGAATGCCATAGCACGGCGACATTAGGATGGTCTCGAAGATTTTGTCCCACACCAGGCAGGTCTTTCACGATGGGTATTCCGACGCTGTTGAGTTGATCTGACGGGCCGACACCTGAGAGCATCAGCAGGTGAGGCGATCCAATCGCCCCGGCGCATAGAATAATCTCATGGCCTTGAGCTGAAAATTGTTCACTTCCACTTTCAACTTGAACACCCACGGCCCGGTCGCCATCGAACACCACTCGATGAGTAGTGGAATTAGGACGGATGGTCAGGTTCAAGCGATGCCTGGAGAGGGGCAGGTATCCGATGGCCGTGCTCCAGCGCACATCGTCAGGATTGTTCATGGCGTAGGAGCCGACACCGATGGCATCGGGATGATTATGGTCTGGATTCTCTGGAAACCCTGCGCCCAGGCAGGCGTTGTAGAAAGCCCGTTGGTCCGGCGTCAGAGTGTCCATCGGATGGCGTCGAACCACGATGGGGCCTTCGCTGCCGTGGAAATCATCGTGGAAGTCGGTGTCGGTCTCCATGTTGCGAAGGTACGGAAGGCACGCTTCGTAGCTCCACTCGTCGTTGCCCAGCAAGACCCAGTAGTCGAAATCTTCGGGTATAGGCCGGAGGAACACCTGACCATTGATGGCGCTTGTCCCGCCCGTGACCTTCCCTCGGGGGACATCCATCGGTTCGGCCTGGTCGGTGGCCTTGCCGGTGAATCGCCAGTTGTGCCGGTCCTCGATTCCGAAAAGGTCGGTCCCGGTGCCCCAGCCGAACTTGAGGTCATCGGGCAGGCTCTCGAAATCGGAATAGTCGGGCCCTGCCTCTAGAAGCAGGACGGATTTGTTCGGGTTTTCGGAGAGTCGGGTCGCCAGGATCGCTCCTGCGGAACCGGCGCCCACTACGATGTAGTCATACTTCATTGAGCTTCCAACTTATGGTCAACGTGATGTTCTTCAGGCACAAGTCGTCACAATTCATCGCTGGGCGCGACGCGAATTCTGGACTTGGGGTGAGCCAGGTTAGCCAAGACCTTGTTGTGATGGTCAATCACTGCTTGCGCTGGGATATGAGAATCGCCAGTGGTGTGCCCATCGCTGACCAACGTCACGGAATATCCTTTGCTGAGCGCTACTCGGCTCGTCGTGTCGACACAATACTCAGTCTGAATACCCGTAATATAGACATGCTAGACATCATTTTCTGCCATCAGATCATCGAGCGGCGTTTCGTAAAAAGAATCAGATGACTCTTTTTCGACCACCAGGTCCTCGGGGCTTTTATCCAGATCGGGATGGAGACCCCATCCGGTGTTGCCTTTCATCAAAGGTTCGTAACTCGAGTGGCAATGCTGAATGAATAACACAACGCCGGAACTCTCCCGAACTTTCGAGATTGTTTTGTTTATGGTTTTTATGACAGAGGACCCTTCGTACGCTCCGCCCATTGGTCCAATCTGTGCATCGATTACCAGTATTGCTGATCTAGGCATTATTGGTAGTTCCCTTCAGAATGGCATGGCATATTGCTTAATATCTCCATGCTGAGTCGAGGCGAAGCATCTGGTTTCTTATGGGATAAGCGTTGTTTTATTAACAACCAAATTCTTCACGCCCGTTCAGAATGGCGATATTCGGCGACCAATTCTCAAGCGCAGAGAGGAAAGCCTACGACTTCTGCTTCTTCCGCAGTCCCGCCAGCACCTCGTTCAGACTGCCGGATCGGAAGCCTTCGAGGTCAAGAGTCACATAGGAGTAGCCGATGGAGCGAAAATACGTGGTGACCTTTTGACGCGTGTCCTCGTCGGTCAGAGTCAGGAAATCCTGAACCTCGACCTCAATGCGAGCGACGGTGTCGTGGTGGCGGACTCGAAGCTGCTTTATGCCCAGGTCATGCAGAAATTCCTCGGCCTTGGCAATACGGGTTAACGCCTCAACGGACACGGGTGTGCCGTAGGGGATGCGAGAGGACAGGCAAGCCTGCGCGGGCTTGTCCCAGGTGGGAAGGCCCATGTCTCTGGACAGCGCGCGAATCTCGGCCTTTGTAAGTTCTGCCTCCACCAGAGGGCTGCGAACGCCGTACTGCTTGGCGGCGTTCTGGCCTGGGCGGAAGTCGCCCAGGTCGTCCATGTTGGTGCCGTTAGTGACGTGGGCGTAGCTCTCGCCTTCGCCGAATTTCATCAGGTGGGTGTATAGCTCGTCCTTGCAGAAGAAGCATCGATTGGGGTCGTTCTTGGCGTAGTCCTCGCGATCGACCTCGTGGGTCTCGATTATCCGATGGTTGAGACCGATGCGCTGGGCAAGCTCGGTTGCCTCTCGAAGCTCCGAAGGGGCGAGGCTGGCAGACTGGGCGGTGACTGACAGCGCTTTATACCCCAGCACGTCGTTGGCGACGGCGGCCAGAAACGCGCTGTCCACACCGCCGGAGTAGGCCACGATGACCGAATCCATCTCTCGAATGATGCCTCTCAGGGCATTCATCTTCTGAGCGGTCGTGTTTTTGTCTATGATCTGAAGATCAGCCTGTGTTGCCATGCTCGTTGCTCCGTCTCAATCAGATTTTGCGCCTGATCGGGAACTACTTAACTCTCAACCCTGAAAGAATGACTCGATGCAATTATAGTCAAACACAAGACTATTCGGCCATCATTGCTTCTATTATTGCACGCATCTCGTCTGCGTAGTGTTGATATGAGCGATTCTGGTACTTGAGGACGCGTTGGGACTCCTCGGTGTCGTACCAGTCCACCCATCCGGGGGACTCCCGATAGACTGCTTCGTCGGCTGGCGCTCCCATAAACTCGTAGAAGTCGCGAACGTAGTCTCGACCGCGCAGTTGCCAGGTTGAGCCTCCGCCGATGTTAAACACCTTGCCCCCGGCATCGGGAGTTCGGGCCGCGTTGAACAGGGCGTCAACGACATCGTCCCGATGGACCATCTCGACGCGCTGATCCTCCATGAAGGGCCACGGGTCGGGAGGCTCGAGGAAGGCTGGCACGGCGATGGCCGCGGTTCTAAGCGACACGGTGTTAGTGAGGTACGATTCCCGCATGATCCGCTCGCCCTCGATTTTGCTATCAGCGTAGATGTCGATGGCGCTCTGGGAGTTGGTGACCTTGACGGGCGGTTCCTTCGTGCTGGTGTCGCCGTATGTGCTGATCGATGATGTAAACACCAACATGGCGTCCGGGTTGGTCTTCTCCAGGGCGCGGATGATGTTCTCGGTGCCGCCGACGTTGACCCGAAAGGTCACGTCTCTGTTTCGTTCGCTGTTTGGGGGCAGGATAGCGGCAAGGTGAAGCACGGCATCGACACCATCGACAGACCGGGTTACATCGTCGGCGTTGGTGATGTCACCCTTGTTGATCTCGATGCTGTCGTTGTCTTCAAGCCCGGCGAAGTCCATCTGTGGCAGGTCGAAGATTCGGACCGATTGGCCCGCGTCCACAAATTTCTCGGCCAACTGTCTTCCCACACTGCCCGCGCCGCCAGTAATGAGTATTGGACCACTCACGTAAGAGTCGTCCCCTTCATTCCAGCTTTTTCGATGACGTTCTGAGCGGTGGCGATAAGCGATTCCAGCGCCGGACCGAAGTTGTCCCAGTCTTCAGACTGTCGAAGCTCCAGAGCGACTGCGGCGTCTCGAACGGCTCCTCGCGTTGCTGGCACCGAGGGCATGGTCTTGAAGAAGAACGTTCCGCTGATCTCGTCGAACTTCTCGACAATCTCCACCAGCGACGCCTCCCACGCCTCGTCCTGAGCGCCAAGACCATCGGCTATCTGCTTGCACGATGCGATGCTTTCGTCCAGAAGTTCCTGTCCTGATTGTGGCATTTTCCGCGCTTTCTCCCCTCCCATAAGGGGACTTTCTCAGGATATTTGAATGTGCCGGTCACTGACAGGGGAGGGCATGATACCCTCCCCCGTCAACTAAATTATCGATTTGCCGCAGTTACCTTACAACCGACTAACGCCTAGTTGTCGTCGGCTGGAGCCAGAACCTGTTCGTCTATCTCGGCGTGGTGGCCGTTTGTTGAAGGCTCGTAGTGCTTCTTCATGGCCTCCAGGTCCACCTCGTCGTTGCGGTCGAAGCCTCTGCCGTCGTGACGGTCATATGGGAAGGGCTGGAACCGCTCGAAGCGCTCGCCAAAGCGTTGGCGGCTGGGGCGGCGGTCATACGGGAAGCGATACTTCTCCGGGTCTGCTGGGTCAACGTCCACCAGTTCGTAGTCTCGACTTCCCAGTCCGTTCTCGTGGCCTGTGTTGATGCTTGCAACTTCACTCTGACCGTGGAAGGTCGCGGCGGCGGCTTCGAACTTGCGGTCGCCGGGATGGTGAGCTTCCATCAGCTCAGCGGCGGAACCGGCTATCCCAGGGGTGCGCTTGGCGGCGTCGACACATGCCATGTCGATTGCCACTGCGTCCATGCTAGCGAACACACCCAGGTGAGGCACGATGGGCATGTCGGCGTGGTTCGCGCAGTCACAGCGAGGAGAGACGTCGATAGCCATGTTGATATAGCCGACTTTGTCTCGGCCCACGATCTTCTCAACAGCGAGGCAGGCGTCAGCGATAGCCACGTCAACAGCGTCGAAGTTAACCGCCGGGATGTCGATGATGCCACGAGGCCCCATGACGCCGAAGCATCCGAGACAGGTGGCGCACTTCTCGGCTTCCCATTCCAACTCGTCGTTATCGTTGATGTGGTAGAGATTGAAGGGGCAGCAATCCTCAAGAATCTCCCAGTCGGGAGTTGCGGCCTTGCCCAAGAATTTTTCGGGATGGAAGGCGCCTGCAGAACCCAGACCGTAGTTCGGATGCCCGCCCATGTGGACGTTAAGCTTGCCTCGCTTGGACTGAGCGCCGATGCCCAGGTTCTTGAGCGCTCCGCCAATGACGCCCATGCTGTGACCCTTGAAGTGCGTGAGAGCGATCACCGCGTCGGCGGCGGCGATTGCCTGAGCCACGTAGGCTTCCTTCAACAGATAGCCTTCGGGCAGGTCAACGCGGAAGTCGCTGGTGCCGATGAAACCGTCGGCGCAGATGAAGGGGCAACCCAGGGTGGCTGAGGTGTATCCGTTGCGCTCGGCAGTCAGCATGATGTCCAACTCTGACGACCGGGAACCCCAGGGAGAGTATGTCGATGTTGTGGTGTCGCAAACGAAGGGCCGTCCGCCCAATTCTTTGATGCGATCAGCCAGCGCGCGAGCGTAAACTGGGCGAAGGTACGCCGTGTTGTTCCACTCGCCGCAGTGTATCTTGATCGCCACCATGTCGTTCGGCTTGATCATCTTGTCCAACCCTGCCGAGTCGAACACTGTCAGCATCTTTGCTACCAGGCTGGTTTCGGTGGATTCGGAGTGCGCATCCATCCAGTGAACTTGCGATTTGCCCATTACTCATGCCTCCCTGATTTCGGCCGCCAATAAGGTGCCATTTGATTAAATCGAGCGTAGCATCGCGCCTGAACCTTGTCAATTGTTTTTGACTTGTTTCTGCCTGTTCCCATTTGCCATAACCAGCGGTAAAATACCCGTACAGCCCGGCGAGACTTCAAGGAGAACATCAGATGACTGAGATTCGAGACGAATTCGTTCACCCAGGCCCTCAACCGAACGGCCTGCAAGCCGCTGACGACGGCCTTTGGGTCATAGACCAGGTAGATAACCACCTCTATAAACTTGACTACGAAACCGGCGAAACGCTGGAAAAACTGCCGACCGAGACTGAGCACTCCAGCGGCGTGACGCTGGGAGGCGGACACCTCTGGGTGGCCTCGACCTTTACCCTTGAGTTGGTCCAGTGCAACATGGACGGCTCCAGCGTCGCAAAATACGACACTCCGGGCAAAGGCATTGTGGCTTTTGGCAACCCCGACAATCAAAGAGTCTCGGGCGCTCACGGTATGGAATGGATTGACGACGATAACATGTGGGTCGCAGTTCCTCCAGCCCAGCGAGTCTATCTTATGGACCCGGGGACCATGACGGTCAAGCGATCGATCCCGTCTCCTGGAAACCGACCTCACGGTCTGTTTATGCACGAAGGCTCCATGTGGCTCGCTGACACCGGAGCCTGCAAGGTACACAAGCTCGACCCTGAAACCGGCGATGTCTTGGACGAAATTGACGTGCCTGCCCCAGAGCTCCACGGCATGACCATCCACGACGGCAATTTATGGTTCTGCTGCGCTGAGACTCGGCGGGTCTGCACCGTGCCTCTGCCTGCTTAGGTGGCCAGGTGTCAGGTGGCCAGGCTTGTTAACACATTCTGATTGCTGAAAGCTGACGGTTGAAAGCCCGTTTCCTTGACACCTAATCACCTAACCGGAGGTTCTCCCCAATGCCCAGCATCGACGATATGTGGATCACGCCAGGGCCTCGGCCCAACGGACTCCAGGCTGCAGACGACGGACTGTGGGTGATTGATGCCGAGAATAGCCACATATACAAGCTGGATTATGAGACCGGAGAGGCTATGGTGGACGCGCCCACCGACACTTATAAGTCCAGCGGCATGACCGTAGGCGACGGCGTCGTGTGGGTGGCCTCGACCCACAACTCGCGGCTCTACAAGCTGAACGAGGACGGCTCGACCATCGAGTATCTTGACCCTCCTGGGATGGGGGCGCGTGACCCACGAGACAAAGGCCCTGAGTACATCCGGCCCCACGGCATGGAATGGATGGACGACCGGACCATGTGGGTGTCGGTCAAGCCCGCGTTGAGGAACTATCTCATCAACCCTGAAACGATGGATGTTATCAAGTCCATACCAACTCCAGGCGCCGCGCCTCACGGCATCGCCTGGGATGGCGAGACCCTGTGGTGCGCGGACCGTGGACTGGGGATGATCCACCGGCTCGACGCCGACACCGGCGAGGTGCTGTATGAAATTCCAGTGCCAGACCCAGAGGTCCACGGCCTGACCTATCACGACGGAGCGCTCCTGTTTTGCTGCGACCCTAGCCGCAGGGTGTGCCGCATCGAGATTTCCTGAATTTATCTTTTCTCTGGAGTAACCCAATGCCCTTCGACAACATAGAATTGTTTCCCATGACCGCCGGGATCAACGCCGCTGACCACCTGACCCTCGGCGGATGTGACGTTGCGGACCTGGCAGCCGAGTTCGGCACTCCGCTCCTCGTGTACGACGAGGACACTCTGCGGAGCATGTGCCGTAAGTTCCTGAACGGATTCACCTCCCGATACTCCAACACGATGGTTGCCTATGCGTCCAAGGCGTTCCTCAACACGGCCATCGCAAAGTTGATGGCCGAGGAAGGCATGGGGATGGACGTAGTATCCGGCGGAGAGTTGGCCGTCGCCATAGCGGCGGGGATGCCTATGGGAAAGGTCTATTTTCACGGAAACAACAAGTCTCCGCAGGAGCTTGAGTTCGCCGTAGAGTCCGGTATCGGGCGCATCGTCATCGATAGCTTCAACGAGTTGAGCATGTTGGACGAGATCGCCGGAAACAAACGCGTTGTGCAGGACGTTTTGGTTCGACTGTCTCCCAACGTTGACCCTCACACCCACGCCTTCACCACCACTGGCATTCTGGATTCCAAGTTCGGATTCGCCATAGAGACTGGGGACTCGGCCCGCGCCATCCGTCAGGCCATCGCCGCTCCGAACCTGAACCTTGTGGGCGTCCACTTCCATCTCGGTTCGCCCATTTTTGAACTGAAACCTTACGCCGACGCGGTGAACACGATCTTGACCTACCTCGCGCCATTTAGAGAGGAAGGTCTCGACCTTCAGGAGTTCAGCCCCGGCGGAGGTTTCGCCATCGGGTACACCCGAGACCAGCCACCGCCGGAAATCTCTGAGTACGCCGATACTATCGCCACCGCGCTCAAGGCTAAGTGCGCCGAACTGGGGTTCGGAGAGCCGATGATGACTATCGAGCCGGGCCGTTCTATTGTGGGTCGCGCCGGCGTCAGCCTCTATACTGTAGGGGCGATCAAAGACATCCCCACCGTGCGAAAATATGTCTCGGTGGACGGCGGAATGGGAGACAACATCCGTCCCGCCCTCTACGGGTCTCAGTACGAGGCTGTGGTCGCCAGTCGAATGTCCGACGCTCCCGAAGAGGTCATCACGCTGGCAGGCAAGTACTGCGAGTCCGGCGACATACTGATCCGGGACATCGAAATGCCGGTCATGGAGGCCGGAGACCTCGTTGCCATCCCTTCGTCCGGCGCATACGTTCCGGCAATGGCCAGCAATTACAACTTGAATCCTCGACCGGCCATCGTCATGGTCAAGGACGGCTCGGCGCGGATCATTCGGCGCCGGGAGAGCTACCAGGACCTGATGGCGATGGACGTGGTGTGAGGCGAGGCGAGGCATCAGGTGGTCAGGTATCAGGTTTCGTGAAACCATACCACCCGATGCTCTATGACGATTCTGAATGCCTCCCGCTGAACCCTGAAAACCTGATTCCTGACCACCTAAAATGAAGGACTCTTATGGACGAGATAAACTACGCCTCCGCCAAGACGATAGCCCAGGCCATCCGAGACAAAGAGGTTTCCGCTGTCGAGGTCGTGGAGGCGCACCTGCAGCGTATTGACGAAGTAAACCCGAAGCTGAACGCCGTTGTGCATCTTGCCGCAGACCGGGCGCTTTCCGAAGCTCGGGAGGCCGACGCCGCCACCGCCAGAGGCGAGTCGAAAGGCCCGCTCCACGGCGTGCCGATGACCGTCAAAGATTCTCACGACGCCGAGGGGTTGGTGTCCACTGGCGGAACCAAAGGTCGCGAAAATTTCGTGCCTGATCGGGACGCCACCACAGTCGCTCGGATGCGGGCGGCGGGGGCCATTGTGTTGGGCAAGACCAACACTCCTGAGCTTACACTGGCCTTCGAGACCGACAACCTGATCTACGGACGCACCAACAACCCTTACGGACTAGACCGCACCCCCGGAGGCTCCAGTGGCGGAGCAGGAGCGATCATCGCTTCTGGCGGTTCACCCTTAGACCTGGGGACCGACACCGGAGGAAGCGTTCGAGTGCCAGCCGGATTCTGCGGCATCGCCGGACTCAAGCCTACGTCTGGCCGCGTTCCAAGGACCGGCCACATCATCTCTCACTCTCTGGGGGCCACCGACGCCCTGACCACCGTTGGCCCGATGGCTCGATACGTCGAAGACCTGATTCTGGTCTACCCGATAATAGCCGGCCCTGACGGGGAAGACCCCGCAATCGTCCCGATGCCTGTTGACGACCCTGCCAATATTGACCTCAAGAGCCTGCGAGTGGCATGGTTCACCGACGTAGGCGACGTGACATCTACTGCCGAAATCGCATCTGCCACGCAATCAGCAGCTGACGCGCTGACCGACGCCGGGGCCTCGCTGACAGAGGACATGCCCAGCGCGATACTTCGCGCAACTGGAACCAGCCTGCTGACCGCGGACGGAGGAGCCGGAGTTCGCCGAATTCTGGACAAAGCTGGAACTACCGAGATGCACCCCTGGGTGGGCCGATTCGTCGAAGGAACTGATCCGCTGCCAGTCGGCGAGTACAGCGCTCTGCTGGAGGAGATCGACGCCTTCCGCTCGAACATGCTCGGTTTCATGGAGAACTACGACGCCATCCTTCTTCCCGTCCGTCCGTTCCCGGCCCCGCCGCACGGGAAGTCCATGACGCCGGAGTTTAGCCCTGGCAACACCTTCACAAGCTCCTTCAACACAACCGGATGGCCCGGAGCAGTTGTCCGCGCCGGAACGTCGCCCGAAGGACTGCCCATCGGAGTCCAGTTTATCGCACGCCCGTGGCATGAGGATGTGTCTCTGGCGCTGGCGGCAGTCGTAGAGTCGGCCCTGGGAGGCTGGCAGATGCCGTCGATTTAGCATCCATATACCGAAGGAGTCTCTTAATGAACGACATAGTCTACGCTTCTGCGACCCGAATAGCTCAGGCAATTCGACACAAGGAAATCTCCGCTAAGGAGGTCGTGCAGGCGCACCTCGACAGAATCGGACAGGTGAACGGAGCGCTCAACGCAGTGGTGCAACTATGTGCCGACCGGGCGCTCTCCGAAGCTAAGGCGGCAGACGAAGCGTTGGCGCGAGGAGACTCCGTTGGCCCGCTGCACGGCGTTCCGATGACGCTCAAGGACTCATTGGACACCGAAGGCATCATATCCACGGGTGGGACCAAGGGCCGAGAATCCTTCGTGCCGTCGGAGGATTCCGTTGTGGCCGCTCGACTGCGGGCCGCCGGCGCCATCCTGTTGGGCAAGACCAACACCCCTGAGTTCACCCTCGCCGGAGAGACTGACAACCTGATCTACGGACGCACCAACAACCCGTACAACCTGGACCGAATACCCGGAGGCTCCAGCGGCGGCGCGGCGGCCATCATTGCCTCTGGCGGCTCGCCTCTGGACATGGGGAGCGACACCGGCGGTAGCATTCGGATGCCCGCCCACTTCTGCGGAATCGCTGGCCTGAAACCAAACACAGGGCGCGTCCCACGCACCGGACACATCGTTCCCTACGGCATGGGAGCCGTGGACGCTCTGACTCAGAATGGTCCGATGGCCCGATACGTCGAGGATTTGGCGCTCACGCTGCCCATAATCTCCGGCCCTGACTGGCGCGACCCGGCCATCGTGCCCATGCGTCTGCGCGACCCCGCTGACGTGAGCATGGAGGGGCTTCGCATCGCCATGCACACCGACAACGGCATCAAAACTCCGACTCCTGAAACCCAGGAGGCTGTCCGCTCTGCCGCCAGAGCGTTGGAGGACATGGGAGCCGTCCTCGAAGAAGTGACTCCCGATGCTCTCGAAATGATTCCCGACATCACCCCTAATCTCAACGGAGGCGATGGCAGGGCGTGGGTCCGGCGACTTCTGGATAGGGCAGGCACCACCGAGATATCGCCGTTCCTCCAGAATCGGTTCGACAGCGCTGAGCCGATCTCCACAGAGAGGTTCTCACAAACGCTTGAGCTTCTGGACCAATATCGAAGCCGCATGCTGGGTTTCATGGAAGACTACGACGCCATCCTCTGCCCTACGGCGGCGATAGCCGCCTGCCCCCACGGTGAGACCTGGTCGGACGAGAACAAATCGGCTTTCACCTACACTGGGGCCTACAACATGACTGGCTGGCCCGGAGCAGTGGTCCGGGGTGGCACGTCGCTGGACGGGATGCCCATCGGAGTCCAAGCTGTCTCACGCCCCTGGCGCGAGGATGTGGCCCTGGCCATCGCGTCGCGCCTGGAGTCGGCCCTGGGTGGCTGGCAAAAACCGGAGTTGTAGTCGCCAGTTTCACAGACGGACATTTCAGAGAGTGAACCAGGGTTAAGGAAACCTCCAATATGAATAACGCACAACAAGCCGCAAACTATCTGATCGAACGTCAGATGGCCCGAGAATCTCTGAACATCATGCTCCATGATTTCGCGCCGAATGATATGGCTGACGCTTATGCGATCCAAGAAGAATACTTACGGATACGCTCTGAAACGAAGGGCGCGATGGGCGGATATAAAGTTGGATTGACCAATCCTTTAATGCAGCAGAGGGTAGGCGTTGACGAGCCGTGCGCGGGAGGCGTTTTCGCTCAGGATGTCGTCAAATCTCCCGCTACGCTGAACAGCCCCGACTATGCCAATCTGGCGGTGGAATGTGAAATTGCGTTCACAATGGGACGCGATCTGCCGATCTCTGAGGCTCCATTTAATCACGAGAACGTTGCCCCTGCTGTTGAGTCTATCGCCACATCATTCGAGGTCGTGGACCTTCCAGAAGGCGAAATACGCGAAGGGCAAAGCAGGGCGCACATGCTCGTTGCGACGAATGTGGCGCAGGCAGGAGCCGTGCTGGGCGTTCAGGTATCCGACTGGCGTGACATAGACCTGATATCGGCGCGCGGAATCGCTAGACTCAACGGCGAGGTTGTGGGTGAAGGCGTCGGATCCGATGTCATGGGACACCCGATGGAACCTCTGATATGGCTCGCCAATCTGCTCGCTCAACGCGGCGACGAGCTATCAAAAGGCGAAGTCGTCCTGACGGGAAGCCTCACCACACCGATAAACCTTGCGGCAGGAGACTCTGTGTCGTTTGAAATCGAGGGCGTAGGCTACGTGAGCGTGAACGTGACGTAATTTGACCAATGAACTGACATAACGACACAAAGTCTTGAACCCTCGCGCAAACCAACACATGAAGGATAAAAAGTCATGGATTTTGGACTGAACGGCAAAGCGGCAATCGTGACCGGAGGCAGTGTCGGAATCGGCAAAGCTATCGCCAGAGAACTTGCTCTTGAGGGCGTGGACGTCGCCATCGCCGCCCGAAGGCAGGACCTCCTCGAACAGGCGGCCAGCGAGCTATCCAGGGAAACCGGACGGAAGGTCGTGCCCATCGTCGCCGACACAACCAGCCGGGAATCGGTGGAAAACCTGGTCAAGTCGGCAACGGATATCATGGGCAGAGGCGCTGACATACTGGTGAACAACGCCGCCCTCCCCGGAGGTCTCGTGCTGGGGCCGCTGGCAGAATCTGACGAGGCCGACCTGATGGCGGACATCGATACCAAAGTCGTCGGTTACTTTCGGTGCGCCAAGGCCGTAGCTCCTCATATGCAGAGTCAGGGCTGGGGCCGGATTATCAACATCGGTGGGCTGTCTGCTCGGCGGGCGGGAACCTTCAGCGGAATGCGAAACGCCGCGCTGGTCCACTTCACCAAGACCCTATCCGACCAACTTGGACCGGACGGCATCACCGCCAATCTTGTCCATCCCGGAAGCACTCGCACCGAGCGCACAGGCCCGGAGCAGGAAGAACGTGCCGCCCAGACAACCTCCACTCGCCGCATGGTTGACGCTAGCGAAATCGGCTACGTCGTGACATTTTTGGCCTCAACCCGCGCCACCGCCATCACCGGCGAGGTCATAGCCGCCGGTGGCGGCGTCCCAGGCGTCGTGTATCAGTAGACACACGACACTAAAAGATGTAGTAATTTGAAATACGATGATAACGTCTGCTCTTGCTTAGCGCGATACCGATTCACAATTGCTGAAGTGTCCAATATAGATTGTCCAATGAAATTACGTGGATTTTATTCTACTAATCTGCGAAGCGAGGGCATTATGTCTAAATCTGTGGAATTTGGTGTAGAAAACCGCATTCGTGATATTCTCGCATCCTCGGAATATTCTAACCCAGATCACCACTTGGGGAGGCCGTTTCTAACTCCTTACCAAATCGCGATTGAATTCGCTCGGCTCCACCCACTGGAGTTCGCTGGAATTAATCTACCGATTGGAGGGCGAGATTCTGGTGTAAAAAGCTCTCTCCCACAATACATAGCAGGAGAACTATCCCAACGGATTCGAACAGAGGCGATCACAGATATCGAAGGAGGGTTTATTTCGAACCTTCACGTAGCTAATATTCGATTCGACTCCAGCAGACCATCTATTGCGTCATCACTTACGGGAACACAGTTCGATCTTTCAATATTCAGATTAATCGACAGGTGACTGCTTCCTGAATATCGGCAACATTTGTGTGAGGTTTTTCAATGCTTGTGAGTCTCCCAATCCCCTAATATAATACCTTCATTACTGTAGGCACGTCTCTCGGACACTCATTTCGGCGGGGAGATTTCTGATTCTTCCACCGCCTGTAATAGGGGCGAAACATGGCAACCCAAAACATCGCGTTGATGGCTCACCTGATGCGCCGAGCAGGGTTCGGAGCGACGAGGGGCGAACTTGAAGCTCTCGACGCTCGGGGCTACGAGGCCACTGTAGAGCAGCTTCTACACCCCGAAACCTCCCTGAATTCCACACTGGAGGACGAAGACCTGGTTCGCCGCTACCATGTCGACCAGAACAGCCTGCTCATTCTCGACAGCGCCCAAGCGTACTGGATTTACAGGATGGTCAACACCTCCCGTCCGCTGGAGGAGAAGATCGCCCTCTTTTGGCATGGGTTGTTTGCCACCGGATACACCAAGCTCAACCAGCCCAGGGTCATCCTCAGCCAGATCGATATGTTCCGGCGTCGGGGGCTTGACAGCTTCAGAGACCTGCTGGTGGAGATTTCCAAAGACCCGGCCATGATCTTCTGGCTCGACAACAAGGACAACCACAAGGACGCCGTGAACGAGAATTACGGTCGTGAAATCCTGGAATTGTTCACGATGGGTGTCGGCAACTACACCGAAGACGACGTTCGTCAGTCGTCCAGGGCCTTCACCGGCTGGAACATCCACAATTCCGATTTCCACGCCGTCCGCACCAACCAGGACTCGGTCTGGCCCTATGGCAGGATCGACTGGCAGTACGAGTATCGGCCCGAAGATCACGACAACGGCGAGAAACAATTCCTTGGGCAGGTAGGCGACCACAATGGCGAAGATGTCATCGACATCATATGCCATCACCCGGCCACCGCACGGTTCATCGCTCGACACCTGTACAACTTCTTCGTGGCCGACGAGCCGCAGGTTCCGGCTTGGGACACGATTCCGCCTCGTGATCCTCACGCTATCGAAACACTGGCTCAGGCGTTCGTCGAATCTGACTATAACATCCGCGCGACGCTGAGAGTCTTGTTTAACTCAGACTTCTTCAAGGCCTCCACCTTCGCCAAGGTGAAAAGCCCGGTGGAGATGGTGGCGGGAACGGCTCGGGCGGCTGGCGGGTTCGAGTTCCCCGACGTAGTGGACATCCAACTGGCGTTGCAGCCCGCCCAAATGGGCCAGCAGGTGTTGGACCCTCCCAGCGTCGAGGGTTGGCACACGGGCGTTGAATGGGTCAACACGGCCAGTCTGGTGAAGCGGGTGAACTTCGCCGTCGGCCAGTTCTCCGATACTACAAAGCCCGGCGTCAACTCGATGATCGACAGGATTGCGTCTTCAAATGGCAATCTGTCGCCCGATGATCTTGTGGAGTCGTGCCTGGACATCCTGGGGCCGATGTCGGTGTCAGAAAAGTCCAGAGACGAGCTTGTCCAACAGGCTGCGGATGGGTATGGCGGCCAAACCACCGAGAATCGTATACGTGCCATGCTCCAGATGATCGTCTCCTCCCGCGAATACCAGATGGCGTAACAGTATGCTGTCCTTGCCACTAATAATATTCTCGGCGAAAAACCACCTGTCATGCTGAACGGAGTGAAGCATCTGCTCTCGACAGCGAGGCGTTTGCTTGAC
>Ga0310122_10000372_pt1 | contig 28707 bp, 28 predicted proteins | sample CB6_Bottom_1051__FD_203503 | JGI IMG/M metagenome (GOLD analysis project Ga0310122, IMG submission 203503) | Marine microbial communities from Western Arctic Ocean, Canada - CB6_Bottom_1051 | ecosystem: Environmental > Aquatic > Marine > Oceanic | place: Canada: Western Arctic Ocean | collected...
GCCGTGGGGGATCCGAGCGCCTGGAAGGTCTGAGGGGGTCTTCAAACTCCTCGGCCGTTGCCTGGAACAAAGGCGCGCTTCGAGGGGTCAAGGTGGCGCGGACGAAAAGAACTTCGCCGCGGGGGGGGAGAGACTGTGACCAGGGTCATCATCGCCGACGATCATCAAGTCGTGCGCGAGGGGATCGCCCGACTCTTCGCCGAGCGTCCCGAATTCGAAGTCGTGGGCCAGGCCGGCGACGGCGAGGAAGCCGTGGCGCTGGTCGCCGAGAAACAACCCGACGTGGTGTTGATGGACATCCAGATGCCGCGCCTCTCGGGCATCGATGCGATCCGTCGCATCGTAAAGTCGGGCTCGGGGGCGAAGATCCTCGTGCTCTCGGCCCACGAAAGTCGCGCCAATGTCGAGCAGGCACTGCGCGCCGGCGCTTCAGGCTACCTGGTAAAGACGGGTTCCTTCGCGGAGGTTCTGGTTGCCGTCGCCGCGGTGATGCAGGGCGCTTCGTACCTTTCGCCGGCGGTCACGCGCCAGGTGGTCGACGCCATCGCGCGGCCCGGGGACAGCGTGGCGCCCGGCATCGCGATGCTCACCGACCGTGAGCGCGAGGTGCTGGAGTTGGTGGCCGAGGGGCACTCGAGCAAGGAAATTGCGCCGATGCTCGGGGTGTCTCTCAAGACGATCGATTCGCACCGCTCGAACCTGATGGACAAGCTCGATATCCACAAGGTTTCCGGGCTGGTGCGCTATGCAATCCGGATGGGCCTCGTCGAGGCCTGAGGTCTTCGGGGGGGGTTGGCATGGGTGCCTGGGCGCGCGATTTTTTCAGGGGTCGTCCCACCTGGATGAACGTGCTGATGCTTTTCTGCGCGTACATGGCCTTCGTCTACGTGCCGTGGGATCTCTTTGCGAAGCCTGTCGCGCGCGACCAGGAGGTGTGGTTCGGCTTCTTGTTGACGGGCTGGGCCGCGAAGGCCGGCGCGATTCCGCACTGGATCGTATACGCCGGGGGCTTCTACGGTTTTTTGCGGCGGCGTCGCTGGATGGCGATCGCTGCGCCGCTCTACTCGTTGCAGGTCGCGTACTCGAGCCTCGTCTGGGGCATTGGGCATTTCGGGGGCGCGACGGGCTGGGCGGCAGGCCTTGCCTTCGCTGCGCCCTTCGTCGCGTTGGCCCTCGCGTTCTGGAAGACCCGCGATCACTTCCGGGCTCCGCGTGTCTCGCTGCGCAAGCGCTACGGCGAGTGGGCACTCGTCACCGGGGCCTCCTCGGGGATCGGCGAGGCCTGGGCCCGGGCGTTGGCGGCGGACGGGCTTTCGTGTGCGCTGAGCGCGCGCCGGGAGGATCGCTTGGAAGCCCTGGCGGCCGAGCTCGAAGCGGCTCACGGGATCGAAACGCGAATCGTGCCGGCGGACCTCGCCGACCCCGAAGGGGCGGGCCGGGTCCTCGAAGCGGTATCCGATCTCGAGATCGCCGTCCTCGTCAACAATGCCGGCGTGGGCTGCGCGGGGCGTTTTGACCTTCGCTCGGCGGACGAACTCGCGCCGCTGGTGGCCGTCAACTGTGCGGCGCCGCTGCGGCTCACGAGCGCACTGCTACCGGCGATGCGTGGCCGCGGCCGCGGTGCGGTGATCTTGGTGGGCTCGATCGCGGGGCGCCAGCCGCTCGGGCTCCACGCCGTTTACGCCGCGACCAAGGGTTTTGACCTGCTCTTTGGCGAGGCGCTCTACGTCGAGATGAAGCCCTTCGGAATCGACGTGCTGGTGGTCGAGCCGGGTACGACCGAGACCGAATTCCAGCAGGTCGCGGGCGAAGTGCCGCACAGCGGCGTACCCCCGGAGCGCGTGGTCGAGGTTTCGCTCGAAGCCCTGGGCACGCGTCCGTCGGTGGTCGTCGGCTGGTTCGATTGGCTGCGTACCAGCGTCGCCACGCGCCTCGTGCCGCGTTCGCTCACCGCCTGGATCGGGCGCGACGTGATGGCGGCGCGGGTGCCCGAGGATCTTCACTAGCCGAGCCGCGGGGCTCGATACTCGCGAAGGGGTTTTTATGTCGCTCGTGTTTCGGATCTTGTCCATCGGGGTCGCACTCTTCTTTGGGATAATGGGCGTGCGCTGGATCACCGACCCCGCTGCCACCGCGGAAGCCCTCGGCATGCCGCTGCTGACGGGTCTGGCGGCGAGCACGCAGATTGGGGACATCGGTGCCTTCTTCGTGGCGGGTGCGCTGTTTGCTGGCTGGGGGCAGCTTGCGGGGCGTTCGGTCTGGTTGCGTGCCGCCGCGCTGATGATCGGGCTGGTCGCGGTGATGCGGACGCTGGCCTGGGCCCTTGGCCACGCGGATTTCGCCCGGGATGCCGTGGTGGGCGAACTCGTGTTCGTCGTCGTCCTGCTGACTTCCGCACGCCTGCGCAGCGGCGAGGCCTGAGGGGCATCATCGCGCGCGGAAGCGCCCGCCTTCGAGCACTTCGACAGCGCCCGTTCGCGCCAACCTTTCGAGGTGTTGGCCCATGCTTCGCTTCTCCACGACATCGGCGTAGGGCACGGCATCGCCCGGGCGGTAGACGAAGCGATGCGCCGCGATGGCGTCGAGGTCGTGGGGCTCGCGCAGAAACTCGAGTAGCGCCGACTCGCGGCGTGCGATCACCGCGGTAAAGCGATCCATGCGCTCGTGGAAGGCGTCGCGTCCGTCGAGCACGCCGATGTGGTGGAAGGTGACGTACCAGGTGGCGTCGATTTCGCGGATCCGTGCGAGGCTGCGCTCGAAATCTTCGAGGTTCGACCAGGCGTCGCCGTAGTAGGGTCCGAAGCTCGAGAGGTCGATATCCCCGAGGTAGAGGATGCTCTGGTCGGAGCGATCCCACTCGACCTGCAGGCAGCAGTGTCCGCGGGTGTGGCCGGGGCTGTGAAGGATGCGGATCCGAACGCCCCCGAGGTCGAAGACGTCGCTATCGCGGTAGCCCTCCGCATCGGTGCGCGGCATGAAGTGAAAATCGCGCAGCACGATCTCGCGGAAGGTCGCGTCGACTTCTCCGGGGAACCCGTAGATCGCCATGAAGGCGTCGAGCGAGGCGATCCCGGGGAGGTCGGCTTCGTGGAAGTGCCAGGGAATTTCCGGGTAAAGATGGGCGCCGGCCACGTGATCCTCGTGGCAGTGGCTGAAGAGCACGCGATCGGCGGGGGGCGGCAATGGACCGCGGGCTACCAACCCGAGCGAGGGGTCGATGACCACTGTTTCGCGCTCGCCGCGCACCACCAGCGAATTTCCGTGGGGATACTTCCCGCCCCCGGCTCCGAAGAAGACGGTGGCGGGGCCGAGTGTTCGTTCCTCGAGGCGTTCGTTGGTGGCTGAGGTCGGCATCGCCCCTCGACTATACTGCGTGCGCACTCGGGGGATGAGAATGGCGCGAAGCTACTGGTTGCTGAAATCCGAGCCGAATAAATATTCGTGGGACGATCTGGTTGCGGACGGTTCCACCTACTGGGACGGCGTGCGCAACTATATGGCGCGCAACTTTCTGGGTGAGATGAAGAAGGGCGACCTCGCGCTCTATTACCACTCGAACGTGGGGAAGGAAGTGGTGGGCGTAGCCAGGGTCACCCGCGAGTCCTACCCCGACCCCACCAGCGACGACGACCGCTGGGTGGTGGTCGATGTCGAGCCGGTGAAGCCCTTCGCCAAGCCCGTCACGCTGGCGCAGATCCGCGCCGATGAGGCCCTCTCGGAGATCGCGATGCTCAAGTACAACCGGCTCTCGGTCGCACCGATCCGGCCGCCGGAATTTCGCCGCATCCTCGCCCTCGGGAACACCCGCCTGCGCTGAGGAGCGGAGAGCGTCCCCGCTCAGGCGTCGGGGCACCAGTTGCCGTGGAAGCCGAAGGGCACCCGCGCGGGGAGTTCGATGCGGGCCACGGGGTCGCCGAGGAAATCCTGGGCGTGCAGGATCAGCACTTCTGCGGCGTTGCGGTTTGCGTCGTGTACGTAGGACATCACCCAACCGTCATCCTCGTCGGCGTCGTCGCTGCGGGGGACGAAGACCGGCTCCTGGAAGAAGCGGTCGGGGCCGTCGTCGCGGTGGAGCGTCTCGCCGGACTGCAGGTCGTGCTTCAGCAGACCGCCGAAGAGACCCGAGCCAGTGGCGATGCCGCAGTAACCGTAGCGGTAGGGCTTCCCGATCAGGCGCTCGTCGTGGCGCGGAAACTCCTGGGGACGGTCGTCGAGACGTTGCTCTTTCACCGGGCCGCCCTGGTTGTCGATCAGCCAGCGGTCGAGGCTCTGCACGTCGAGTTCGTCTTCGAAGTTTTCGGTATCGAAGAGCCGCGAGTGTCGTACCACGTCGAGTACCACGCGTCCCTCGGCGTCCTCAAAGGCGTTCATCGCATGGAAGACGAAGCAGGGGTCGACCTCGTGCCAGCGAACCTGGTCCGCCGATCCATCGCGCGGCAGCAGACCCACGCGCGCACCGTGATCGTCGTGCCAGCGGTAGGGGAGGGAGTGCCCCTCCTCGATCATCTCCGGCGTGAAGAGCACGGGAAAATCGAAAACCACGAAATAGTTCTCGGTGATGGCGCAGTCGTGGATCATCGGGCGGCCCGCCACCGGGATGTCGACCGTCCGCCGCACGCGACCGTCGGCCCCCACCACGATGTACTGCAGCGCGTCCCACCCGAAGAAATAGCCGGTGACGTGTAACTCGCCGGTGTCGGGATCGCGCTTCGCGTGGGCGCTGAAGGGGCCTGGCAGCGTGCCCTCGAAATCGGAAGTCGCGACGGTCTCGAGTTCGTAATCGAGTTCGACGGGGTTGTTGCCGGCCTCGACGATGGCGTAGGTCTTCCCGGCGTGGGCGATGACGTTGGTGTTGGCGCCGCCGTCGCTCATCGGGCTGAAGCGCGGTCCGGGTACGTTCGGCCAGCCGCGCGCGGCGCAGACCTCGTCGTCGCGTACGAAGCGGCTGCGGTACCAATCGGCGCGCCCCTCGCGCAGCCGCAGCCCGTGGACCATCCCGTTGCCGCTGAACCAATGGTGCTTCTCGCCGACGGGCCCAACCGGATTCGGCCCGATGCGCAGCAGGCGGCCATTCAGGCTCTCGGGGATGGATCCCTCGACTTTCAGATCGAGTGCGGTGGTCTCTTCTTCGACGGGTGCGTAGTTGCCTTCGAGGAAGGGGTTACTCGCCATGGGTGTTGCTCCGGTTGGTGGGGGAACGCTGGGCCGTGGATGCTAGCGCTCGCGTGCTACCAAGCACGCTGGCCCACCGACCCCAGCGGGAGACCTCACGCATGAGCGAAGCCATCGACGTCGAGAGCCTCGGCGAGGACGTGCCGCTCCTCGAAGGCCTCCGCACCGCGCGCGCGATCCGTCGCCTGCACCCGGATCCGGTCCCGCGCGAACTCATTCGCAAGGTTTGCGAGGCGGGCACCTTCGCGCCCAGTGGGGGCAATCGCCAGCCGTGGCTTTTCATCGCAGTGACCGAGCCGGAGCGCCGAGCCTGGGTGGCCGAGCGCTACCGAAAGGCCTTTCGTGCCTACGCTGTGCCGGCGCTCGAGGCGGCGAAGGATCCCGCCTTCCCCGACGCAGCGCGGCGCAACATGAAGGCGGCGCTCCACCTTGCGGACCACCTCCACGAAGCGCCGGTGCACCTCTTTGTCGCCGGCCGGACCCGGCGCGGCGAGGAACAGGCCCAGGCGCTCTTCCCCGCGGTGCAGAACATCCTGCTCGCCTGCCGCGCGGTAGGCCTCGGTGCTTCGCTCACCACGGTGCACCGCACCTTCGGCAGCGAGGTCGACGCCTGGCTGGGACTTTCGGAGAAGCAACCCACCTGCGCGCTGCTTCCCATCGGCTGGCCACGCGGACGCTTCGGGCGTCCCCCGCGGCGCTCGGTGGACGAGTGCCTGCACTTCGAGCGCTTCCGCGCCTAAGCCCGTCCCCGCTAGGTGCTGGGCACCGCCTCCGAGGCGAGGGCGTCGGCGTACTCGTTCCAGCGCGATCCGTCGTGGGCCTTGATCCAACACAGCTCCACCCCGGGGTGCGCCTGGGCCAGTTGCCACAGCTCCTGCACCCGCTCGAGGTTCTTGATCGGGCCGGTCTTCCGCTTCCAGCCGCGCCGCTCCCAGCCCGCGGCCCACTGGTTTACGGTGTTGACGCAGAGCTGGCTATCGGAGTGGATGGTGACCGCGGAATCCTTCGGGAGCACGCGGTAGGCCTCGATCAACGCCTGGAGTTCCATGCGGTTGTTGGTCGTCGCGGCGTCGGAGCCCTGCCCCTGCTGGACGATGAGGTCGTCCTCCACCCACACGAAGCCCCAGCCGCCGGGGCCCGGGTTGCCCTCGCAGGAGCCGTCGGTGAAGACGCCGGTCTTGGGCCCCTCGTCGAAGCGTTCGAGTACTTCCGCGGGCGAGAGCGATTCGTGATTTCGATAAGGCATCGCGCCCGGTTGTGCCGCATCCCGGCCGAAGTCGCAAGCGGGTGCTGACTTTCAGGCCTGCGAATCCCTCAGTCCTTCGGCAGGTACGAAGCCAGCCAGGCCGTGGCGAAGTCTTCGTAGCGATCTTCGAGGATCGCCTCGCGCGCCGAGCGGAACAGCGCCTGGTAGAAGTGCACGTTGTGGATCGAGCAGAGGATTGCCGAGAGCACCTCGTTGGCGCCGAAGAGGTGGTGGAGGTATGCGCGTGAGAACCCGCCGGCGCAGGTGGCGCACGAGCACGACGAATCGATCGGGTAGGCGTCGCGCCGGAAACGCCGGTTGCTGAGGCGGATGCGACCTCGCGCGGTGAAGACGCTGGCCGAACGCGCGTAGCGCGTGGGGATCACGCAGTCGAACTGGTCGATGCCAAAGCCGATGGCGGCAAGGCAGTCTTCGGGAAGACCGACCCCCATCAGGTAGCGCGGTTTATCCTCCGGCAGCAGCGGGGCGGTAAAGCGCGTGATCCGGCACATCTCCTCGAAACCCTCGCCCACCGAGACGCCGCCGATGGCGTAGCCGGGGAGGTCGAGAGCCACCAGCGCCTGGGCACAGGCTCTGCGCAATGGCAGATAGGTGCTGCCCTGCACGATGCCGTAGAGCGCTTGCTCCGCCGGCCGCGCATGGGCGCGCAGACAGCGCTCGATCCACGAGAGTGTGCGGCGCACCCCGGTCGCGGCGACCGCCTCGGGGGCCGGGTGCGGCGTGCACTCGTCGAAGGCCATGATGATGTCGGCACCGAGGGCGTTTTGCACCGTGATCGAACGCTCGGGGGTGAGATCGACGACCTCGCCGGTCAGCTCGTTCTTGAATTTCACGCCGCGGTCGCTCGCCGCGGCACTCGGCAGCGAGTAGACCTGGAAGCCGCCGCTATCGGTCAGGAGGGGCCCGTCCCAGCGCATGAAGGCGTGCAGGCCGCCGAGTTTCTCGATCAGGCCCTCGCCGGGTCGCAGCATCAGGTGGTAGGTGTTCGCCAGCACGATCCCCGCGCCGGTGGCACGCACCTGGTCGGGGGTCATCGCCTTCACCGCCGCGTGGGTTCCGACGGGCATGAAGGCGGGCGTCGCAAAGGCTCCGTGCGGTGTCTGGATTTCGCCTGCCCGCGCCGCCCCCGAGGAACCGATCCGGCGGAAGGTGAGGGGACCCGCCCCGCCTGAAGCGGGGTTCGCGCTGGAGTCCGGTTGTAAAGGAGCTTCGCTCATGTCCCCCATGCTAGCGGGCGATCAAAAGCTAGACTCGGTGCCAATGCAAGAGCCGCCGCGACATTTTGCCGACGACCTCGTGGCAAGGCTTCGCCAGCTGGGCCACCCGCTCTGTGTCGGCTTCGATCCCTTCCTCGAGCGCCTGCCGCCGCTCTTCCGCCGCGGCTCTATGCAGCCCTCCGATCCCCAGACGGCGGCCGCTGTCGAGGCCTTCTTCGACGCGGTGCTCGATCGCCTCGAGGGGCGGGTTGCCGTGGTCAAGCCGCAGATCGCCTTCTTCGAGGCATTGGGCTCTGGCGGGATCGCCGTCCTCGAACGTCTTTCGGCGAAGGCGCGCGGGCTGGGCCTCTGCGTTCTGCTCGATGCGAAGCGCGGCGACATCGGTTCCACCGCGGAGGGCTATGCGCGGGCCTATCTCGCGCCCGGGGCCCCGCTCGAGGTCGATGCCATCACGCTCAACCCCTATCTCGGGATCGAGACCCTTGCGCCCTTCGTTCAGAAAGCCCAAGACCATGGCCGCGGGCTCTTCGTGCTGACGCGAACCAGTAACCCCGGCTCCGCTGACTTTCAGGATCGGCTGCTCGGGACCAGCGAGACGCCGCTCTTCGAGGCGGTGGCGGCGTCGCTTGCGGCGGATGCCGCGGCTCTCTGCGGTTCGCAAACGGGGTGGTCCTCGCTCGGGGTGGTGGTCGGTGCCACCCAGCCCGAATCGGCCCAGCGTGTGCGCGAGGCGCTGCCCAACTCGCTTTTCCTGGTGCCGGGCTACGGCAGCCAGGGGGCCGGAGCGCGCGAGAGTCTGCGCGGCTTCCGTCCGGGGCCCGCGGGCCTCGAGGGCGGCATCGTCAATTCTTCGCGCGCCATTCTCTACCCGGACGCCGCGTTCACGAAGGAGACGAAGGCCTGGGAGGCGGCGTTCGATACGGCGCTCGACCGCGCCATCACGGAACTCGGCGAGGCGGTGGCCGCGGGCTGACGTTCGTTCCGTGGGGTTTCCGCGGCGCGCCCTGCTTGGCGGCCGGGGAGGCTTCGAGCTAGCGGTGGGTGCTTCGCTCGCCGGAACTCTTGCGCAGGCGCACGCGGCGGTGCTTGGCCCGCAGTTTTGCGCGCATTCGCTTCGTCTTCGAGCGGTTGCGGTGGCCGAGGCCCTTCTGCTTCTTCACGCTCTCGCTCCGTCGCCTGGCTTGATAGGGGCCGATGCGTCGCCGTGACGGGGCCCCGAGGAGGCGGGAATCTAGGAGATCCCCCGGAAGCGCGCCAACAGCGCCCAGGTCCCGGGGGCAGGCCCTTTCGTAAGCGCCTAGCATGGCGCCCCGCATGGCCTCTCCCCTCGACCGCCTCGCGGATTTCGACCTCAGCGAGCAGCAGCGCGAAGTGCGTCGCACCGTTCGCGCCTTCGCCGAGCGCGAGATCCTGCCCCACGTCGAGCGTTTCGAGCGCGAGGGGCGCTACCCGCTCGAGTTGATCGCGAAGCTCCCGGAACTCGGGCTGCTCGGCCCAATGATTCCCGAGGAATACGGCGGCTCGTTCTCGGACTACGTGACCTACGGGATCATCTGCGAGGAGATCGCGCGGGTCGATTGGGTGGTGGCCTCGGTCATCTCGGTGAGCAATTCGCTCTGCGCGGGGAGCATCACGCGCTTCGGGACGGAGGCGCAGAAGCAGCGCTGGCTCCCGGGAATCGCCGCGGGCGATGTGATCTGCTCGGCGTGTCTGACCGAGCCCGGCGGCGGCACCGACCTCGGCAACATGGCCACCACCGCGACGAAAGTGGACGGCGGCTACACGCTGCAGGGCTCGAAGGTCTTCATTTCCCACGCGGCCCATGCGGGGCTCTTCTTCGTGGTGGCGAGCATCGACCTCGAGAAGAAACACAAGGGCGTCACCGCCTTCCTGGTCGACCCAAAGCAGACCACCGGCATCACCATCGCCGATTTCCCGATGCGCACCTTGAAGCGAGACAACCTCGCCGAGGTGCATTTCGAAAACGCCTTTGTTCCCGACGAGACGGTGCTCGGCGAGCCCGGTGGCGGCTTTCCGGTACTGGGTTCGGCCCTCGACACGGGACGCTTTTCGGTGGCATCGCGGCAGGTGGGACAGGCCCAGCGGGCTCTCGACCTGGCGCTTCCCTACGCCAGCGAGCGCAAGGCCTTCGGTCAGGCGATCGGCGAGTTTCAATTGATCCAGCAGAAGATCACCGACATGACCTGTCGCGTGCAGCAGGCGCGCAACGCCGTCTACCAACTGGGGCGCATGAAGGATGCTGGCGTCGAGCGCTGTTCGATGGAGTCTTCGATGGCGAAGCTCCTGGCCAGCCAGGCGGCGGTGCAGAACGTGCTCGACAGCATGCAGGTCTTTGGGGGCTACAGCGTGACCGAAGAATACGAGATCGGTCGCCTGCTGCTCGAGGCGAAGGCGATGGAGTTCGGCGAGGGCACCAGCGAATTGCACACGAAGTTGATCGCCGAGACGATGCTCGGTCTGAGGAAGCAATGAGCGACGCCCGCAGCGAATTGCTCGCATTGGTGCTCGAGGTTTCGTTCGAGCGCCGCAAGGTCGTGTTGGCAAGTGGTCGCGAGAGCGACTTTTACCTCGACCTGCGCCAGACGCTGATGCGACCCCGTGGCGTGGCGTTGGCTGGTGCACTGGCCCTTGAGCGCTTGCGCGCGGGCGCGGCGATTGAGGCGGTGGGAGGCATGGCAGTGGGCGCGGTGCCCTTCGTTTCGGCGGTGCTGGCGGCGGCCAACGCCGACTGGCCGGAGTTGCTGGGATTCTTCGTGCGCAAGGAAGCGAAGCAGCACGGGCTCGGGCGCCGCATCGAGGGAGGCTTCGCAAAAGGCCAACGCGTGGCGCTGCTCGAAGACACCACCACCACCGGGGGGTCGACCCTCGAAGCCGTTGACGCGGTGGAAGAAGCCGGCGGCCGCGTGGCCCGGGTGCTCTGCCTGGTGGATCGCGGCGAGGGTGCCAGCGAGGCATTCGCCGAGCGCGGCCTGGTGCTCGAATCGCTCTTTGACCGCTCCGACCTGCCGCTCTGAAAAAACGAGAAAAACGAGGACGAAAAAACGGGGACGTTGTTTACTTTTCGCTTGGTCGTTACGAATGGGATTCAATCCAACGCGGCGAAAAGTAAACAACGTCCCCGTTTTTTCGTCCTCGTTTTTCTCGTTTTTTCCGAGCGGCGCGGCGCTTAGCGCCGCTCGAGGATCACGATCGGGATCGAGCGCGGTGCGGCGTGTTCGCGGTAGCGTGCGTAGCTGGCATAGCTGGCGTCGAGGATCGACCACAGTCGCTGGCTTTCGGCGTCGTCGGCGAGCCGGGCGGACACCGCGAAGCGCCGTCTTCCGACCTGGACCGTGGTAGCGGGTTCCCGCTGCAGGTTCTTCCACCATTGGGGGTCGCGCGCGTCGCCGCCGTTCGAACCCACCACCACGAAGTCGTCGCCATCTTCGACGTAGAGCAGCGGAGCGATGTGCAATACGCCGCTCACCCGACCGCGATGCCAGAGCAACAGCGCGCGCTTTCTCCATCCGATCCACCGCCCCACGAAGCCGCGGCTCGCGAGGTAGGCGAAGCGATGGACGGTCGTGATGGCTGCGATCAGCCAGCGGATGTTCGGCACGGGATGACGGCCTCCTCACGCGGGCGCTTAGCGGGCCCGCTGCGCCGTCCCCGAAACCTAGCGCCTGTGCGGCGCAGCATCCGCCAACCGGGAAGGGCGGCTGAGGTAGGTTTGAAGCGTTTTCACGGAGGAGGAGGTCGGCGTTGCCGACGTCGCCGGCCTCGTAGCGCGGCGCCGCCTCGAGCTATTTCCAGTGCACGAGGTCGTCGCTCACAAGCACGGCGTTTCCGAAGGACTCGAGGGCGACCCCCAGGTAGGTGCGGCCCGTGGCGTCGCGCGCGGCCGCCGTGACCCGCCAGCCGGGAAAGCCGAGTTCGCCGACCTCCCATTGCTCGCGGTCGTCGTCGGCGCGCAGGAGCATCCCACCCTTGTCGGTTCCGACGATCAATGTCACGGGCATGCGGGTCTCCCGAAGCCTTTCGCTCCGACAGCGCGGCGTTGCGGTCTGGAGATCGAGGCGTGTGACTCGCGAGGGTACACCCGACGCCCGGGTCTGGGCGAACGCACCGGGGGCGAGCCCCCGTGGTAGCTTGAGGGGGTCGCCCGCCCGAGGGCGCGCGCGGCACCGTGTAAACCGCCGCGAGAGAGTGGATGGTTGTCACCCGGAAACGCCCCCGAGTTCGACTCGAGCGCCCCACGCCTCGCCGGTGCGACGAGTTTCTCGCGCAGGTGTGGGCGAGCCGAACCCTGCACCGGGGATTCGTTTCGCCGCCATCGGATGTGGGCGCCTACGATGCCTGGACCAAGCGAATGCGGGGCGACCGCTACGAAGCGCACCTCGTGGTCGAATCGGTTTCCGACGCTCTCGCGGGCGTGGTCAACCTGAACGAGATCGTGCGCGGCGGATTCCAGAGTGCCTTTCTCGGTTACTACGTCTTCGCTCCCTTCGATGGCTGCGGGCTGATGGCGGTGGGTCTTTCGCAGGTGATTGCCCGCGCCTTTGGAAAACTCGGGCTGCATCGTCTCGAGGCCAACATCCAGGTGGAGAACGAGGCTTCCGTCGCCCTGGTTCGCGGTCTTGGCTTTCGGCACGAAGGCGACTCGCCGCGCTACTTGAAGCTGGGCGGCCGCTGGCGAGACCACCACCGCTACGCTCTGCTGCGCGAAGAGTGGCGAGCGCATGCGCCCCGCGGAAGAGGGGAAACGTGAGCCGAACCGTCGAATGGGACCCGGCGACTTACGAGCGCTTCCGCGCGGAACGCGCGCAACCCTTCCACGACCTGGTGGCGGCGATCCCGGAGATCGTCGTTCGGTTCGCGGTGGACCTCGGCTGCGGAAGCGGCGAACTCACCTGCACCCTGCTCGAGCGTTGGCCCGGGGCTCGAATTCTCGGGATCGACTCGTCTCCAGAAATGCTCGCGAACAGGGCGGCGGCGCCAACCGGCGGCAATCCCGAGTTCGCGGTGGCCGATCTTCGGACCTTCATGCCGCGGCACCCCTGTGACCTCGTGCTCTCGAATGCGGCGCTGCAGTGGGTGGGGGATCACGCGACCTTGATGGGGCGCATGGCACGGATGCTGGCTCCGGGTGGCGTGCTGGCGGTGCAGCTTCCGAACAACCGCTTCGAGGCCGCGATGCAGATCACGGACGAGCTGGCCGATGAATCGCCCTGGTGCGATCTCGGGTCGGGTTCCCGGGCGTTTCCGCGAATCGAGTCAGTGGATTTCTACGTGGAGAGGCTCGCGGCGGAGGGACTAACCGCGGAGGTCTTCGAGAAGGTCTACGAACACCGGCTTCCGAATGCCGCAGCCATCGTCGACTGGCTGGAGGGAACCTACCTGCGGCCGGTTCTGGGAGCGCTCGGCGATGCGGAGATGGCATCGTTTCGCGCGCTGCTGGTCGCGCGGTTGGAGGCAGCCTATCCCGCCGCCGCCGACGGCGTGGTCTTTCCCTTCCGGCGGCTCTTCTTCGTGGCCCGCCGCCTCGCCGCAAACCGTGCGAAGCGCGGTACTGTCCGGCGACTGTGACGGAACCCGCCCGCGAAATCGAGAACCTGCTCTACACCTACGCCGAGCGCATCGACGCCGGCGACCTCGCGGGCGTGGCTGCGCTCTTTGCCCACGGCCGCGTCAAGGCGGGGCCCGACGCAGATGCCGAGGGCACCTTCGAAGGAAGTGCCCGGGTCCTCGAGATGTACAGCGCCGCGGTGAAACTCTACGAAGACGGCACCCCGCGCACCCGCCACGTGATGACCAACGCGCGGATCGAGGTCGCCGATGACGGGCAGACCGCCACCGCCCACTCTGTCTATACCGTGCTGCAGGCAGCCCCCGGGCTTCCGCTCCAGCCGATCATCAGCGGGCACTACGGGGATCGGTTTCACCGCATCGAAGGCCGCTGGCACTTCGAAACGCGCATCATGTTCGTGGATCTCGCAGGCGATTTAAGGCACCACCTTTTGTACGAGCTGCCGCCGCGCTGATCAGCGGTGCGTCCTGCGATGGGCTGCGAGCAAGAGGCCCAGGCCCAGTAGCGTGGCGGTCCCCGGCTCGGGGACCACGTTGGCCACGATGCTGCCGTTCGAGTTGGTGCCCACCGAGGGAACGCCCAGCGAGGCGAAGGGCGTCGGCTCGAAGCCCAGGCTGAATGAGTTCACCAGGAAGACCCAGGTCTCGCCCGCTTCGAAGATGCCGTCGAAGTTCTTGTTCTCAAAGATCAGCGGCTTGTTGATACCGAGCCAATCGATTTTCATCGCGAGCGCGCCCGCGACGCTCCCGTCGGTGTTGCCGAAGGTGTAGCCGTGGTCGGCGACGAAGAAGACGTCGACGAAATCGAGACCCGTCTGGTTGATGATGGTCACCGCCCAGTCCTGCCCGGGAGTCGGCGCGAGACCGCAGGTCGCGGTGTTGGAGGTCTGGCTGTCGGCCACGATGGTTTCGTCCAGCGGAAAGCTTCCCGCCGATTCACCGAGTTCTTCGGTGAGTATCTGGTCGCCGATCGCGTCGCAGTTGGGGCCGTCGGTGAAGGCCACTGTCACCGGGTTGGCAGCCGCCGGGCCGGCCAGGCCGAGTATTGACAGCATGAGGGTCAGTCGTCGCAGCATCTTGATTCTCCTTGAATCCAGGGTTTTAGATCCGTGTCCGCGTGGCGCCGCGGAGAGGTTCCGCGGTGCCAGGTCCGATGCTGAGCTGAAGTCGCGTGTTTATTCAAGTCCGATCCCGTGAGACGCGCATTCAGGAGGGTTTCCGAGACGACCGGCAAGACGGCAACGCGCATCGCAGAGGCCGGGGGACGGGCGTACAACTGCTAGCTTCGCCGGGCCAGGAGGGGCTGCGCGTTGCCGCGATTGAATCCGAAACATTGGGTCGGGTGGGCGCCGAATGGGATTGGCAGCGTGAAGCCGAACCACTTCGGCGAGATGCTGCGGACCCTCTGGCGCAACCGGGACAACCTCCCCTACGCCTGGCGCATCCTGCGCGACGGGGTCTGCGACGGCTGCGCCCTCGGCACCAGCGGCTTGCGGGATTGGACCATGGAAGGCGTCCACCTGTGTACCGTGCGTCTGGATCTATTGCGCGTAAACACCCAGGCGGCCCTTGACCCCTCGGCTCTCGCCGACGTCGAAGCGCTGCGAGACCGCAGCGGAAGAGAACTGCGTGATCTCGGGCGCCTGCCGGTTCCGATGCTGCGGCGCCGCGGCGAAGCGGGGTTTCGCACGATCTCATGGGACGAAGCGCTCGACCGCATCGCATCGAAGATTCGTTCGATCGATCCAAAGCGCCTGGCCTTCTACTTGACTTCGCGCGGGCTCACCAACGAAAACTATTACGCCGCCCAGAAGGTGGCGCGGGCCCTCGGCACCAACCACGTCGACAACGCCGCCCGCGTCTGCCACGCGCCGAGCACCGTGGCGCTCAAAGAATCGCTGGGTGTGGCGGCGGCGACCTGTTCCTATAGCGACTGGATCGGCACCGACCTGATCGTGTTCTTCGGGAGCGATGTCCCGAACAATCAACCCGTTACCACGAAGTACCTCTACTACGCGAAGCAGCAGGGAACGAAGATCGCGGTGGTAAACCCCCTGCGCGAGCCCGGTCTCGAGCGCTACTGGGTGCCCTCGGTCTTCGAGAGCGCAGTCTTCGGAACGAAGCTCGCCGATGCGTTTTTCGAAGTGCACACGGGCGGCGATCGCGCCTTCCTGGTGGGGGTGCTGAAGGTGCTCTGCGAGCGGGGCGCTCTCGACGAGGCCTTCGTGCGCGACCATACGAGCGACTTCGACGCCGTGCGAGACCAGGCGGAAGCAGCCTCCTGGGAAGAACTCGAACGCTTCTCTGGGGCGAGTCGCGCTGCCATCGAGGATTTTGCCGACCTCGTGGCCTCTGCCAAGTCGGCGATCTTCGTCTGGAGCATGGGCATCACCCAGCACGTCGAGGGGGTCGACAATGTGCGCGCGATCGTCAACCTGGCGCTGGCGCGCGGCTTCGTCGGGCGAGCGCACTGCGGGTTGGTTCCGATCCGCGGGCACAGCGGAGTGCAGGGGGGCGCCGAAGTCGGCTGCGTTCCGAACCAGTTCCCGGGCGGACGATCGGTGTCGCCGGAGACCGCCGCCGAGATGACAGCGCTCTGGGGTTTTCCGGTTCCCTCGGAACCCGGCTGGATGGCAGGCGAGATGATCGAACGTGCCCACGCGGGCGAAGTCGACGTGTTGTGGTGTGTCGGTGGTAATTTCGTCGAGACCCTGCCCGAACCCGATCGGGTGAAGGAGGCACTCGGGCGCGTCCCGCTGCGGGTGCACCAGGACATCGTCGTTTCGAAGACGATGCTGGCGGATCCGGGCGAGGAAGTGATCCTGCTTCCGGCAGCCACGCGCTACGAACACCCGGGTGGCGGCACCGAGACCACCACCGAGCGACGCGTCATCTTCTCGCCGGAGATCCCCGGGCCCCGGATCGGCGAGGCCCGCGCCGAATGGGCGGTGCTGCGCGATCTCGTTCGCCGCGTCGACCCCGAACTGGGGGCGAAACTCGGTCTCGCCGACGCCGCCTCGATCCGCGAGGAGATCGCCGCGGCGGTGCCGAGCTATCGGGGCATCGAGGCCCTGCAGAAGAAGGGCGACCAGTTCCAGTGGGGCGGTCCACGGCTCTGCGAGGGGGGTCGTTTCGGCACCGACGATGGCCGTGCGCGTTTCGCCCCGGTGCCCCTCGCGGGCGAGTCTCCGCCGCGGGAAGGCCTGCTGCGCGCCAGCACGCGCCGCGGAAAGCAATTCAACTCGATGGTGTGGCGGGATCGCGATCCGCTCACGGGTGCCGGACGCGACGCCGTCTTCCTTTCGGAAGCGGATTGTGCCGAGCGCGGGTTGAAAGAAGGCGACGCGGTGTGGCTCCGGTCCGAGGCCGGCGAAATGCGGGGTCGCGTCCACGTAGCAGTCATTCGCCCGGGAAATCTCCAGGTCTTCTGGCCCGAGGGCAACGCCGTCATTCGGCGCGGGCGCTTTGACCCGCGCTGTGGCGAACCCGACTACAACGCCTGGGTCGAAGTGGAGAAGGCGTGAACCCGGGGGAGGGAAGCCGCCGTTGGCCGACCATCCTGGTGGTGGACGGCGCGCGCTCGGAACTCGACGACAGCGTCGTAGTCGAGGAGCCCCTCGAGATCCAGGTGGCCTTCGGCGACGAAGCGCCGCGCTCTCTCAGCCTGACGATGCGGACTCCCGGGGACGACGAGGCCCTCGCCGTCGGACTCCTCTTCGCCGAAGGCATCTTGCAGGAACGTCGCGATCTCGAAACCGTGGAATGGGTCCCCGACCCGTCGAGCGATTCTCCCGAGACCGATCAGCGGCTCTGTCTGCGCCTACGTGCCGATCTGCCGCGTGATCGGCTGGGGGCCACGCGCAATTTCATCATGACCTCCGCCTGCGGGGTCTGCGGAAAGACCGCCGTGGATGCCACCTTCGCCGCCGGGATTCGATCGCTGCCCGTGGGCTCCCCGCGGCTTCGGCGCGCCGTTCTCGAGAATCTCCCGGAGACGATGCGTGCAGGCCAAGCGCTCTTCGCGCGCACCGGTGGCATCCATGCGGCGGCCCTCTTCGACCTCGAGGGAGGTCTGCTGGACCTTGCCGAGGACGTGGGCCGCCACAACGCGGTCGACCGCATTGTCGGGCGTGCCTTCGCCGCCGCGACGCTTCCGCTGTCGGAACGGGTCCTGGCGGTGAGCGGGCGGGTAGGCTTCGAGATCGTCCAAAAGGCCCTGCGCGCCGGCGTCCCGATCCTGGCCGCGGTGGGGGCTCCCACCCACCTTGCGCTGCGTGCAGCGGCGCGCGGGGGAATGACCGTGGCGGGTTTCGTCCGCGCGGGGCGGGCCAACCTCTATACCGCCAGCGAGCGAATCGACGGCTGATCCGCGTCCCCCCCTAGCCGCGGCGCCGGCAGGGTCGTAAGCTACACCGCTCTTCGCAGAGCCTGCGAAGCTTTGAAGAAAGGAACCGACTCATGGCCGATCTCAACGGATCGTCGACCCATCAGAACCTGAAGGATGCTTTTGCCGGCGAGTCCCAGGCAAACCGCCGCTACCTCTACTTCGCGAAGCAAGCGGATATCGAGGGCTACCCCGATGTGGGCGGCCTGTTCCGAAACACCGCAGAGGCCGAGACGGGCCACGCGCACGGTCACCTCGACTACCTGAAGCCGGTCGGCGACCCTGCCACGGGCATGCCCATCGGCAACACGGACGCCAACCTTGGCGCTGCGGTTGCGGGCGAGACCTACGAGTACACCGAGATGTACCCGGGGATGGCGAAGACGGCCCGCGACGAGGGCTTTGACGACATCGCCGAGTGGTTCGAGACCCTCGCAAAGGCCGAGAAATCCCACGCGGGCCGCTTCCAGTCGGCACTCGACGGGCTCGAGACCCTCTGAGAGGCGCGCGACATCGCGCGGGCGGCGATTTTTTTCGCCGCCCGCGACGTGATGTGTCGCCGCACTTTCGCCCGACGTTTTCTGCATGAAGAACGCATCGCTTTCCGACGCTTCCTTTCTCGATCGCGAAGCGCTCGACGCCGAACTCGGGCGCGTCTTCGAGAAGTGTCACAACTGCAGGCGTTGCCTGCCGCTGTGCCCGTCTTTCCCAAAGCTCTTCGAGGCAGTCGATCACCACGAGCAGGACGTGTCACTGCTCACCGTTGCCGAGAACCGCGAAGTGATCGATCTCTGTTACCAGTGCAAGCTCTGTTACAACAACTGCCCCTACCACCCTCCCCACGAATGGGAGATCGACTTTCCGAAGTTGATGAACCGGGCGAAGCTGGTGCAGGCGCGCGAAGAGGGCGTGCCGCTGGCCGAACGCGCGGGTTCGCAGCAGGATCTGATGGGTCGCGCATCGTGCAGCGCGGCGCCTCTCGCCAATGCCGCCTTCAAGAATCGTGCGCTGCGGCTGCTGATGGAAAAGGCGACGGGGATCGACCGCCGCTTCAAGATGCCGCACTACGAGAAGAAGCCCTTCGGCAAGCAGTTGGCGAAACGCCGAGCGCCGGTCGCCACCGAGGAAAGCGTCGTTCTCTTTACCACCTGTTTTGTCGAGTACAGCGAGGCCGAGACCGCCTGGGCGGCGGTGCAGGTGCTCGAGCACAACGGCATCGGTGTCGTGGGGGGCTACGACGCCTGCTGCGGGGCGCCCTTCCTCCACGGAGGCGAACTCGAGAACGCCCGGCGCAATGCCGAAAAGGTTGTCGCGAGTCTCGCACCACAGGTGCGCGCGGGACGAAAGATCGTGGTGCCCGGGCCGACCTGTTCCTACCAGCTGAAAAACGAATTCCCCCAGCTGGTGCCCGGCGAGGAGGCGGCGCTGGTCGCTGCGAACACCTTCGATCTCTGTGAATACATTTTCAATGTGGCGGCGGAAAAAAAGCTCGACCGCGAGTTTCCGAATCGATTCGGCAAGATCGCCTATCACCTCCCGTGCCACCTGAAGGCGCAGAACATCGGCTTCCGGTCGAAGCAGTTGCTGGGTCTGATCGCAGACGAAGTCGTAATGATCGAAGCCTGTTCGGGGGTCGACGGGACCTGGGGAATGAAGGCGCGCTTCTACGACCAGAGCCTGAAGGTCTGCGAGGGGCTGGTCGCGGGGATCGAAGAAGCCTCCGCCGACATCATCGTGACCGATTGCCCCCTCTCGGCGCTGCGGATCGAGGAGCGCACCGGAAAGCGTGCCGTGCACCCCATCATTCTTCTCCGTGATGCCTACGGCCTGGGAGGGGAGCCCGCGTGAAGAAACTCGAGCCCTCGGAAATTCTCGACCTCACGGCCTACGAAAAGATCCGAGACCGCTATCGCGCAGAGACGATCGAGATGAAGCGCTCTCGACGGCTCGCGGTAGGCGATCGCCTGATGTTCATCTTCGAAAATCGGAAGACCGTGCGCTTCCAGATCCAGGAAATGATTCGCACCGAACGCATCGTCCTCGAAGAGGCGGTGGCGGCCGAGGTGGCGGTCTACAACGCCCTGATCCCCGGCGAGGGGGAACTCTCCGCCACCCTGATGATTGAAATCCCCGACCTGTCGCAGGTCCGCAGCGAACTCGATCGCCTGGTGGGAATCGACGAACACGTGGCGATGGTGGTGGGGGGCGAAGCGGTTCCGGCATGCTTCGACGACAAGCAGTTCGAGGCCGGTCGCATCGCGGCGGTGCAGTACTTGAAGTTTCCGCTGGGTGCCGATCTCGCTCTTCGGTTCCGCGATCCCTCGGTCGCCGTGACCGTCGAGGTGGCACACCCGAACCTTCGGGTCGTGCAGGTGATCGAGGGCGCGCTGCGCGCTTCGCTCGCCGACGATCTCGCTGCTTCCGGCTGATTGCGCGGGTTGGAAGTGCCGTCACGGGTCACGGGCTCGTGTACCATTCTCTTGCCTCAGCGTTCTACTGCGCCGGGCAATCAGAAGGCCTCGCGATTCGAAGCTTCGCCCACGCCCGAACGGCCCTGAAGGTCGGTCTCGATGCGCTCGGTCTCGAACCGGGCGATGGCGTCCTTCTCCCGGAACACATCTGCGAAGTCGTGCTGCATCCCCTGGCTCAGCGCGGGCTCGCGCATCGCTTCTATTGCCAGGGTGAAGATCTCACTCCCGATTGGAGCGCCCTCGAGGCCAGCCTGCAGCCGCGCGATCGGGCGCTTCTGATGCTTCACTATTTCGGCCAGCCCCAGGACATTGCGCGCTTTCGCGCCTTCTGCGATGCGCACGACCTCTTCCTGATCGAAGACAACGCCCATGGGCACGGCGGTGAGGTCGAAGCGGGGATGCTCGGAAGCTTCGGGGATGTGGGCATTGCGTCCCCGCGAAAAATTCTCGAAACCGCCGCGGGCGGATTGCTCTGGCTTCGGGGCGTGCCGACACCCGCGCCCAGGGACCTCCCCCGCTTCCCTGCAGGGCGTATCGACTCGTTCCGGCGCTCCCTGGTGCGGCGTTTTCCGCGGCCCCATCAGTTGCTGAAGCGCGCCTTGCGTTCGCGTCCCCGCTACGAGGATCCCGGCGCGGGAAGAGAAACACCGGTTTCCGATCTCGCGTCCGACGCGGTCTCCCAGGCGATTCTCGACCAGACCGACTGGGCGGCGATGCGTGATCTCCGCCAGGCGCGTCACCGCGCCTGGCAGCGTTACGCCGAGGTCCGCGGGCTCGTGTCCCTCTATCCCGAACTGCACCGCGGCGCGAACCCCTGGTGTTTCGCCGCCTACGCTTCCGACGCGGCGGAGGCGCGTGACTGGTGCGAGTGGGGCTGGGCACAGGGCTTCCCGATCTTCCACTGGCCGGCTCTGCCCGAGGCCATCGTTCGGCAGGGCGGGCCGCCGCTCGAGCGCTGGCACCGTCTGCTGGCATTCTCACTGAACGCGGGTCCGCCCGGTGGGCCGGGTCCGCGCCCGGTACGTCATCAGAGTGCGCGCACGAAAACTGCGTAAAGCGCCGGCGCGAGCGACGTCTTCAGGGGACGTCGATCTTCCCGACTTCCGAGATCACCGCGCGGAACTTTCCGTTCGGCAGGCGCGGGATCTTTTTAACAATTTCGAATTCGATCGCGATGCGATGGCCGAGGCGCGATCGAAGCTCCGCCTCGACGACGGCTCGCGCTTGTTTTCCAAAAGATTCGATGGGTACCAGCAGTACCCGGATCGAGTCGCGATCGTGCTGGAGAATCTGGGCCTCTCGAAGTTCCGGCGTGTCCTTGAAAGCGTGGTCCATCCGGCCGACGCGCCGACCATCGGGTGTGACTATATAATCTTCGATCCGCCCGTCGATGGTCTCCACCACGGGCCGGGCCGCGCCGCCCGCAGCGTCGCGCAGCGTGGCGATGTCGCCGGTGCGATACCGGATCAACGGCATCGCCCGATTGGCGAAGCCGGTGGCGAGGATCTCGCCGCGGACCCATCCGTCCCCGCTTTCGCGGGCATCGATTTCGACGGCGCAGACCTCGGTGTCGACCCGGTAGGCCCCGTCGGGGTGCTCGCTGATCGAGACGCAGAGTTCGGAGTTGGCGTAGCGGTCGGCGATCGGGGCGCCTGTCGCCAGCGAGATTCGCTGTCGCTGGCTGTCGAGCAGGCTTTCCGACGAGGTGAAAATCGCTGTCGGACCGGCATCGCCCAGGTCGATCTGCTTCTCGAGGAGGTGTGAAGCGATCCAGGCGATCGAAGAGGGGTAGCCCTGCCAGAACCGGTGGCCGGGCTTGGCGAGGTCGGCGCAGTAGGCGTCGAGGTTCTCTGGGCTCATGTGGTAGAGCGAATAGAGTGTTCGCTGTCGTACTGGATCGAAGCGCCAGAAAGGCGGCTGCGTCTGCGAAAGAGGAACCACCGCGCGACCCCCGAATGCCGCAAAGCGGTCTCCGAGGTGCAGCCCGTAGCGGCCGCGTTGGCGCCAGGCGGCGGCGTATTCCGCAGCCAGGGCCTCGCGCGTGTGGACCAGGCGCAGCGCGGTTCCGGTCGATCCGCTGGTGTGTCCCTCGAGCTGTTCTCTTTTCGGGACCGCTTCGGAGATCAGCGCCTCGGGCTGGGTGCGCAGGGTTTCCCTTGCCAGGGGCGGGATCTGGACCAGGTCTTCGACCCTTCGGATGCTCGACGGGTCGATGCCCTCGCGCCGAAAGAGTTCGCGGTAATAGGGGACATGGCGTGCCGCATCCTGCACCGCTTCCTGCAGCCGGCGTTCCTGGTCGGCGCGGACCTCGTCGGGCGAGGCGCCGTCGAGACGCTCGAACTCCCGTAGCGCCGCGTGAAACTCGGCCCCAAAGCGCTGCCTTTGAATGCGCCACGAGGCGAGTCGAATCGCCAGACCCTGGGCTGCTGGGGGGAGGGCATCGTAGAGGCGTTGCAGCTTTGAAATCATCGGCTTTCAGGCGCGCTAACGGACGTTCCGGAGATCGGCGGGGACCTCGCGTTCGATCTGCCCAGCCCAGCCCGGGTGGGCGTCGAAACCGAGGTTGAGTTCGAGATCCGAGAACAGCAGGTCGCGCTCTCCATCTTCGTCGATCCAGTGAAGTTCGAGTCGTGCCGGGTCGCCGTCGAAGCGTGTGATCGCCACCCCGCCGCCGAGTTCGCCTATGGCGTTCGCGAGTACGGGGATCCGGCGCCAGTCGAAACCCATGATCCACGCGAGAATCACGTCGACCGCCCCGCCGTCTTCGCCGAGTGCGAGCAGGCCGATGGGCCTTGCGCGGGGCCCCATCGGCCCGTTGCCTTCTCCGGCGATGATTCCGTCGTAGACATTCAGGACGCGCCGGCCGGGGGTCTTCGAGAGCTTTCCCGTCTTGTCACCAAAGTAGAAGACCTTGTTCAGGTCGAGGCAGGTCCGCCAAATGGTGTCGTTGCCGAACCAGTTCCCATTGCGTGCGCGGCGTCCGAGCCCCACCGACTCTTCCGCCGCGCGAATTCGCCGGAAGATCCGCCCCCCGAGACCCCGCTTCAGAAGTTGCCGCGCCAGATCCGCGCCGAAACGGCGGAAGAGCGAATAGAAGTCGGGCCGCGGGAATTCGTCGCCGCCTCCCTTTGTGAAACCAGAGCGGTAGTGCGGCAGCCAGTTCTTGTCGCCGTTGATTCCGATCAGGTTCTTCATCGAGAGCGTGACGCCGCTCTTCTTGTGGGTCTTGATCTTTGGGACGTTGATCACCAGGTCCGCGGTGAGCACCGTGCGCGAGACCAGGTATTGGTGGCGGCCACTGCTGTGGTGCCGGATCGTGACTTCCTCGTCGTAGTCTGCGCCGCGTAGCAGGTGAAGTTTGCGGTCGTTCATCGGGGCAAACTCGCTCGCGTCGCCGAGATCGACCGCTTCGTATCCCTCGGGATCGCCGACAAGGTCGCGCCGCTCGAGCACCACGCCGTTGTCGTGGCGACCAAATTGCACGCGCAAATCGCGAAACTCCACCTCGCGTCCGACGCTTTCGTGGTAGAAGGTGAGCAACTCGGGCAGGCGATTGGCCGCGAGTAGGGCCTCGATATCGCAGTCGTACTGGGGCGCGTCGGCGATGATCACCCGGCCCTCGGGCCCCACTGCCTTCAAGGCGTAGTCGATCAGAGGGCGCAGCACGGCGGGATGCGTGACGACGGTTTCGAGCACGCCGTCCGGATCCTCGTTGTAATGCCGCACGAAGTTCGGCTTGAGGACGATCGTCCCGGCCGGCGCCACGAAATCCGAGAGCGGCGACCAGGCAGCCGATCCGAAGTGCTCCCGGTCGTAGCCCTGGGCGGCGAGCATGCGACGCAGGTCAGCGTAGATCTCGTTTTCCGGCGTAGTGCTGCCGTCGAGAAAATCGAGTTCCGGGTAGCGCTCGGGGGGGTGAAAGGGCAGCGGAATTTCGTAGTCCCGCTGCTTTGAGAAACAGATCACCGGTCTCGGGTTCATCCGCCGCTCGCTCCCTGCAACGGGTCGGGCATGGGTTGCCCGACCGTTTCGAGATGCTTCGGTATCACACTCACACCCCGGAGGCGATTCTAGCATCCCCACGGTTGGGGCAAAGCGTGGGGTTCGGCGCGGCCTGGCTTCGTGCTCAGGTCGGCATGCGTACCAGGCTGCGCGCGAGCAGCGCCAACAGCCAGCGACGGTGCACGCGGCGGAAGGGCGAATCTTCAGGCTTCGTTCCCTCGCCCCTGCGCGACAGCGAAACCGAGAGATCCTTGAGCGCTTCGGGCCGGAAGAAGGTGCGCAGCGGGGAAGCCTGCGACTCGAGGGCAAAGCGCGTGGCCTCTTCCAGGACCCGACCGCCGTGGTTTTCGAGCGGAATTGCGAAACCCATTTTTGGGCGGTCGACGATCCACGGCGGTACCAGCCTGCGCGCCACGGCACGCAGCGCCAGTTTTCCGGTGCGCCCGTCGTGCTTCGCCTCGAAGGGCAGACGTGCCGCGAAATCGAGGACGTCATTTGCCAGGAGCGGTGGGCGCACTTCGAGAGCCGCCGTCATCGACATGCGATCGACCTTCGTGAGCATGTCGTCGGGAAGAATCAGCCGCTGTTCGAGCCAATGCGCCGACGAAATAGGATCGGCTTCGAGGTTCGCGCCCCGTGCGACCAGGAGTCGGTCCAGAGCGTCGCCCGGATCGGGGGGGAGCCATTCGGGCAGCAGGAGATCGCGCTGCTCCTCGGGCCAGAAGAGCGAGGTGAAGGCCACCGCTCGCCGCGGCCGGGGCATCGCGGCGCACAGCAGCGCCCGCGCGACGCGGCGCAGGCGCGAGCCGCCGAGCGCCGTAGTGAGGCTCGAGGCCGAAGTCAGCGCGACGCTTGGGATGCGTGCCAACATCGAGAGCCAGCGAAGCTCGGTGAAGCGCGGATACCCGGCAAAGACTTCGTCGGCACCGTCGCCCGAGAGCGCCACCGTTACAAAGCGTCGCATTTCACGAGAGAGGCGCAGCACCGCCAGCGAAGACGAATCGGCGAAGGGGTCTCCGTGGTGGTCGACCAGCGTGTCGAGTTCGTCCTCGCTGAGCCCCTCCGCGGACAGTTCGACCTCGAAGTGCTCGCTGCCGATGTGTTCGGCCACGGCGCGGGCCGCGTGGCGTTCGTCGTAGGCGGGGTCGCTGTGGACCACCGAGAAAGTCTGGATGCGTCCAGTGTGCCTTGCGGCCAGTGCCGCGACGATCGACGAATCGACCCCGCCCGAAAGCAGTACCCCCACCGGGACATCGGAGACGAGGTGTTCGGCCACGGCGCGCGAGAGAATTTCTTCGAGTTCGTAGGAGAGTTCGTCGATGCTGCCGACCAGGCGAGGTGCCTGGGGGCCGGGCTCGGGCGCGAAGCGCCAGCGCTCGGGCCTGGCGCCGCAACGCAGCCGGACCGCCTCCCCCGGGCGCAGTTGCACGATGCCGCTTCGCAGCGAGTGGGGCGACGGCAGGAATCCAAAGCTCAGCAGGTGCGAGAGCGAGGCCGGGTCGACACTCCGGTCGACGCCCGGAACGCCGAGCAGGGCGCGCAGCTCCGAAGCGAAGGTGAAACCGCCGCCCGGCAGCGCTGCGTAGTAGAGGGGTTTTTGCCCGGCACGGTCACGTGCCAGCACGACTTCGCCGCGCTCGTGGTCGACGAGAGCGAGCGCGAACATCCCGTCGAGGCGGCCCAGCGCCGCAACGCCCTCGCGCGCCAGCAGGCGCAGCACCACCTCGGTGTCGCTGCCGCCGACGAAGCTTTCGCCGTGGGCTTCGAGTTCGCTCCGGAGTGTTTTGAAGTTGTAGACCTCTCCGTTGTAGGCGACAAGTTGCTTCCGGTCCGGTGACCACATGGGCTGGGCGCCCTGCTCCGAGAGATCGAGAATCGAGAGCCGGGTGTGGGCGAGGCCGATGCCACCCGCCACCGCCGTGCCCCGGGCATCGGGCCCGCGATGGCCGAGAGCTTCGGCCAGGCGCGCGAGTGTGCGTTCGAGTTCGCTCCCATCGAGCCCCGCTGCGGGCGAGACGATTCCGGCGATGCCACACATTTCAGTCAGACTCCGCCAGCCGGCGCCAGAAGGCCTCGAGTTGCGCCAACACCTGCTCCCGGGCATACAGGGCTTCGACGCGTTCGCGGCCCGCGGCCCCGAGAGAGCGCCGACGAGCCGGGTCGCAAACGAGCGAAGCGAGTGCTCTCTGCAGCGCCGCCCCGTCGCGAGCCGCCACCAACAGCCCGTCGGTCCCGTCGCGCACGATGTCTGCGATAGCGCCCACGGGGGTCGAGACGATCGGAAGACCGGCTGCCATGGCTTCGACGATGACGTTGGGGAAACCTTCGCGCCAGCTGGGCAAAGCGAAGATGTCGGCCTTTTCGTAGAGCGGGATCAACTCGTCGGGTGGTCGCGGGTCGAGAAAGGTCACGCGGTCGCCGAGTTGCCCGATGGTCGCTTCGAGCTCGCGTCTGAATTCGACTTCGACGTGACCGATCAGCGTGAGCCGCAGCGGCGGGATCGCCAGGGTGGCCTCGAGAAGCTCGCGCACGCCCTTCGCCGGGAGAATCCAACCGACGTAGAGAACTTCGACCTTCTCGTTCGAACGCGCGCTGCGATCGGGAGCGCGAAAGCGCTCGACGTCGACGAAGTTCGGCAGCACGTGGACGCGCTCGGTGTCGGTGCACGTCCCGAGAAACTTTCGCGTGTGATCGGTCAGCGCGATCAACGCGCTAGCCCGGCGCAGGGTTCCGCGAATCCAGCGGCGCATCGGGGCCGGCGCCGCCGCAACGCTCTCGGGGAAGTCGCCGCCGCGAAAGTGCAGGGCGGCGGGGATGCCGCGGCGTTCGGCGAGACGCACGAAGAGGCCGTCGCGCAGCATCGCCCAGTGGTAAGAGGTGTTGACGTGCACGACATCGGGTTTGAAGCGACGCAGGGCCCGTTGAAAGCGCGCAAGCATCGCGAGCGACGTCCACGCGCGGTAGAAGCGGAAGCGGCTCGCGCCCGAGACGTCGGTCTTCTCCGGGGGCGCGGTGTCGAAGACCTCGATCTCAACACGCTCGGCGAGCGGCGATGCCAGGATCCGCTCGGTCCAGGCCGAGATACCGCCGAGGGGCGGCGGCAGCGGGCTCGCCATCAGCACGCGGGTGCGGTGCGGTGCCTTCGGGTTCGCGCCAACGGTTCTCGTCACGCCCAATGGTGGCCACCCCCGCGCTGCACCGGCGCACCCCGAGGGGGATGCTAGCACCCCGCCTTCGGAGTGCCGGTTGCGCGTGCGCTGCGCAGCGCTGTTCCAGCCTGCGGTACACTTGGCGGTTGCAGTTGGATGCGGTTGTGTGCGGTCGAGGAGGCGTTGCCGATGGGTTTGGATCGAATTCTGTTTGTGGCTGCGGTTTCGTTCGGCCTGTGCCTGGGGTTTTCCAGCAGTGCCCCGGCCCTGGAGACGCTCCTTCAATCCGACCGCGATGTCGAGGTCCAGGGTCCGACGGACCGGGATTACATCACCTCGAACAGCGCCCAGGATCCGCACGGCGTGCGGGTCTGCGACCTGAACGGTGACGGCAGCGGCGACCTGGTGGTGGGCGCGCCGGACTACAGTAGCCACGGTCGGGTCTACGTCGTGTTCGGCGAGGAAGCGATGTCCGGATCCTGGGATCTGCTCAGCGACGCCGACTTCACCGTCACGGGGTCGACGACCTCGAAGGAGATTTCGGGCTCGCTGGCCTGCGGCGACGTCAATGGCGACGGCATCGAAGACCTGGTGATCGGCGCGCCCGAGGCCGGCAGCTCTGTGGGGGCCGTCTACGTCGTCTTCGGTTCCGGGTCCCTCTCGGGCGATCTTGATCTCGCCTCGGCGAGCGCCGACATCACCGTGACCGGGGTTGCCGGTGGCCTCGGCCATTTGGGTCGCGATGTCGTGGTGGCGGATTTCAATGGCGACGGCATCGGCGACCTGGTGATCGGCAACCCCTATGCCGATCCCGACCCCGATGGGCTGGGGGCGCGAACCGACGCTGGCATGGTTCACGTTCTCTTTGGGTCTGCGACCCCGCCTGCCAACGTCGATCTCTCGACCGATGCCGCCGATGTGACGATTCATGGCGTGAACGAGAACGGGGCATACCCGCCCAGCCGAATCGGGCATCGGGTCGACACCGGCGATTTCGACGGCGACGGGATCGATGACATCGTCTTTGGCTATTACCACGCGGAGACCCTGGGCTGGTCCAATCCGGGTTACCCCGGGATTTTCTTCGGCCTGCTGGGCAGTTCGACGCCCGTCGCCGATTACGACCTCGCCTACGGCAACTACGATTTTCGGGTTTTCGGCAGCGAGGACGAGTACGGCCTGGGCGAGGAGATCGCGACCGGTGACCTCGATGGCGACGGCTACGACGATTTGGTCCTGCTGGCGAACGACGGCAGCCCGCCGAGTGTGCACGTTGTCGCCGGTAGCGCAGGGATCGCCGGGACCAATGCCGATATCGAGGCTCTGCAGGTACAGAGGATTCAATTCGATTCGTCCTACGAGGGCTACGGCCGGCTCGCTACCGGTGACGTGAACCTCGATGGGCGCGCCGATCTCCTGATCGGCAACCCCTACGTCAGTTTCGGTAGCGTTCCCTGGG
>Ga0310122_10000375_pt1:0-17500 | contig 28624 bp, 15 predicted proteins | sample CB6_Bottom_1051__FD_203503 | JGI IMG/M metagenome (GOLD analysis project Ga0310122, IMG submission 203503) | Marine microbial communities from Western Arctic Ocean, Canada - CB6_Bottom_1051 | ecosystem: Environmental > Aquatic > Marine > Oceanic | place: Canada: Western Arctic Ocean...
CGATGGGAGATCGAGATCGAGCATTGGAAATTGCCGACCCTCGACGAACTCGATGGCGCCGACGACCAGGATGATTCAGTCGCCGAAAGTCGGCCTCCGGCGGGCGAGGCGGAGACCGCATCCGATTCCGCAGAGGGTCTGGTCGGCGAGTCCGAAGACGATGAACCCGACCTCAGTCCGGCCGCCGCGCTGCGCGATGCCAGGCAGAACATCCGACTCGCAATGCTTCCGACGGCCGAACGTCAACAAGAGGCGGAGAAGGTTCGCAAGAGCCTCAATTCGCTGGGTGATGTGAATCTCGGGGCGATCGAAGAACACGAAGAACTCGCTGAGCGCTTCCGCTTTCTATCGGAACAGAAGGAGGATCTCGAAGCGACCATCAATAGTCTTCGTGATGCGATCTCACGCATCAATCGCACCAGTCGCAAGCGCTTTCGCGAGACCTTCGAGCTGGTTCGAAAGCGCTTCGAGAAAAATTTCCCTCGACTCTTCGGTGGCGGGAAGGCGAGTCTGGAGTTGACCGAGGCAGAGGATATTCTCGATGCGGGTGTCGACATCATGGCCCAGCCGCCGGGCAAGCGGCTTCAGAACGTGAACCTGCTCTCGGGTGGCGAAAAGACGATGACTGCTTTGGCACTACTCGTCGCCGTCTTTCAGGTCCGACCGTCGCCCTTCTTCCTGCTCGACGAAGTGGACGCGGCGCTCGACGATGCGAATGTCGGTCGCTTCAACCAATTGATCGTCGAGATGGCCGCCTCGAGTCAATTCCTGATCATCACCCACAACAAGCGTACGATCGAAGTGGCCGACATCCTCTATGGCGTCACGATGGAACAAAAGGGCGTTTCGAAGCTCGTCTCGGTCGTCTTGAATTAGGCGAGCCTGCGGCGGCCAGGAAGTCGTCTGCGCCCTGACTCTCTACCCACATGGGCCCTCGACCTCTTCTCTCGTGCTGGTAATATCGGCGCCCGAAGGAACTCCATTTGACCGACTTCGCAATCTGGGTTCGAGAGAATCCCTGGCTACTCGTGGCGTTGACGGGTCTGGGACCGATCTTCCTCGGGTTGTTGATTCAGCGCCTGGCTGGCGAGCCGAAGGGCCTCGATGCCGGCGCCGCCCGCGAAGAGTCCTTGGCCGCTGCCGAGGCGCCGCCGGATTCTGAATTGCCAGCCGTCGAAGTTGCGCCGCCGCCCGTGCTGGACATCGTCTCCCCAGAACCAGAACCAGAACCAGAACCAGAACCAGAACCAGAACCAGAGCCGCCCGCGCGGCTGCGCGAGCGCCTGCTTCGGACGAGCGAGGCGTTGGTCGGGCGTCTGATGGGCGTGCTCGAGGGACGTCGGGTCGACGATGCATTGCTTGATGAACTCGAGGAGATCTTGTTTACCGCGGACCTCGGGGTCGCGACCGCGGAGTCTCTACTCGAGCGTGTTCGATCGGAAGGCCGGGACGCGGACGCGGACGCGGTCCGAGCGCTCTTGAAATCGGCGATCGGCGAGAAGCTCGCGGCGGCCGAGCAGGGCGGTGATCGATTTGCTTTGGGTGGAACCCCGCACATCATCCTGGTCCTGGGTGTCAACGGTGCGGGGAAGACGACGACCATCGGCAAACTCGCTGCGAAGCATCAAGCGCTCGGCCGTAGCGTGATCCTGGGGGCCGGCGACACTTTCCGCGCAGCAGCGATCGAGCAGCTGCAGGCCTGGGGAGAACGCGTGGGCTGCGAAGTGATCGCCGGCGACGCGGGCAGCGATCCGGCGTCGGTGGCCTTCGATACGGTCAAGGCCGCCGTTTCGCGTGAGGTCGACGTTGCGATCATCGATACGGCGGGTCGATTACAGACGAAGAAACCCTTGATGGAAGAACTCGGCAAGATCGTTCGGGTGATCGGTCGTGATATTCCCGAAGCGCCGCATGAAATTCTGCTCGTACTCGACGCGAATACGGGACAGAATGCCATTTCGCAGACGAGACTCTTCGCAGAGGTCGCCAATCTCTCGGGACTCGTACTCACCAAGATGGACGGCACTGCGAAGGGTGGAGTCATCGTCGGTCTCGCTCACGAATTTCAGATCCCGGTTCATTTCGTCGGCGTCGGCGAAGGAATAGACGACCTACGCGAATTCGATTCTGCGGAATTCGTCGATGCACTTTTCGGAGACACCGCGGCTTAGCCGGAAACACACGAGACGCTTCAGGCATCACACATCGATTGCGAATGAGGGGTTCACCATGGCTGGTTTCGTACTCGCATTGGATCAGGGAACGACTTCGTCTCGCGCGTTGTTATTCGATGCGGCTGGCGCCGTCGAGAGCGTCGAGCAATTCGAGTTCAAGCAGTTCTTTCCCAAGCCGGGTTGGGTCGAGCACGATCCCATCGAGATCTGGCAGAGCCAGCTGCGGGCCGCGCGCGGTGTGCTCGCGAAGGCCAACGTATCGGCCAGCGACGTTGCGGCGATCGGGATCACGAATCAGCGCGAGACGACCGTGGTCTGGGACCGGAAAAGCGGCGAGCCCATCTACCCGGCGATCGTCTGGCAATCTCGCCAGTCCAGCGGCGTTTGCGACTCCCTGCGTGCCAGGGGCTTGGAAGAAGAAGTGCGCTCGCGAACCGGGCTGCTCATCGATTCGTATTTTTCGGGAACCAAGATTCGCTTCATTCTCGATGCAGTTGACGGCTCCCAGGCCCGCGCCGAGGCGGGCGAACTCTGCTTCGGAACGATCGACAGCTGGCTGATCTACAAGCTGACGAAGGGCCGCGTCTTCGTGACGGAGCCTTCGAATGCCTCGCGCACACTTCTCTACAACATTCATGAGGGCGCCTGGGACGACGTGCTCCTCGATGCGCTCTCGATTCCTCGTTCGATGTTGCCCGACGTCTGCGATTCGAGTGGCGTACTCGGAGAGGCCGATCCCGAGTGGTTGGGCGCTGCGATTCCGATTGCGGGAGTTGCCGGCGATCAGCAATCCGCGCTCTTCGGACAGGGTTGTGTTTCGAAGGGGCTAGCGAAGAACACCTATGGAACCGGCTGTTTCCTGCTGATGAATACAGGCGGCGAAGCGCCACGCTCCGAGGCCGGTTTGGTGACGACTGTCGCCTGGCGATTGGACGGCAAGCTCGAATACGCACTGGAAGGGTCGATCTTCGTCGCCGGTTCGGCGGTGCAGTGGCTCCGCGACGGTCTCCAGATCATCGGTCACGCCAGTGAATCCGACGAACTGGCGCGCAGCGTTTCGAGTACCGATGGCGTCTACCTCGTTCCAGCCTTCGTCGGTCTCGGCGCGCCCTATTGGGACGAAGCCGCTCGTGGCACGATCGTTGGCATAACACGGGGCACCAACCGAGCCCATCTCGCACGTGCGACCCTCGAGTCGATCGCCTATCAGACGCGCGACGTGATGGCCGCGATGACCCAGGACTCGGGAATCGAGCCCGAGGTTCTGCACGTCGATGGCGGGGCCTGCGAGAATGATTTCTTGATGCAGTTTCAGGCGGACATTCTGGGAGTTGCCGTCGAGCGCCCGGCAGTGCTCGAAGTGACAGCGATGGGCGCGGCTGCCCTGGCCGGACTCGGCGTGGGGTTCTGGCGAGATCGCTCCGATCTCGACGCGCGCGTTGGGCCGTCGACGTTGTTCGAACCCACGATGAGTGAGGACGAACGCGAAGGCCTATACCGTCAATGGCTTCGCGCGGTGGAGCGTTCGCGGGGTTGGGCGACCGGGGAGGGCGAGTAATGGCCCGTCCGCTGGTGATTGCACATCGCGGCTCGTCGGGTGAACGGCCCGAAAACACGTTGCCCGCATTCGAGCGCGCCGTCGAACAGGCGGCCGACATGATCGAGACGGATCTACACTTGAGTCGCGACGGCGTCATCGTGATTCATCACGATGCCGAACTCGAGCGACTCGGGGTCGAGGGTGAAGTACGGGATCACCTCGCTTCCGAACTCGCCGCCATCAATGCGGCGCCCGGCGCCGCCGTCCACGAAAAGTTGCCGAGCCTGTTCGACGTCCTCGATGGCTTCGGCGATCGCATGCAATTCAACCTGGAGCTGAAGGTCGCCAGCGACGATTCGCACTACGAAGGCATCGAGGATCTCGTCCTGTCGGCCGTCGAGGAGCGCGGGCTGCTGGCGCGAATGCTGTTTTCGAGCTTCTACGATCCGGTACTCAAACGATTGAGGGTGAAGAGCGCATCCGCGCGCATCGCTCTGTTGATTTCCCCGCGGGCCCCGGTGGCGATCCTCGAGCGGGCCGCCGAGGTCTCGGCCGAGGCGATCAACCCCGACGTCCGACTCGTGACGAGCGAACTCGTGGCAGACGCTCATGGTGCAGGACTCTGCGTCTATCCATACACGGCGAACGATGAAGCCGAGATGACTCGGCTGCTCGACTGCGGTGTCGACGGGATCATCACCAATCATCCCGCCATGCTTCATGGTCTGCTGCGCGAACGTGAAGCCGGCTGAGGGTAAGACGCGCCGGACGTGAGCCGGCTGCACCCAACTCTTCGGGCGGGTGTGTTGTCCCCTCCTTGGTGTCGCTCCGTCAGGTTGACTTTCATTGGTCGGTGGCTTAGGGTCGCAAGCTCGAAAAACGTTGGACCTGCGGTCACTTAGCACTCCGCGAGTCGACCTAAATGTCTGGAATCGACCGACCTCGACTCGGACTGTGGCGCCACGATCGCGCAACCCGCGCAAACGCGTTTGGGAATCCGCAATGGCCCGCCCGGGAAAGGGGAGAGGCCGGCGAAACGAAGGACTCGCACGGCGGGATTGCCGGGCGTACGGACGAGCGAATGCGGGGGGTCGAACTCGTCCAGCAAGTCAGGCCAATCGAGTTGAAATCGAGTCGAATGGTCAGCCAGTCAACACGCAAGCCGGAGAGTCGGACGCGCCCATGATTCGCACCTCAATGCCGCCGAAGCGGGGACTCTACGATCCGTCCCTCGAACACGATGCCTGTGGCATCGGCTTCATCGCCGATCTCAAGAAATCGGCGAATCACGGCATTCTCGAAAAGGCGACGGAAGTCCTCTGCCATCTGGCGCATCGTGGCGCGACGGGTTCCGATGAAACGACCGGCGACGGCGCCGGCATGCTGATCCAGACCCCGGACAAATTCCTGCGAAAGGTGGCCGACGCCAGCGGCTTCGGCCTACCCGCGCTCGGATCCTACGCTTCGGCACTCGTCTTTCTTGCGACCGAGAGCCATGAGCGCGCCGCGCAAGTCGAAATCGTGGAAGGTGTGATCGCCGCCGAGGGACAGGCGCTGCTGGGCTGGCGAGAGGTGCCGACGAATCCGGAATCCATTGGACGGATCGCCCGAGCCGGCATGCCGCTGATCAGCCAGCTCTTCATCGGCGCTGTGGAGGGCCTCGATCAGGCCGCTTTCGAGCGCAAGCTCTATGTGATTCGTCGCTTGATCGAAAATCGCATCGACAAGCTCGAGACGGCCTTTCACATCCCATCCCTTTCGTCGAAGACCTTCCTCTACAAGGGCATGTTTCTGGCCCACCAGACCCAGGAATTCTTTCCCGATCTCCAAGATAGCGACATGGAATCACGCCTCGCGGTCGTTCATCAGCGCTACAGCACCAATACGTTTCCGACCTGGGATCTCGCACAGCCCTTTCGCTATCTCGCGCACAACGGCGAGATCAACACGATTCGCGGCAATCAGAATTGGATGAACGCGCGGGAAGGGACCCTGCGTTCGGAACTCTTCGGCGCCGATCTAGAGAAGGTCTTCCCGGTCATGCGCGTGGGTACGAGTGATTCGGCGCGTTTCGATAACGCACTGGAATTTCTGCATCTCGCGGGTCGCGACCTGGCGGAGTCGATGTTGATGATGATTCCCGAAGCCTGGGAAAATCAGCACGACATGGATCCTGCGCGTCGCGCCTTCTACGAATACCACTCCTGCTTGATGGAGCCGTGGGATGGACCTGCGTCGATGTGTTTCTCGAACGGCGACGGTGTCGGTGCCGTTCTCGATCGCAACGGGCTTCGACCGTCACGTTATGTCGTGACTCATGACGGCTTGCTCGTGATGGGTTCCGAGGTCGGCACCCTCGAGATCGACCCTGCCGATATCGAGAGCAAGGGCCGGCTCGAACCGGGTCGGATCTTCTACGCCGATTTGGAAGAAGGCCGCATCATCGCGGACGCTGAACTCAAGGATCGATACATCAATCTCCATCCCTACAAGACCTGGGTCGAGACGCATCAAATCGAGCTGCGGGATCTCGACTCTTCGGCGAAGACAGGGACTTCAGAGGCCGGCGTCGTTTCCCCGGCGATAGAACCCGCGGATCGCCTCGCGCTACAGCAGACCTTCGGTTACACGCTCGAGGATCTCCGATTCCTGATCGCGCCGATGGCAGCCAACGCGAAGGAGTCCCTCGGCTCCATGGGCGAAGACTCCGCGCTCGCCTGCCTCTCGGACCGGTCTCGACTTCTCTTCCACTATTTCAAGCAGAGTTTTGCGCAGGTCACCAATCCCGCGATCGATTCGATTCGCGAGCGGCCGGTGATGACGCTCGATTCGACGCTCGGCGCCGAAAAGAATCTGCTCGAAGAGACGCCCGAGCACGCCGAACTCCTTCGCCTGCATCGACCGGTTCTTCGAAACGCCGAATTCGAGGCCATTCGTCGGATCGATCGGCCGGGTTTCAAGGCCGAGACGTTGAGCACGCTCTATCCGGTTGCCGGCGGCGGCCCCGGACTTCGCAAGGCGATCGGAGAACTTTGCCAAGCGGCCAGTCAAGCGATCGCTGCCGGCGCGAATATCCTGGTTCTTTCAGATCGTGGTGTGACTTCAGAGTTGGCGCCGATTCCGGCGCTGCTCGCGACAGGCGCAGTTCATCATCATCTGATTCGCGAGAGTTCTCGAACGCGTTGTGGGCTGGTCGTCGAAACGGGCGAGGCGCGGGAGGTAGCCCACTTCGCCCTGCTCATTGGCTACGGGGCAGGCGGGATCAATCCCTATTTGGCCTTCGAGACGGTCCGTGAGCTGGTCGATGAAGCCGCCTACGTCCCCGCGGATCTCGACCCGGCGATCGCGGAAGAGAATTACCTGAAGGCCACCGATCTCGGGCTCCTCAAGATCTTCGCCAAGATGGGGATCTCGACGCTGCAGAGTTACCGAGGCGCGCAGATCTTCGAAGCCATCGGGCTGAACGAAGAAGTGGTCGAACTGGCCTTCGAGGGAACGCATTCACGCGTTTCGGGCGTTGGGCTCGACGTGCTCGCGCGCGAAGCCGAAATGCGTCATGAGCGGGGATTCCCAGAAGACGCATTCGAATATCCGGAGCTCGACCCGGGCGGCCTCTATCAGTGGCGCTTGCGCGGAGAGCAACACACGTTCAATCCTGAATCCGTTGCGAAACTCCAGCATGCGGTTCGCGAAGAGAATTTCAAGAGCTTCGAGCAATACAGCGAGGCCGCGAACGACGACGCACTTCGCATGCGAACGCTTCGCGGCCTGCTCGACTTCAAATTCGATCGCGATGCCGTGCCGATCGAAGAAGTCGAAGAGGCCGCCGCGATCGTGACGCGATTCTGTACCGGCGCGATGTCTTATGGATCGATCTCGGCCGAGGCGCATGAGACGCTTGCGATCGCGATGAATCGGATCGGCGGCAGGAGCAATACCGGCGAGGGCGGAGAGGATCCAAAGCGCTGGAAGCGCGATGAAAACGGTGATTCGCGACGCAGCGCCATCAAACAGGTTGCCTCCGGACGCTTCGGGGTCACGAGCGCCTATCTCGTCAACTCGGACGAGATGCAGATCAAGATTGCCCAGGGCGCCAAGCCCGGAGAGGGCGGTGAGCTGCCCGGTCACAAAGTCGATCAGATCATCGCGGATACGCGCTACTCGACGCCCGGCGTCGGCCTGACCTCGCCACCGCCGCATCACGACATCTACTCGATCGAAGATCTTTCACAACTGATCCACGATCTGAAGAATGCCAATCGACAGGCGAACGTCAGCGTCAAGCTGGTTGCCGAAACCGGTGTCGGCACGATCGCTTCGGGCGTTTCCAAGGGCAAGGCCGATGGGATCCTGATTGCCGGTCATGACGGAGGCACTGGGGCGTCCGCGCTGACGTCGATCAAGAATGCGGGTTGTCCTTGGGAGATCGGCCTGTCCGAGACTCAGCAGACCCTGGTTGAGAATGATCTTCGCGGTCGTGTTCGCTTGCAGGTCGACGGGGGCTTCAAGACGGGTCGCGACGTCGTGATCGGCGCTTTGATGGGCGCGGACGAATACGGTTTTGCGACTGCACCGCTGGTGGCTCTCGGCTGCATCCTGATGCGGGTTTGTCATCTGAATACCTGTCCGGTCGGTATCGCGACTCAGCGTCCCGAATTGCGCGAGCGATTCGCGGGCCAACCCGAACACGTTACGCGTTTCTTCTTCTTCGTGGCGGAGCAGGTTCGCGAGTTGATGGCGCAACTCGGTTATCGCACGATGAATGAGATGATCGGTGAGGTCGACCGGCTCGAGACTCGTAAATCGATCAACCATTGGAAGGCTTCAGGCCTCGATCTCTCGGATCTTCTCTACAAGTCCGATCTACCACACGATCGACACCACACCAGTAAACAGGAGCATGGGCTCGAGCGGGCACTCGACATGAAGCTGCTCGAATTGGCGGAGCCTGCACTCGCGCGCGGTGAGAAGGTCGAAATCGAGTTGCCGATCCGGAATACCAACCGGACGGTCGGGACGATCCTGGGATCCGAGGTCTCTCGAAAGTACGGTCTCGAGGGACTCCCCGATGCGACGATCAAGATCGAATTGGTCGGCTCAGCCGGGCAGAGCCTCGCGGCGTGGCTTCCGAAGGGCATCCAGATTCGCGTCGAAGGCGATGCCAATGACTATGTCGGGAAGGGCTTGTCGGGGGGTCGCGTCATCGTTCGGGCACCGGCCGCTGTGAGCTTCGAGCCGACCGAGAACATCATTGCCGGAAATGTTCTCCTCTACGGTGCAACCGGAGGCGAGGCATTCTTCCATGGACCGGTGGGAGAGCGTTTCTGCGTTCGCAACTCCGGTGCCTACGCGGTTGTCGAAGGCGTGGGTGATCATGGATGTGAATACATGACGGGTGGCCGGGCGATCATTCTCGGGCCGACGGGACGAAACTTTGCAGCCGGTATGAGTGGCGGCATCGCCTATGTCCTCGATGAAGACGGGGGCTTCGCGGGTCGATTGAATGCTCTCGCGGATGTCGACCTCGAGTCGCTCGGGCAGGACGACGTCGAATTCGTTCAGAATATGTTGAGAAAGCATTTCGAATATACGCGAAGTGGCCGCGCGGACGACATTCTCCGGAAGTGGGAGACCTTTGCTCCTAGATTCGTGAAGGTCTTTCCGCAGGAATATCGTGCAGCACTCGAAGGGCTCGCCGATCTCTCGGCGTGACGATCATTTCAAGTCGAGGGGCGGCTCACGCGGGTCGTTCTCGCTCCAGGTACCGAGGCAGTTGATTCAATGGCGAAGCCGACAGGATTTCTAGAGACGAAGCGAGAGGGTCTCAGCTATCGCCGGAAGGACGAGCGCATCCAGGACTTCAAGCATGTCGCGCTCGAGGTTCCGGACGAAGAGCTGAAGGCGCAGGCTTCGCGCTGTATGGATTGCGGGATTCCCTTTTGTAGCAATCCGAACAGCGGTCGCGGAGGGTGTCCACTCGGCAACATCATTCCCGACTGGAATGACTTGGTCTATCGCGATAAATGGGAAGACGCGATCGTTCGGCTGCATTCGACGAATAATTTTCCGGAGTTCACCGGATCGATCTGTCCGGCACCTTGTGAGTCTGGATGTGTGCTCGGAATCAACGACGATCCGGTCACGATCAAGAACATCGAGTTCAAGATCGTCAGCCATGCCTGGGACAACGGTTTTATCAAGCCGATCATCGCCGAGAAGCGATCGGGGAGATCGGTGGCTGTCGTCGGCTCTGGCCCCGCTGGGCTCGCGGCGGCTCAGCAGCTCTGTCGCGCTGGTCATACGGTCACCGTCTTCGAAAAGAGTGACCGGATCGGTGGGTTGCTTCGCTACGGAATTCCCGAATTCAAGATGGAGAAGCGGATCATCGATCGCCGTCTCGATCAAATGAAGGAGGAGGGCGTTTCTTTCCAGACAGGCGTGAAGGTCGGTGAGGATCTGTCTACGGCAGATCTGCGCAAGAACTTTGACGCCGTGTTGCTCTGTATGGGATCTGAGGCGCCGCGGGATCTGCCCGTCGACGGTCGTGATTTGGACGGCATTCATTTCGCCATGGAATTTCTTCCGCAGGCGACCAAGCGAGTGCACGGCGATGAGCTTCCGGCGGAGGAGGACATCCTGGCGGGCGGAAAGCATGTCGTCGTTCTTGGCGGCGGCGATACGGGTTCCGATTGCGTAGGGACGAGCCTGCGACAAGGCGCTGCGTCCGTAACCTCGATCGAGCTGTTGGAAGAGCCGCCCGAGGGCTTCAATCCAGGAACCCCTTGGCCGATGTGGCCCGTGATTGCGCGCAGCTCGAGCTCGCATGACGAGGGCGGCGAACGGAAGTTCGCGATGATGACCAAGAATTTTTCGGGGGCGAATGGCCGCGTTCAGAGTCTCAACGGGGTTGAGATTCGCTTCGGCAAGCCGGACGCCTCCGGGCGTCCCGCGATCGAAGAAATCCCGGGCACCGAGTTTGAGTTGCAAGCCGACCTCGTATTTCTTGCGCTTGGCTTTCTGGGGCCGGTTCAGGAGGGTCTGATCGCGGATCTCGGCCTGAAGCTCGATCCACGGGGCAACGTCGAGGCGGAGCAGAAGGACTTCAAGACATCCGAGCCTGGGGTGTTTGCCGCGGGCGACTGTCGTCGTGGACAAAGTCTCGTCGTCTGGGCACAGTGGGAAGGTCGTGAAGCTGCGCGTGCCGTGGATGGCTATCTGTCTGGTGAATCGAGGCTTCAGCAGAGGAACCATCCCGGAAACTTCCCCGGCTAGGCGGCGACGTACGTCATCTTTGTTGGCGCGCAGGCATCCCCAATTTGTATACGAGGCCCCGTTGGCCGTTTCCCAGTGAATGCCGCTCTACAGGTGTCGCCGGGTACCCGACCTCCATGTCTGAATGCGAGTCGCAGCTGACTCGGCAAGAACGATGCCGACACCGGTATGCGAAATTCCTTGCGTAGATCCCGTGATTCGAAATGCGTGCGCTGATCTGCTTTCGATCGTGTAGTCTACTCACATGAACGTCGGAAGTCACAGCGACGAAAACATGTCGCGATCCGGTCAGTACGACTTTGATCGGCTCGAACGATCCGTAGAGTTCTTGATCGAAGAACATGAACGACTGAGCGGCGAGCGCGAAGCGTTAGTCGAAGAGTTGGTGGATCGGGAACATCGAGTCGCGAAACTCGAATCCCTTGTCGAAGAAGAACGATGCAAGCGTGTGACGGCCATCGAAGGCGTCGACAAGCTTCTGACTCGACTCGAACAACTGCGAACGAGTGCGGCGGCCAACGCCGCTGTCGCGATCCAAGCCAACGTCGAAGCCGATTCCGAGGCCAGGTCATGAGCAGCTCGAACAAGAAATCGGTTGCGGTTCGAATCGCGGGTCACGAATACAAGATTCTCACGGAGAGTGACGGCGATTCACTCAAGCAGATCGCTCGAGATGTCGATCGTGCGATGGCTCGCGTCCGGGATCGAACCGGCACCGTTGATACACTCGACATCGCTGTCTTGACGTGCCTGAATCTGGCGAGAGAGATTACGGTTCTCCGGAATCAGTCGAACGAAATTGCTTCGGACGATCGAATCCGCGAGTTGATCAATCGAGTCGAAGCGCTGCTACCAGAACACGCGGCCGGCGAGGGAGCCAGTCAAGCGGCCACGGCGAGTACAGCCACTCAATCGCGCGAGCAAGAGTCCCCGCGAACGCTCGATCTTCCGAGCTTCGAGGCCTTGCGCGAGCGGTCGACGGCAGCCGCAGATGCCGCCAGCTCATCCATGCCCGAGCCTCGAGTGGCCGCGGGTGGGCGCGAGCGCGCGTCTTAGCGCAACCAGCCGGATGGGCGCCTCTTCCGTCGACGCTCGAAAGCAGCGCCTTCGTCATTTCATGCGCGCGCGGCTCGACCAGCTAGACGTCGGTTCAGCGCGACGGGTTGGTGAGGCGGTCGCTCTTCATCTCGACACCTGGGCGCAATGGAGTCGTGCCCCGACCGTGGCCCTGTATTCGACCCTCGAAGGAGAAGTCGAGTGCGAGCCCGTGATGCTGCTGGCTCGACGAATGGGCAAGCGCGTGCTCCTTCCACGGATGATTCCTGGCCGATCACTCGAATTCGCACACGTCGAGAGTCTCCAGTCGATGGAGGCCGGACGCTACGGTGTGCTCGAACCAGCGGCGAATTGTCCGCCGGAGAGATTGCCTTCGGAGTCCATCGTTCTCGTGCCGGGGCTCGCTTTCGATTGCCGTGGAGGGCGTCTCGGGCGTGGGGCGGGCTACTATGATCGAGCCTTCGCTGCGACGGACTGGAGTCACGGGCGTCCCATACTCGTCGGTGTCGGGTTCTCGTTTCAGGTCGTAGAGTCGGTCCCCGGGAATCGGGCTGATGTACGAATGAGTCGGGTCGTGACCGAGGGCGGGTTTTGTACTGAGATTGCATGACTCTTCCAGTCGACCCTCGAAGGGCATTCGGACGGGTCGGTCGAAGAGTTCGATCTTCAATCTGCGAGGCGATCGATCAACGGTCTAGGGAGTTTGGTTCGCGATGACGGCCGCGCAGAGAAACAAGGAAGTCGAACGGCAGCTCGCAGTCATGCGCGAGGGCGCCGTCGACTTCTACGGCGAAGAGGAACTTGCCAAGCGGCTCGCGTTGCGACTGAAGGAAGGTCGCCCACTCCGTGTCAAGCTCGGGATGGATCCTTCTTCCGCGGATCTCCATCTCGGTCATAGCGTCGTTTTGATGAAGCTTCGGCGCTTCCAGGAACTCGGACATACACCCATCTTCTTGATCGGCGATTTTACGGCGCGGATCGGCGATCCGTCGGGTAGAAACAAGACGCGTCCGGCGCTCGATATCGATCAGGTAAAGCAGAACGCGAAGACCTACGTCGAGCAGGTCGCGAAGATCCTCGATGTCCATGCGGTCGAAGTGCGCTTCAACGGCGAGTGGATGGATTCCATGACGCCCAGTGATTTCGTTCGGCTCTGTTCGCAGGCGACGGTCGCTCGGATGCTCGAGCGAGACGATTTTGCCAAGCGCTACGCGGCCGAGGTTCCGATCTTCATGCACGAATTCCTGTACCCGTTCGTGCAAGCCTACGATTCGGTTGCCCTCGAGGCGGACGTAGAGCTCGGGGGAACCGATCAGACCTTCAACCTCTTGATGGGCCGCGAGGTCCAGCGCAGCTACGGACAGGAGCCACAGGCCGTCATTACCCATCCACTCCTGATCGGCCTCGATGGCCATGAGAAGATGAGCAAGAGCCTTGGAAACAGCGTGGGCATCACCGACGAGGCTGCCGAGATGTACGGCAAGGTGATGAGTATTGCGGACGACGCGATGCCGGAATGGTGTCGGATCCTGTCGGCCGGCGAGTGGGGGGAGCTGGGGGCGGCTCTGGAGCGGTTGACCGACGGAGACGGCGATCCGATGTCCCTGAAACAGGATCTAGCGCGGCGAATCGTTGCGCGGATCTACGACGTGGAGGCTGCCGACGCCGCCCAGAGTCATTTTGAGCGCGTCGTCCAGCGAAAGGGAATCCCCGACGACGTTTCGACGATCGAGATTCGGCTGGGAGGTCGGGGCCCGATCAAGCTCTTCGAAGTTCTCGTCGAGGCGAAGCTCGCTCCGAGCAAGAGCGAGGCGCGGCGTCTCGTGCAACAAGGGGCCGTTTCAGTCGATCGCCGGCGGATGGAGAGTCCGACCGACACGCTTTCGGTCGGTGAAATGTTGATTCAAGTTGGGAAACGACGTTTTGCTCGGGTGAAGATTGAGGACTGATTCTGGCTTTTTGGCCGATCACCCAGAGAAATCGAAAAAACCTTCTAGGGGCGCTAGATAGCCTCTTGACCGACGCGCTGGGCTCACGTACGTTCCGGCGCCCGCCGCGGAGACCACTCGCGGGGGGATTCCTGGTCACTTGTCGCACGACGTCTGGATTGTATTGAATCGCAGCATGATTTGGTCAGATCTAGTGAGTTGGGCCGACGCTTGGAACGGGTCTGAACAGCTGGGTTCTCCGAGTGAGTCGCAGCTGGTCACAAGTGGTGGTAGTGGTCCGTACGAAGTAGAAGTAGTAGTAACTAGCAGTCATAAGTAGTCATAGTTGTTTTGTGATGGATCGTCCGCAAGAGATCTCAACAACCTCTTCGGGCCTCGGTCGCTCTTTGAAAATTGAATAGCGTGTGGTCCGCCAAGTCAGGGATGCCTGGCGAAGCGGATCGAGACAACAGATACATGTCCCCTTGCAGGATATGCTCGACCTAACCGGCCTGAGGATATTCTGCTCGCGATCATGATGGGTCTCGAGGCGAAGCAATTCGTTTTTGGATCTGTCAGCCAAATTTAAACTGGAGAGTTTGATTCTGGCTCAGGACGAACGCTGGCGGCGTGCTTAAGACATGCAAGTCGTACGAGAAAGCCTCTTCGGAGGTTAGTAAAGTGGCGCACGGGTGAGTAACACGTGGGTAATCTGCCCTTAGGTTTGGGATAACCCCGGGAAACCGGAGCTAATACCGAATAAGACCACGATGACTTCGGTCGATGTGGGAAAAGATGGCCTCTTCTTGAAAGCTATCGCCAATGGATGAGCCTGCGGTTGATTAGCTTGTTGGTGAGGTAACGGCTCACCAAGGCGACGATCAATAGCTGATCTGAGAGGATGATCAGTCACACTGGAACTGAGACACGGTCCAGACTCCTACGGGAGGCAGCAGTCGGGAATATTGGGCAATGGGCGAAAGCCTGACCCAGCAACGCCGCGTGAAGGATGAAGGCCCTAGGGTCGTAAACTTCTGTCGAGAGGGAAGAATGCGTGCGGGTAAATAATCCGTACGTTTGACGGTACCTCCAAAGGAAGCACCGGCTAACTCCGTGCCAGCAGCCGCGGTAATACGGAGGGTGCAAGCGTTGTTCGGATTTATTGGGCGTAAAGCGAGTGTAGGCGGTTTGACAAGTCGAATGTGAAATCCCGAGGCCCAACCTCGGAACTGCATCCGAAACTGTCAGGCTAGAGTCCCGGAGAGGGTGGCGGAATTCCCGGTGTAGGGGTGAAATCCGTAGATATCGGGAGGAACACCAGTGGCGAAGGCGGCCACCTGGACGGTGACTGACGCTGAGACTCGAAAGCGTGGGTAGCAAACAGGATTAGATACCCTGGTAGTCCACGCCGTAAACGGTGAGAGCTCGTCGTAGTGGGTATTGACCCCTGCTGTGACCAAGTTAACGCATGAAGCTCTCCGCCTGGGAAGTACGGTCGCAAGACTAAAACTCAAAGAAATTGACGGGGGCCCGCACAAGCGGTGGAGCATGTTGTTTAATTCGAAGCAACGCGCAGAACCTTACCTGGATTTGACATCTCGGGAATCTCCCTGAAAGGGGAGAGTGCCTTCGGGAACCCGATGACAGGTGCTGCATGGCTGTCGTCAGCTCGTGTCGTGAGGTGTTGGGTTAAGTCCCGCAACGAGCGCAACCCCTATCGTTAGTTGCTAGCAGTTCGGCTGAGCACTCTAGCGAGACTGCCGGTGTTAAACCGGAGGAAGGTGGGGACGACGTCAAGTCCTCATGGCCTTTATGTCCAGGGCTACTAACGTGCTACAATGGTCGGTACAGAGGGTCGCGAACTCGCGAGAGTAAGCCAATCCCACAAAGCCGGCCTCAGTTCGGATTGAAGTCTGCAATTCGACTTCATGAAGGCGGAATCGCTAGTAATCGCGGATCAGCATGCCGCGGTGAATACGTTCCCGGGCCTTGTACACACCGCCCGTCACACCACGGAAGCTGGTTGAACCAGAAGTCAATGACCCAACCTTCGGGAGGGAATTGCCCAAGGTATGACTGGTGACTGGGGTGAAGTCGTAACAAGGTAGCCGTAGGGGAACCTGCGGCTGGATCACCTCCTTTCTAAGGAGTCCGAAAGGACAATTTTAGAAGTCACGTTGATCGAGACGATCTCGAATCGTCAAGAAGGTTTGAATCCCGGGTTCTCCCGGTCACTCGTTCAATCGGGGAGCTTTCTGATCAACGCTCGTTCCGCACTACACGCTATTCAATTTTTGGAGACCGGAGTGTCGAGTCTCTCTCGTCGCGATTCGCGATGAAGAGACTGAAACGCGGATCTTCCGTATGGGCTCGAGAGAGTTCTGCAGGGCCTGTAGCTCAGCCTGGTTAGAGCGTCCGCCTGATAAGCGGGAGGTCGGTGGTTCGAGTCCACCCAGGCCCACCATTGACCGTCTGGGCCCGCCGCGTTTTCGTTTAGCCGCTGTGGGAAGCCGAGAGGGGATCTTTCCCCGCTTCGCGAGTACGGGTGGGGGCTGAATCGGAAGATTGGACGTGGATTCGTTTGTTGACACTGAGGCCGGTCGGATTCGTTTGACCTCTTGATGAGGTTTTCCTGGACGATGCTTCTACTCGATCTCGATCGAGTCGGAGAAGGGGGCTGTAGCTCAGCTGGGAGAGCGCGGGCTTTGCAAGCCTGAGGTCGTCGGTTCGATCCCGTCCAGCTCCACCATCTTTTTTCTTTCGCACGCCTTCGGTGTGCGAGGACAAAATGAACGAAAGGTACTCATCGCAGTACGCCCGCCCGGAACAGGCGGGAAGATGATTTTTTGAATCTGTCGATCTTTGATAACTGAATATTTTTTCCGAGCTGAGAGCGTCTTGCTTGCAAGATAATATAAGTCGAACGTGGCGTGAGCCATGTCTCGACCTGCCCGATTTATGGTCAAGCTATAAAGGGCAGACGGTGGATGCCTTGGCGGTAGGAGGCGATGAAGGACGTGGTTAGCTGCGAAAAGCGTCGGGGAGCTGCTAAGCAAGCTTTGATCCGGCGATGTCCGAATGGGGAAACCCGGCTGGGGTCATGCCCAGTCATCTTTCACTGAATACATAGGTGGAAGAAGCGAACCCGGGGAACTGAAACATCTCAGTACCCGGAGGAAAGTAAATCAATTGAGACTCCCTGAGTAGCGGCGAGCGAAACGGGATTATGGCCAAACCGGCGGGAAGCAATTCCTTCCGGGGTTGTGGGACTTCGATGTGAGACTTTGATGGATAGCGGAATGGTCTGGAAAGGCCGGCCGAAGAGGGTGATAGCCCCGTATGCGAAATCTTGATGAGCTCTAGAAGTATCCCGAGTACCACGGGACACGAGAAATCTTGTGGGAATCTGGGGGGACCATCCTCCAAGCCTAAGTACTACCTACCGACCGATAGTGAACCAGTACCGTGAGGGAAAGGTGAAAAGCACCCCGTTGAGGGGAGTGAAATAGACCTGAAACCGTTTGCCTACA
>Ga0310122_10000375_pt1:20000-28624 | contig 28624 bp, 15 predicted proteins | sample CB6_Bottom_1051__FD_203503 | JGI IMG/M metagenome (GOLD analysis project Ga0310122, IMG submission 203503) | Marine microbial communities from Western Arctic Ocean, Canada - CB6_Bottom_1051 | ecosystem: Environmental > Aquatic > Marine > Oceanic | place: Canada: Western Arctic Ocean...
ATTTGATGATCTACAGAAATAGACTCGCTGTTCTTGTTATTTAGGGAACGGAAGGCAGCGAAGGCAAATTAATAGGGTTTTCCCACCGTCCATAGAGCGGGGGCCACACCCGTTCCCATTCCGAACACGGAAGTTAAGCCCCGCTTCGGCGATGGTACTGCACATTTCTTGTGTGGGAGAGTAGCGCGACGGTGGGATTCTTTTGAAACGGCGCTCGAGAACAGACGTTAGGTCTGGCACTCGAGCGCCGTTTTCTGTTTCGATCCGACAACGACGAGGCCATGCGTTTCGTACACTCAGATATCGGCATCATGGTATCGGGACTCGCGCTTCGCGATACCGGCTCGTGACTCCGATGGAAGTGATGGGGATTCCTTCGATGAAAATTGCGGAACGGAGACTGTTACTGCGATTCCCGACGGCGCTCGTCGTCGCCGCCGCATGGGCGTGCCTGGTTGGGATTTCTACCCAGTCGCTCGCCGGAGAGAAGCGCTTCGGGCAGCAAGTGATTGAGATCTTGCGCGATGAGGGCAAGATTGACGACGAACGCTATCGGGAACTCCGCGAGCTCGAAGAAGCGGAGCACGAATCCGCAGAGGGCCCAGATTCTCCGGATCCCACGGAATTCGCCGTTTCCTACAAGAACGCGCTCAACCTGACGCGTAATGACGGGCAAGTCAAGATCAAGATCGGGGGCCGGATTCAAGCCGACTTTGCGTCGATTCATGTTGACTCCGACTTGAGAAATTCGACAGTGAAGTCCAAGCCGGAAGACGACGCTCGTATCGGCGGTGACGGCGAGGGCGTCGAGCTTCGCAGAACCAGGATCTACCTATCTGGCGACCTCTACAATCGGATCGTGTTTAAATCCCAATTCGATTTTGCCGGTGGGGGAGTCTCGCTGAAGGATCAGTACCTCGGAATGAAGAATCTTCCCTACGTAGGGACCATTCTGGTCGGGCACATGAAGGAGCCCTTCAGTCTCGAGCAGCTGACCAGCAGCAAATACCTCACCTTCATGGAGCGATCGCTGTCGTCGGTTTTCGACAAGGGTCGAAACTTCGGCGTCCTGTTCAAGAACCATTATGTCGAGAAGCGTCTGACCGCGTCGGCGGGAATATTCGCGGTGACGTCCAGCGATGTAGAGTTCTCCAGTCGCGATCGAGATTTCAACCTGACCGGACGCGTCACGGGACTCCCATACTACGACGCTAGAGCAAAGCAACTCGTGCACCTCGGATTTTCCGCAAGCCATCGATTCTCGGAAAACGGTACGACTGCGTTGGCGCAAGGCCCAGAAATTCATCAGGCGCCAGACTTTCTCGAGATCGCCGAATTCACCACCGACGGCTCGACCACGATTGCCGCCGAGTTGGCGGCGGTGGCCGGTCCATTCGCGTTGCAAGCCGAATGGAAGAACGGCTGGTTTGACAACCGCGATGAAGAGAACTGGGAGGGCAGTGGGGCCTATGTCGAGGCGAGCTACTTCCTGACCGGTGAGAGCCGAAGCTACAACACGGCCGCCGGCGTCTTCGGTCGCGTGTCGCCGATTCGTCCCCTCGATTTCGACGCCGGAGATTGTGGTGCCTGGCAGATTGCACTGCGTTATTCATGGATTGATCTTCAGGACGGCAGTACGAATGGTGGCGAGGAGCAGAACATCACGGCTGCGCTCAGCTGGCATCTCTACTCGAATGTCCGGATGCAATTCAACTACACGTTCGCGGATGTCAACGACTCGGGTACAGAGCTGAGTCATGCATCCGGACACATCCATGCTTTTCATACACGAGCTCAGCTCGAGTTCTGATTTCTCTTGCCCGAAGCCGCGCCTGTAAGCTTTCCTTCGACTGCGCTACTCAATACGTTAGGCCGTCCTCCGGCCATTCGAGGAAACGATGGCTTCGAAGCGCAAGGGGCGAAAGCGGGCAGGGTCCCGTCCAGGCGATAGCGAATCGCTTTATATCGTGGCCCCTGCCTACGATTGGCTGCTCTTTCTGGGTCCGCCGATCGGCGCCCTGGCGATCGGATTCTGGGCTTCCGGAAGCATTCTGGCGAACACGACCATCGATTTTCATGGCTTCGCGGTCACACGCTCGGAAGTCCTTCTGGGCATCCTGATTCACGCACATCTATTTGCGGTCTTCTTTCGAAGCCATGGCAATCGACAGATTTTCGAGGCACACCGGTTCCGGTTTCTGGTCGTGCCGGTCGCGCTCTACGGCTTCATGATCACGTCGCAGTGGATCTTCGTTGCCGTCTCGGTCACGGCGACGTTTTGGGACGTCTACCACTCGGGCATGCAGACTTTTGGATTTGGTCGCATCTATGATCGGAAGGTCGGCAACGACGCGTTGGTCGGTCGGCGGCTGGACTGGGCGCTGAACGTCTTGCTCTATGCGGGACCGATCTTGGGTGGCGCCACGATGATGGATCACTTCGAGGACTTCTATGAGTTCCACGATGTGAACGACATCTACTTCACGCGCGTTCCAGCCATGATGGAGGGAATCCATGGAACGCTGGCGGTGGTTGTTTTGGCAGCCGGTTCAGTTTTTGTCGTGTTCTATCTGGTCGCGTATTTTCGGCTGGCGAAGCAGGGTTATCGCGTCTCATGGCTGAAAGTCTGGCTCTACGCGAGCACGGGCGTCACCTCGATCTACGCCTGGGGATTCAACGCATTCGGTGAGGCCTTCCTGATCATGAACCTCTTTCATGCCGTGCAGTATTTCGGAATCGTTTGGGCACGCGAGAAGAATCAACTCCAAGCAAGGCTGCGACTGTCGGGGATCGCCTGGGGCAAACCGATCACACTCTTCGTCCTGCTCGCGCTGACGGGCGCCTATGGATATGCCGTCGAGGCAGTCGATAGCGACGCGAACCAGATCTGGGCGGTCACGCTCGTCGTTTCGATCATGCATTTCTGGTACGACGGATTCATCTGGTCCGTTCGGCGAAACGAGGTGTAGGCGCGATCGCGCTGCTTCGGGACCTGCGGCAATTGGGCTAGCCTGTTGGGCCCGTCGAAACGCCGAGGCTCATGGACGTTCGAATCCCATCGCAGACGCTCAAACGCTGCCTCGTCGCCGTCGTCCTGTTCCTGTCGCTCTCGGGCCTCGCCGTCGAACTGGCCCAATCGATCTGGCCATTGCAGACCGACGAAATGCCGCTGGGCTTCGTGAGTTTGAGCTATGAGCAGAATCTTCCGACCTGGTTTTCCTCCCACCTCATTCTGATCTGCGCCGCTCTGCTCGCGCTCATCTCCTTTACCGAGGGGGGTCACGGGGCCGAATATCGGCGCCATTGGCGGGGTCTCGCCTTTATCTTCGTCTACATCTCCCTCGATGAAGCCGTGGAACTTCATGAAGGATTGAATCTGCTCTTCGAAACGAGCGGTTTTCTGTATTTCGGTTGGACGATCCCCTTCGGCCTATTGGTCATCGGGCTGGCGATCACCTACTGGAAGTTCCTCTGGGATCTCCCTCCGCGAACCCGCTGGCGATTCGTTCTAGCTGCGATGCTCTATGTCGGCGGCGCCCTGGGCGTCGAGTTGCCGCTGGGATATTGGACGGATTTGCACGGGGACGACAATCTGACCTATCGGCTGCTCGATTGGCTCGAGGAGTCGCTGGAGATCTGCGGGATGTCCGTCTTCGCCTGGTCGCTGGGCAGCTACCTGACGAGTGGGGAAGGGGGATTGCATGTCGGGCCCGTCTCGATCGAGTCCTAGCCACTCCGCCGGCGACGGGGTCCCAATCTGGAGGTATCCCCCCGAGGCGTTGCTCCCCGTGCGCCGACACAGTGCGAAGTCGGCGCGTTTCCGGCTCGAAATGAAGCAAATGACGATGCTGTTTCGGTACGTAAATACCTGAAAAATCAGCGATTTGCAGGAAATTTGAGATTCCCAGCCCCGGACACCAGAATAATGCTTCACTTTCGCCCTGGATTATGAGATTCTGGCTTAAGCCTCTAGTGGAGTCCGAATGACTCTGCTGTGCGATTGGAGATTCTGGCGTGCGGTTGATGCGGGTTGTTCTGCTGTTGCAGCCGAAGTCGAAGTTAAAGTCGTTCGGTTTATCGAGTGTCTTGGTGTTCGCGTTTCTGCTGGCTGCGACGGCCAACGCGGCACCCATCGAGACGGCGTACACATTGGATGGCCAGGTCGGGCCGATCGTTTATACGGGCGGTTCGGTCACTCTCGATCCGGTCGTGAGCGGCGGCGGGGATCCGCTTCTGAGTGCGCTCAACCTCGACATCGATTGTCTAGACGGCGTCTGCGACATCTTGACGCAAGACTGGATTCTCTTTGAAGTGACCGTGGTGTCGGGGAACGTTGGCGAGGTCGGATTGACCCTGTTCGATACCTTTGCTTCCGGACTCGAGGCCGAGGGAATGGGATATCTGCTGGGAGGCGGGCCGGTACAAGACGGCGCCGGCGGTACCGATATCTACACGGGCTCGGTGATAGGCGATCCGGATCTGCCGATCTTCAATTTCGAGGCGAACGGCGGTGGAGCTGGTCTTGGTGTGGGGACCACGACGCTCGTACTCTTCGTTGCATATGGAGATGGACTGCTACCCCAAACGCCGACGGATTTCGGAGTGTTCGGTGATGGCGCGGTCAGCTTCATGGTCGAACCATTCGGCGGCGCGGGCGCGGGAAGCGCCCAGGGAAATTTCACGACTAGCATCGGTGTCATCCCAGAGCCCACGACAGGGCTTTTGATGGGAATCGGCCTGGTGATGCTAGGCGTGCATAGTAGGTTCCGACGCAGCTAGGCCGCTCGCAGTCTGCGAGAAATTCAACTTTTTCGATCGAAGTCCCTTGGGCGGGGGCGGCTTAGGAACACCAGTGTTTTGGTGTTCGCCGGACAGGTCTGTGGCCTGAGCGGAAATTGATTCTAGGAGAATCTGGAGATGAGATCGAAACTAACAACGTTAGCGAGGCCCGCGTGCACTGCTCTAATGATGATTGCGTGGGCCTCTGTGGCTCAGGCAGACATCGTTGCCTCTGGTAGTGCAGGGTTCGATGAGTCAAATGGCTTTTATTCGGGCACAAAGAGCTTCACGATCTACACGAATGATGATCCAGCCAATCCGGTGCCCGGTGGGCCAGGTGAGCTCACGTACCTGTATACGATCACGAATGATTCACTTTCGTTCATCGCGATTGTTGGCTTCAACATCGACGCACCCATAGGCAGTGTCGTGAGCGCGGGTTACGTAGACGACGCAGACCTGTCTACGCCACCGCCCTCCGCGACGATCAACAACAATGTCGGCGTCGTTCGCTGGGATTGGCTCGATCCGAATCTCATCGATCCCGGAGATACCGCGGATACCCTGTACATCATCTCGACGTACACGCCGGGGACGATCAATGACACGATCTACAGCATCGAAGGCAACTTCGCACTCGATCTCGAAAGTACCTGTGTCGGTCCCCTCGACCCGCCGGTACAGGCGTGTCTCCTCGATATCGCCAAGGAAGGTTGTGTCGTACAGCCTCCGTCTCCACCCGGTGATGCCTGTGAAGGCAAGGTGACTTGCTTCGAGTTCCAATACACGGGTCTCGGTTGCGACGCGAGTTCGAACCTCCAGGATCCCAAGAAGACGCTTTGCATCGGCGATGCCGCCCTGACTGAACCGGTCGACATCTTCGTGAATGGCAAGAAGCATCGAAGGCACAAGAAGAAGGGCTGGTGGAGCAAAGGCAAGTCCAAGAAGCACAAGAAGAAGCGCAATAGCCGCAAGACTTTTGCCTCCTTCCAGGACGTTCTGATCGGTGACATCAACGAAGTTTGCGCCAGCCACGGCGGTAAGAAGAACCTTGGCTCAACGACGAAGATCAAGATCAAGGACGCGAACGGCGGGTATAAACAGGTGCTCGAACTGGACAAGTTCCATACGTCTTGTTCACAGCCCTTCGGGCCCGGTATGCAATTCGGCAGTATCCTGATCACTTCGGTGACTTCGACCAAGGGCGGCACCGTCGTCCTCGAAGAGGATCCACCGGAGGAAATGTGCGTAACCGAGATCGATCAGACCGAGCCTCCACATTGTATAGGCAAGGTGACGTCACTGACGCTTCGCTACGAAGGTGGTGATTGCTCCGGCACGATGAACTCGCAAGGCGCGACCAAGCAGGGATGCAGCGACTTCTCGGCAGCGGGAACCTATCCGGTGCGCGTCATCGTGAGCGATGGTGCGGCGGCTCCGCCCTCGACGAGTGTCTACACAGATGTGTCACCGATCTCGATCGGTGATCTGGTTACGATCGATGCTTCGGCGGCCGGTCATACCAATCTCAAGAGTGTGACCGGATGGTGGATCAAGGACTTCGGAGACAACACGCTTCGAAGTGACGGGTTCTTCCATACGTCCTGCTCGCAGCCGCTCAACCTGGGCGACCAATTCGGTCCGCTTCAGGTCTATTCGATCACGTCAACGGGTGGTGGAACGGTCTCGCTCGAACACGAGGTGGAATACACCTATACAGTGACGAACCCGAACGCCACCGACGCAACGAATGTCAGTGTCGATGACGATAAGCTCGGGAATATCACGAGTGGCCAGACGATCGCGGCCGGTGCAACGGCGGTCTACACCGCCTCGGCACTCATCTCCATGGAGACGACGAACATTGCTACCGTGAATGGCGATGTGAACAGCCAGATGTGCCAGCCGACGACGAGTTCGGCGACCATCACCGTGGCCGAGCCGCCGCCGACGGGAACGATCTGTACCTCGAAGATTGCTGCGATGCGCTTGCGCTACACGGGCCCGGATATTCTCGGGGCTCATGTCGTGATCAAGCCGAAGACGTTCCCGCTGGATCCGGTCATCTATGATCTCGATCTGATCGGTGGCACGACGGAGTTGTCGATGCCCGTAGAGAACGGCTTCAGTGTCGACGCAACGCAACACGGTGTGACCGATCTCGGGTCGAAGGTGAAGATCTACATCGATGGGGTTCTCGAAGCCATTCACACGAGTTGTTCGACGCCATTCGAGACCGGAAAGCCGGCTCCGCTGAACAATCCAAAGGGTGCTCCTTCGCCCAATTGGACGGTCGTAGACTTCACTCAGAAGAACTAACGACGCAGGTTCGGCGAACATGGAAACGGCCTCTCATCCTTCTGGGATGGGGGGCCGTCTTCGTTTTGGATCACGGCGATGAGGCTGAAGAGTCATCGGGGTCCCTGAACTCGAGATAGCGGACCTCGCCATCGGTACCTCGTACGACGACTTCCACGATTTCGTCGCGTTCGAGGGCATTCATCAGGGCGACGAGGGCGGTCGCGTCGTCGATCGGGATGCCATGGAGTTCGATGACCACGTCTCCCTCGCGTACCCCGAGCATGGCCCAGAAGCTGTTGGAGTCGATGTCGGTGATGCGGGCACCTTCTACGTCATGCAGTCGATACACGGGTTTGACCTTCGCGCTTCCATAGAGCCCGGTCGGGCTGCGGAGTTCGCGGAGCACCTCCGGCGCGATCGGCTCTACCGGTTCGAGCGTGTCCGCGGGGTCGAAGACCTCCTCCGGGAAGTCGACGACAACCTCGATCTCAGGTGCTGCCTTTGGCAACGGCGATGGGTCCGAAATGACGTTGCTTGGCGCGACGTTCCGAAGCGCGGGGTCGGGCGAATTCGAGACCAGCGAACCGGCCGCGAGAAGAGCAAGAAGTGTGACGCTGCCAACGGTTGCGCGAACCCGGACCGGCCGCAGCACCGAATGGTCATTCGGGGCAATCCGATCCCGCCACAGTCCGATCGGCCAATACAGTCGTCGCCGCGTTGCGCCGGAGTAGGCAGCCAGCGCAACTCGTTCCGCCCCGCGCGCGCGGCACCACAGAAGGATCAAGACGGCACAGACGCCCGCGACAATCCATTCCTTCGGCATCTTCATCCCTCCGTCGACAACCGGAAAGTCGCGTTCCCCTATTCAGTAGGCGAATTTTGCGTCTCGGGAAAGTCGTGAATCCATCGGATGGCCAGCCAACGTTTGCTAATTCGGCTCGCCATTCGAACCCGACAGCGCATCTCGCAACAACTCTTCTTGAGGAGACTGGCCGAGCGGGCTGATCGAGCGAATTCGCTTCAAGAACGAAAGGCCGCGATCCCGGTGACCGCCACTGGCGGCGATCAACCCCGCGTTCGCCAGGGCTCGAATATCGAAAGGATCGGCGCGCAGAGCCCCGTCGATCGCGCGCCTTGCCTGGTCGATATCACCGCGCCGCGAATGCACGCCTGCGAGTTCATTCCAGGCTCGTAGGTCCGTGGGCCAGTCGGAGACGAGCTCGTTGAGATCGAGGATTGCCGCGTCGAAGTCCCCTCGTGCGATGGCGACCCCGGCCCGGCCGAAGAGTGCATAACGCTGGCCGGGCTCGCTCGCGAGAGCGGCCTCGAACGCGGCAGCGGCCTCGTCGACACGTCCAGCCTGAAGGTCTCGGTGAGCCGACGTCACCCGGCGCGAAACGCGGGCGCGCCTCGCCAAGTCGAGTCCGAGGTCGGCGGCAAGCGCTTCGCGTGCGTCGGCGCCCGAATCGTCGCCGGCCGATCGGAGTTCGAGCGACTCGAGCCAGAACAACATCGCTCCGTTTCCGACTTCCTGTTTCGCGATG
>Ga0310122_10000378_pt1 | contig 28509 bp, 25 predicted proteins | sample CB6_Bottom_1051__FD_203503 | JGI IMG/M metagenome (GOLD analysis project Ga0310122, IMG submission 203503) | Marine microbial communities from Western Arctic Ocean, Canada - CB6_Bottom_1051 | ecosystem: Environmental > Aquatic > Marine > Oceanic | place: Canada: Western Arctic Ocean | collected...
TCTTCGCACCCGAGACGTTCGACTCTCGCTACCCCTATAGCGAGGGCGGCGAACCGCCCTTCGATGGAACGACACCGTTTCCAGAAGTCTTCGCAACGATTGCCGCGCTTTCCCAGATCACGACCCGGCTGCGCTTTCTGATCAATGTCTACATTCTCCCGCTGCGCCATCCCATCACGATTGCCAAGGGACTGAGTACTGCCGCCATCTTCTCGAAGAATCGGACCGTACTGGGATTTGGTGCGGGATGGCTCGAGGAAGAGTTCGACTGCCTTTCCATTCCTTTCGCACAGCGCGGCAAACGAATGGACGAACAGATTCCGATCATCCAACGACTGCTCGCGGGTGAGATCGTCGAGTCCGACAGCGAGCACTACTCGTTCGCGCCGCTCCGAATGAGTCCGCTGCCTACGCAGAAAGTCCCGTTGTGGGTTGGCGGGATGAACCCGGCGGCCCTGCGTCGCGCCGGTCAATTCGGAGATGGCTGGACGGGCGCGGGGACGACCTTTGATCAAACGGTCGATCTGCTGACCCGATTGAACGCGGAGCGCGCTCGGTTCGGCCGCTCCGACGAAGACTTCGACTGTCTGGTTCCCCTGGTCGAGGAACTTCCACCCGAAAAGATGCAGGCCCTGATCGAACTCGGCATGACCGGTACGGTCAGTTGGCCGCTGGACTATCAACTGCCTCCGGACTCGAGCGTCGCGGACAAGAAGGCAAAGCTGCGCGAACTGGGTGAAACCATGATCGCGCCGGTGAACGGCTAGCGCCTTCCCAGAGAACGCACCCAAAGACCCGCCTGTCTTGGACTCGCCCGTCAGGGTCGCCAGTCACCGCCCCTCAGCTTCCACGGATTGGCTTCGGGGGTGGCTGGCAACGCGATTCGCGCTTCGCAGCCCACGCAGCTCTTCCCGCCGGAGCGAAGTTCGACCGTCACGTCGACCCAGCCGACGTCTTTCTCGGCCGGTCCGACCGCGGTCACACTGCCCACAAATTTCATGGTTTCACCGGGATAGACGGAATCCTTCATGCGAAACTTGATCCGACCCAGACGGCCCTTGGGCCCTGTCCAATCGGTGAGGTAGCGCTCGAACCAGGCCGCCAGATTCGGCGTGTTCATGATGATGTCATCGAGGCCGTTGTGTTCGGTGGCGAATTTATAGTCGTGATGTTGGGGTCGCCAATCGCGACTGGCCATCGCACCGAGGACGACGGTCACGGGCGTAACGACCTTGGCGAGCTCGGGTAGAGGGGCGCCCGTCGAGACATCGCCGAGCAAGAGATTTTCCTGGACCGGCTGATTCATTTCGCCTCCTTGTCTGGCGTCACCCGGTTGTACCCGAAGCCGGTGTAGCGTTCCTCGGCACAGAGATCGCCGTTCTGATTCACGATCCGGACTCCGAATTCCCAGAACCGGCCGGCCCCGAGCTTGGTGGTCTTGGGCGCCGAAACCGAATAGAGAATCTGCGTCGTCGTCAACTCATCGCCCGGCCGAATCGGTTCGCCGAAAACCATCGTGTTGTCGCTCATCACCGCCTCGGGCAAGCCGAGTTCGTCTTTCAGATCGAAGTGCAGCTGCAGGGCAACGGCCGGCTTCGTTCGCCCCGGTGACCAATCGTGGGGTCGGAACCAGACCGAAGCCATCGTCGGAAGCGTAATGGGTCCGTCCGTCAATTCCTTCGCGACCGCCTCGTCCCAATAGAGCGGATTGGCGTTTTGCGTGGCCGACAACGTCGTCAGCACGTAACCCATCTCGATCGGAAATTCGGTCCGCTCGACATAACGTTCTTGTCCGATCCAGGACTGAACGATTTCGGGGAGATCGTCTGCAGACTCCGCACTCATCAATCGACTCCTCACAACGGCGCATCGCAGTGCGCCGTGCACATTTCGGTTACTCGACGACACCCTCGTCGATCAGATCCGCTCGCTCCTTCTCCGAATAACCGGCGTCGGCGAGCAGGTCCACACAATCGGTTTCTTCGTCGGGGCGAACTCGATGTTTCTCATGCCCACGATGACCACCCGCCAGAATCGGCGAGAGCTGTTCGAAATCGCCGCGGCCTTCGGATTCCGCATCCATGAAAACGCCGCGCGCGCGCCAATGGGGGTCGTTCACCAATTCGGGAATCGACAGGACCGGCGCGACACAAGTGTCGTTCGGCGCGAGTTCTTCGGTCCAATCATCTCGCGTTCGAGACCGAATCGCCTGGCCGAAGGCCGCGCGAATCTCATCCTGCTTCTCATCGTCGTATTGATGCGGTTTGAATTCCGGGTGTCCCAGGCGATCGCAGAGATTCTCGTAGAAGTGTTTTTCGATTGCCGCGACCGAGAGCCACTTCGCATCGCTGGTTTCATAGAGGTCATAGAAGGCATAGCGGCCCGTCAACAGGACTTCACGCGGGCCGGCCACCTCGCCCTCCGCCAGATACTGGTCGATCGAGAGCGACATCAACGAGAGTGCACCCTCCGCGGCCGCGACATCCAGACGAGTTCCTTCGCCCGTCAGCGAGCGTCGGACCAGGGCGGCCAGGATCGCGAGCACCGCATGCATGCCCCCTCCCGCACTGTCGGCCACGGTTGCGCCCGGAATCGGCGGTCCACCATCGGCTCGCGGTTCGCTGCAGGCGAGAAAACCCGACATGGCGAGATAGTTGAGATCATGTCCGGCCCAGTGCGAAGCGGGTCCGTCCTGTCCGTAGCCCGAGGTCGAGCAGTAGATGAGTTGCCGGCTGCGGGCGTGGACGACCTCCCAGCCGATGCCCAATCGATCCGCCGCACCCGGTCTGAAGGACTCGATCAGAACGTCCGCCTTCTCTGTCAGTCGCAACAGCGCTTCGCGGCCGGCTTCGGCTTTCAAGTCGACGCGCATGCGCTTGAAGTCGCGCCCGGCTCCATAGGTGTGGTAGACGGGTTTGATCGCCAGCGCGCTGTTTCGGGTCACGGGTGCGAGAGCAACGACCTGCGCGCCGTAGTCCGCGAGTGTACGTGCGGCTCGGGCCGCGGGGCCGACGCTGCCGAGGTTCAAGACGGTGATGCCCTCGAGCAGATGTCCGGGGGACGAATCGGATTGCAAGACTGGCCTCTTTCGATTCCCGAGAAGCAATAACGATACGCCGCGTCTTGTAAGTTGTCCAGCCCCCGAGAAGCCGCCTCGAGCGCCGGGTTCGCCAGGCTCGGCTAGATCGGATCGCCGAATCGATCCGCCAGCCGACGCATTCCAGCAAGCCAACGATCGATGTCTTCGCCCTTGCGTCGGTAGTAGGTGCGCACGATTTCGTGGGGAAGAATCAAGAACGCCTCCTCGCGCAGGCCCGCGATAGTCACCTCCGCCAACTCTTCCGGCTCGATCATTCCGTCAACGCCGGCGACGCCGCCATTTTCGGTTCCCGCCGTCATATTCGTGCGAACCGCCTGCGGGCAGAGGACCGAGACCGTGACACCGCGATTGCCGTAGGTTATCGAAAGCCATTCAGCAAAGGCGACGGCCGCGTGCTTGGTCACGGCATAGGGAGCCGAACCGATCTGACTGAGGAGTCCGGCCGCTGAACAAGTGTTGAGCAAATAGCCCTTGCCCCGCTCGAGCATCGAGGGCAGAAGCGCGTTGGCTGCGTTGACGTGCGCCATCACGTTGATCTCCCAGATGCGTTGCCATTCGTCGACCTCGACCTCGGCGCCCCCGGCGATACCGATCCCCGCGTTCGACACGAAGAGATCGATCGCTCCGGAATCCGACTCGACCGAGCGAACCAACTCCTCGATCTCGGAACGACTGGCGACGTCGACGCGATAGGACTTGCCACCCACAGACTCGGCGACCGCGGCCGCGTTGGCTTCGTCGAGGTCGACGACCGTGACATGCGAGGCGCCCTCTTTCGCGAAGCGCTCGCAGAGTGCTCGTCCGATCCCGTTTGCGCCGCCGGTCACGACGATGTTCTTGCCCGAAATTTCCACCGCACGATTCCTTTTCGAATGGAGTGTCTCGAGAGCGTAACACCGAGACGCGAACTCGCTGCCGCCCACTTTCGGACGAGTTCGGCCCGCCCGATGTCGTGGCACCCGAAGTGGGCCGCCATGAGTCCCCCGCCTGTACCCGCGATGGCCGGAAATGCTAAACACCGGAGATCACCAGAGAGAGAAAGAGCGAGACCCTCGACCACCATGCTGACAGCGAATTCAATCAACATGCGAACCCGACACCAACGATGGGTAAACGCAGAGCCGCCCCCAGCCAACGTAGTGAGTCGTCGACGGCGCAGAATCGGATTCGCAGCCGCCTGGTTTTTTCTCTGCGCCGGCGTCTCGCCCGCACACTCCGAGCTCATCGCCGAACGGATCACACCCTCGAACTACGAAACCCATCACGTCGGTGGCCCGGACTCGATTGCCGGCATCGATGATTGGTTCCTCAGCAATGGCACGCTATGCGCGGCGATCTCCGACCCGGATCACATGACGGCCATCGCGCCGCAGGGTGGCGTGCTCGTCGACCTCGGTCATTGCGGAGCAGACGATGATCAATGGACGGTCTTGCAGCCGATCTTGAATCTCTCCCTGGCGAAGCTGGCACCCGTCACGCGCATGCTGTCCGGGGTCGACGAGCGAAGCGCTTGGGTTCGCACCAGCGCCCACGCCTTCGGCGTCGAAATCACCACGACCTATTCCCTCGACCTGGACGAAACCAACGCGCTCTCGGTGGAACTCGAAGCTCACCGAATCGAAGACGGCGAGCGGCTCTATTCGATCGGCTCCGTCGTCCTTCATCCCTCCGGACAGACGCCGCCGTTCTCGATGCTGCGCAGTGATCTCGATCGCTCGATTGGCTTCGTCTATCCACCATCGAGCGGGCAATCCTCGACTGAGCTGTTGAAGTCGCTGACGTCCTCCGACCTCACGATTCTCGTCGGTGGGGACGAGTTGCCACCGATCAGTTACGGACTCGAACGCGTCTCGACCCGTCTTGCGTGGAAGAACAAGGAGGCCGAACTCGCATCCTTCAGCGTGACCGGCATGCATTTCACTCTGCTGAACTCGCTCACGAAGCCGTTCTGGTTCAAGCGCAAGGGAAAGCCGCCGGGCCTCTTTCAATTCATTCAGCTCCCGTTCATGGACGTGAAAGCCAAGTCCAGCTTGCGAATCCAGTCCCGAATCTGGGTGGGTCGACGAGCAGACGCCGCTTCGATCACCGACCAGATCTGGCACAACGAGGGACGAGTTCAGGGCACGATCAGCGACGCGACCGCGCGCATTCACATTGATCTCGCTTCGGGCGCACCGATCACTGAAATCCGACCGGACGCCGACGGAAGTTTCGAAGCCCGACTGCCAGCGGGAAGCTACCGCGCGCGCATCCTCGCCCCGGCAGGCCGCGAACACCGCTTCAATTTCGAAGTTCGAGCCGATCTCGCTTCCGGCCACGCACCCATGACCCTTGCGCGCATCACACTCGATGCGCCGGGATGGGTGCGACTCCCAGAAGACTTCATTGGTCGAATCGTGTTCTTGAATGAGGACGGATCGGGCCCCGTCGTCTTCGGCGATCATCAGCTGGGCTTTCGCGTTGGCGAGCAACCGATTCCCAGTGGCCTCGAAGCTCCCTTCCTGAGTCTCGCGAAGAGTCCTCTCGATCCGAAACGCGTGGCGCTGCCCGCCGGCGGTTACAGAATCGTGGCGATTCGGGGCCCCGAATACGAAGCCGCCGAAGTCCAGCTCGACGTGGTGCCGGGCCAGGAGACAACACTCGAATTGCCACCGCTCGAGCGAGCCTTGCAGACCTCGAACTGGATCTCCGCAGACTTTCATGTCCACAGCGGCATGAGCTTCGATTCGAGTCTTCCTCAGGCGAAGCAGATCATCGCCTTTGTCGCGAGCGGTGCGGAAGTCCTCGTCGCGACCGAGCACGATCGGATCTTCGACCCCCGCCCGGCCATCCTCGAGAGCGGTGTCAGCGATCAACTCGTGTCGATCACGGGCGTCGAGATCACGAGTGCCGCCGGCGGCATCGATTCGCCCTATCACTCCGCTCATCTAAACGCCTTTCCGCTCGTTCCTCGAGCCGGCCACTTCCGAAACGGAGCGCCCTCTCTACGGCGCCAACGCCTGCGCGATTCCCTGGCCGAGATTCGCGAGATCGGACCCGATGCCTTCATACAACTGAACCATCCGCGCTCGTCGCACGAGATTCCCGAAGACGACGCCTACTTCACCCATCTGGGTGCGGTGAACGAGCCTTTCGATCCGACGCGTCCGCTCTCGGATCACCCCAACCGCGCCCTCATCGACGTCGACTCGGATCACGGCCTTCGCGATCTCGACTATCACGGCGTCGAATTGCTGAATGCGGAGAGCCTCTTGCACTATCGGCGAACTCGGGCCGATTGGTTCTCGATCATGCTCCAGGGCGAGCGCATCATCGGCACTGCCAATAGCGATTCCCATCGCTTCGGAGAAACCGTCGGCCTTCCGCGCAACTATGTTCGGGTCGAGGACGACGCGCTCGAAGCCTTCGACGGCGAGCTCTTCATGCAATCGCTGCGCGCGGGACGCCTCTTCGGATCGACGGGCCCCTTTGTGCGAGCGCGCCTGGACGAAGCCGGCCTCGGCGAACTCCACACCGGAGCGAGTGGAACGCTGCGCGTTCGCGTCGAGGCGGCGCCGTGGGTTCCCGTCGGTGAGTGGCGCGCGTATGTGAATGGCGAACTGGTTCATCGCGCTCCGATCGCGGCCGGCGACGAGGCGGCGCTGCCCCTCGTGTTTCCGCACGACGCGTTCGTGACGATCGAGGTCGAGGGTGAGGCGTCTGGACTCTATGCGGCGGCCCTGCCCGGTTTCGTTCCCTTCGCATTCACGAATCCGATCTTCGTCGACGCAGACGGAAACGGGCGATTCGATGCGCCTGGCCTTCCCGAGATCCTGCCGACGACGATCAGCGACCCGGATCGCCCAGACTGAAAGAGTCACCGGTCCCTGCACCGGCCAACCGTCAGGAGACCCAGGCATGAAGCTAAGCGAGAACACTTCGGAAGTCCGCCGACGACTCTGGGGCGTGGGTACGGCGCGAACGTTTCGCCCGCATTGGATGCTGGCCGAACTCGGTCTTCCCTATGAGACCCGGGAGATCATCACCCGAAGCGAGGAAATGCAGGGCGCCGAATTTCGCGCCATTTCGGAGCGGGGAAAGATCCCCCTCTATGAAGAAGGCGATCTGATGATCGGCGAGAGTGCGGCGATCGTGCTCTTCCTCGCCGATCGCTATCGCAACCACGAGGAACGCTTTGAATTCGCTCCGTCGCCGGGAACCGACGATCGCGCCCGACACGACGAGCTGTGTTTCTTCATCATGACGGAACTGGATTCCCCGCTCTACATCATCCGCCTCCACGGAGATCTGCCCGAAATCTATGGCGATGCCCCGGCTGCCGTCGAAGCGGCGAAGGCGTATTTCCTGCGCTCGGCCAGCGAAATGGAGCGGCGTCTCGCCGACGGGCGAAGATTCCTCCTCGGCGATCAGTTCACGGTGGCCGATCTGCTGCTCAAGACCTGTCTCGATTGGAGTGCTTTCGTGCAGATCCCTCTGCCGGATTCACTGATGGCCTATTCCCGCGCGATCGGAGAGCGTCCAGCCTATGCCGTTGCCATGACGCACAATTTCACGCCCGCCGCTCTCGCCGCCCTGACGGGCCGGTGAACCTCGATTCCGCCACTTCACGACGCTCGACAGACGGTACGACTCCAGATAGTATGGCGCCAAACAATTTCGCGTCGCGCGGGCGACCATCCGACGCGACACTTGAAATCAAGGCGGTCCAACCCGACTTCACGAGGCACTCCCCCCGCCCATGCCCGAATCCTCGAAGCACGAACTCGATGCACCGCCCTGGCTGAGGGTCGAATCGACCCTGATGTCGGCCGCGCGGGGGATCCGGCGCGCCTATGATCGCCGCCTCGAAGAACTCGGCTTGAATCTGTCGGAGGCCATCCTGCTGGCGTTTCTGCAGGAAGCCTCTCCGACCGCCGGACCGCTCATGCAGGTCGACCTCGCCCGACATATGGGCGTGGGCCGCGCGGCGATGGGATCGCTGATCGATTCACTCGAAAACCGCGGATGGGTCGAGCGCCACCCCAAGGCGAACGATCGCCGTGTCTGGTTGATCGCCATCACGCCCTCTGGCGACCAGGCCGCGAGCCAGATCACCAAGATCGATGAACGGCTGCGCGAAGAACTCCGCAAAGGAATCTCGCGCAAGGAGCGCCGCGAACTGAACCGACTCTTGAACCGCTTGCGCGAGAACGTCGAGCGCGTGATCTCAGCCGAAAGCGAATAGACACTCAGAGTGGGCCTCGCCCACTCTCTCAACTCATTCTGTTAAGGAGAACGACGATGGATGTTTCGAACGCCTCGGCAATCATCACGGGTGGTGGTTCCGGACTTGGCGAGGCCTGCGCCCGCCGACTCGCCGCTGCGGGTTCACGATGTGTGATCCTCGACATGAACGAGGAAACGGGCAAGAAGGTGGCCAGCGAACTCGACGGAGAGTTCGTCAAGGCAGACGTCTCGAATGCAGAACAGGTCGCAGTCGCCATCGAAACCGCAGTGGGCCTCGCGCCTCTGCGTGTGCTCGTCAACGGCGCGGGGATCGGCGCCGCCGGTCGCACGGTCGATCGAAAGGGCGAACCCTTCAAGCTCGAGAACTTCGAATTCGTCTTGAAGGTCAATCTGATCGGCACCTTCAACTGCCTGCGCCTCGCCGCCGCCATGATGAGCAAGATGGAACCCGTCGACGATCAGGGCCAGCGCGGTGCGATCGTCAACATGGCCTCCGTCGCGGCCTTCGATGGCCAGATCGGTCAGTGCGCCTACTCCGCCTCGAAGGGCGGCGTCGTCGGCATGACGCTTCCGATCGCACGCGATCTCGCGGCCGTGGGCATTCGCGTCAACACCATCGCCCCGGGTCTCTTCGACACGCCCATCTACGGAACGGGCGAAGCCAGTGATGCATTCAAGGCGAAGCTTGGCGAGAGCGTGCTCTTCCCCAAGCGACTCGGCGATGCGGACGAACTCGCCTCGATGGTGATGGAGCTCTTGACCAATGACTATATGAACGGCGAAGTCGTGCGCGCGGATGGTGGCGTGCGTCTTCCTCCGAAATGATGCGAGGAGCAGAACATGGCCGATGAAGTACTCACCGAACGACGCGCGCGAGTCCTGCTGATTACGCTCAATCGCCCCAAAGCGAAGAACTCCGTCAACTCGGCGCTCGCGCTGGCGTTGACGGCGGCGATCGAAGAACTCAATACGGACGATGGCCTGACCGCGGGCGTTTTGACCGGTGCCGACGGCGGCTTCTCCGCCGGGATGGATCTGAAGGCCTTCGCTACCGAGGGCCCGCCCAAGGGCTTCAATGAATTCCTTCGGGATGGTGCCGAGAAGCCGCTGATCGCAGCGATCGAAGGCTTCGCCCTCGCGGGCGGTCTGGAAATCGCCTTGACCTGCGACCTTCTCGTCGCCGCCAAGGGTGTTCGACTGGGCATTCCCGAAGTCGGTGTTGGACTCTTCGCCGCGGGCGGTGCGATGATGCGCTTGCCACGCCTCGTACCCTACGGCGTGGCCATGGAGATGGCGCTCACGGGCGATCCGATCAGCGCCGAAAAGGCCGCCGAATACGGAATGGTCGCGCGCATCGCAGAACCCGGAAAAGCCGTCGACGAAGCGATCGCCCTCGCCACACGAATCGCGAAGAACGCGCCGCTCAGCGTCGCGGCTTCGAAGCGGATGATTGCGGATTCCTTCGGTCGCACGGAGGAGGAATTCTGGAAACATCAGGGACCGCTAATTCGCGACATCTTTGCCAGCGACGATGCGAAGGAAGGCCCGCGCGCCTTCGCAGAAAAACGCGCACCGCAATGGTCCGGAAGCTGAACTCTTGACCGAAACCCCTTCAAGGCAATCTGCCTACAGATGACACCATGAAAGGAATTTGAGATGAATTTTGATTTCTCCGAGGAGCAGAAGCTGCTCCAAAGCACCGCGAGGGATTTCCTCACGAAACAATCCTCATTGGCCCACGTCCGCGAAGTCTTCGAAGCCAACGCTGGCTATAGCGAAAGCCTGTGGAAGGGTGTCGCCGAACTCGGCTGGCTCGGTGTCGCGATTCCCGAAGAATATGGAGGCGCCGGCTACGGCTATCTCGAACTCGCCATGATCGCGGGCGAGATCGGCCAGGCGCTCGCCCCGATCCCCTTCGGCTCGACCGTCTATCTCGCCGCCGAAGCGATCACCCAAGAAGGCAGCGCCGAGCAGAAGAAGCAATACCTGACGGGCATCGCGAGTGGCGACCTGATCGGCACGCTCGCAACGAATGAGAAGGCGGGCACGTTGACCGAAGATTCCGTGACCGCCACGTTTGCCGACGGCAAGCTCTCGGGAACGAAGCTACCGGTCGCAGACGGCGATCTCGCAAACTTCGCAATCGTTCTGGCCAAGGAAGGCAGCGGGCTCTCCCTGGTCATCGCCGATCTGGCCGCCGAGGGAGTCACGAGAACTCGCCTCGACTCGCTCGACCCGACCCGCTCGCAGGCCAAGCTCGAGTTCGCAGACGTTCCTGCGGCTCGTCTCGGCGCCGAAGGCAACGGCTGGGCGATCGTTCAGGACGTCCTCAACCGAGCCGCCGTCCTGATGGCGTTCGAACAACTGGGCAGCGCAGATCGCGCCTTCCAGATCACTTTCGACTTCGTCATGAATCGCTACGCCTTCGGACGACCGATCGGATCCTTCCAGACGCTGAAACATCGCATGGCGGATCTCTATGCGGATCGCGAAGTCGCCCGCTCGAACTGTTATTGGGCCGCCTGGGCACTCGAGAACGATGACGACGAGCTTCCGGTCGCCGCCGCCAGCGCGAAGATCAGCGCCAGCGACGCACTCGACCACATGGTCGTCGACATGATCCAGATGCATGGCGGGGTCGGTTATACGTGGGAATACGATTGCCACTTCTTCTATCGGCGCGGCAAGGTTCTCGGCCACACGCTCGGCACCACCGACGAATGGCGCGAGAAACTCATCAATCTTTTGATCGAAGAGGCGGCCTGATCGCACACGCTGGTCGTGCACACCGCCTAACTCATCCGATGGAACGCCGTCAATCGGCTACAGGAGAACACCATGGACTTCAATGACTCACCCGAGGAAGCCACCTATCGCGCCAAGGTCCGCAGCTGGCTCGATGCCAACGCGACACTCCGTGACCCCGACGCCTCCAAGGCCAATGCACTCCACGAGGCCGAAGGCGACGTGATCGCGCAGGCCAAGACCTGGCAGGCGAAAAAGACCGACGCAGGATGGGCCTGTCTTCGCTGGCCCAAGGAATATGGCGGCCAGGATGCCACGCCGATTGAATCCGTCATCTTCGGTCAAGAGGAGGGCCGCTATGACCTCCCGCCATCGATCTACGGCATCGGTCACGGAATGCTCGGGCCCACGATCATGGCCCACGGCACGGACGAACAGAAGGAACGCTTCCTGCCCAACATGGTGAAGGGCGAGGAGGTCTGGTGTCAGCTCTTCTCCGAGCCGGATGCGGGATCGGATCTCGCGGGTCTCAAGACCAGCGCGGTTCGCGACGGCGATGACTGGATCATCAACGGTCAGAAGATCTGGACGACGGGCGCTCAATACTGCAAATGGGGCATGCTGGTCGCGCGCTCGGATACGAACGCCGCCAAACACGCGGGCCTCACCTATTTCATCGTCGACATGGAAGATCCGGGAATCGAGATTCGCCCGATCAAGCAGATGAATGGTCAGAGCGGCTTCAATGAAGTCTTCTTCAGCGATGTCCGGATTCCCGACAGCAATCGGCTCGGTGCCGAAGGGGACGGATGGCGTGTGGCCATCACGACCCTCATGAACGAACGATCCTCGATCGGCGGCAGCATGGGTGGCGGCGGCGGAATCAAGGATCTGATCAAGCAGGCAGAGAGTGTCGAGATCAATGGCCGGCCCGCGATCGAAGATGGCGGCGTTCGGCGAAAGATCGCGGACTTCGCGGTTCGCCGAAGCGGTCTCAAGTACACGGGCCAGCGCGGCCTCTCTGCCCTGTCGCAGGGACAAACCCCGGGTCCCGAGGCCTCGATCGGCAAATTGGTCGCCGCGGTCATGGGACAGGAGATGGGCGCCTTCGGAATGGAGCTGCAGGGCGCGGCGGGCATTCTCTCGGGCGATGACAATCCCGGTGACGTCACGTTCCAGAATACCTACATGGCGATGCCCGGGCTTCGACTGGCCGGCGGAACGGACGAAATCCTTCGCAACATCATCTCCGAGCGCGTACTCGGAATGCCCGGTGAGCCGCGCATCGACAAGGGAAAGCCCTTCAAGGACATTCCCACAGGCACGAACCGCTAGAATCGAACACGGGCGCCTATCGGCGCCAACACCCCAAGAGACCGCAGGACCAGAACCCCGGACCTTCTCCACAATCGTCGGAGAGGTTTCGGGGTTCTTCGTATCTGGTCTCGAATGAAGGGTTTAGGCATCGAATCTGGCCTGGATGGGCCCTTTTTATTATTTCACTTGATCGTTAACTATTAACGTGATAGACAATTACTTGAGACCACCCCACTACACCGGATGAACACCGGATGAACACCGATTGGAGGGCCCCATGTCCGAGACTCCCACCCAACGCTTCGTGCCGATGCTCGTCTACAAGGATGCGCCCAGGGCCATCGAGTTTCTCTGCGACGCCTTCGGATTCAAAGAGAATTCTCGGCTGGACATGCCGGAGGCACGCGTCGGTCATGCCGAACTGGAATACATGGGGCATACGGTCACGCTCTCTTCCGAGTACGAGGAGATGGGACTCGTCAGCCCGCAATCGCTGTCGGCCATGCACTGTCAGATTCAGTGTCGGGTCGACGATGTGAATGCCCATTTCGAGGTGGCCAAAGCCAAGGGCGCGACGACCGTCGAGGGGCTGACCGACCAGTTCCATGGCGACCGCAACTATCGGACCGTCGACTCCGAGGGGTTTCGCTGGATCTTTTCGCAGCGGATGCGAGAAGTGTCCCAGGAAGAGCTCGAAGCCGCTGTCGCGGAAATGGAATGACCCAACTCGATCGCACACTCACCGCGCTCGCCGACCCGACGCGGCGCAAGGTCGTGGACCTTCTGCGCGACCGACCGCTGCGCGCCGGAGAACTCGCGAATCGGATGCGCGTGAGCCCACCGGCCCTGAGCAGGCATCTGCGCGTGTTGCGCCGCGGTGGGTTGATCGAGGAAGAAAGAGTCGAAGAGGATGCGCGCGTGCGAATCTATCGATTGCGTAAGAAGCCGTTCAAGGATCTCAAGACCTGGCTCTCGGAAGTCGAAGCGACCTGGACCCAGCAACTGAGCGCGCTCAAGGCACACGCTGAAAAGCCGCGCCCGCCAGCGACCCCGGCTGGGAAACGAGCGAATCGATGAAGAAGAACGATTCGGTTCAGGTCACCACGATCATTCACGTCGAGCCGCAGGTGGCATTCGAGATCTTCACCCAGGAAACCGATCTCTGGTGGGGCAAGGGGCCGCGCTTCCGACCGCTCTCCCATCCCCAGGGCCACATGGTTTTCGAAGGCAAGGTCGGCGCGGGCGTCTGCTCGAAGTCGTCGAGGACGACGTCGAGCCGCCCTTCGTGCTCGGACGGGTCGAAGTCTGGGATCCGCCCTCTCGTCTGGTCTTCTCGATGGGCGGTCGGGACTTCGGCGAGGCGGATTGGCCGATCGTCGAGATCTTCTTCGAAGCGATCGCCGAGGGGACTCGGATAAGCCTCGAGCATCGTGGCTTCGCCGCGTTGGCGGCGGCCCATCCCGTGCGCCACGGCCTCAAGGAAGAAGCGTTCCTCGACATGATGGGCGTGTTCTGGGCCGATCTGCTCGGTCGCGCACAACGATTCGCACGTTCAACCACCGCAGACAGGGAGTAGCCCATCGCCATGAATTCCAAGAGAGCCATGCTCTTCATCCTGATCACCGTGCTCATCGACACGATCGGCTTTGGCATCGTCGCGCCCGTCACACCCGAACTGATCATGGAACTGACAGGTCAACCCATTTCGGAGGCCGCGCTCTACGGCGGCTGGTTGATGTTTCTCTACGCGCTCACCCAATTCTTCGCCGCACCGATTCTCGGTAACCTGAGCGACCGCTTCGGTCGGCGTCCCGTGCTGATCGCCTCGTTGTTCACACTCGGACTCGACTATCTATTGATGGCGCTTGCACCGACACTCGAATGGCTCTTCGTCGGACGAGCGATAGCTGGCATCGCCGGCGCGACCTTCGCGACCGCCAACGCCTATATCGCCGACGTCAGCGATCCCGAAATGCGCGCTCAGAATTTCGGTCTGCTCGGTTCCGCCTGGGGCCTCGGCTTCATCCTCGGACCCGTGATCGGCGGCCTGCTAGGCGAGTACGGCCCCCGGGTGCCCTTCTTCGCCGCCGCCGCTCTGGCCGGCGCGAACGTCCTGTACGGATTCTTCGTGCTTCCCGAGAGCCTTCCGACCGAGGCTCGTCGACCCTTCTCATTCAAACGTGCAAACCCGATCGGAGCGCTCGCACAGATGCGAAAATATCCGGGCGTGCTCATGTTATTCGGTGCGCTGGTGCTCTATCAGCTTGCACACGACGCCAATCCGAGTACCTGGACCTACTACACCATGTTGAAATTCGGCTGGTCCGAGCGAGATGTCGGACTCTCGATGGGTGTACTCGGGATCTCAATGGTCGTCGTCCAGGGATTGCTCATCCGCATCGTAATTCCCAAACTCGGCGACCGCAGAACGGTTCTACTGGGACTCGCCGTCATGGCCACCGGTTACCTGGGATTCTCACTCGCCGGCGAAGGCTGGGTCATGCTCGTCTTCATCGTCCCGTTCGCGCTGGGCAGTCTCGCCATGCCCGCGCTGCGAAGCATCTTGTCGCATCGCGTCGGCCCGGACGCGCAAGGAGAACTTCAAGGCGCGATGTCGAGCTTGATGAGCTTGACCGCAATCGTCGCGCCCGTGTTCTTGACACAACTCTTCGGCTATTTCACTTCGGCGAGTGCGCCGGTCTACTTTCCGGGCGCGCCGTTCATGACGGCGGCGGTGCTCACGATGGGGAGTGCGGTGGTCGTGGCCGGAGTACTCTTTTCGAGGCGCGAGCCGGTATTAGGCTGACGCGCCCCGCCCGGCCGCCCCGTCGATCTCGATCCGACTCACACTCCGCGCCTTTTCCCAATCACTGCTGAGATTGCGCTGGAAGTACGGCGGTCGATCCTCGAGCGCATCCGTCGCCAACCACAATCGCTTGAGGTGTCGGATCAATCCGGCTTCCCGATCATCCTCATAGGCCGCGCGCGCGTGCAGCACGTGATAGTTGTTGATGAATTGCATGTCGCCGGGTTCTAGATCCATGAAGACGTTGTAGTTTGGATCCTGGGTCATGGCGTCGACGCGCTGCATGGCGAGTTCGGCGCGCTCTGTGATTCGCGGGGCGTCTTCCAGTTTCTGGGAGGCGACGATATAGGGGCGGATGTAACGAACGAAGAGTCTCCCGCCCCAATTCGTGAAGACGGGCATTTCGTACCAGGCCCGAGCGCCCTTGGGTCCGGCGCCACGAAAGTGGTAGGGCTGCGGCCGGTAGAGTTCGGCAGCGAGTTCTGGACTCTCGCGAACGAGATCGTTGTGAATCGCGAGCGCGTTGGCAACGGTTGATGCGCCGCCCGACTTCGGACTCTGCAGGCACATCAGCCCGACGAGATCCGATCCGTCCGAGTGATAGGGAAAAGCGATGCCGCCGATCTCGTTTCCTCGGGAGGTGGGCGAGGCCGGATCGACGCCTTGATCGGTGACGTCGCCCAGCACATGGCCGTATTGGTTCTGGGGCCAGGGCGCGCCGAGCTGCATGCCGATTCCCCAATAGATCATCTCCATCTCTTCGCGGCTGTAGCGATCGCGTTCGATCCCGCGCAGACGAACGAAGCCACGCCCATTGATCAGCTCGCCTTCGATGCTCTTCAGTCTCGACTTCACCGCGCGCAGGGGGAAGTCCTGCTTCGAAATGTTCATGACGTCGTGACTCTTGGCGAGCGCACTCCGCAGCGCTGAATCGATCTCCTCGAGTTCGGCGCCCGAGAGCGTCTCCGTCCAGAGCGACTCGTCCGCGACATCCGCGGCGTACCATTCGCCAGCGCGTTCGAGGATTTCCGGATTCTTCATGGCGACGTCCTTGCGCTTGGGAGGGCGATCACGCCGTTCCCGTGAGATAGGGAGAGTAAAGCAGTTGATTCAACCCCGCGACGCTCTGTAATCTTCCAGCATCGCCGGCAAAGGGGAAGCAACATGCTCGATCTCATCATTCGGGGCGGAACGATCATCGACGGAACGGGGGCCCCGCGCTTCGAGGCCGACGTCTCGATTCGCGACGGCGTCATCGTGGCCATTGGCGAGACGAACGAATCGGCAAGACGAGAAGTCGACGCTCGCGGGCTACTCGTCACGCCCGGTTGGGTCGACGTCCATACGCATTACGACGGACAGGTGACCTGGGATCCCTTCCTCACACCTTCGATCTGGCATGGTGTAACGACCGTCGTGATGGGAAATTGTGGCGTCGGTTTCGCACCGGCCGCCCCCGACCAACACGAATGGCTGATCAGCCTGATGGAGGGCGTCGAAGACATTCCGGGAAGCGCGCTCGCCGAAGGCATTCAATGGGAATGGGAAAGCTTCCCGCAGTACATGGATTCAATCGAAGACAAACCGACTTCGATCAACGTCGTCGCTCAGGTTCCCCATGGCGCGCTGCGCGTCTTCGTCATGGGCAAGCGAGGCGCCGACCATACGGCCAAGCCGACTCCGGAAGAGATCGAGACCATGGGCCGTCTGGCTCGCGAGGCCATCGCGGCGGGCGCCGTCGGTTTCACGAGTTCACGAACCCGAAACCATCGGACCAAAGACGGGGAGTTCACGCCGAGCCTGACAGCCGGACCGGATGAGATGCTGGGCATCGCAAAGGCCATCGGCGAAGGCGGGCGCGGCGTCTTCGAAATGGTCGCCGACTTCTCTCATCTAGAGGAAGAGTTCGACCTCTTGCGAAAAATGGTCGAGGTCTCGGGCCGACCGATGTCGATCTCGGTAGCCCAGAACGACTACCGACCGGACCAATGGCGTCAACTACTGGATCTGATCGGCCAGGCCGTCGACGATGGCTTGCCCATGGCCGCCCAGGTGCCACCCCGCGCGATCGGACTCCTCTTGGGACTCCAGGCGACCTTCCATCCCTTCATCTCGAGCTCCCACTACAAAGACATCGAGTCGTTGCCCCTCGAAGAGCGAGTCGAGCGCATGCGCGATCCCGAATTGAAGGCCAAGATTCTCGCCGACGGTTGTTCCCCGGGACTCGCAGAGGTCACGTCGCGATTCGAGAGGATTTTCGAATTGGGTGATCCGCCGAATTACGAGCCCGCGCGCGAAGACAGCATCGCGGCACGCGCAGAAGCGCTGGGCATCACAGCGGGCGAACTCGCCTACGACCTCCTTCTGAAAGAGGACGGGCGTGCCCTGCTCTACCGGACCTTCCTGAACTACACGGATTTCAATCTCGACGTCAGCCGCGACATGCTCCTCGATCCGAATACCGTTCCCGGCCTGGGCGACGCCGGCGCGCATTGCGGATTGATCTGCGATGGCAGCTTTCCGTCGTTCTTGATGGTTCACTACGGACGCGACCGAACGCGCGGGAATCGCCTCGAACTCGAGTGGCTCGTCAAACGACAGACCTCCGATACCGCACGCCTGATCGGCCTCGAGGATCGCGGTGTGATCCAGGTCGGCAAGCGCGCCGATCTCAACTTGATCGATTGGGAAGCCATGCAGCTGAGGCCGCCCGAAATGCTCTTCGATCTTCCGGCGGGCGGAAAACGATTGGTCCAGCGGGTCGACGGCTACCGGATGACGCTCGTGGCGGGCCAGAGCATCTGTGAGGACGGTGAACCGACGGGCGTCTTCCCCGGAGAACTGGTGCGCCATGCCGGCGCGAACTGAACGCTGCCTGCCGAGGCTCGCGGCCCGAACGCGTGGGGCTAGAGCCAGCGCCTAACGGAGTTCTTGTATTCCAGGTAGACTGTCCCGAATTTCGTTTCGAGATAGGCCTCTTCGTGACGAATGGCGATCCGATAGATCGTCCATCACGTCGCGGAGACCAACAGCACGGCCACGTCTTGGCCGAAACCGAGGCGCTGGAAGGCGCGAACCGCCTCGCCATCGAGTCCCACGGCCCGTGGAAGCACGACGGGCTCGCGGGAACGTTCGAGGATCGCCACGCGCAGGTCTGCGTCGGCCAACTCGAGGGCCATGAGCGCACCGACCGGGCCATAGCCGATGATCACGACATCGAAATTCTCTGGACTCACAAACGCTCCCCATTCACGTGAAGAACTCGATGCACGGACGGGCGCTGGTGTCGAGTTGTTCCTCTCCCTAGACGTTCATCGACGAGGACCTAAGGCGTGTAGTTCACGACGGCCGTTTCGAAGGCGGGTCGTTCGATCACGCGCAGTCCCCAATCCGCGAATCGCGGCCAGGGCGAGAAATCGACCTGAGCCTGATTGAGCCGGTGGTAATTCACGACCCAGGAGATGTCGGCCAGACCGTAGTCATCCCCGGTGAGCCAATCGGTCTCGCCGAGCGCTTTCTCGAGTGCCCGGATTCCCGATTCGAGACCCTCACGCGCGACGCGAACCCGCGACTCCCAAGCCGGGCCGTCTTCGGCGTAGTCTCGCAGCCATTCAACCAAGCTTGGATCGTTGTGTTGCTTTTCGTAGAGTGCGATCTCCTCGTCGCCGACCTGACGAAAGCCGCGAAAGAGCAGTTCGTGGGAGAGCACTTTGATGACGGACTGGAAGCCGGACGAAGCGGCAATACTCGCCTCCATCCGCATGCGCGCCTTGGCTTCCGCGGGTCGCAGCGGTGGATCCGGAAAATGTTCATCGAGATAGACGAGAATGTCATTCGATTCGAGAACGACCTGCCCACATCATGGACCAGCGTCGGTACCACGCCTTTGGGATTGATCCGCTGGTAATCAGCACTGACGTGCTCATTCGCGAGCAGATCGACGGAGTGGCTGGTCCACGGGAGCCTCTTCTCTTCCAGCCCGAGTCGCACGCGTTGCGAGCAATTGGACATTCCGAAATGAAAGAGGTGTAGCCCCGACATTCCGGGTACATCCGGGTGATCGCTCTTGTAGAGACCCATCCGTCCCTCCTTATTTGGCTTCGAAACTACCCCAGAGCGTACCGAGCGCGGTACCCGGATCGTGACTTGTCTTTTCCGCTTTAGCATCCAGCAAATCGCCGTCCGTGAAATGTTCGAGGACGTGTCCCCACGGATCGCGCCAGTAGTCGAAGATCTGACTTCCGAGAATGTGGCGGCCGATTCCCGCGTGGTGGTCATAGCCGGCACTGACCATTTGATCATGCCCCGCCATGAGCGCATCGACATCCTCGACCTCGAACGCGGCATGGTCAAAGCCGGGCTCGCCGATGCCCACGCACAGAAGAGTATGATGATCGGAATATTCTTCACCTCGGTCACAGCGCATGAATGCCGTGATGACGTTGTCGGGATCTCCCAGATAGACCTCGTCCGACGTAAGAAAGCCGAAGCGTGACTGGTACCAATCTTGACTTCGCTTGAAATCCGCCACTCGGATCACGGCATGACCCAGACGCTTGACCGATGAGGGTCCCGTCGGAGGTCGATGAACACGACCCAGGCGCTGGCGCTGGCTGCCACGATTCACGCCTTGAGAAGTCGGTACATCGAGAACCGGAAGTTCCTCGCGGCCGTACACGACTTCGATGGCGTATCCATCCGGATCGGTAAAGCGAACTCGCTGTCCGCCACCCGGAGCCTCGAGCTTCTCGACTTCGCCCGAAGTCCCCGTCGAGCAATCCGGCCTGAACGAAGACCGGCATGCCCGGGACGGCGAGCGGAAGCGGCGATCCACATTGCGCACAGAAGGATCGAGAAATCGACGCGGAACTCTGGTACGAGATTCGCGCGCCCTGGGCGTCCCATTCGAGGTTCTTCTCTTCGACCCCGATCAGGGTCGCATAGGCAGAGCCTTGGGATTTTCGACAATAGCCACAGTGGCAGTGATGCATGAAGACGAGATCGCCGCCGATTCGAAAGCGATGGTCTCCGCACAGGCACCGCCCATCGGTCATCGAAGCCGCCTTCCAGTGGTCACGGGCCCTACTCAGTCTGCTAGTTGACCACGCTCGGAAGTCCTGCGCCGACGAGCCTTCCCTGACAGCCCGGACGGGCTTTCGAGGGAGTCGCCGTAGCGCTTCGAACCGCCGTTGCTATATCGACCTCGTCGATCATGCGCTCAAAGCTCGCAGCAATCTGGTCGGCGCGATTCATCCCACCGGCCTCACGCTCGATTCGCTTGGGAACCGTCATCCGCAGCAGCGACTCCCCGCTCAGTGAATCCTGGTATTCGACAACCAGGATCATTTCGCCGAGAATTTTCGCCGACGCTGATCGCGCGAGATCGACATTGAAGAAGCCGATGCCGATCTTGATCACACATGGGCCCGTCTCGTACTCGATCGGTGCCCCGATCGAATTGGCTTCATCGATCAAGGCCTGTTCGAGCATCACCAAGTAAAGCTCTTCGTCATCAGGATCGAGTCGTGCGGACGATCGTCGATAGTTTACGAATGCCGGTGCCACGACGATGGCGTCATAGCCACCAATTCCATGGTCCGGTCGCAGAAACAGATCACCCGGCGCATCGCTGTCGATTCTCACCAATCCATCACGAGTCACATCCGGGGACGCGCTCGCGGCCGCCGAAGAATCCGCGGCCTTCGGCGGCGCACTACAACCCAGAACGACGAGCAGAATCGCCGTCAACATCCCCACCGATACCACCAATGTCTTTTGAATATACCCTGCACGTCGCATAGCCCGGACCTCCAGATGGCGAACTCTCGAGAGTCCGCAGCTACGAACGCCTGTCGGAGGCCTAACCCGGACCGGGTGTCGACGAGTCGATCATCGCAGGGCTTCTCTACCCTCTCGTCGTCACTCGTCGTCACGCCACGGAGCGATTGGAATCGACCGGCGGCGGCGTTCCTCGTACCGAATATATTACACAGCGTCAGATGTCCGTCGAGCCCGAAATACCGTCCACCTTCGTGAGGGTGGCGTCCGACGAGGAGCAGGGGCCGGCAACGACACCGAAAAAGTGCCAGGCCCCGCACGCGGTTGGACCGATTGGTTGCTTAGACGCCAATCACGAACGAAACGCTCGTCGTTCCCGAGCCACCGATATTCAGCGTCTGGAATGTCTTTGCGCCTTCGACCTGGTAGGCGCCAGCCTGATTCGTCACCTGAAGGTACGAATCCAGGACCTGTCGGCAGCCGGTCGCCCCAACGGGATGACCCGCGCCAATCAGCCCACCGCTCGGGTTGATCGGGTACTTGCCGTCGATTTCGAGCCAGCCCTCTTCGACGGCCTTCCAGGACTCTCCGGGAGCCGTGATCCCGAAGTGATCGATCGCCATGTACTCCGAGGTCGTGAAGCAGTCGTGGGTTTCGATTCCATCGATCCCGTCGACGCCATCGATCCCGGCGCGCTTCATCGCGCTCGCAATCGTGCTTCGCACGTGCGGAAGGACATATTGATCGTTTGCGCTCTCCGCAACCTTGTCCGCGAACTTGAGGCGGGCCGTGTTGTGTCCCCAACCCTTGATGCGCGGGATTTCCGACAGCTTCTTTCCAACGCCCTTGGCCCATTTCTCGGCATATTCACGGGAAGCCAGAAAGAGCGTGACGGCTCCGTCCGTCACCTGCGAACAATCGGCGATCCGAATACGACCGCCAATTGCCGGGTTGTCGTCGGTCTGACAAAGAGCATGCTCCTTGTTCATGTACCAGGTGCGCGTCTGCGCATTCGGATTCAACTTCGCATTGCTGTAGTTTATCTTTGAAATCTCGGCGAGGTGTTCGTCTTTCAGGCCGTAGCGCTTGTCGTACTCGTCGCCGAGCTTGCCGAAGAGCTTTGGAAAGGGCGCCGAGATGCCTTCGGCCTCGTGCTCGTACCAGGCAGCGGTTCCGAGATAGGAACCACCGACATCAGAACTCACCGTCTTCATCTGCTCGATCCCCACGACGGCTTGAAGGTCGTAGCGACCGGCTTCGATCTCGGCGGCCGCCACGAGCAAAGCGATCGAGCCCGAAGCACAAGCCGCTTCATGGCGACTGGTTGGAAGTCCGCTGAAGGCCGGGTCGGCCTCCGTGAAGAAGGCCCCGAGATGACCCTGCATGCAGTAGAGCTCCGCGGCGAAGTTCCCGACGTGCGCGCTCTCGATTTCTTCGGGAGCGATCTCGCAGACTTCGAGGGCACCGCGCACACTCTCGCGCATCAGTGCAGAGAAATGCTTGTTTTCCTTCGTCCAGTTGCGAGCAAAGTCTGTCTGGTATCCACCCAACACATAGACTTCAGATCCAGCAGCCATCTTCTCTTCCTCCAGCAGCGCTCCGTGCGGAGCAAACTCATTGATCGATCGACTCAACCCGCGACGAAGAACCGCCCGATATTGATTCTACGATGGGTAAAGAAACGCTCGGGCTTCCCGGTCTTTGCCGCCTCGGCCAAAGCCGAAGGGATTGCGAGACCCGCTTCGCCGATCATATCGACGACACCCTGCGCACCGAAGGCGTCGACCAGAACCGAGGGCGGCGCCGCATTGAATCCGAGTCCCATGATCCGATCGATGCCATCGATCGTCTCCGCCACTTCGCCCACCCGCTCGAAGGCGTAGGCGATATATCCAGCGATGACGCCCCGCGCGATCTTGGCGTACTCCCCTTCGGCATTCAGGAAAGCCTGCATCCCGTCCTGGTAGCGACCATCGCGATGGAACGCCGAAACTTCGTCGATATAGCCGAGATCCGGAAGCTTGATCTCCTCTTCCGGCGTGTAGTCACCGGTCGCTGGATCGAGCACGAGCCTCGACTTGTCCTCGCCCCGCTTGAAGAAGCCCGCTCCGGTCTTGTTGCCGAGCACGCCCTTGTCCATCAGCTTCGCCATATAGTCGGGAAGCTTGTTCGTTTCCCGCGCTTCGTCGTTCGTGTTCTCGTAGACATTGTCGACGATGGCGCGATGGATATCCCAACCCACCAGATCGACCGTGGCAAGCGGCGTCATCGCTCGGCCGGTATAGGGTCCGACCAGCTTATCGACCAGCAGTGGTCCGATTTCGCCAGCAAGCTGCGCACATTCATTCATCAGCTTGAAGCCAACGCGATTGCCAGCGAAGCCGGGCGTATCAAAGGTGCGAACCATCTCGCGACCGAGCCGAAGTTGGGAAAAAGCATCGATGAAGTCGACGATCGCCGGATCCGTATCGCTGCCGGCAATCAATTCCGTTCCCACGATCACGTTCGGCGGATTGAAAAAATGCAAGCCCAAGAAATTCTTGCGGAAGGAATCGCTCCGTCCCTCGCAGAGCGCATTGATCGAGAGTCCTGATGTCACAGTGGCAACGATTGAGTCGTCTCGGCGCGCGGCTTCGACCTTGTCGAAGATATCCTTCTTGATCGCCATGTCTTCGGTCAAGGCTTCGAAGATGAGATCTGCGCCGGCCACCGCGGATGCGAGGTCGTTTTCGTAATCGCCCGTCTTTGCACGGGAGGCAACGGTGGGCGAGCGCACCTGCTTGATCGCCGCAGCGAGTCCTTCTTCGGCTTTTTCTTTCGAGCGGGCCAGGAAGGTGACTTCGGGTACGGCCGTCGTGAACAGCGCGGCGCTCCCGAAGCCCATCGTGCCATTGGCTCCGAGTACGACGACACGTTCGATTTTTCGACTGGCAAGAATCTTCCGCATTTCGGCGGCGGTCATGGGGGTAGACATCGTTCGTTACTTTCTCACTCTGGGCTCAGACCAAGCGCTGCGGGAGCTCTGTTCCGGCCGGTATACGGACTGTTTTCGGCGGTCCGACGAACCGTTCGCCCGGTCCATCGCCTGGATCCGTTCCGAATTTCTGTCGGGACACGAGAAACGAGGCCTCGCCTTGCGATAGTCGATTTGAAGCCAACCACAGCCGGGGCGTCCGAGACAATTTCTCGAGGTCCACTATAGAATGTGCCCCAATCGAGCAGAAACGGCTCGTTTTCGGGGCGGAATTGCAGCGGAATTATCAATTCTCTCGGCACCCCAGCACGGAAGCTGCCGATGACGCGAGAAACCGGGCTCTCCGCCTCCTCATGAGTCTCGAAACCGTCGAAGCGTCCGCGTTCTTCAAAGGCTGACGGACTTTCTGAAGTCGGCCAACAACTCCGCCTCCTTTTCCATCGCTGCCTCCAGCGCCGAATCTTTGACGGTATCGAAGCCGCGAACTTGCTCTGGAATCTCCGCCAACCCGACGGCGAGATCGAGATTTCCTAGCGATAGCCCGCGCAGGATCTCCTCGACCAGCTTCTCGTAGTCCTCGACGCGCGCCCATTCCCGACGTCGATGGGCTGTCCGATTGAAGAAATCAAAGGGGGAGTGTCGAAGGAATTTGAAATGGCGGAGAAGCGCCAACAACGCCATCACACGATGGTCGAGCGTGAGTTTCCTTGCGCGGCCGGTATCCGGATCGCGCGGGAAGAACATCTGCGGAGCCAAATGGTATTGGATCTTGTAGTCGCCCTCGAACTCGCTCTCCAATTGTTCCCGGAATCGGCCATCCGCCCACAGGCGCATGACTTCGTACTCGTCCTTCACGGCGAGCACCTTGAAATAATATCGGGCGACCGCGATCGCCAGTGGATTCCCGTCGGGCGAGATCGCCTGCTCGGCTGAAGCGACGCGGTCGACGAGCTCCACATACCGGTTGGCGTATTTCTCGTCCTGGTAGTCCTTCAAGAACTGAACGCGTCTGGCAACGATTTCCTCGAGCGTCTCGGCGGTGCGGGGACCCGCGGATGCGGGGCGGAGGGATTTCGACCGAGCCTCGACTCGAGCCCGATCATGGGCGGCCAACCGACCCCAGGCAAGAGCGCGTTTATTCATGTCGATCGAGCGCCCATTCAATTCGATCGCGCGTTCGAGCGATGCCAACCCAACTGGAATCAAGCCCTTTTGAAGTGCGAAGCCGACCAGGAACAGATTCGCACCAATCGAGTCGCCGAGGAGCGCCGTCGCGAGTCCGGTCGCATCCATGAAATCGATCGAATCGGTACCGACCGCGGCCTCGAGTGCGGACTCCATTTCGGTTGAAGAGAAATCGAGATCCGGGCTCAACGCGAAGTCCGCGATCGGGGCGACATGAGTGTTGACGATGGCGTGCGTCCTCGATGCGGAGAGCTTTTGCATCCCGTCGTGTCCGGTCGAGACGACGATGTCGCAACCCAGGACGAGATCCGCACTCCCGGGCGAGATTCGCGTCGAATGAAGCGCGCGGGGATCGCCGGCAACACGGATATGACTCGCGACGGCACCGTTTTTCTGGGCCAGGCCGGTCACATCGAGAAGCGTCACGCCCTTGCCCTCTAGATGGGCTGCCATCCCGATCAGCGCACCGATCGTGATCACACCCGTCCCGCCGATTCCGGCCACGAAGATGTTGAAGGGTTGGTCGAGTGATGCCACTGGCGCATCGGGCAAGTCAGCAAAAAGCGAACCGTCCTCACCCGCGTCGCCCGGGCCACGTAGCGACGACGCGGACTCTTTGAGCTTGCCGCCGATGATGGTCGCGAAGCTTGGGCAATAGCCTTCCAGGCAAGAGAAATCCTTGTTGCAACTCGATTGATTGATGGTCCGCTTGCGTCCGAATTCGGTTTCGACCGGTTCGATCGAAATGCAATTGGATTGCACCGAGCAATCGCCGCAGCCTTCGCAAACCAGTTCATTGATCACGACACGGCGATCGGGATCCGGGAATTCGCCGCGCTTTCGCAGCCGACGCGCTTCGGCTGCGCAGGTCTGGTCATAGAGAAGGGCCGTCACCCCACCGATGCCGCGAAGCTCCTTCTGCACGCGATCGATCTCGTTTCGATGATGAATCGTCACGCCCGCTGGAAAGGAGTTCGCGGTGTATTTTTCGATGTCATCGGACAGCACCGCGATTCGCGCAATCCCCTCCCCCGCCAGCTGCCGCGCGATTTCCGGCGTCGTGATCTCGCCCGCCATGTCCTCGCCTTCGATGGGCTGTCCACCGGTCATGGCGACGGAGCCGTTGACCAGAATCTTGTACGTAATATTGACCTTGGAAGCGATCGCGGCGCGAATGGCCAGCAGGCCCGAGTGGAAATAGGTTCCGTCGCCCATGTTCTGGAAGATGTGATCCACTCCCGTGAACGGCGACTGGCCGATCCAGTTCGCGCCCTCGCCACCCATCTGGGTAACCGCCAGCGTCGGCCGATCGGGAAGCCAGACCGCCATGCCATGGCAGCCGATTCCCCCGAGAGCCACGCTACCTTCCGGTACAACCGTCGACCTGTTATGCGGGCATCCCGAGCAGAAGGACGGAAGCCTCATCAGCCCGCCGACCAAACCCACGGGCGCCGCAGACTCGGGTTCCGGTCGCAAGAGACTCTGCAACCGCGAGGCATCGGGAGTGTCCGCACAGCAATCGGCGATCCAACTGCGAAGGACGCCGACGACGACGGACGGTGTCAGCTCTCCGACCTGCGGGACCAGGGGGCGACCCGCGAGATCCTCTTTTCCGAAGAGTCTCGGCCGGTCCGTCAGATTGAAGAGCAGACTTGCGATTTGCTCCTCCATGATGGGTCGCTTCTCTTCGAGAATCAGGAGATTGTCCTGGCCCGCCGCAAATCGACGCAAGCCTTCCGGCTCGAGCGGCCAAGTCAACCCGACCTTGTAGATCGAGATCCCCAGATCTCTCGCCTTCGCATCATCGAGCCCGAGTTCCTCGAGCGCCTGACGCAAGTCGCCATAAGCCTTTCCCGTGGTCACGATGCCCATGCGACGACGCGTCCCTTCGAGTTCGACGCGGTCGATGTCATTGGCGCGAACGAAGGCTCGAACCGCGACCAGGCGTTCTTCGTAGAGCCGCGCTTCGACTTGAAGCGGCAAATTTTCCCAGGCGATGTGGAGACCGCCGGGCGGCATTTCATAATCGGTCGGCGAAACGATCTGAATACGATCGGGCGACACCGAAAACGATCCGGAACTCTCGATCGTGTCCGTCAGACATTTGAATCCAACCCAGGCGCCCGAATAGCGGGAGAGCGCCCATCCGTACAGTCCGAAATCGAGATAGTCCTGCACGCTCGACGGATTCAAGATGGGAATCCCGCAATGAATCATCGCGGTCTCGCTCTGATGGGCGATCGACGAGGACTTGGCCCCCGGATCATCTCCCATCAACGCGAGAACACCGCCATGTGGCGCGGTTCCCGCGTAGTTCGCATGCTTCAGCGCATCGCAGGCGCGATCGACGCCCGGCCCCTTGCCGTACCACATGCCGAAAACACCATCGTGCTTCGGATCGGCAAGGAGCCCCGACTGCTGCGAACCCCAAACCGCGGTCGCGGCGAGGTCTTCGTTCAGTCCGGACTCGAAGTGAATGTCGTGTGCCTCGAGCAGGGTCTTCGCCTGCCAGAGATTCATGTCGAAAATGCCCAACGGCGAGCCGCGATAGCCTGAAATGAAGCCAGCGGTATTGAGCCCGGCGGCCCGATCCCGACGCCGCTGCATGAGTGGGAGTCGGACCAACGCCTGGTTGCCGGTCAGGAAGACCCGACCCGCTTCCGTCTGGTAGCGATCTTCGAGTGCATAACTCGCATCGAATTCGGGTGACGTTGACAAACCCGGGGGCTCCTAGGGACTTCGACGAACGCGAAGAGCAACACGCCGCCTTCTCGATCGGTAGCTCGTGGCTACCACCCTAGCGTAAGCGTGTCCACGTCGATGGCAAGCCGTGGATTCGACGAAGCCGCGGCGAGGATCTATAAGTCCCTCGCATGAATATCGGAGTGACCATCCACGCGACCGACCAGGCGATGAACCCCGTCGAACTTGCCCGCGAGGCGGAGTCGCGCGGCTTCTATTCGCTCTACTTTCCGGAACACACCCATATTCCCACCAGTCGACGGACTCCCCCGCCGACCGGAAGCGCCGCCCTCGATGAGCCGTACCTGCGTAGCCCCGATCCCTATATCGCCCTCGCCGCCGCGTCCACGGCGACCGATTCGATCCTGCTGGGAACCGGCATCGGCCTGCCGGCCCAACACGACCCGATCACCTTCGCCAAGCAGCTGGCGACTCTCGATTGGCTCTCGGGCGGACGACTGGTCTTTGGCATCGGATATGGCTGGAACCACGAGGAAATGGAGAATCACGGCATCGACGTGTCGCGTCGACGCGAACTCGTCCGGGAAACGATGCTGGCGATGCAGGCTCTCTGGGCACACGATATCGCTTCCTTCGAAGGCGAGTTCGTCCGATTCGAACCCTCCTGGCAATGGC
>Ga0310122_10000380_pt1 | contig 28327 bp, 30 predicted proteins | sample CB6_Bottom_1051__FD_203503 | JGI IMG/M metagenome (GOLD analysis project Ga0310122, IMG submission 203503) | Marine microbial communities from Western Arctic Ocean, Canada - CB6_Bottom_1051 | ecosystem: Environmental > Aquatic > Marine > Oceanic | place: Canada: Western Arctic Ocean | collected...
GCTCCAGGTCAAGGACTTGAGTGAGCCGGAGGTCGCGAAACTCAGAGATGTCATCGCAAAATTTTCGGTCGAAGGCGACCTTCGTAGAGAGACTGCGATGAATATCAAGCGGCTTATGGATCTTGGTTCCTACCGTGGAATCCGGCATCGGCGCGGCCTGCCCTCGAATGGGCAGCGAACGAAGACCAATGCGCGCACGCGTAAGGGTCCACGGCGCCCGATCAGGAAGTAGATCGATGACAGCTACAGCGACGGCAGGCAGTTAGGGAGACAACATGGCCCAACAACCTACTAAACCGAAGAAGAAAGCGAAACGGCAGGTTCTGGACGCCGTTGCGCATATTCATGCTTCGTTTAACAACACGATCATTACCATCACCGACCGTCAGGGAAATACGTTGTCTTGGGCGACTTCCGGCGGTTGCGGGTTTCGCGGCTCACGCAAGAGTACGCCGTTCGCCGCGCAGGTTGCAGCGGAACGTGCTGGCACAGCGGCGAAGGACTACGGCGTGAAGAATGTCGAGGTTCGTGTAAAGGGTCCTGGTCCCGGACGGGAGTCCGCGGTCAGGGCATTGAATGTCGTCGGTTTTAGAGTCACCCAGATCGAGGACGTGACGCCCATACCTCATAACGGATGCCGCCCACCTAAGCGGCGCCGAGTGTAACCGGAAATAGAAATGGCGAGATATCGAGGTCCAACATGCAAGCTTGCCCGAAGAGAGGGCACAGATCTGTTCCTGAAGAGCGGAGTCAAACCGCTGGAGGCGAAGTGCAAGCTTGACGTTCCGCCCGGCGGACATGGTCAGCGGCGCCCACGTATATCGGGTTACGGGCTACAGCTGCGCGAGAAACAGAAGTTACGGCGGATGTATGGAGTACTGGAACGTCAGTTCCTGAATTACTACAAACGAGCCGCAAAAGGCAAAGGCTCGACTGGCGAGAATCTGTTGAAGATGCTTGAGTCGCGGTTAGACAACGTCGTCTATCGTATGGGCTTCGCTTCGACGCGAGCGGAAGGCCGTCAGCTCGTCAGTCACAAGGGCATCATGGTCAATGAGCAGATAGTCAATATTCCGTCGTACCAGTTGGAGGCGGGAGACAAGATCGCGGTCCGCGAGCGAGCGAAAGCGCAGACTCGAATCAAGGCCGCATTGGATATTGCGACTCAAGTCGGATTGCCCGACTGGGTCGAGGTCGATGACAAGAAAATGGAAGGAGTACTGAGGACGCTACCGGAGCGGGAAGAAATTCTTCCCGACATCAACGAGAACCTGGTAGTCGAGCTGTACTCAAAGTAACGCGAGGAACCCTAAATGCAGGAATCAGCTACAGAATTCTTGAGGCCACGGGCCGTCAAGGTTCAGCCAATCAGCGCCAATCATGCGAAGGTCACGGTCGAGCCTTTCGAACACGGTTTCGGTCATACGCTTGGCAACGCTCTACGACGAGTACTGCTGTCGTCTATGCCTGGCGCCGCTATTGTGGAAGCCGAAATCGATGGCGTGTTGCACGAATACACGAGTATCGAGGGTGTTCAAGAGGACGTCGTCGACATCCTTCTGAATCTGAAATTGATCGCTATCAAAATGCATACGCGAGATGAGGCCGAGCTGTCGCTCTCGAAGAAAGGACCCGGTCCCGTAACGGCCGGCGACATTCTTTGTGACCATGACGTCGAGATCGTGAACCCCGATCTCGTGATTGCGAACCTCACAAGTGCCGGGGAGCTGCGAGCATTCTTCAAGGTTGCTCGGGGGCGCGGCTATCAGCCCGCCGTACGGCAGGCGGTCTTCGAGGAAGAGACTCGCCCGATCGGCAGACTTCAGCTCGACGCGTCGTTCAGTCCAGTTCGCCGAGTAACATACACGGTGGAAAGCGCTCGAGTCGAGCAGCGCACCGATCTCGACAAACTGATTGTCGAGATCGAGACAAACGGTACCATCGATCCGGAAGAGGCGATTCGTCGCGCAGGCGGAATTCTCAAGAATCAGCTCGACGTCTTCGTCGACCTGCAGGGAGAGGATGAGATCGGCTTCGGTCGGGCCGAGGCGCAGATCGATCCGATTCTCCTTCGACCGGTCGATGAGCTCGAGCTCACGGTACGGTCAGCGAATTGCCTCAAGGCGGAGAATATCAACTACATCGGCGATCTGGTTCAGCGTACTGAAGTGGAACTCTTACGCACGCCGAATCTGGGCAAGAAATCTCTGACTGAAATCAAAGCGGTCTTGGAGATTCATGGACTGGCTTTGGGCACGCGACTGGAAAGCTGGCCGCCGCCGGGGCTGCATGGTGAAGTAGAACAACCGCCTGTATCGGTAGAGTTCTAGGCGAAGAGGATCGTAGGTCATGCGTCATAGGAAATCCGGCCGCAAGCTCGGCAGAAACTCATCGCATCGCATTGCGATGTATCGCAATATGGCGGCGTCGTTAGTTCAGCACGAGACGATCAAGACGACACTACCGAAAGCGAAGGAACTTCGACGGGTCGTGGAGCCGCTGATTACGTTGGCGAAGCAGGATGGTGTTGCGCAGCGTCGTCTAGCGTTCTCACGACTGCGCGACGATGCGGCTGTCGGCAAGTTGTTCAACGAGTTGGGGCCGCGTTTCAAGGATCGTCCGGGCGGCTATCTGCGAATTCTCAAGATCGGTTATCGAGCCGGAGATTCAGCGCCGATGGCCTTGGTTCAGTTATTGGATCAACCGGATTCTCCGGAGACCGCTACCTCGTAGTAAAAGGTGCCGTATTTGTGAAAATAAATCCGGCACCTTTTACTACGAGCGGTGGCGTCTCCTGAGTCGCCGCAGCGTAATTTTCTGCCAACATACCCTGATGCTGCGGGCGATCCGCTCGAGCTTCATCGGCCTGTAGTACCCAATGTCCTCCGGTGCGATATTGTCCACCCGCCTGAGATACTTATGTTTGATCCAGGCGTTGTAATCGTACTGCTTCACCCACTCGAACAGCATTCTACCCATTCGCCGACCAGGATCCGGTCGAATACGCGCTAGTCCGAAATCGATAACGAACGGGCGTTCATCCGGCCCGACGAGAAAGTTGTCCTTGCGTTTCAGATCCCCGTGAGCGACACCGGCCGCATGCATATCTTTTATCGTCTTGAGGAATCGATCGAAAAATAACACTCGATCGTCGAGCATGTCTTGAAGCTGCCGGTAGGACTCTCCGGGGATGTGTTCCAGAACGAGATGTTTGTTATTCAACAGTCCCAGACAGTACGGGACACCCTGTACATGTCGCAATCGTTCGTAAATTGCATGCTCGCGTCGCAGCGAGATCTCTCCGAGTCGCCGCCAGAAAAACGGTCCGCGAGCCGTCTTGACAACGTAATTTCCAAACGGCGTTTCATACAATTTAACAGTCGCTTGATAGCCTGCGCCCAAACGCGAGCCTGAGACGTCTGTTTCGTCCGAAATATAGGTTTTTAGTTGGTCAAGCCGAACGGGACCTGAGGATCGTTCCTCGTCGTCGGCATTCACGGCAGGCGCCATGTTACATACGCGATACAGAGCAATATAAAGATCACGATGAGCGGCTCTCCATTTTGTCGTGAACTCTTTCTAAAGGACCAGCTGCCTTCTGACACCGCGGCGAGATTGGAAAACGTCGGCACGAGAGCGGGAATTCGAGCGGACCAATTCTCCCAGTCCGAGCCGAACGAGCGTCGTAGTTTTCGGTCTTCGTATTCGATAGCTGTCGGGTAGTAGAACCAGAAGAAAAACAATGCCAGCGGTACGCTCCACCAGAGCCCGCTGGCGATAGAAAAACCAAATATAATCATAATGTTACCTGTATAAAGTGGGTGGCGAACCAACGCGTAGGGGCCGTAGGTCGCGAGCTGTTCGTTCTTTAAAATACAACCACTGGCATACAGCCGTAACGCAGTTCCCGCAAGAATTAATGGTGTTGCGATCGTGAGCAGCGTGACCGTCTGTTCTGCGATGAAAGCAAAGAAAGGAATCAGCACGATCGCGAGAACTTGTCGTGACGCTTCATGATATCTGAGCTCTCGAATGACGTGTCTCAGGCCAGCTAGCGGCGCGAGGTCCTTCGTGCGGTGTGACATGTCGGCAGCCCTCTTAATGGCGTTCTTTGTTGCTCCGCCAGCTACGGTACCAGCGTGAAGATCAAGATTCGGCAGCATTAAGCAGAGCTGGGCGGGTAAGATTTCGTGAGCCAGTATCGGTGACTAGAACGTCGTCTTCTACTCGGATGCCGCCGCAAGGAAGAAGTGTTTCAATATTATCCCAGTTTACGCTGCGTCCCAACGCTGTTTTTTTCAGTTCATCCAGCAGAGACGGAATGAAATAGATGCCCGGTTCTATCGTAACGACGAATCCGGGCTCGAGCATCCTGGTAAGTCGCAGCATCGGATGCTCGCCAGGCGGATCCCGCCGCTCACCTCCGGAACTCGCGAGTCGCCCGCCGACATCGTGGACCTGGAGGCCAAGAAGATGTCCGAGACCGTGGGGAAGAAACGTTCGCGTGATCCCATGTGCGTAGGCCTCATCGTCATCGCAGCGAATGAGCCCGTGCTTTTTCAGGATTCCTGCCAAAAGCCGATGCGCTGTATCGTTCAATTCGACAAAGTCAGTACCGCTCAATGCCTTCCGGCACAGCGTCTGTTGCATGATTTCCATCGAGTCAATCAGCGCTGCGAACGGCGAGTGATCTCGCGCACAGGTTCGAGTGATGTCCGACGCATACCCGTTGCATTGTGCGCCGGCATCGATCAGAAACGATTGCGTCTTCTTCGGCGCCTCTCGCTGGAGTTTCTGATAGTGCAGAGTCGAGGCATGCTCGTTTAATGCGATGATGTTGGGATACGGTAGATCCGCTTCGGTTTGTCCGCTGGCCGCGCAGTAGATGTGATGCAGATCGAATTCGGAGGTGCCGTCGCTGATCGCGCGTTGCGCAGCAATGTGGCCGATGGCCGCGATCTCGTTGGCGGTTTCAATGCATGCGACTTCATACGATGTCTTGTAGGCTCGCGAGTAATCCAGGTGAGACAGAAGCGTTGTATCGTTCACCGACGGGAATTTGTCGGTGTGTCCGGTCGGTTCGCCGATAACTGTCACCCGTGCCCCGAGGGACCCTAACTCCTTCATCACGGCGGCCGGCGATGCCGCCTGGCGGATCTCGAAGTGATCGACCCAAAACCCGCCGGGTTCTGCGGGAGCCTCATGCCAGAAGTCGTCCTCTCTCAGGTCGATGAGCAGCGGCCGCTCGCCTGGCGTGAGTTTCAGCACCGATCCGGGATGGTCGGTCAGCGGTAGCCAGCCCTTGAAGTAGGGTTCGACCACGTAGGGGTAGTTCTGGTCGTCGCGGAATCGTGTCCTCTCGGCGCCGGCAAAGACAACCACACTGTCGAAGTGTGCCGCTGCGAGAGCTACGGACAGACGTTCATCCCACTCTAGCAGATGGTCCGCATAGAGTTCTGCCCAGTCGAACCGCGAAACTTGATTGGTTATGGATGCCACTATTTCGCTGCCATCAAAGTATCTGTTAACAGTGTGGGAAAACTCGTGAATAATAGGGCTCCTGGCAGCAGGTACCAAGCCCGAGAGGCTTGACGGAGCCTTTCGGACCACTGAGGCCGTTCCTCAGTATCAGTGTAGTGGCGGGATCTGAGTTTGACTGATGGATAGGCCTTTCGAACAGCAGTTCGCAACTCGTTCCGTTGTGATGGCTACCCATGGTATCGCTGCGACGAGTCATCCGCTCGCGACGCAAATCGCCGTACAAATTCTACGCCAGGGCGGATCTGCCGTAGACGCGGCAATCAGTGCTAACGCGGCGTTGGGGCTGATGGAGCCTACCGGCGCCGGTGTGGGCGGCGACTTGTTCGCGATCGTCTGGGACGCCGAACATCGACAGTTACGCGGGCTTAATGCGAGCGGCCGTTCACCGCTAAGTCTGACTCTGGAAAACTTGCAGTCATTGGGGCTCGAGCAGATCCCTAGGTATGGGCCGTTGGCAGTCAGCGTTCCCGGAGCCGTTGACGGCTGGAGCGAGCTTCACGCAGCTTTTGGTCGGCTTGAACTAGCTGAGCTACTCGCGCCCGCGATCGAATATGCAGAACAAGGCTTCGGTGTAACGGAAGTCATCGCGGCTGAATGGGCGGCGGATGCGGCCCTTTTCGAGGAGTTCCCCGGTTTCTCCGACGTGTTTATGCTCGGCGGGCGAGCCCCCGTCGCGGGAGAGCTATTCAGAAATCCTCGACTCGCGAAGACCTATCGCGCGATTGCGGATGGTGGGCGCGACGCTTTCTACGAAGGCGATATAGCCTACGAGATAGAGAACTACGTGCGTGCTAACGGCGGCTATCTAGGCGCGGAGGATCTCGCGGCCCATCGTTCCGAGTGGGTGGAGCCGGTCTCCACCAATTATCGTGGCTATGACATTTGGGAACTACCACCGAACGGCCAGGGGATCGCAGCACTACAGATGCTCAATATTCTCGAGGCCTACGACCTGGCCTCGGCCGGCTGGGGCAGTCCGGAATACCTGCATCTTCTAATCGAGGCGAAGAAACTTGCGTTCGAGGATCGCGCTTACTATTACGCTGACCCGACGTTCGCCGACGTCCCAGTGGCCGGGTTGATATCGAAAGAATACGCGCACGAGCGCAGGCGACTCATCGATCGGTCGAAAGCGTCCCGTGAGCTGAGTTACGGCGACCCCGCGGTACTTCAGCAGGGTGATACGGTCTACCTGACAGTCGCCGATCAGGACGGCAACATGGTGTCGCTGATTCAAAGCAATTATTGTGGCATGGGCTCGGGAATGACGCCCGGTGAACTCGGCTTTGTACTGCAGAATCGCGGTGAACTATTCAGTTTGGAGCCGACGCACCCTAATGTCTACGCGCCCGGCAAGCGCCCGTTTCACACGATTATTCCGGCGTTCGTGACGAGAGACGGCGAGCCGTTGATGAGCTTCGGTGTGATGGGCGCCGACATGCAGCCGCAAGGGCATGTGCAGGTACTCGTCAACCACATCGACTTCGGGATGAACATTCAACAGGCGGGCGATGCACCGCGCATTCGGCACGATGGCTCGAGTACGCCGACCGGAGAGAAGATGACCGATGGCGGTTGTGTCTTTCTCGAGTCCGGTTTCGGAGCCGAGACGCTGGCGGCGCTTGGTGCGATGGGGCATGCGACCGGCCGGGAGGTTTTGGGTTACGGTGGCTATCAGGCAATTCTTCGGGACGAAGAGCGGCGCGTCTATCAGGGCGCGTCGGAATCGAGAAAGGACGGCCACGCCGCAGGCTACTGACGAACTGGATCAAGAAGATGGATAGAGTACTGACAGGGATAACGGCGACGGGAACACCGCATATCGGCAACTACGTCGGAGCGATTCGTCCTGCCGTTGCCGCGAGTAAGGTCACGGACCTTGAGTCATTCTTTCTAGTCGCCGACTATCATTCGCTCGTAAAGGGCGAGGACCCGGATCAGGTAGCTCAGTCGACCCTGGAGATTGCCGCGAGCTGGCTTGCGATCGGGTTGGACACAGAGAGCATCTTCTACCGCCAGTCCGACGTGCCGGAGATTATGGAACTCACATGGATCCTGACTTGCATGACAGCAAAGGGGCTCATGAACCGTGCACATGCTTATAAAGCGGCTGTCGCAGAAAACGAGGCGAGCGAGAACAAGGACCCGGATAGAGGAATCACGATGGGGTTGTTTTCTTATCCGATTCTGATGGCCGCCGACATCTTGGTTTTCAAGGCGAACAAGATACCGGTCGGCAAGGATCAGATTCAACACGTCGAGATGGCTCGCGATATCGCCGGACGTTTTAATCATCGCTACGGAGAAATTCTGGTTTTTCCGGAGGCCGTTGTTGGCAAGGGTACGGCTGTCTTGCCCGGACTCGATGGGCGCAAGATGTCGAAGAGCTACGGCAACATTATTCCGTTGTTCGCAGAAGAGAAACGACTACGCAAGCTGATCATGAAGATCAAGACGAACTCGCTGGAACCGGGTGAACCCAAAGATTCGGAGACGAGTTCGTTGTTTACCATCTACAGTGCGTTTGCAAGCCCGGAGGAAACGGCGGCGATGCGGACCCGGTACGAGGAGGGCATTGCCTGGGGAGAAATGAAAGCCGCGTTGTTCGAGTACGTGAATGAGCATCTCAGCTCGGCTCGCGAGGAATACCTGCGCCTGATGGCAGCTCCTGATTACGTGGAGAGCGTGTTGCAACGGGGCGCGGAAAGGGCTCGCGCCATCAGTACGCCAGTGCTTGCAGAGATCCGTGATGCCGTCGGCATCAGGCGACTGGCATAGCCTGCGATGAACCAGCGGAATAAGTACGAACTGGAGCTGGAACAGAACGAAGCCAATCACGTTGCGCTGTCACCTCTCAGCTTCATCAGGAGGACCGCTGAAGTATTTCCTGAACACGTGGCGGTGATCCATGGTGACACGCGCCGCACCTGGGGTGAGACCTATGCCAGATGCCGGCAGCTGGCGAGCGCGCTTGCGGCGCGGGGAGTCGAGCGCGGGGATACTGTTGCTGTCATGGCGCCCAATGTGCCGGCGCTACTGGAGGCTCACTTCGGAGTGCCGCTATGCGGTGCAGTACTCAACGCACTCAACATTCGCTTGGACTCAGGCGCGATCGCCTTCATCCTGAACCACGCTGAGGCAAAAGTGCTGATTGCCGATCGAGAATTCTCGACAGTGATTAGTGCGGCGCTCGAACAGGTCGAGGACAAGCCTCTGGTCGTAGATATCGACGATCCGCTCGCGACTTCTGGCGAGTTGCTTGGGGAACTCACTTTCGAGCAGCTGTTGAGAGAAGGCGACCCGGAGTTCGCTTGGACCCTACCCACCGACGAGTGGGACGCAATCTCTCTCAACTACACATCCGGCACTACCGGAAACCCGAAAGGCGTCGTCTATCACCACCGTGGCGCCTACATGAATGCTATCGGCAACATTCTGGCGTGGGCGATGCCGCATCGGCCGGTGTATCTCTGGACGTTACCCATGTTTCACTGCAACGGCTGGTGCTTCCCTTGGTCCGTCACCGCCATGGCGGGAACGCACGTGTGTCTGAGAGGAGTCGAGCCGAAGGCCGTGTTCGACGCTATTCGGGCTCACGGCGTCACGCATCTCTGCGGCGCGCCCATCGTCATGAATATGCTGCTCAACTCACCCGAGGCCGAGCTGTTCGATATCCCCCGACGGATACAGATGATGACTGCCGGCGCCGCTCCCCCGGCAACCATCCTGGAAGGCATGGAGAAGTTAGGATTCAATATTACTCATACCTACGGTTTGACCGAGGTCTATGGCCCCATCACCATATGCGACTGGCACCCGGAATGGAACGAGCGTTCTGCTGGGGAGAGAGCCGCGCTCAAGGCCAGGCAAGGCGTGAAATATCAGGTACAAGAGGAGTTCTTTGTCGCCGATCCCAAGACGTTAGAGCCTGTCCCCGCGAATGGCAAGACGATGGGTGAGCTCGTGTTTCGCGGTAACGTTGTGATGAAGGGCTATCTCAAGAACGCGGATGCCACTCAAGCGGCTTTCGAGGGTGGCTATTTTCATAGCGGCGACTTAGGCGTCACCCACCCCGATGGGTACATCGAGATACGAGACCGATCCAAAGACATCATTATCTCGGGCGGCGAAAATATCTCCTCCATCGAGGTCGAGGGAGTGCTCTACTGCCATCCTGCAGTGCTGGAAGCGGCCGTAGTAGCGCGACCCGATGAGAAATGGGGCGAGACGCCTTGCGCGTTCGTAACGCTTAAATCAGGTGCGTCCGTCAGCGAAGCTGAGTTAATGGAGTTCTGCCGCGCGAACATGGCCAACTTTAAATGCCCCAGGCACGTATTTTTCTCCGACCTCCCGAAGACTTCTACGGGCAAGATTCAGAAATTCGTCCTACGAGAGCGGGCTCTGTCGCTATAGCGACTTGCCGATCAACTGTATGCCCGTTGAACATCGTAAAGAACGTCCCAGTACGGTTCCTGCCTTTAGCGCATCCTTCTTAATGCCAAAGTACTGGTTGACCTGGGTCGGCCTGTTCTTATTTTATTGTCTCAGTTGGCTGCCAACGAGAGTGCTTGATCTGCTCGCGAACAAACTGGGGGATGTCGCGTTCAGAAGAAATAAAAAGCGATTCGATATTGCCACAACCAATTTGTCTCTGTGTTTCTCGGATAAGTCGGGCGACGAAATCAAGGAGATGGCGTATGAGCACTTCCGGGCGCAGGCGCGCGCCTACATTCAGTACGCGCAACTGTGGTGGCATTCGGCGTCGCGACTTGAGAAGCGTATTGACGTTGTAGGCCTTGAGCAAGTTGAAGCGGTTAAGGCTAAAGGTGAAAATGCCATCATATTGTTGTGTCACAGTGTTGCACTCGATGTGGCAATCGTGGCGCTTTCCATGCGAATAAAGGCGTCCGGTCCATACAAGCCGGTCAGAAGCCCGTTATTCAACTGGCTGCTCGCGAACCGTCGAATACGGTTCGGCGGTATCATATTTACACGTGAAGACGGACTGCGACCACTGATAAAGTCGATTCGCGGCGATCGAGTATTAATCTATCTTGCCGATGAGGATCTCGGTGGTTCTAGCCGATGTGTGTTCGCGCCTTTTTATGGTGTGCAGAAAGCGACCGTGCCCGTATTGGGTCGTCTCGCGAAGGCAACTCACGCTAAAGTATTTGCCTGCATCAGCTATTATGATTCCGATCGATTGAGATACGTAGTTAAAGTATTGCCGTGCATAGAGAGCTTGGACGGTGAGGATGAACTGACCGACACTCAAGCCATGAATACGGCTATCGAACAGGCCGTAGACCACTGCCCGGCTCAATATCTATGGACTTTGAGATTGTTTCAGACTCGGCCTAATAACAAGCCTTCGGTGTATAAATCATGAATATATTCAAAACGGATCTAATCAGGCGGTTGTCGCTGCTGGCCCCGGTATTGTTGCTAGTTATCGCGAATCCGGATACGACACAAGCAGACACGGTCAAAATATTGGCGCGGAATATTACCGGAGCCGCCGTGGCTGAGGACGCCAACAACGTGGAAATCAGCGCAGCCATATTCAGCTAGGAAGACGCTGACATTATCCTGCTCTCCGAGACTCGCAGAGCAGAGAGCGCAATAGCCGGCATTCTGGACGACGGTTATACGTTGGCCGCCACCAGCAGTGATGGACAAGACATCTGGATTCGTAACACCGGACGATTTTCCGTAGACCCGGATTCGACGGGTAGCTGGCGTGTACCTGGGGTCGCGGAACGCAGGACGGCGTCTGGGCGGAACTTGCCGACGCTCAGTCAGATGAGCGTGTATTTCTGTACAACGTTCACTTGCCGATTCCTGACAATTTTCGTAACCGGGAGGCAGATCTCGATGTCAACAACCCGGCCCAGCAACAGGGTATCTGCGACATCATCGTACAGATGGAGGACGATGCCGGGAACGGGCTAGTGATCATCGGCGGTGACTTTAACGATATCGGCCTGGCCGAGAGTGGGAGTGGGAGTGGGAGTGGGAGTGGGAGTGGGAGTGGGAGTGGGAGTGGGAGTGGGAGTGGGAGTGGGAGTGGGAGTGGGAGTGGGAGTGGGAGTATGAAGAGTACGCATCCGGGATGCTAGAACTACAGCAGTTACCTATCGAAGCCTGGAGAGTCATGTATCACCGCGAGAACCCAATTGGGGCCATCGTTCGACAATCGTTGGAGACGCGAACGAGAAACTCTGTCTTTAGTCCAGAATTTGTTGAGTTTATGGAGCAGAATGTTATTAATGAACGTTAGCCAACGTCCGCTTGTGCCGAAAGCAGCCGTTTGCTAGCTCTGATCGCAGAGAATAATAGACGCAAGGAACGTAGATGACTGACTTCGCTACGCCCCAGGGGTTGGAACATGTCGACTACTACAAATCTCCTCGTGATAATCGAGTTTTGGCGATCCATATCCACGCTGACTTCGACGAGTTCGAGAAATTTCCGCCCTTTATGGAGACCGAAGAGGAACGCCAGCATATTCGAAAGGCCTATAATATCGATCCGGAATCCGAGCGCCGCAACAAGGCGCATCTCACGGACGACTCCTGGCCGCTCCAAGTTATCATGTTAAGCCGTGATCCAGGTGGCACGACAGCTGCTCACTACCACGTGCCGGACACGGCGTTGCCTGATCATCCGACGCGCCACCAGATTCTGCTCTGTCAGCGTGGTAGCGCGCGCATCGGCATTTATTCAACTGAAGGTGACTTTATCGGCGACGTCGTCCTCAAACCACAGGATCTAATCCTTATGATCGAAGGTCATGAGGTCGAGTTCCTGGAGAAGGGCACGCGCCTGATCGAGATCAAGCAGGGGCCTTTTCCGGTGACGGACGAAGCCGACAAAGTGGACTTGCAGGACAAGGTAACGGCGCAATGAAGCTCGCTATGTTCCGGGTCGACACACCAGTTGGCCCATTTCACCGCTTTGGCATCGTTACGCTCGAAGGCGGACCTGCCGACACCATTGAAAGCGCGCGAAAGAGCGCGGGACACATCATCGATGTGAACTTCGCCTTTGCTGCGATGGAAGCCCACCGTGGCGAGGTGAACCCAACTGGACGCGCCGCCGCCTTCTGCCCGGCTGACTTGCAAGTCTTTGCCGAGCTATACGGCACCGATTTCACGTTGCTTGAGGAAGTTGCGGGTTGGGTTGCAGAGAATGATGAGATAGTTGGGCCGCGCGGAGAAGCTGTACGTTGGCAACTCTCTGATGTAGCGTTGGCGCCACCGATTTCGCGAGTGCCGGTCCTGCGCGACTTCGCCGCGTTCGAGGATCATCTCGAAAACACCTTTGGCAAAATGGGACTGAAAATTCCACCAGTTTGGTACGAGAGGCCTACAGCCTTCAAGGGCAACTCAACCACGATGTTCGGCCATGGTTCGACAGTGCCGTGGCCGCGCTACACAAAAAAATTGGACTACGAGCTGGAACTCGCTGTGATTATTGGACGACCGACCAAGGATGTCGATGTTGATCATGCCGCCAGCGCTATTCTAGGCTATACGATGCTTAACGATTTCTCGGCACGTGATATCCAGCGTGGCGAAATGAACGTCTCGACCGGTCCGTATAAAGGAAAGGATTTCGCATGGGGTCTGGGACCGTGGATCGTTACGCCGGATGAGTTTGGTGATCCGTCGACCCTACAGATGGCTGTTCGCATCGACGGTGAGGTATGGGCGACTTCGACGCCTGGGCCGATGCATTGGAGCTTCCCCGAGGTGATTTCCTATGCCTCCCAAGACGAGCTACTAAACGTCGGAGACGTCCTCGGCTCAGGCACGGTCAACTCCGGTTGCGGTTTCGAGATTGATCGCTGGATCAAACCGGGAGCGACCGTCGAGCTGGAAGCCGATAGGATCGGAGTACTGAGCCATCACATCGCGCATCCGGAGGGCGAGCCCATTCGATGGCGTCGTGCTGGCTAGACTGTGGGGAGGGCTCGTCGTTGGATATGACCGAACGATGGGGCGTCGGAGTAGAAGACCAACGTCCGCTCTTGGCCGGAGGCAGTCGTCGATTTACAGTTAATATGCACGTTGCTGCATATTTTGAGGGACTCATGAGGCTCACTATTTCGATACTCGCAACGCTCGTTCTCGTCACTGAAGCGTCCGCCCATCACTCACGCCCGGCGCAATACAATATGGACGGCCCGATCGAGCTAACTGGTGTCATAACGGGCATGGACTGGATCAACCCCATAGCTACATTTATCTAGACGTAACGAGCGAGGACGGCGAGGTCGTGACCTGGAATCTAGAGACTCTACCGGTGGCCATGTTCCGCAAAGCTGGTATGACGAAAGCCCTGATCATAGGAGATGGGCAGCCTGTGACGGTTCGGATTCATACAGCACGGGATGAGACGCCAGATCTTGGCTATACGCTGAAGATCACGTATGCCGATGGGCATTATTATCAACTGGGAGAAGATTAATCCGCGTGCGCGGTGTTCATGATGTCTGCTTGTGGCCGTTTCCGGAAATTCGTTAACAATAAACTTTGCGCTGTTGCATATATGGGGAATAAGTGAAGCTAAAAAAATGGGCTTTGATCGTCGGGATAGTCGGTAGCTTCGCTGTGCTTAAGAGTGTCGAGGAAGCCTATTTCCAGTACGCAGAGGGGCGACTTGATAAAGAATATCTGGACACACGGATGGCTGGATTGGTGAACCGTAACTTTCTCGGCAATGAGTTTGGTCGAGCTTTCTTTGAGGACAACAAAAAGAGGGGCGAGATCACAGCAGAGTTTGCCCAGATGATTGATGCTCAGTTTGCGCAGATGACTGACGAATGATCTGCGATCCAATGACCGCGTACCCGGAGAGTAACCAATGAGTGTCGTTACACTGCGCGTCAACGACGCGACCCACGAAGTGGATATCGACGAGTCGACTCCCCTTCTATACGTGCTGCGCAACGATCTCGGACTGCAAGGCCCGCGCTTCGGCTGCGGACTCGCCCAGTGCGGCGCCTGCACCGTGATCGTCAACGGCGTCGCAATGCGCTCGTGCGTCATGCCCGCTTCGCAGGTACGCGGCGAGATCACCACGCTCGAAAGTCTGTCGAGCGACGGCCAGCTCGATCCGCTGCAGCAGGCCTGGATCGATGAGCAGGTGCCGCAGTGTGGCTATTGCCAGAACGGCCAGATCATGACCGCGAAAGCGCTGCTCGACCGGAACCCGAACCCGACCGACGCCGAGATCCGCGAGGGGATGGAAGGCGTGCTGTGCCGCTGCATGACCTATTACCGAATTCAGGCGGCGATCAAGCGCGTGGCGCGCGGAACGACGGCGGCTGTACACGGTGGCGACGCTGACGCTGATGCACCGGCAATGTCCGCCACGGTCGCAGCAATCGCACGGGAGACGACCGAATGAGCACAACACTTCGGTTTCCGAAAGCAGTCGAGGACGCGCTCCGAAGCGTCAATCCGTCCACTTCGCGCCGGAGTTTCCTGAAGTCCTCCGGCGCCCTGGTCCTGACCTGCAGCATCAGCGCTGTCGCCGGCGGCAAAGTGCTTGCACAGGCCGCCGGCGAGGGTCCGTATCCCGACCCGGATTATCTGCAGCTTGACACCTGGATCGTGATCCATCCGGACAACACCGCGACTTTCTTCGTCGGTAAGACGGATGGCGGTCAGGGTACTGGCACAGCGTTCCGGCAAATGATGTGCGACGAGCTCGACATTGCCTACGACAAGACCAGCCTCGTCATGGGCAGCACTGACACAACGCCTGACCAGGGAGGCTCGGGCGGCTCCGACGCCATCGAGCGTGACGGCTGGCCGATCCGGCGGCTGGCCGCCGAAGCGCGGCGGGTCCTGCTGGAGCTCGCCTCCGAGCACCTGGAGACTCCGGTTGCAGAGCTCACGGTCAGTGACGCCACGATCTCGGTCGGGTCCGAGACGGCCAACTCGGTCACCTACGCCGAGCTCGTCGGCGGGCGGCGGTTCGACGTCGCGCTTACCGGCAACAACATCAACGCCACCCGCGGGGTGGCCGACGTCAAGCCCGTCAATGAGCTCCGCGTGGTCGGCCAGTCGATCCAGCGCTACGACATTCCGGCCAAGGTTGACGGATCGCTGACCTGGGCCGCGGACGTGAAGCTGCCCGGCATGGTCCATGCGCGGAACGTCAGGCCGCCGATCGCCGGTGCCACCCTGCGCAGTATCGACGAGTCGTCGGTCGCCGACATGCCGGGTTTCGTCCGAGTCGTCAGTCGCGGCAACTATGTGGCTGTGGTCTGCGAACGCGAAGAGCAGGCCATCAACGCCGCCCGGCAGTTGCAGGTGGACTGGGCGCCGCCGTTGGACGCACCGTTCCCGGCATCGGACGAGCTGTTCGACTACATGCGGAGCGTCACGCCCACGTCGAGCGGTGAGGCGGACAGTCAGGGCGATCCGGATGCAGCCCTCGCTACGGCCTACTTAGTTCTCGAGGCTATCTACGAAGTTCCGTTCCAGGGACACACCGCGATCGGCCCGGCGCACGCGCTGGCCGACCCCTCCGACGGCCAAATGACTATCTACTCGAACGACATGAAGTCTTACGGTTTGCGGAATGGCGTAGCGGAATTCCTCGATATGCCCCGCGAGCAGGTTCGGGTCGTGTACATGGACGGGCCGCAGGTTTACGGGCGCACGGCCGCCGATGATGCTGGCTTCGAGGCTGCGTTTCTCGCCCGCGAGCTCGGCCGGCCGGTCCGCGTGCAGTGGATGCGGGACGAGGAGACGGCCTGGGATACGAAGGGTCCAGCCTACACGTTCAAGCTGCGCGGCGGGCTCGACGCCGACGGCAGAGTCGTCGCGCTCGACTACGACGCTCGCGCGCTCGATTACAATCACGTCGGCTACAACGTGCCAGACACGGTCCTGATCGCTCAACTGATGGGCATACGTCCCGCGAGGCCGACCGAGGGCCGCGCCGCTACGCCATCCAACAAGTACGCCATTCCGAATCGGCGCATGGCGGCGCGAGTTGTCAGCCTTCCGATGATCTGGGAAACACCGCTTCGTACCGGCAACCTGCGTGACCCGAACGGTCCGCAGGTGACGTTCGCGTTCGAGTCGTTCATCGACGAGCTGGCAGCAGCGGCCAACGCCGATCCGGTCGAGTTCCGTGTCGACATGCTGGCCCGCAGTCCCGAGGACGATCTCTTTCGGCGCGCTCGCTCTCTCGCGACCGTCCGCGCAGCGGCCGACGCCTACGGCTGGGACACGCGGCCTTCGCCCAATCCGCGCATCGCTGCCAACGCAGCTCCGATTCTCCCCGGACGCGGCATCGCGTACACCTTCCGCAATGGCACCATCGTCGCTACGATCGCCGAAGTGGAGGTCAATCGTGAGACCGGCCGCGTCTGGGTCAAACGTCTGGTCTGCGCCCACGACTGCGGGCTCGTCATCAACCCCGAGGGCCTGCGCCATACCGTCGAATGCGCGATGCTGCATGGCTTAAGTCGCGCGCTCTGGGAAGAGGTCCAGTTCGATACCGAGAAAGTGACGAGTGTCGACTGGGCGTCCCACCCGAGCCTGCGGCATACCGATGCGCCGGAATCGATCGATGTCATTATTGTCAACGGTGACCCGAGTCCGGATCGTCCCGATCTGCCGCACTACGGGGCCGGCGAGGCGAGTCACAAGCCGATGATCGCGGCGGTCGCGAACGCCGTTCATGATGCAAGCGGGGTGCGGCTGCGTCGGCCGCCTTTCCGCAGGGAACGGGTGCTGGCCGCGCTGAAGGCGAAACAAGTCTCTTAAGGAAATTATCATGAGCAAAACATACTCAACCCTTTCCAGATTCCTCTTGCCGGTGGCCTTAATGGCAGCGTTTTTGTTGGCGATCTCGGATGCTGCCAATCCTCTCGTTCGCGACTACCACACCGACGAGCGCGGTACGTAACAACTGTACTCCCGCGCGGTAGTAACCGAAGGCGGCCGCACCGTATGGTTGGCTGGCCAGACGACGCTGGAGGACGCAGATGGTAATTCCATTAATGGCGCCTTTGATGCACAAGTTCGCGAGAGCTTTCGTCTCATAGCAACACATTTAAATCAGTTTGGCGGCTCTCTCCAAGACATTGTGACGATGACGATCTATGCGGAGGACGTGCGCAACGCTGGCGCATACCGTGTTGCGAAGGAAGAAAATTTCGGGGATGGTCCCTATCCGTCGAGCGCGTTTATCGGCGTTGCCGGTTTCTCGCGCGCGGACGTAGAAGTAGAGGTTAAAGCCATCGCGGTCGTCGGCGATTAAGCCGGCATCTCCCAAGAACCCTAACTATTCGAGTCATAGACTGAAGACTAGGCGTTTACGAAATAAGTGATGAAATTGCACATTCAACCCCCATCGATTCTTCTAGCGTTGATTCTCTTCATCACCGAATCGACAACTGGTGTTGTGGCGCAGGAGGCTAGGGCACGTGACCTCGGCGTTTCTTTTGACGGTCAGCCCGGCACGCTGAACGCAATAACCGATGTATCCGGTGTAGAAGTAGGTCACGTTACGCTAATTGAGGGCGACGGATTACTCCAGGTTGGAATTGGCCCTGTGCGCACAGGTGTAACCGTTGTCCACCCGCGCGGCAAGAGCTCCACGGACCCCGTCTTCGCTGGCTGGTTTACGTTGAACGCGTCAGGTGAAATGACCGGTACCACCTGGCTGGAGGAACGAGGGCTGGTTGATGGGCCGATCGCGATCACGAATACTCATAGCGTGGGCGTTGTGCGAGACGCGGCAGTCGCTTGGATGGTGGAAAAAGGATGGCCCGCGATCTGGCACGCTCACCGTAGTCGCTGAGACCTATGATGGTGGCCTGAACGATATCAACGGATTTCATGTGACTCGCGATCATGCCCTTGACGCTATGCGCAATGCGAGCGGCGGGTCCGTTGCAGAGGGCGTGGTTGGCGGAGGCACTAGTATGGTTTGCAATGGATTCAAAGGGGGAATCGGTACGGCGTCCCGGCAATTCGCGCTTCTCGAAGAGCAATATATGGTTGGAGTTCTCGTGCAGTGCAACTACAACTGGGGAGGCGACAACCTGCGATTGGGTGGGGTGGACATGAGTGGTTTACTTCCCGTGGGCAGGCATTGTTTCATAGATCGCTCGATAGAGCGCCATCTCGATTGGTACCCTTACTGTGACGAGATCGAGCCATTCGCTCAGTCAGAGCCTGCGCGAGATGGCTCAATTATTATCGTAGTGGCGACTGATGCTCCGCTGTTGCCCCACCAACTGCAGCGATTGGCAAAACGTCCTTCCCTGGCGCTTGGCCGACTAGGAGCTGTTAGCGGTGACGGGTCAGGTGACATATTTATTGCCTTCTCGACGGCGAACGCCGGTCAAATAGACGAAGATCGGCTCTCAGATATCCACATGTACCCGAACAATCGCCTTTCCCTGGTTTTCGAAGCCGCAGTCCAGGCCACGGAAGAGGCCATCGTTAACCGGAAACCAACCATGAATGCTGCCAAAAGCACGACGGCCCGAGAGTGACGCAGGTTCGACTCCCTGCTTTTACATATGAGCAAGCGCAACCAGTTTCCGCGTCAAATCTCGCCCCGGCGTGCGTGAGCGCAAGCCACGGGCGCATGGACCACGACGAATAGCGCAGGCTGAGCACGGTGACTTTGAGGTGTGGTATGGATCGCAGTGTATTCTTCAACTAGGATCGAGGCTAGCCGGGTGCGGCGAAGGTTTGCTTCACTCCCGTCAGTAGCCGTTAGGATATCTTGGACAATTCGCGGTAGGTAGAGCGGAAACTCGATGGAATTCCCGAATCGGAGTTAAACTTAGGCGCGACTGTCAACACGGTGGCCCGATGCGGGCCTCAATCTGGGGAAATACTTATGTTTCAGTTGTCGCCACGTCTTCTAATCGGCATCTTGTTTTTCGTCGGTCTGCCAGGATACGCACAGAGCCCGCTGGGTGGCTTGCCCGATGGGTCGGGTAAGGAGTTGGTCGAAGCTGCCTGTGTGGCGTGTCACGAGACCGACGTAATCTATAGCTCCACCGGATACACGCACGACCAGTGGCGCCGCCTGACCAACACGATGATCGATCTGCCGGATCCGCTGGCCTCGGACATTACGCAGTATCTCGCGTCGAGCTTTCCCGAGAAATACGATCGCCGACCGACTCTGGTGCCCGGCGACGCCAAGATCACTTTCCTCGAATGGACCGTGCCCACTCTTGGGCAGCGGCCGCGGGATCCGGTCATGACGCCGGACGGGATGATCTGGTGGGCGGGGATGTATGGAAACCTGATCGGCCGGCTCGATCCGAACACCGGCGAGATGACGGAGTGGATGCTTGAGCCGACGGCTATGCCGCACAGCATCATCAACGATGCGGCCGGCAACATCTGGTACACGGGTAACGGTAACGGCAGTGTCGGAAAGCTGAATCCGGACACCGGCGAAATTACCGTCTACGAGATGCCCGATCCGGCCGCCCGCGACCCGCACACAGGAATTTTCACGCGCAGCGGCGACTATTGGTTCACGCTCCAGAACAGCAATATGCTCGGCCGCCTGGTCCCCGATACCGGCGACATCCGGCTGACTGATATTCCGACCGCGAACGCTCGACCGTACGGTATCGAGGAAGACTCGACGGGCATGGTCTGGGTCGCCTATCGCGGCGCCCCCAAGGTCGCCCGTATCAATCCGGATTCCTGGGAGATCGAGGAGTTCGAGACTCCGAACCCGAATCCGGACTCCCACCACGGCAACTACTTCGTCCGGCGGCTCTCGATCGACAGCAACGATATCGTCTGGTATGTGGATTCCGGGCGCGGGTACCTCGGTCGTCTCGACCCGAAGACCGGCGAGATCAAGGAATGGATGACGCCCAACGGTGCGGGCTCACACCCTTACGCGATTGAGGTCGTCGACGACATCGTCTGGCTCAACGAATCGGAACAGCGGCCCGACGTGCTCCTGCGGTTCGACCCGGACACCGAGCAGTTCCAGAGCTGGGCTATCCCGTCCGGGGTCGGCATCATCCGCAATATGCGGGCGACGCATGACGGCAACCTGGTGATTCATCAAAGCAGTACGAATACCGTCGGACTCGTACTCATCGACCAGGAGAGCTCATGGGTTCCAGGGCCATACCGGCCCTGACGCGCTGCTCGGCGATAAACAGTTAACGACCAGAACCCAAGGCGCAGATGACCGCTTCGGTAGTCGGGCATTGATGGTTGTTTTGTCACTCGGCGTCTGCTCGCAGACGCGCCGGCCGCTTATAGCGTAACCATGTGCGTCATCTAGTCGGACGTAGTCGCCTGAGGTTCCAGCGTCGAGCGATCTTCCGCGTCGAATAACTCGCCTAGACATCGTCCGGTATGAGTATCTGTGTGCGTGACGATGGTCTCCGGCGTGCCGGTCGCAACGACTTGTCCGCCGCCTACCCCGCCTTCCGGCCCGAGATCGATAATCCAGTCGGCCGTCTTAATGACTTCGAGGTTGTGCTCGATGACGACGATGGTATTTCCCTGATCTCTGAGCTTGTAAAGCACCTCAAGGAGTTGAGCGATGTCGTGGAAATGCAGGCCGGTCGTCGGCTCGTCGAGTATATAGAGCGTCGAGCCCGTACTGCGTTTGGATAATTCCTTCGCGAGCTTTATGCGCTGGGCTTCGCCCCCGGATAGTGTCGTCGCATTCTGTCCAAGCGTGATATAGGTCAGCCCGACAGCCGCCAGCGTCTCAAGCTTGCGCGCAATCTGCGGTACGTTTCTAAAGAACGTCAGCGCGTCTTCCACGGTCAGTTGCAGGATCTCGTGAATATTTTTTCCCTTGTAGCGAATGTCCAGGGTTTCTCGGTTGTAACGCTTACTGGCGCAAATATCGCAGGGGACGTAGACGTCCGGTAAGAAGTGCATCTCGACTTTGATAACACCGTCACCCTGGCAGGATTCGCAACGTCCACCCTTAACGTTGAAGCTGAATCGCCCGGGTTGGTAGCCGCGTGAGCGTGATTCTTGCGTTGCCGCGAAGAGTTCCCGGATTGGCGTGAAGAGCCCGGTGTAGGTCGCTGGGTTTGAGCGCGGTGTCCTGCCTATCGGGCTCTGACTGATGTCGATTACCCGATCGATCCGCTCTAAGCCGTCCACGCGGTCGTACGGTGCCGGATCGTAAGAGGTCTTATTGATTTTCTCGGCGGCCAGCCGGTAGAGCGTGTCGTTGATGAGCGTGCTCTTACCGGAGCCCGACACACCAGTCACACAGGTGAAGAGACCGAGGGGAATGTCGATGTTCACGTTCTTCAGGTTGTTGCCGCGCGCGCCATGAACATGGATGACGGTTTGCGAGTCGAATTCTCGTCGCTCCGACGGCAGCGGAATGCGGCGGTGTCCGGCCAGATACTGGCCGGTCAGCGATGCGGGGTTCGCCTTAATTTCCTCCGGCGTTCCTTCGGCGACGACCTTTCCGCCGTGGACGCCGGCACCCGGCCCCAAGTCCACGACGTAGTCAGCCTCGAGTATCGTCTTCGCGTCATGCTCGACGACGAGCACGGTGTTGCCGAGGTCGCGAAGCTGTTGCAGCGTTTCCAGTAGCCGCCTGTGATCACGTTGATGTAGTCCTATCGACGGTTCGTCGAGAATATACATGACACCCACAAGGCCGGAGCCGATTTGACTCGCCAGCCTGATGCGTTGAGCCTCGCCCCCGGATAGCGTCTCTGCGCTGCGGTCCAAGGTCAGATAATCGAGACCGACATCAGCCAGGAACTTGACTCGATTCTGGATCTCTTTGACGATCTTGTCGGCGACTTCGCCGCGCCAACCGGCGAGTTTGAGGTCGGTAAAGAACCGTAGCGCTTCGCCGACACTCAGTGCCGTAATCTCCGGTAACGCGTTGCCTTGTACGAACACACTTCGCGCTGCCTGATTCAGGCGCGTGCCCTCGCAGCTCTTGCATGAGCGAATGCTCTGAAACTTGCCTAACTCCTCTCTAACCGCACTCGACTCCGTTTCCTGGTAACGGCGTTGCATGTTGGGAATGATGCCCTCGAAATCGTGTCGCCACCGGTTCTCGCTGCCTTTGGCGTTCACATAGTGAAATTGAATACGCTCGCCTTTGCTGCCGTACAGTACGACGTCACGAATACGCTCCGGCAGGGACTCGAACGGCGCTTCTATGTCGAACGAATAGTGTTTGGCCAGCGATTGGATCAGCTGAAAATAATACGGATTATGCCGATCCCAGCCGCGCACCGCGCCGCCGGCGAGCGAAAGGTGCGCGTGCGTCACGACGCGTTGGGGATCGAAGAATCGGCGCACGCCAAGCCCGTCACAATCCGGGCACGCGCCGGACGGACTATTGAAAGAGAATAGTCGCGGCTCTAGCTCGGAGATGCTGTAGCCGCAAGTTGAACACGCGAACTTGTCCGAGAACACCATCGCGGGTTCGGCCGGAGCGTCGAGTAACGTCACCTGTGCGATACCGTCTGCGAGGCCCAACGCCGTCTCGAAGGACTCGGCGAGTCTGAGTCGCACGTCGGGCCTGACTCGCAATCGATCGACGACAGCCTGGATGCTGTGTTTTCGCCTGCGGTCCAGCTTCGGTGGGTCATCGAGCTCGACAACCTCGTCGTCGATTCTCGCCCGGATGAAGCCCTGCGCCCTGAGATCGGCGATGACCTGGGTGTGCTCGCCTTTGCGTTCCTTGACGACCGGAGCAAGTAGCATGACACGCGTGCCTTCGTCGAGCGCAAGTACCTGGTCGACCATTTGCGATACGTTCTGCACGTCCAAAGCCGTGTGGTGCGTCGGGCATGACGGAATACCGGCGCGCGCAAACAATAAGCGCAGGTAATCGTAGATCTCCGTAACGGTGCCGACAGTGGACCGCGGATTGTGCGACGTCGACTTCTGTTCGATCGAGATGGCCGGTGAGAGGCCCTCGATATGATCGACCTCCGGCTTCTCCATGATCGAGAGAAACTGCCGGGCATAGGCAGACAGCGACTCGACATAGCGGCGTTGACCCTCGGCGTAGATCGTGTCGAAGGCGAGCGACGATTTTCCCGAGCCCGACAGTCCCGTGAGCACGATCAGCCGGTCCCGGGGCAGGTCCAGGTCGATGTTCTTCAGATTGTGGGTGCGAGCACCGCGGATCAGTATCTGGCTCGTGGACACCGCTTAAGTCCTTCGCGAAGGCAATCCCCTACTATACGACGCCGCAAAACCGTGGTGCAATTCTCTGCCGTCTGCCGATAAACGCGGGTGCCTTTGCGGGGGCCACGGCGTACAATGACGGGCCCGGACTCGCACGGAGCCGGGATGAAGACTACTGAGGAGATCGAATGGCAAGGGGTATCAACAAAGTAATTCTCGTCGGCAACCTGGGCGCGGATCCGGAATCGCGGACCATGCCAAGCGGCAGCGCCGTAACGAATATTCGTGTAGCGACGAGCGAGTCCTGGAAGGACAAGAACACGGGCGATCAGCAAGAGCGGACCGAGTGGCATAACGTCGCCTTTTTCGGCCGTCTCGCTGAGGTTGCGGGGGAATACCTGCGCAAAGGCTCCCAAGTCTATGTCGAAGGTAAGCTTCGCACCCGCAAGTGGCAGGACCGTGACGGAAACGATCGCTGGACTACGGAAATCATCGCCAATGAAATGCAGATGCTTGGCGGGCGTCCGGGTTCGGGCGCGCCGGCGCAAGCCCAGGCGCAGTCGGCCGCTGTCGCAGACGCTCCCCCGGCCAGTGCGGAATTCAACGACGATATCCCGTTCTGATCCCGGGCGTGGAGGTGGTTCGAGGCGCTCCGGCGACTACCTCGCTGCCGATATCTGCATATTTGTCATTATATAACAATAACTTAACATAATATGCCTGACCGACTCTTCATCAAGACATTCGGCTGTCAAATGAACGAGTACGACTCGGCGAAGATGGTCGACGTGCTTAAGTCTGCGTTGGATGTTGAGCAGATCGAACACGCGGAGGAAGCCGACATTCTTCTGCTGAATACCTGTTCGATTCGTGAGAAAGCGCAGGAAAAAGTGTTCTCGCTGCTTGGCCGCTGGCGGCAACAGAAGGAAGCGAACCCGCATACGATTATCGGTGTCGGTGGCTGTGTCGCCAGTCAGGAGGGCGAAGCGATTCTACGCCGGGCCCCATTCGTCGATGTGGTTTTCGGTCCGCAGACGCTGCACCGGCTACCGGCGATGATCCAGAAGGTTCGCGCCGGCCATCCCGGAGTTGTCGACGTGAGTTTTCCTCAAATCGAGAAGTTCGACCAGATCCCCGCGGCGAAGGAGTCGGCGTGCACGGCTTTCGTCTCGGTCATGGAAGGGTGCAGTAAATATTGTACTTTCTGTGTCGTGCCGTATACGCGCGGCGAGGAAATCAGTCGGCCGCTCGACGATGTCATCGCGGAGATCGCCGGCCTCGCCGATCTGGGGGTTAAAGAAGTCAATCTCCTAGGGCAGAACGTCAATGCTTATCGGGGACTGGCTCACGCTGGCGGTTTTGCCGATCTCGCCACGCTGATTCACTACGTGGCCGCCATCGAGGGGATCGAGCGGATCCGCTTCACGACATCACATCCGGTCGAGTTCACCAAGCCGCTCATCGACGCCTACGGCCAAGTTGAGCAACTCGCTAATCACCTGCACCTGCCGGTACAGAGTGGTTCCGATCGGATACTTGGGCTCATGAAGCGCGGTCACACGATCGAGGAGTACAAAGAAAAGCTTCGCATGCTGCGCGTCCTCAGACCGGGAATCTCGATATCGTCCGACTTTATTGTCGGCTTTCCCGGTGAAGAAGATGCCGACTTCGAGGCCACGCTGGACCTGATACGGGAAGTCGGCTTCGATCAGTCATTCAGCTTTATCTACAGTCCGCGGCCCGGCACGCCCGCGGCGTCCGTCCACGATCCACTGCCGCGCGAGGTCAAGCAACGCCGGCTCGCGGAGCTCCAGGCGCTGATCAACAGCCAGGCCGGTGTCATCAGCCGCAAGATGATTGGGCAGGTAGAGCGAGTGCTGGTGGAGAAGCCGTCCAGAAAATCGCCGCGCGAACTAACAGGGCGAACCGAGAACAACCGGTGGGTTAATTTTCAGGGCGACTCAGAACTGGTTGGTTTCTTCGTCGATGTCATGATCGTTGAGGCATTGCCCAACTCTTTGCGTGGGCGCCTGCTCGACGCAATTCTGGCGCGGTCCGTTGCCTGACGCCAATCAGTCGGTCGATCCAGTCTTTGTCAGCCTGTTGCCGAACGATACACGGCGCATGGTTAATTTGTGCGGCCATCTCGATGAGCACTTGCGTCTGATCGAAGATCGACTCGAGATCCGAGTCAAAAGCCGCGGTAATCATTTTCAGCTGACGGGCGCCGCGCGCGCCACGGATGTCGGTCGCCGCGTCCTTGAAGAGCTTTATGCCCTGAGCGAGTCCGATACGTTGGATCCCGAACGCGTACACATGACTCTGCAGGAACACGCACGACCGGACCGCGACGCGCAGGCGGACAGTTTGACGTTTCACACCAGACGTCGAGATATCCGCGCCAGAGGCCCGAATCAGCTCGCCTATGCTCGCGCGATGCGTGGCGAAGATCTCACCTTCGGTATTGGGCCGGCGGGTACCGGAAAGACCTATCTTGCCGTCGCGGCCAGCGTCGATGCGCTCGAAGCCGATCTCGTGCGTCGTATCGTATTGGTACGGCCTGCCGTCGAGGCCGGCGAGAAGCTAGGGTTTCTACCGGGCGATATATCACAGAAGGTCGACCCCTATCTCCGGCCGATGTATGACGCGCTCTATGAGATGCTGGGATTCGATCGAGTTGGACGTCTCATCGAGAGAAATGTGATCGAGATCGCGCCGCTGGCGTTTATGCGCGGGCGCACGCTGAACGAATCCTTCGTGATTCTCGACGAGGCTCAGAATACGACCACGGAGCAGATGAAGATGTTTCTGACCCGTATCGGCTTCGGATCCCGTGCCGTCGTCACCGGGGACGTGACTCAAACGGACTTGCCGCGTGGACGTGAGTCCGGCCTCAAGCACGTCAGCCGCGTGTTGGCCGGTCTGCCGGGGATCGAGTTCGTCTATTTCAGTGCCGATGATGTCGTACGTCACCCGCTTGTGCAGCGAATCGTCGAGGCCTACGCCCGAGAAGAGGAAGGCGCGCGTCGGGGGCCGGCCGATGGCGGCGAGCGATAAGCGCGACGAGCTGGAGATAGATGTCCAGAACGCCTCTTCCTGCGAGGGGATACCGCGCGCCGAGAGCTTGAGACGCTGGGTTCGGCACGCACTAGGCGGCGATCGAGCTGTCGCACTGACCGTGCGGATCGTCGACGAGTCTGAGGGCGCGGACTTAAACGAGCGCTATCGGCACGGACACGGCGCGACGAACGTGCTGGCTTTTGCGGCGGAGGTACCGGACCTGCCGCCAGCGGACGAACTGCCCCTGCTTGGAGACCTCGTGATCTGCGCGCCGGTACTCGAGCGAGAGGCCGGCGCTCAGGGCAAGTCGCTGGAAGCTCACTGGGCACATATTGCCATCCATGGCGCACTGCACCTGGCGGGCTTTGCGCATGATGTCGCTACAGCCGCCGAGGCGATGGAAGCCCGGGAAATCGAGCTTCTGGCAGCGCTGGGATTCGGTGATCCCTATGCCGACGATGGCTGATCTCTTGCAAGCTGACGGCGGGAATTGCAAGATATGGGTCATCGATGCCTGACGAATTACCTGCCAATAAAAACATCAGTTCAAGGTCCGGTTGGTGGTCTCGGCTGATCCATCGCCGCGACGGTGAAGTCGCGGGAAGAGAGGATATAGCCCAGTTCCTGGCGGAGTGCTGGCGGCGAAACCTTCTGGCGGCTGAGGAGCACGCGATGCTCAAGGGCGTGCTTGAGGTCTCCGAGACCCAGGTCCGAGACATCATGGTGCCTCGTTCTCATATGGTGGTTCTGGATCTCGACGAACCTCTCGACACGCTGCTCGATACGATCCTGACATCCGGCCACTCACGTTTTCCCGTTATAGGAGAGGATCGGGATCAGATTATCGGTATCCTGTTAGCCAAGGATCTTCTGAAGCGTTTCACGGAGAGCCAGGAGACTCATGAATCCGACGTTCGTGAGTTACTTCGTCTGCCGGTTTTCATTCCAGAGAGCAAACGGCTGAATACGCTGCTGTCGCAGTTCAGGGAAAGCCATAATCACATGGCGATCGTAGTCGATGAGTACGGTGGAGTATCGGGGCTCGCAACGATCGAAGACGTGCTCGAGCAGATTGTCGGCGACATAGACGATGAGCATGACCCGGAGGAGGCCGAGAGCATCGAAGTCCAGGACGACGGTCGGGTTGTCGTGCTTGCGCTCACGAGGATCGACGATTTCAACGAGCACTTCGACGTCGCTCTGAGCGACGAAGAGTACGACACGGTCGGCGGTCTGATTATGCATGAGCTCGGTCGATTACCACGCAGAGGGGAGGTTCTCGACTTCGCCGGCTTCCAGTTCAAAGTCTTGCGGGCGGATCGACGGCGAATCCATGCAGTGAAGGTTGCCCCGCTGAGCAGACCCAGCGCCGACTGATACCGTCGCGAAGAAACTCGATGCACTGCAGGAACAACGGCCTCGTCGCGATTCTTCGCTGATGCACCATGCGGGCTAACCTGAATCTACCACTCGTTGTTGTTGCGGGTGGCCTACTAACGTTCGCCTTTGCGCCATTCGACCTGTTCTGGATCGCGCCCCTCAGTTACGCAGCGCTTATCTACGCGTGG
>Ga0310122_10000381_pt1 | contig 28304 bp, 26 predicted proteins | sample CB6_Bottom_1051__FD_203503 | JGI IMG/M metagenome (GOLD analysis project Ga0310122, IMG submission 203503) | Marine microbial communities from Western Arctic Ocean, Canada - CB6_Bottom_1051 | ecosystem: Environmental > Aquatic > Marine > Oceanic | place: Canada: Western Arctic Ocean | collected...
AAATTGAGTGGATTAGGGGTTAATCATTAGTTGTTAGAAATGGTAACCAGGGTTTTTTCAGCAATCTGCTATTCTATAAACAGGGGTTTTCATAAATTCAGGTTTTACAGGAAATGCGGACCATGAATTTAAAAAAATTAGGTAAGGGCTTTCTGCTCTCGGTATTCTTTTTGTTTTTTGGGTTTTCAACTATTTCCTGGGCCAGCGGTTCGGGTTTTGATTTTGGGACACCTGATTTTATTACCGATATCGAAGAGGATGTTTTTGCGCAAACCTCAGAAGTTACTATAAAGCTCGAAAAGAGGGTTCCCAGAAGTCCTGAAAATTCTTCTTCTGTTGAAACGGATCAGGGAATAGTCAGTTCCTCTCAGGACTTGGAAGACTACGAAGACATGGAAGATCCTTTTGCGGGAGATACCGAGGATCTTCCTATAATGACAGACCCTTTTGAAGGCTATAACCGTTGGATGTTCGGGGTCAATGAAACAATATATGACAATGTACTGGAGCCGGTTGCCAGAGGTTACCGGAATACGGTGCATGAGAACCTTCGCCTTGCTTTGAAAAATCTTTTTTCCAATACTATGGCTCCTGTTAAATTTGTCAGCAGTTTGATTCAGTTGGATTTTGAAAAATCCGGCCGGGTTCTGGCACGAACCTTGATCAACACGACATTCGGGATAGGTGGGCTGGCGGATGTGGCCGGTGAAGAATATGATATAAAAGACGTCAACGAAGATTTTGACCAGGCTATGGGGTACCACGGTGTGCCAACGGGTCCCTATGTGGTTCTGCCGCTTTTTGGACCTTCTACGGCTCGAAATGTGATTGGGAGGGCGGTGGATTCTCTCATGAGTCCAACCTTTTTATTTGCTCCTGGGACCGGAGTTAGTGTTGGGATTACTGTTGAGGAAAAGGTCAATGCAGTCTCGTTTATCGTGGATGACATAAAGCAATTAGAAGATGGTGCTCTGGATGAATATGAAAGCGTTCGCGATTTTTTTCATCAGTATCGGCATGGACTGGTAAAGAAATAGACTTCCTGTAAGGGATCTCGATTTATTCGGCAATTTTTAGAGATGCCCTGTAGTTTTTTTTCCTTCCTTAATTTGCCCTGTTTTCTCGTTTATCCCTGCTTCTTTTTCTTGTATCCTGCCCCTTAACAGGGGAGGAGGATAGCAAGGGCTTATTGAGCCCAGACAACTCTTTGCCAGCCAGATAAAGTAATTGCTCACTGCCCCCGGCGGCAACGCCGGTTTAGAAAGGTGTTTTTTATTGTGGCCGATTCGGTTTTTTCCAATCGTTTGAAAAATGAAACCAGTCCTTATTTACTGCAACATGCCAGCAATCCGGTTGATTGGTATCCCTGGGGCTCGGTAGCCTTAAAAAAGGCCGAAGCGGAAAATAAGCCCATTTTCCTCAGTATCGGGTACTCCGCCTGCCACTGGTGCCATGTCATGGCCCATGAATCATTTGAAAATGAAGAAATCGCAAAAATCATGAATGAGAAGTTTGTGAATATCAAGGTGGACAGGGAGGAGAGGCCGGATGTGGATGCTTTATATATGAAAGCCCTGGTGGCATTGACCGGTCATGGTGGGTGGCCGCTCAGTATGTTTCTCACTCCTGATCAGAAGCCCTATTTGGGCGGAACTTATTTCCCCTCCTTTGCTAAATATAACCGCCCCGGGTTTGCTCAAATCCTACAACAGGCGCACGATCTCTACACCGGCAACAAAGATCAACTGGAAGCCCGCGCGCAAAATATTCTGCAGAAGATTTCCCTGGAAAACCGGGCAGGCACGGCCCGAGGAGTTCCTAATGACCAATTGATTCGAGGAGCGGTGGAAATTTTGTCAGACAGGTTTGATGAGGATTATGGAGGATTCGGCTCAGGAATGAAATTTCCCGAACCTATGCACTACAACCTTTTATTGCGGCATTGGGCCCAAACCGGAGATTCCCTGGACATTCTTGACAAAAGCTTGACGGCCATGGCGGAAGGCGGATTGTTTGACCAGTTGGGCGGAGGGTTTCACCGTTATTCGACCGACCGCAAGTGGACGGTTCCTCATTTCGAAAAAATGCTTTATGACAATGGGCTTTTAGCAAAACTTTTTTTGGATATGTTTCAGGCCACCAAGCAGGACATTTATCAAACTATTCCAAGAGAAACCTTCGCCTGGCTTTCCCGTGAAATGACTTCCCCGGAGGGTGCGTTTTATGCAAGTCAGGACGCAGATTCGGAAGGGTATGAAGGTACCTACTATACCTGGGAATTGAAGGAGATTATGAATCTGTTGGGTCCCAAACATGCCAAGGTCTTTGCCAGGGCTTATGGACTGGTTGCCAGGGGCCATGTTGACGGGCGCAATGTCCTGCATATCAGCGAGCGGGTCGAACAATTGGCCGAAGCCGAAAGCATCCCCATTTTTGAAGCCGATCATATTTTAAAAAAGGGGAAGGAAACTCTTTTTCAGACACGTGAAAAAAGGCCCAAACCTGATCGGGATGAAAAAATAATCACCGCCTGGAACGGACTCATGATCACGGCCCTGGCTCATGGCTTTTCTGTGCTGGGGAATACCAGTTATCTGGATACCGCAACCCGTTGCGCTGAATTTATCTGGTCCCGGCAATGGGATTCCAAAACACAAAAACTGTTACGGGTCTATAAAGATGGGCAAAGTAAGATCAATGGGTGTCTCGATGATTACGCTTATTTTCTGGAAGGGTTGGTCACGCTTTATGAGGCCGGACTGGATAGCAGATGGATAGCGCGGGCCAAGGAGTTGGCAAATTCCATGATTGATGAATTCTGGGATGAGGGGGAAGGAGGATTTTTTCTTTCTGGTCGGTCAGGGGAACAATTAATTTCCAAACTTAAAAACCCTGCCGATGAAGCCTTGCCATCAGCCAATGCGATTGCGGCGCAGGCCCTGTTGAAACTTGGGCGACTCACAGGAGAGGAAATTTATACCCGCAAAACAGAAGAAACTTTGCAAGCCTTTCGCGGCATGATGGAAAAAAGTCCTGTCGGATTCACCGGACTTTTGTCCGCAATGAGCGCATTGAACCTTCCGCCTGTCGAGGTCGTGTTTGTCGGCCCCCGGGATCATTCTTCCTTCGATGAAATGTGGAAAGTCCTGCACACCGATTACCGTCCCAATAAATTGACTCTTTGGAATGAGAAAACATCCACCGGAGATTTGCTACCGCTTGCACAGGGCAAAACTGCGGAAAAAGGTGAGCCCACCGTTTATCTTTGCCAAAAAAATACCTGCCACGCTCCGGTGCAATCTGGCAAGGCTCTGGATAAACTTCTGGAAAGGCCGCAAGAGATTCGCCTGAATGTTTTTAATCAGGAAAAGAAAAACGCCAAGATCCTGGAACAGGAACAGTCTAATTTCTTGGGTGTGATGGGCAATATATTTCAGCAAGTCGGTATCCAAAAGAAACCACCCACCCAGTAGCCGTGGCCAGCGTTACGCTAGACTCAGTAATTTCATGCTGAGCTAGTGATATTTGACCAATGTCTTCTTGCCCCGGAGGGGTATGTCGAACTCGCCCTTCACTCACTCTTTGAGAAAGAGGGGCTAGGGTGATTTACATCCCAGTTTTTTCCCACGCCATCATTTAAAGACTCGTCTTTGTAAATAAATCTCGATGGTGTTCTTGGCGTTGCTGGCCACGACGATATCGCTCATGCCGCTGTGATTGTAATCGCCGCTGGTAATGGCTAATACGGTGCCGCCTTCGATTACATAATCACGGGTGGGGTATTTAAATTTTCCGCTGGCATTGCGGATAACAATCGAGAAGGTACTGGATCGGGAATTGGCCACTGCGACATCCTTAAACTTGTCCGGATTAAAATGCCCCGTTGTGAGAGCAAAGGGTCCGCCTCCGCCTGAAAAGGCGACAGGCTCCTTGAAACTGCCGTCCCCGTTGGAATAGAGCAGGTATAAATTGTCTCCCTGGCCCGAGGCAAAAACCAGGTCCGGTTTTTCATCACTATTCATGTCGCTGGCTACCACTGCCAGAGGTTTAAGTTTTTCAGCCAGCCGTTTGGGTTTCTGAAAAGTGCCATCCCCATTCCCCAAAAATAGTCGAATGGAACTGGCGCTGGAACTGCTGGCGGCCAGAGCAATGTCCAGGTGCCCGTCTCCATTGAAGTCTTGCGTGGTTCCGGAAAAGGATCGAGAACCTGTCAGGTACGTTGCCCCTTTTTTAAAATAGCCATCTCCTGTACCCATATACAATTCCATTTTGGCAAAGGTCAGGGTGACGGCGGCATCGAGTTTGTCATCATGATTGTAGTCGCCCAGAATAATGTTTAAAGGTGCTTTTCCGGTTTTGATGGGGATGGGTTTTCTGAAACTTCCATCTCCGTTACCAAGCAGTACCACAAACATTTTCGAACCACGAGCGTTGACCACAAGGTCGGGATATCCATCCCGATCAATATCTCCTACAGCCGACATGGTTGGTTCGGCGGCTACGTTTATATTTAAAGCCGGATGAAAACTTCCGGTCCCTTTGCCGTAAAGAATGGAAAGAGTGCTGTTTATGGAATTTGTGGAAACCAGGTCCGGGTTTCCGTCCAGATTCAAGTCGGTGGTTAATAAATGAGATGGACCTTGGCCCACCGGCATCACATCAAATTTGTAGAACAAGTCAGGCGGGGGTTGGGGAAGGTCGCAGGCAGGCAGGAGTAGTACCATCATTGCGCAACATAATCTTGCTACAATCCATGACCTATTTCGAATGAGGGAAGAGGCGGGTTTCATCGCCATAAAATTTTGTTTTTTGCTGAAATACATCAATTTAAGGGTCGATACTCATAAAGCAAGCAAATGCAATTGCTCTTTTTACACTGGTCCTGCAACTTTCCCTCTCCTTTTAAGGAGCGTTTGAAAATTTCTTGATTTTGTAGCGTGACTATGCAAAAATCCATTTTTCGCATAAAATCATTATATAGTGAATAATTAAGTAACGTTAAATCCATTCTGTTTGCGCATGTTTGCGCATTTTAACCCCTCGCTCCAGATTAAATCTGGGGCTATTCTTAACCCATGAGGAGGTATGCATTGCGATCTTACGAAAGCGTCCTGATTCTTAAACCCGATATCGACGAAGCCCGTGCTGATGAAGCTCTTGAAAAAATAGGCGAGTTCATCAAGAGCAATGGCGGCGCGTGCCTTAAAATCGAAAAGTGGGGCAAAAAACGTCTTGCCTATCGGATAAGGAAAAATAGATTTGGGGTATACCTGAATATTTATCATACCCTTGATTCCGCTAAAGTTGCTGAACTGGAAAGTAAATACAGGCTGTTCGACCTGATCATCAAATTCATGGTGCTCCGGTTGACAGATGGTGAGCTGGAGAGAGCACTAGGCAGTGAAACAGAAGAGGTTGAAGGGGAAGAGGGTTCCGCCAAAGCCGCGAAAAACGGTGAAGATGATTAGCCCTTTTTAACAAATTGACTGTTAAGGATCTGATATGGCTTCGTTCAACAAGGTACTTCTGATGGGCAACCTGACCCGGGACCCGGAATTGCGTTATACCGCAAGTGGTGCCGCAGTGGCTAGTTTTGGTCTGGCGGTCAACCGCAAGTTCAAGCAGGGAGAGGAATGGAAAGACGAGGTCTGTTTTGTCGATATCACAGTTTGGGCCAAGCAAGGTGAAAATTGCGCCCAATACCTGAATAAAGGCAGCCTGGTTTTTCTTGAGGGCCGTCTGAATTACCAGACTTGGGAAGCAGATGGTGGACAGAAGCGGAACAAACTTGAAGTGGTCGCCAATAATGTCCAGTTTTTGACCCGTCAGGGAGATAAGGTAAGTATGGATCCTGGTTCTGCTTCGACCTCCAGTTCATCCGCTGACGATATTCCATTTTAATAAAATAATTAAGAAGAAGGTAATTATGCCTGAGACCAAAAAGCGTTCATTTTTTTCTCAAAGGATTTGCAGGTTTTGCAACGACGATCAAAGCAAGGTTTATATTGACTTTTTTGATGTGAAGGCATTAAAGCCGCTGATTTCCGAAAGGGGCAAGATTGTGCCTTCGCGAATATCAGGGAATTGCGCCAAATGCCAGAGGATTTTAACTCGGGCAATCAAAAAAGCCAGAACCATTGCCTTGTTGCCGTTTGCCGTTGAGCATTAGTTTTGGCTGAGCCGTCACAAACTAAAAACCTGCTTGTGCCCGTAGTTCTTGTTTTTATTCTTTTTTTTGCCCTGATGGTTTTTCCTCCATTGGGGGCGTTGATTGGGGTTTTATCCCCTTTCCCTCTTGTCTTCATATACCTGCAAAGAGGCAGGCGGGTTGGTATTGCCCTGATGGCGTTGGTTTTTGTGGTGCTCCTGTTATTAGTCGGGGCTAATCAGGCAATGTTGTTTTTAGCTGAATATGCGCTGATGGCCTTGTTATTGGGAGAGATGATTCGAATCCAGTTGCCGGGGGACAGGTGCATAGCCATAAGTGCTTTGGCTTCGGGTTTAGTATCGATCGTACTTTTATTGGTCTTGTTCGGCGATCAGGATACTTCAGTTAAAGAGTTTTTTGAGGAGCAAATGCGCGCCCATTTTTCCCAGTCGATGGAAGCTTTCGAGTCCGTGGGCGAGAATAAAGCGGAAGTCGCAGATATGAAGGCATTCGCAGAACGAACGGCAGAAGGTTTTGCGGCATCTTATCCCGCTTTTTTACTTATCGGGTCGTTGATTGGTTCAGCAGCCAATTACGCATTGCTTCGGATAGCCTGGACTCGACTTTATGGGCCGGGCCTGTTTTCTGGAGGAGCATTCTCCGAATGGCTTTGCTCGGAGAACTTGATTTGGGCTTTCATATTGTCCTCTGCGGCTTTGTTCCTGGGGGAGGGCATAGTGGCGGATGCAGGGCTGAATGTCTTTCTGGTTGTGCTTGTTATCTATTTTACCCAGGGACTCAGTATTGCCGTGCATTTTCTGAAAGCCAGGAATGTGCAGGTATTCTTTTGGTTTGTTCTTTTTATATTAATATTTGTGCAACCTCTTTTAATAGGTTTGGTGGCTGGATTAGGCGTGTTCGATATCTGGGCGGATTTTAGAAAGCTGAGGAAAGCTGCGGATATAGAATAAAGGGTATCTCTAAAAATTGTTTTTGGTCACCGGCGAGCCGTCGGGAGCAAATAGCAAAGGCTCATCAAGCCGAAATGACCTTTTTTTAGCCAATAAAAGTTATTACCCCTCTGGGGCACGCGTGATGTCCTCTTCATTAGTCCTCATGCCCTGCAAGGGTAAAAGTTAAGGAAGAATATCACGTGCTCATTGGCCCCACGCCTAGTGGTTGCCTTAGAGAAAATTACCGAATAAACAGAGATCTTCTGAAAACATTCTGGTCCTGATGAAAGGAAAAATTTATGAAGCTGTTGTTAAAGGAAGATGTGGATGGCCTCGGGTTCTGTGGGGACGAGGTAGAAGTTAAAGACGGGTTTGGCAGGAACTTCTTGATCCCCAAGGGCAAGGCTTTGCTTGCGACTCCCAATAACCTTAAGGCTTTTAATCATCAAAAACGGGTGGTTCAGTCCAAGGTTAAAAAGGTGATTGCGACGGTACAGGCTATTGCTGATGAAATTGCAAAGGTGACCTGCACGGTTAAGAAAAAGATCGGCGATACGGGGAAAATGTTTGGTTCGGTAACGGCACAGGAAATTGCGGATTTGCTCAAAGTCCAGGGTGTTGATATTGACCGGCGTAAAATTCAGATTACCGAGCCGATTAAAAAAGCCGGTGAATATAAAATTCCTGTCAAACTTCATACGGAAGTGACAGCGGAAATCAAGCTTGTTGTTGAAGCGGAGCAGGAAGTTGCAGAACCCACTGAGGAGCCTGCCGAGCACGCCCCGGAAGTTGAACAAAAGAAGGAAGAAGCTAAAGAATAAAAAGGCTCCTGCTAGCCGCAGGGGCATGATGGTGAGTGAAGAGAGATATCACGCCCTCCCACGGGAGTGGGTTGCTACCCTGATAGAATTATGGCTGATGCCCTGACCGACATTTCTCTGAATAAATTGCCTCCCTATAACAAGGAGGCCGAACAGAGTGTTTTAGGGGCCTGCCTGCACTCCGAAGATGCGATCGCCAAAGTCCTTGAAATTCTGAGGGAAGAGGACTTCTATAAGTCTACCCATAAGAAAATCTTTGCCGTTATGCGGGGACAGTTTGAGGCCAATGAGCCGATAGATGTCCTTGCGTTGGCAGACCAGCTCAGAAAAAAAAATGAGCTGGAAGAGGTGGGGGGTATCGAATACCTTGGCCTTCTTGAAGATTTTGTGCCCACTGCTACGGCCGTGGTCCACCACGCTAAAATCCTCCGAGAGAAAAAAATCCTCCGCGAACTGATTCAAACTGCTACGGAGATTGTTTCTAGTAGTTACAGCGACAGCGAAGATGTGGATACTCTGCTTGATAAAGCCGAGCAGTCTATTTTCGAGATCTCTGAGAAGAGATCCAAACCCAGCTTTGTCAAACTCCCTGAGATCGTTAAGAAGGGGTTGTCGGATCTGGAAAAACTCTCTCAGGAACCGGGAATGGTTACCGGAGTGCCTTCCGGGTTTACTGATTTGGATAATATGACTGCGGGATTTCAGCCATCTGATTTGATCATTCTGGCGGCACGGCCCAGTATGGGTAAAACCAGCTTTGCCCTGGATATTGCCCGGTATGTATCCTTAAATAGAAAAATTCCCACTGCTTTTTTCAGTCTCGAAATGTCGAAGCAACAATTGGGGATGCGGCTTTTGTGTTCAAAGGCACAGGTGGACTCGTCCAAAGTCCGCACCGGTTATCTGGCTAAAAGTGATTGGCCTAAAGTACATGACGCTGGCAGGGAGCTTGCCGAAGCACAGTTGTTCATCGATGACAGTCCCGCTTTGACAGCTCTGGATATTCGTGCTCGTTCCCGCAGGCTTGCCGCCGAACAGCCTTTGGGACTGATAATTGTGGATTATATGCAGTTGATGCAGGGACGGGGAAAGATTGAGAGCCGACAGCTGGAAGTCTCAGAAATATCCAGGGGCCTTAAAGCCTTGGCCAAAGAGCTGAATTTGCCGATACTTGCCCTTTCTCAGTTGAGCCGTGCGGTTGAGAGCCGGACGGATAAGCGGCCTCTCTTGTCGGACCTCAGGGAATCGGGTTCGATTGAGCAGGATGCGGATGTGGTCATGTTTATTTACCGTGATGTTGTGTATAATCCTGAAACAGATGATCCGGGTAAAACGGAAATTCTGATTCGTAAACAAAGAAACGGTCCCATTGGGGAAGCGGTCTTACACTTTGAAAACCAGTTCACGCGCTTCTATGATAGAAGCTCCCGCACGGGTGTTCCACCCGAAGAAGACTCTTCAAATTTTGAGCCAGCCTTTTAAGTATAAATTTTTTATAACAGACAGACGGGGGTTGAAGTCCGATTTTATCATTTGTTTTTTACTGGTATTTTTGATGTTTGGGCTACCCAGTATCCATGCTCAACCGCATCCCGATATGGATGGTTTTCAGTTGCCACCCCAAGCCAGAGGTGATTTATACTTATCTCAAGGGAAGTTTAGGAAATCACTGGAAATTTATAAATCGATTCTGAAGGATGGGGCCGATTCTGGACCCATTTTCCGAAACATGGTTAAGGCCTGGAATGCAATTGGGGCTCTGGACGAGGCAAAGAAATATTTAAGTGAATACCGCCAGTCTCACGAAAATTCATCCACAGTTTGGTATGCGTTGGGTTACCTGCATTACTTAAAGGATGAGGACTTGGTAGCCGAAGAGTTATTTAAACGGGCGACAGAACTGGATTCTAATAATGGCCTGGCCTGGAATAATTGGGCGGCTTCTCTGGCTAAAGGGAAACACTTTCAGGAAGCGGTGAAAAAAGTGCGAACCGCGATGCTAACCAATCCGAAAGAGTTGATGTTTTTTTTTAACTTAAAAAAAATATATGAGGCGATGGGCGAAGGGCAAAGGTTTGAAGCGGAATATAATGACTCTGTGAAAGAAGGCACGAAGCCTCTGGCCTGGGGCTATGGAAAGACCCTCGCACGATCGTTGCGGCAGAAATCGTTCCGTGAATATGCCAAAGGAAATAAGATGGGAGCAATTGCCGGTTTTGAAAATATTCTAAATATATACAGGCAAATCAATGATGTGAAGGGGCAGGTGCCCGTTTTATTTAGTCTGGGCTTACTTCATGAAGAAAGTGGAAACGTCCAAAAGGGCCAGGAGTTTTTCAGGCAGGTGTTATCAATCAACCCGGATCATATTCAGGCTCAAGGGAAGGTACCACCCATTCATTAGGGTTAGGCTCCCGGTTTAATAAATTTTTACAGTCACTGAAAGGCGTTGTTTTGGCATTTGATTCGTTTTTCCGCTTGAATTGATTTAACTATTGACAAATAAGGGGTTTAAACGATACGATCGGGGGGGATTGTGAGCTTTTCTAACTTCTATCAAGGAGACAATGTGGGCAAGGACGAATTTACCATAGTTATTTTTCCTGGATCATTGAGCACACCCAGAAAATTGCGCCTGCCAAAACGTTTGGTGAAAATTAGCATTCTTGTGTCTTTTGTTGTTTTAATAGGGGTTCTTGGCTCTTCTTTCTATTTTATTCAGCAATATTTGAAGTTGCAGGATAGTGAGACAGAGCTGGTCAAGCTTCGACGTGAGTCGAAAATTCGCAAAATCCGGGTTGAAAAATTTGCCCAGCAAGTAAAAAACTTTGAGACGGAAATGGTCCGGCTGGAACGTTTTGAAAAAAAGCTCCGGGTCATAACGGCTCTGGAAAATTCCCCTAGATCGATTGAGAAAAACTGGGGAGTGGGTGGTCCTTATGGATTGAGCACAAACAGCTTCACGACAGCCATGGGCCGGGGTGCGGCCAACATGGTGGAGCGATTATCTAATGGGCTGGGTCACTTAGGAAAACAGGCTAAAATTCAGAGCATCAGTTTTCAGGAGTTAGATAATTTTTTTAAGAATCAAAAATCTTTACTTTCTTCAACCCCTTCAATTTGGCCCACCCGCGGTTGGGTAACCTCCGGTTTTGGATTCCGAAAATCTCCTTTTACGGGTTTAAGGGAAAAGCATGAAGGTTGGGATATTGCAGCCCGAAACGGGGCTCCGGTGCTTACTACGGCTGATGGTGTGGTGGTGGTCGAAGGAAGAGAGTATGGCTATGGGAACTTGGTTGAGATAGACCATGGTTATGGCCTTGTTACGCGTTACGGACACAACTCCAAACATTTGGTCAAAGTGGGGGACAGGGTCAAGCGTGGACAGGTTGTTGTGCTGGTTGGGAATACAGGGCGTAGCACCGGGCCTCATCTCCATTATGAAGTGTTGCTCAATGGCGTGCCGGTCAATCCCAAGAACTATATTTTAGAAGATTAGTTTCCGGTTGTCCTTTGACGATTATTGAATCGGCAAAATTCGATTTGTTTACCCCCCACCCGATACCCCGAAATTTTCTATGTGCACCCTTTTAGAGAGGGTTTGGCCTTGAGTCTGGGGCTGAAATTCCCTGTATTATTGTGTTTATAATTCCAAGCTGAAATTTAATTGTCAGGCTTTAAAATGGTGTTTAGTTTTATCAAAAAACTTGTGGGTACCCATAATGACCGCGAAATTATGCGGATTCAGAGTTTTGTCGATGCTGTGAACGCTCTTGAAAAAGAGATCAAGGTGCTTTCCGATGACCAGCTTAAAGCTAAAACACCACAACTGAAAGATAAGCTGGCTAGTGGTTCCACATTGGAGGATATCCTGCCCGAGGCATTTGCGGTGGTCCGCGAAGCCAGTTGTAGGACCCTGGAAATGCGTCCTTTCGATGTGCAGATTGTAGGCGGAGTGGTTCTACATGAAGGAAAAATAGCGGAAATGAAAACCGGCGAAGGAAAAACCCTGATGGCAACCATGCCGGTTTACTTGAATGCTTTGACGGGAAAGGGAGTGCATGTTGTAACGGTTAACGACTATCTGGCTCGGCGTGACAGCGAGTGGATGGGCCAGATTTATGAGTTTCTAGGCTTATCCGTGGGAATGATTTATCACGATATTCCTGAAGATGAAAGAAAGACCGCCTATTTAGCAGATGTGCTGTATGGCACCAACAATGAATTCGGGTTTGATTATCTTCGAGATAATATGAAGTTCTCAAAAGAGCAAATGGTTCAGCGGGACCTGCATTTTGCCATTGTGGACGAGGTGGATAGTATTTTAATTGATGAAGCACGGACTCCTTTGATCATTTCCGGTCAGGCGGAAGAATCCACGGATAAATATTACAAAGTGAACCAGATCATCCCCAAGTTGAAAAAAGAAGAGCATTACCTGATTGATGAAAAAGCCAAGACCGCTTCCTTGACGGATGAGGGAATTGCCATCATGGAAAATCTGTTGAATGTGGAGAACCTTTATGATCCGGCTAATATAGAAACGCTTCATTGCCTAAATCAGGCGGTTAAAGCACATGGCCTGTTTAAAAATGAAGTGGACTATGTGGTGAAGGATGGGGAGGTCATCATTATCGACGAGTTCACCGGCCGCATGATGGCAGGAAGGCGGTACAGTGATGGACTGCATCAGGCGTTGGAGGCGAAAGAGGGAGTAAAAATCGAAAATGAAAACCAGACCCTCGCGAGCATCACTTTCCAAAACTATTTTCGTATGTATGAAAAACTGGCTGGCATGACCGGAACTGCGGATACGGAAGCAGAAGAATTTGGCTCGATTTATAAACTCGAAGTCATTGTGGTTCCCACCAACCAGCCTATGATTCGAGAAGATTGTCCGGATGTGATTTATAGAACAGAAGATGAAAAATTTGATGCTGCCATCGAAGAGATTAAGGAATTGCATGCGATAAAGAGGCCTGTTCTGGTAGGTACAATATCCATCGAAAGGTCAGAACTTTTGAGCAAAAAGCTGAAAAAATCTGGCATCAAACACAATGTTCTGAATGCCAAGCATCATGAAAAAGAGGCCGAAATCATTGCGCAAGCCGGGCAACCCGGGGCAGTGACCATTGCTACGAATATGGCAGGAAGGGGCACGGATATTGTTTTGGGTGAGAGCATCCCGGAACTGGGTGGCCTCCATATTCTCGGAACCGAACGCCATGAAAGCCGACGCATTGATAACCAGTTGAGAGGGCGTTCTGGAAGGCAGGGAGACATGGGTTCTTCCCGTTTCTATCTAAGCCTTGAGGATGATTTATTGCGTATTTTCGGGTCCGAAAAAATTTCTCCTTTAATGGCCCGGTTGGGAATGGAAGATGGGCAACCGATTGAGCATGCCATGGTCTCCAAAGCAGTTGCCAATGCCCAGAAAAAAGTGGAAGCCCATAACTTTGATATCCGAAAACATCTTCTGGAATATGACGATGTCATGAATCGTCAAAGGGAGGTTCTCTATACATTGCGCCGTGAAATCATTAATACGGATAATGCGAAAGAACTCCTGTTGGATATGGCGGATGAAGTGTTGGATGATGCGCTGGCTGAGATTGCCCATGAAAAGATATATCCGGAAGAGTGGAATATTGAAGCTTTGAATGAATTGTTAGAAAGGCAATTTGCGGTTCACATCGAAAAATCCGGCGACCATGAACTAATTCTTCAGGGAGATACGAAGCTGGAGTTAGAAAACTGCAGTAGGGAAATGCTTCATGATACCATCATGGAAACGGTGGTCCGCGCATATGAGGCGAAAGAAGAAGACATTGAGGCCGATTTCATGCGGCATATTGAAAAAGTTATCATGCTCCAAGTCCTGGATGCTCTTTGGAAAGATCACCTGTTAGGAATGGATCATCTCAAGGAAGGTATTGGTTTGCGGGGTTATGCCCAGAAAAACCCTCTGACGGAATACAAGAAAGAAGGGTTTGACTTGTTCGGTGCCATGATGGCCCGCATCAAAGAAGAAACTACGGAATATTTGTTCAAGATTCAGGTTAATCAAGAAATTGAAATGGCGGATGAACGGGTCAACAAACCCCTACAGGTTTTGGAACATCGGGGAGATTCAGAAGTTTCCGCAAAACCGGTAACGGTTCGGCGCGAGGAAGAAAAAGTGGGCCGGAACGAGCCATGCCCGTGTGGGAGTGGCAAAAAATACAAAAAATGCCATGGAAAGTAAGGGTTGGGGGAGGCTAAACACCCTCGGTCGCTTCCTGGCATTCAATGCATAACGATGTCAAGGGCATAATTTGCAGGCGCTTCAAACTAATCTTCTTTTCGCAGGACTCACATTCTCCGTAAGTACCGTTGGTTATTCTAAACAGCGTATCCTCAATTAACTTTAGCTCCTTGCGGTCTCGGCTCGTCAATTGAAAAGTCATTTCCCTCCCCTCAAGGCTTGATGCAAGGTCAATTTCGTTGCTGAAAGTCAGATCTCCAGCATCCCGTTCCACAGATTGTGAAGACCGGATCAATTTCAATAATTCGGTACGGTTGGCAATAAGCCGCTGACGGATTTTATGAACCGCGGGATCCAGATGAGGATGCTCCTGTTTGATCAGGCGCAACTTTCCCGGTTTGAGATTAGATTTTTTAGCCTTGGTTTTCTTCTTCGGAGATGATTTTTTTACCAAAGTCTTTTTCTTAACCTTCTTTTTGGCGGACTTTTTTGCAGGTTTCACGGTTTTCTTAGCTTTTACTTTCTTTTTCGCCACCTTCTTGGCGGACTTTTTTGCAGGTTTCACGGTTTTCTTAGCTTTTACTTTCTTTTTCGCCACCTTCTTGGCGGACTTTTTTGCAGATTTCACGGTTTTCTTAGCTTTTACTTTCTTTTTCGCCATCTTTTTCTTTGTGGCCTTTTGTTTTGTTGCCATTGCCGAATCTCCTATGTGAGGAACTCTAAAATGAATTCATTCGGGCAGGTAACTCAAAAGCTTGGTATTTTACCCAAGTCTGGATAAAAATTGTTAGAACTTTAGCATTTGGAAAAATAAAGTACAACAGTTAATTGCCTAGAAGGCATTAAAAACTGCAGACTTTTTAAAAAGTCCAAGGCAACGTCATTTTAAGTGTTTCGGTTGCATTCAGCATTGGCGGAAAATAAGGCGAAAACAGGAAGTCCTTTATTCAATTTCATAGTCCACAACAATGGATGAAGAGCAAAGGGACCGCATTTTTTCTACAACGGGTAGGTGGTTTTTATGGCCTGCATAGGCTTTTAATCCCTCATGGTTGTCAAAAAAAGCTGTAAGGACAATATCATAGCTTCTTTCCGAACTTAAAAAATCGGCTCCTATTTCTATAAACTTCAGGGTTTCAATATTTCCCCGCAGGCTATTGAGAGTGGCGACGGCCTGGTCCAGGTTTTCCGAATTCTTTTCTGCAAGTTTGAACATAACAATATGTTTGACCATGAACTACTTCCTCCATCTGGTGGATTTTTAAAAAGGTATTAAAAGCTTTTCATTTTTAGGACCTGTTGCTCAGGGAATTGTGGAACTATGTTTGTGCTATAGTGCCAGTCTGCATAATGTAAACGGGAAATTATATATGTCATGGTGGATGGGTGCAGGTTTGGGTTTTTTACGAGGCGGTCCTTTAGGTGCCGTTGTTGGAGGTACTATTGAACATTTTCTTGGTAAAAAACTCCAGAAAAAATTGCAGGAAAGCTTGCCCGGCATTATCCATCAGGGCGAATTTATTTCATGTCTGGTTGTCATTCTAACTCGTGTGGGTATGGAATCGGGGCCCCTGGGCCCAAAAAAAGTTGGAGTGATACATAAATTCTTTATGAAGAACCTGGGCTATAGTTCCTCGGATTTAAAACATCTTGATCGGTTGATGGAGGAGGTCCAATCCAAAAAACCCGATATTGACCGGTTTGTTGAGGAATATAAAAAATCTTGCCGAGATAATTACAATCTTTTGCTTCTCGCCCTGTGCTATCAGATTTCCTTGATTGAGAATGTTCTGAATGATGAGACCCAATCCATGATAAAAAATATTGGATTGATATTAGGGGTGTCCTATGACAAACATAACGAAGTCAGGGAGAAGTACTCACTCCATCCCTTTAAAACCCCTTACCATATTTTAGAGCTTTCTTCCAATGCCTCGAATGATGAAATCAAAAAAGCTTACCGAAAAATGGCCAGTAAATATCATCCTGACCGGGTTTCCAGAGAGGATGAAAAGACGGTTCAGAGGGCTCACATGAGGTTTCTTGAAATTCAGTCTGCTTATCAGGAACTGGGAGAGGTCAGGAAAATTTAAGGGGCCGAAGCTTCTTTATTAGTATTAGTTTCCTGTGTGGGATCCAGCTTGCGGATGATAAGGGCCTGTATTTTACGTTTACTGGCTTCTTTAACCGTTATTCGATAGAGCCCGACCACAACCTGGTCACCTGGGTTTGGAATTCTTTCCAGCCTGTCAATGGTCAAACCCGCCAGTGTCTCGAAGTCTCCACCTGGAATATCCCAGTTTAGGCTGTCATTGAGAACGCTTATTTCAGTACTCCCATCCACAAGGTATCCACCATCTGCGTAATGTTCGTAGGTTCTCTCGGGTTTGTCGTACTCATCTTCGATCTCTCCGACAATTTTTTCAAGCAGATCTTCAATCGTTATCAATCCGATACATCCTCCATATTCGTCCACCACGATGGCCATATGCAAGCCTCTTTGCTGAAGTTCCTTGAGGAGGTCATCAACTTTTTTATTAGGGGGAATATAATAGGCTGGCCGGATGAGACTGGTAATTGGGGTGCCGTCAACAGGTTGGTCAAGTAGATCGAAGGTATTTAAAATTCCAATAAGGTTAAATATTCTTTCATGAAAAATAGGCATTCTGGAAAAACCGGAGTCGTTTGCGACATCATGAGCCTCCGTCAGTGTAGCGGTATCTTTTAGGACGGTCATTTGAATGAGGGGTACCATGCAATGTTCTGCCCGAAGTTCTCCGAAATTGAATATGTTATGAATAATTTTCTTTTCCGTCACTCCCAAATCCACGGTCTGCGATTCCAGACTCAAAACTTGTCGAAGTTGATCCCGGCTAAAAGTCTTACGTTCTTCGGCGGAGGCCAACTGCACCTGACTGGTAAATTTTGCGGATGCTTTTGATAGCCAGGTTATAAACGGAGACAGGATCTTGAAGAAAAAAATCAACGGATAAACCATGAGTAACATGATGGAATCTGCACGGTGCTGAAATATGACTTTTGGAATGATTTCTCCCCCAAAAAATATCAGGGGTGAAATAATTATCATGGCCATCCATTCTCCGGAATCTCCGAAATGGGTGACCATGAAAGCGGTAAATATAGCCGTGCTGGCCACCATCGCCAGATTGGTTCCCAGTGAGGTTGTGGTGAAGAGCCGCTCGGGATTCTCGAGCAATTTCAAGATAGACCGGGCAGCTGAATTTCCATCTTCGGCCAGTTGTTTCATTTTTATCCGGTTTACAGAAACCATGCCGATTTCAGAACCGGAAAAAAACGCTTCCATCAGTATTCCCAGAAATACCAGTATGAGGGTTGTCGCGAAATCCATTAGTCGTTCTGAGCCTTATCGTGTTCCTTTTCAGACAATGGAAGGGAAGGAGGGCTCAAAAGGGTAAGGTGGAGACTCAAGATTCTTGATCCCTTCATTTTTTCGACACGAAATTTAAACCTGTCAACGGTGGTCGATTCGCCCGAGCGTGGGATTCTTCCAAATAGTCCAAAAACATAACCGCCGACCGTGTCGTAATCATTTTGAGGCAAATCGCTCTGAAAATGTTCATTGTATTCTGCCAGGCTGTATGTGCCCAAAATGCGAAATTGGTTTTCATTAAGTTTTTTCAATGGGAGTTCTTCCTGCCGCATTTCACTGTCTATTTCACCGACCAGTTCCTCAACTATATCTTCCAGCGTGACCAGCCCGCAAACGCTTCCATACTCATCCAGGACAGTGGCCATATGCCGTTTCAGTTTCCGGAACTCTTCAAGCATTTCCTTGATTTTTTTTGACTGTGGAACCGAAATGGTGGGATGCAGAATACTTTTCAAGTTAACTTTCTCCCGAGGCAAATGTTTAAGTCGTGTCAGGTGCTTGGTAAACAAAATTCCAAGAATCTCTTTTTCACCGACCCCATATACAGGAACTCGGGAATAAAAATTTTCTATAATCCGGGGCAGTATGTCATCCAAGCTGTCCTCAATATTTACGGTGAACATATCAATTTTTGGGGTCATGATTTCCTCCACGGTCGTATCACCAAACTCAATAACATTCTGGATCAACTCCCGTTCATCGGAATCGATAACGCCTTCCCCTTCGCCCACCTGAACCATGGTCCGGAATTCCTCATCGGTAATGGTGGATTTTTTAATGCTCTGAGGTAATATTCCCATGGCTCCTATGATCTTTTCTGTCCATACAGTGAAAATTTTCTGGGCGGGTTGAACAAGTTTGGCAAAACCTTTTAAAGGATATGCTGAAAACAAGGCATAGGGTTGGGCAAATTTAATTGAAATGCTCTTTGGGATGATATCTCCGAAAATCAGTAGGAGCATAGTGCTGAACCCAATTGCTATGCCCACACCGATACTTCCAAACATGCTGATGGCAACGGAGGTGACCACGACAGATATGGCAATGTTGACAAACTCGTTGCCGATATAAATAGTGATGAGTAGTTCGCGCGGTTTATCTAGGAGGGAATTTACCAGTCGGCCTAAACGTCCTTTTTTCTCTGACATCTCGTTGAGTTGAAGAGAATTTAGAGAGAAATAGGCGACCTCACAGGCAGAAAAAAAGGCCGAACACAGAAGTAGAAATACCAGTAACAGTGAACGGGTAAATAATGAATCGTCCAAAATTTTTAAGAAACCTCAAGCTTGGCTGGCGCTTATAAATCGAATAGCTGTATAACTCGATTTGGCAATTTACAAGTCTGGGAGGGGAAAGCAATTTGATTGAATTTAAAAATGATTGAAGCCTTCTGACTCCGGAAGAAAAATTTTTCTTCCATCACTCTTTTCAAGTAATACTTTCTTTGGTTTGAGAGCGATCTCCCCGATTTGCGTAACAAGCGCTTTGGCCTTTAAAAACTGCCTCTTTAAATTTTTAACACCATCAGGTGGTAAAGTAAATAGTAATTCATAATCCTCTCCCCCATTTAAGAGAAATGGAAAAGGATCAACCTGGTTCCTGTTGCAGGTGCGTGAAAACTCCGCGGATCGGGGAAGCCGGTCTTCCTGAATCCGGGCACCTACCTTGGAGGATTTGCAAATATGGTAAAGGTCCTGAACCAGCCCATCGCTAATATCTATCATTGAGGTAATATTTATCTTGGAACGGGCCAGGATGCCGGCTTCCCGGACTCTTGGTGTCGGGTCCATGTGTCTCCCAATCAGGAATTTGTGATCTTTGGACGAAGCTCTTCGTTGCTTTTTGTTTAACAGTTCCAAACCAAGACTTGAATCGCCCAGTGTTCCTGTCACGAAAATGAGATCACCCTGCCTGGCACCCTGGCGGGTGAACACACGCCCAGGGTTTACTTCACCTATAATTGAAACATTTATGAAAAAACATTTGGGGGAAGAGACGGTATCTCCACCGGCAAGTTCCACCTTGAATTGATTACATATGGAGTTAAACCCGGAATAAAGCCTGTCCAGAAAAGATACTGAAATCTTTTTCGGAATGCCAAGTGTCACCAGCACTCTTTTGGGCGTCCCCCCCATGGCCGCGATGTCACTGAGGCTGACAGACAAGGCTTTTCGACCAAGTGTTTCAGGAGTTGTTGTGGAAAGTTTAAAATGGATGTCCTCGACCAGTGCGTCTGTGGAGATGACTTCATTCGCCCCTGATTTAACAGGGTAGACCGCACAGTCATCGCCGATACCCAGAACAGTATTGGATGCGCGGAACTTTAAGCGCGAAGAAAGACGATGGATGAGCTCGAATTCACCCAGTTCTTTTATTTTGCTCATAAACGTTGGATTTAGTTATTAGGAGCTGGATAGCAATCTTATATTACCAAAAGGAAAACTAAAAGCCACGTAGGCAATTTTTGCTCCTATTGTGGTTTTAGCAAATCCCGGGTCAAGGAATCGATATCGAATTTTTTTTCAATTTTAATGGAAACCTTGTTTCCTTCCTCTAAACCGGCACTTTTGATGTCCTGAATATTGCAGGTCAATTCCAGATGTTCTCCGGTTTCCGCGATCCAGATAGTGAGTTCCCGAAACTGGTCGGCTTTATTGGGGGGAGTATTAACTTCCGTGATTTCTCCTTCTAACAGAATCATTGCTTCCTTTCTGCAACCTGTGGGATTGCTTCAATTATGCTGAACAACTGGTTTGCTGGCCAAGAAATGTTTCCGGAGTATTCTGTGCATAATACTCAGAGTCGATTCCGTATTTCTCAAAAACTTCCGGTCGTTCCTGAAACGGGTTTTCCAAAAGAATTCTAAGGCGTTGGATTTCAGAAAAATCCGATTCCTTGAGTGCTTTGTCCAGAGCTGATTGAATTAAATGATTCCTCAAAATATATTTTGGGTTCACAGAATCCATTTGTAATTTTCGTTCTTCATGGCTTAACCCTTCACGCCGGGCCAGTTCAAGGTAATTGTTTAACCACGACCTCAATTCATCACCCCCATTGTTGTTGTTCGCCGGGTGTGGAATGCCGGGATAATCCGCGAGAAACCTGAAGAAATTAGTGTAGTCCAGCCGATGGTCCTGAAGCAGTTGGAACATTCTCTGAACCAATTGTGTGAACTCCGAGTCCAGAATAGCGAGCCCCAGTTTTTTACCCATTTCTTCACGATGGAACCGATTGAAAAGCGGTTGGTATTGTCGAATCTCTTCTTCCAGGTTTTCAGGGCCAACCAGGGAAACGAGGGGCTCGGCTAATTTGTTGAGATTCCAGAAACCGATTTCTGATTGCTGGCTGTATGCGTATCGACCGTGCGTGTCGGAATGATTGGGGGTGTGATGGGGAACAAATCGGTCCATAAACCCATAGGGGCCGTAGTCAAAAGTGGTACCGGTGATGGTCATGTTGTCGGTGTTCATCACTCCATGGATGAATCCCACCGATTGCCATTTTGCGATAAGTTTTGCGGTGCGTTGGATGGTGCGTTGAAAAAATATTCGATACCGGTCGGTTTCCTGAATAATGTCTGGGTAATAATTTTGAATGGAAAACTCCAACAGCCGTTTCACATTTTCGCCCTGCCCGGTGTAATGAAAAAACTCGAAACTGCCAAACCGGATATGTGTATCGGCGATCCGCACCAGTATTGCCGCCAATGCCGGTTTTTCCCGGTATATCAGTTCGCGGATTCCAATTACTGCCAACGAACGGGTGGTGGGAATTCCCAGTCCATTTAAAGCTTCGCTGGCTAGATGCTCGCGGATGGAAGACTGGAGAGTGGCCCTCCCGTCAAAACCTCGGGCAAACCGGGTGGGACCGGCACCCTTCAGGTGAATATCCCACATTTCCTGTTTCTTGTTCTGAACCTCTCCCAGTAAGAGTCCCCGTCCGTCCCCCAGTCTGGGATTGTAAGAACCGAACTGGTGGCCCGAATAAGCCATAGCCAGGGGCTGGGCACCCTCCAAAGGGCAGTTTCCGCTAAAACGATCCAAAAAATCCTTGTTCCCGCCATCCTCAGGGGCCAGGTCTATCAGTTGTGCAGCTGAGGGGGAAAAATCAACCAGATAGGGGTCAGTCACCGGATCGGGAGTCTTGGCCTGATAAAACTCAGGTCCCAGTTCGATAAACCGGTTGCGAAAATTCAGGTTTCTGGAGTCAGTCAAAGGATTAATTTCAGGGCGAAGTTTTGGCTTAAGTTTCTGTAAAAATTAATGGTTCAGTTATGTGGATGGGGAAAGATGGGATGGGGATTCTTTTTTTTCTTTCACTCGGCGTGGGGCCAGTGTGCCATCGCTTTTTGGCGAGCAATCATTCTTTTGGGCTCAACAAGCCATTGCCATCTGTCTCCCTTGCGTGATATCTCTCTTCACTTGTCTTCATGCCCCGAAGGGGTACTAAGGGGCGGGCCGAGTGGACTTTATTCCACATCCTGTACCAGCCATGAATGCGGTTTTTCCTGAGTGGTGTGGAACCAAAAAACGGCATTGATATTAAAATGCACCAGCCAGGCAGCGCCTTCCCCTTGCTGACAGATTTTTTTCTGATATCGGTCTTCTATAGTTGACAACTGATCACAGGTAGTGGTGGTCCAGTAGTAATGGCCGAGGCCATCATCAAAGATAGGGTTGATCCAGGCTTTTTTCCCGCTGGCGTTGATGGTGCGCTCGGAATAAATAAGAGTTATTAATTCCGGCAGGGTAGGCAGGCGCCAATTGGAACTTCCCGCAAAGGTTTCTGTTGCCGCAAAAGCCTTGGAATCCTTTAATTTTAATTTGTTTATGATTCCTTTTTTAATCCAACGCAGTTTATTATTGGTGTCCGTCACCGTTCCATCGCCGTTGTCAACAAAATGGGCTTCAGGAAGTTCTTCAAGAACGGCTTCATTGATATTTCGGCATTCCTTTAGTTGAGCCCCCGAGCCTGGGCATTGGTTCAGGATGGAGAAGTGGTCCATCTTTTTCATCATTTCACAAATATCGGCCGGCTTGCATTTGGCAAAGGAAGGAATCGCCTGGGTTAACAAAACGATTAACGTCAAAAACACGATCCGCATATCAAACTCCTGGTTCGGAATAATTTTACTGGACAAAGAAACGGCAAAACCGGTTTCGTTGATTTTTGATCAAGAATCCTGCGGAGAACCTCCGCTGGTAATTGCAATATCCCTATTTCGCGGGCAAACCTTCTCTTGGCCTCACGAGCTATTGCTCATTGCCTCCACGGCTAGTGGGATGAGGATACTATAAATTTTAAACTCAAGGAAACATAAAATCGGCCCCTTAATTTTACTGTAGGGAGTAGTTGGTTTCAATCCCCGTTTCCGCAGGCGATTCGATCCAGTTCCACAAAGGCTTCTTTGCCTTTCATTGCAAGAAAATATTCCGTGTTGACAATGTGGTTGCTGGAGGGGTCGAGATTGATATTTATGACCGGAGTTCCCCGTTCCATGAAATGAAGAGCGATATAATCATTAGTGGGAACAGCCCCTGAACTACCGACAAGAATCGCAAGGTCAAGAGGCTCTTGCACGAACCGTTTAAAACTTTTTTCTTGCTCAGGGTGTCCGCTGTATTCTCCATCTCCAAACATAAGGATATGAGGGCGGGCGATTCCTCGGCAATTTCGGCATACAGGATAATTGGATGCCTTCATGGAAGCAGTGTCCAGATCACAAAGTGGGACAGAAAGGTCTTCCCAGAACTGATAGGTACAGGTGTCGAGACATTGCAGTCGCCACATGGAGCCATGAACTTCAAGGATCCGGTCTTCAGGGCAACCCGATCTTAAATGCAGACCATCGGTATTGGTGGTGTGGATGAATCCATCCCGGTCTTGCAGCCATTTGTTGATGATCCGGTACCCTTCATGAGGCTGGTTTTCCTGAGCGTTGCGGCGTCTCCATTCATAAAAAGCCCAGGCGTGCGGTAATTCATGGCGAAATGCCCAAGGACTAGCCAGGTCCTGTGCCTCTAGGTTTTTTTCCTTGAAAGGAGGGAAATTTCTCCAATAGCCGTCCTTATCCCTGAACGTTGGGATATTGGAGTCAGCGCTCATGCCGGCACTGGTTAAAAACAACACCCGCTTTGCTTTTTTAACCAGGTCCGAGGCCTTGTGCAGAATTTCAAGCGTTTCCATCCCACTCCTTATAAAACTGATCCAGATAGGTCTGCATGAACTGGTGTCTTGCTTCCGCAAGTCGCTTACCCGAGGCCGTATTCATCCGGTCTTTCAATAAAAGTAGTTTCTCATAAAAATGATTGATGGTGTGCCCCTGGTTTTTTTTATAATCCTCGAAACTCTGATGCAGGACCGGTTTTTCTTCAGGGTGATAAATCAAGCGATTTTTGTGTCCTCCATAGGCGAAAGTGCGAGCGATGCCCAAAGCTCCTATGGCATCCAATCGGTCTGCGTCCTGCACTACTTTTCCCTCAAGCGTTTTCATTGGTGTTGGCACTCCTGCACCCTTGTAGGAGATGCTGGCAATGATTTCGATGACCGGGTCAATCACCCTGCGTTCCACATGGTTTGCCGTGAGGAACTGTTCCGCCACTTTAGGACCTATGGAGTCGTCCCCGTTATGAAATTTCCAGTCAGCAATATCATGGAGCAGGGCTGATAATTCGACGACCATCAAATTAGCTCCTTCCTTTCCGGCAATATTCTTTGCCAGGTTCCATACCCGGTAGATATGCCACCAGTCATGGCCAGACCCCTCGCCAGCAAGCTTCTCTTCCACAAACCGGCAGGTTTTATCTATAATAGGGACCGTCATGGTTCACTACCTTGGTATTTATGATTCGGGCTTATCATTTCATATCCCTATTTTACGATCAATGAACATTTGCAATTCGTTTCATGAAAATTAACAACAAGAAAAATTTTGCCGGGGGTTATGTGGAGGGAGACACGTTCCTCCATAAGTCAAGGCCGCAAGGTAAAATCATTGCGTCTTTATTCCTGCTACTGGGGTCCGGCATTGGTAATGGCTGGTCCCTCGCCATGGTTAGTGTGGTATCAGTGCTGGCAGTCATCGTAGCCAAGGTGCCTTTTAGGGAACTTCTCCTTATCATCCGGCGCATGGCCTGGTTTTTTCTTGCCATTGCTATTTTTCCTGTTCTGTTTACTCCAGGATTTTATGTTGGGCTCCCTTCGTGGTTTCCCATCAGTGTTTCCCGTGAAGGATTGATTCTGGGGCTGGAATCCTCTGTGCGACTGGTGAATATTCTCATGGTATCTCTGGTGTTGGTCCGCACGACTTCGTCTGCCGATTGGATGGAAGGCCTGGAAAAGCTCCTCGGCCCCATGACTCACCGTTTGCCGGGCATCCGGGACTTACTTGCGGTAGGGGCATTGTCGGTGAAGTTTTTGCCAATGATCATTGCTGAAACCGAGGAGCATTTCGCCGGCCTTCGCAAAAAAGAAACGGTGCATAGTGAATGGGGATATCAAAAAATTCGTTCAGTTATTCACTCCGTTCTGCAATTTATTGTTTCGATATTTTCCGACCTAGATCGTTACCGGTCCACTAGGCGTGGGGCCGACTAGCAATAAAATGAATGAGCAAGCAACTGTTTAGCTCGGCTGAAAGAGATATTGCTAGTTGCCACCGGCCGTTGGCCCCTTAGTACCCCTTCGGGGCATGAAGGCAAGTGAAGAGAGATATCACGCAAGGGAGGCAGATAGGAAGGGCTCTCGTCAAGCCGAGAGAATTGTTATCAGCAGAAAAACGCTATTGCTCACTGAGTCCAGCGTTACGCTGGTGCAGGCCACATTCTTTATGTTCCGGGTTTTCCCACCACCAGCGCCCGGCGCGGATATCTTCTCCGGGTTCTATAGCTCGTGTGCAGGGGGCACAGCCAATGCTGGGATAATTCTTTTTATGCAGGGCGTTGACGGGTACGTTGTGCTTCTCAATATAGGTTGCGACCTGTTCCTGGGTCCATTCCGCGAGAGGATTGATTTTTATAAGTGGAGGATGATCCGGATCTTCCATGACTTTAGGAATATCTGTCCGTGTGACCCCTTGCTCCCGCCTTAATCCCGTCACCCAGGCTTTCAGTTCGCCCAATGCCCGGTTTAGCGGTTCCACCTTCCTGATACGGCAACATTCCTTTCGGTTCTCCACACTTTCACGGAAGGAGAAAAACCCCTTTTGCCGAACCAGGCGCTCCACTTCATTTTTATCAGGAAAATAGGTTTTGATCTCCAACCCATATTGGGAGCGCGCTCGTTGCATGACTTCATAGGTTTCCTCGTTAAGCCTGCCGGTATCGAGGGTGAAAAGGGTGATGGGGCCGCCAAGTTTGGCGATCATATCGATGAGTACCATGTCCTCCATACCGAAACTGGAAGCCAGCCCAGCCTCAAGGCCATATTGGTCCATGCTCCAACGTAACAATTCTTCCGCAGATTTGGCTTCGAAATCTATGGATTGTAATGTCATAACGGGCTTCCACTTGACAGGGGAATAGATAATATATAAAACTGCAAATATTCAGAGCGCATCCATTTACTTTATACTTTTTCATGACCGCACTGAAAAATCAAGTAATGGAATAGAAAAAAAGTTTAGAGCGAACTCTTTCCATTCAAAACGGATCCTCTATTGGTTCCGTTTCCTGTGGTGTAAATCAGCAATGTTTTATTTAAAACCATCCATAGCAAGACCGCTGGTGAAATTTGTTTTATTTGGTCTGCTTTTTGGAATTCTTCCTGTCCTGCCTGGCGAGGCCGGAATTCTAGAGCAAATGGAAAAGGAGTTGGTGGAACTCGCAGACCGGGTTCGTCCGGCGGTAGTCAGCCTGTCTCCTTATATCGCCAAAGGTGCTGTCCGGCAGGGACTGCCAAACAGGGGGAGGCCGGCCAATGCCGGAGCAGGGGTTATCTATGATGCCGAAAGGGGCCTTGTGGTCACTAACAGCCATGTGGTGCGCAATGTTGAGAGAATCAAGGTGACCCTCAAGGACGGTCAGGTGATCATTGGCGAAGTGCTGGGGGCCGATGAAGACACCGATCTTGCGGTCGTTCAAATTTTATCCAAAACTCCGCTGGCTGAAGTTAGATTTGGCGATTCAAGTAAAGTCCGGGTCGGGCAACTGGTTGTTGCGGTGGGTAATCCATACGGACTCAACGACACCACTACTTTTGGCATTGTCAGCGGCCTGAAGAGGGAAAATATAAATCTCTCTCGCTACGAAGATTTCATACAAACGGACGCTTCCATCAATCCGGGCAACAGCGGAGGACCCCTTCTTAATATAAAAGGGGAAGTGATTGGTATCAACACGGCGATCATCAATTATGCCCAGAGCATTGGTTTTTCTATTCCCTCTAACATGGTCAAGCATGTGGTGGAACAGCTGGTGGATCATGGTGAGGTGCATCGGGGTTGGCTGGGTGTCGGCATAGACCCGGTTTCGGAGGAGGTAGCCAACCGGGCGGCAAAGGCGCAGGTAGGGGAAGGGGTCATCATCAATTCTGTTTTTGAAGGGGATCCTGCCGACATGGCGGGACTTAAAGTCGGGGATATCATCTTGAAGATTGGAGGGTCAGAAATTACCTCTCCCAATAGCATGATCAGGGTGATCGGCGCGATGACACCGGGGCAGACCATCAATCTGGATATTCTTCGTAAGGGTAAGCACTCGGTAGTACCCGTTAAACTGGAATCGAGAAAGAGAAGAACCACTCAATTGGCCACTTTACCCCCCATGCGTTCATCTGGACTGGGCTTCACCGTGGCGAATTCCGAAAAAGGCTCGAAACTGCCCCGCGGGGCTTTGGTATCCCAAGTCAGCCCGCAAAGCCCTGCCGCTTTAATGGGACTGCGATCGGGAGATCTGATCGTGGCGGTCAACGGAGAGACCGTGGAAAACCAGCACGAATTTGACGGATTAATAGGCAAAATTCAGACAGGAAGTCCGATATTTCTGTTGGTTTGGAGAAATGATAAAAAATTTCATTTGGGCCTTGTAAGGGAAAAATAAATTTGTTAGAGTGCCGCACCCAAAATGCTATGTTTTTATTTGCATGGGAGTTGCTTTATTTAAAAAAAATGTCGCAAATCCTTTGAAATAAAAGGATTTAATTTCTTGCGGTTCGCCATAAAGGGGTGGATGGGATCGCCATATAGATTTAAGAAAAACAACATTCAGCGGTTTTTATTTAGCCATATTTAGGTGCACTACTTAGGAGGTAGAAATGTTTGGTGTCAAAAAGGGGTGGAAAAACGGACATGCGTTGGCGGTCATTCTTTTGACCTTAGGGCTTTGTGTCCCTGCAGGCGCGGTTTCGACTGATCATTCACATGGTGGTCACAATTTAGGCAACCCTGCGGTAGACAAGCCAGCATGGTTGGAAAAGCTTGAAAAACAGCTTGTTCGTGAAGATTTAATGGGAGGCATGGAAGGCAGGCAGGACCAACTGGACAACACCATGATGAGAATCATGGACCAGTTAAAATCCAAACTCAAGGAACACGCCACCCCGGCTTCATCCGGCGGGGGATTTCACGACTCCTGGGCCGCCCATCAGTTGGGACAAAGCTATCTCCTCGGGCCTACAGAAGCGGCCGCCAAGGTATATAAAGGTGCCCACTGCCCGAGCAATATTCCTGTAAAACAATATAATATTTCCGCCATCAACGTAGAGGTCACCCTCAATCAATGGGGTGATT
>Ga0310122_10000383_pt1 | contig 28220 bp, 29 predicted proteins | sample CB6_Bottom_1051__FD_203503 | JGI IMG/M metagenome (GOLD analysis project Ga0310122, IMG submission 203503) | Marine microbial communities from Western Arctic Ocean, Canada - CB6_Bottom_1051 | ecosystem: Environmental > Aquatic > Marine > Oceanic | place: Canada: Western Arctic Ocean | collected...
GGAATGTGGACATTTCAGAATGGAGATAAAAATACACTTTTACGAAGTGATAATGTAGTGATGAGCATTTCAGTGACAGAGACTACACTAAGAACTAGTTTTACAACATCAGGTGGACTTAAGGATGGAAACTGGGTTTTTGAGTTTGTAAAACAGTAAGGTAGTAATAGAGAGATGAGAGTAAATATTTTCACAATTTTATTTTTTGTAAATTTTTTTGGGTTTTCTCAGATTAAAACACCTCAGCCAAGTCCAAGTTCAAAATTAGAACAAATGGTTGGTTTGACTAAAATAGAGGTTGAGTATAATAGACCCTCAAAAAGAGGAAGAATCATTTTTGGTGATTTAGTTCCATTTGGAAAGCTATGGCGAACGGGAGCCAATAGCAGTACTAAAATAAGTTTTTCAACAGGTGTTGAGATAAATGGAAATAAAATAAAAGAAGGAACTTATTCAATCTTCTCTATACCTAACAAGACTAATTGGGATATAATTTTATATTCAGATGCTGAATTATGGGGAGTTCCAAAAGATTGGGACGACAAAAAAATAGTATTTAAATCAAACTACAATTCTCTTAAATTTAATTCAGGAAATGAATTAGAAACATTTACCATTTCTATAAATAACGTTTCAAATACCTATTTTGATCTATCTATCGCATGGGATGATACATATGTTAAAGTTAGAATAGATGTACCTAGTCGTCAAATGGTTGAGTCTAGTATTGAATCAGTAATGAATGACTCGCCTAAAGCATCAGATTACTATGCTGCTGCGGTATATTACAGGCAAGAAAACATCAAATTAGATATTGCTCTTAAGTGGATTAACAAGGCTATGGAAATGACAGAAAATCCTAAATTTTTTCAACTTAGACAACAATCTTTGATAATGGCTGCTAATGGTGACTATAAAGATGCAATTGAAGTGGCAAAAAAATCATTAGAACTATCTATTGAAGTAGATAATCAGGATTATGTTAAGATGAATAATGAGTCTATTGATGAGTGGTCCAAGAAACTTTAGTTATATAAAAGTCTTAAAATTTAGAAACTAGAGAAAAAACTCGAAGAGAATAACTAAAAGATGATTTTATTAGCATTTAAAAAATAAGCTAGACTGTGCTTTGGCATAATCTGCTAATGATTGTAAAGCTTTATAATGATTGTTTAGTCCCATGTTTTGGTACACGTAATTGAAGTTTCTGTGTCTCCAAAAGGTCATGGCAGCACCAGCGTATACGGTAAAAGCTTGTAGGGCTTTCTCCTCATCAGGCATTAATTTAATTACTTTTGCATAGCCTATTAAGAAAGATTTGACTTTCTCTTGGTTGAGGACCTTTCCTTCCGAGCACAGACCAATTATAGCCATTCCTATATCAAAAACGCGATAATAATAGGCGGCTTCTTCAAAGTCCATTATTATTATACTTTCCTTATCACTGCTGACGATAATATTGTCACAAAAAAGATCACTGTGAATGAATGCTTTTGGTAAATCCATTTCTAAATAGGGTTGAATATATCGTTTAACTGCTTGAATCCAATCTCCAAATGGTGTTTTAGGGGCATATTTATTTACTAATTTAAAATTTTCTTGTCCATAATCAATTATTTTTGGTAAATAGTCAGGGGGAGTTACTTGATGTAATTTTCCTGTAGCTTCTCCAACTAATTCTATTATCTGATTTGGAAGGTTATCTATAACTTTACCCTCAATAAAATGTTTTATTATGATGGGTTTTTTATTCCAACAAGTAATGTTTTGTCCATCAGTTGTCGAAACGGTTTGTGAGGTTTTAAAATTATTTTCATTTAGATGCGAAAGTAATTGAGCTAAGACTCTCACATGGTCCAGGGATTTACGTTCAAATAAATTTAGTACATAATGATGATTATTTGCGGTAATTAAATAGTTTGTGTTTTCACATCCTCCGCTTAATTTTTCTATATTAGTTAAATTTTTAATGGAATAGGGCATTAAAATACGCGTTACGTCTTGCTTGTTTAAAATGCGATATTGTTTCATTGCCTTAAGTTATTTAATATTTCTATTATGTAGCTCCCAATTTGTTTCCATAGCATTTATTAATGATTCATATAGATGTGTATAATCACAGGTATAACCTTTTTGGCATCGCTGCTTAGCATCTTCAATTGATGAATGAGTTGCCTCTTTTGGTAAGGATTTATTCTTGCTAATTTGTTCTATGATTTTTGGAAATTTTGCTGGGTGTGCTGTGGCTAGGCAAATCAACGGATCATCTCTGAGTGTTTCTTTTAATGTTTTTGCAGCTGCCATTGCCACCCCTCCGTGAGGATCTAATAAATACTTTTCTTTTTTATATAAGTTTTTCATGGTTGTAAGTGTTTCTTCATCACTTATACTGAGTGATAAAAAACCTTTGCTATAGGCTTTGTAGGTGTTGGTATCAAACACTATTTTTCCTGTTTTTTCAAAAGTATGCATCCAATTTTTGATTTTTTGTGTGTTTCCGTCCACACAAAAGTATAAATATCGCCAAAAATTGATTGGTATAAGTATATCAATAGCGGAAGAAACTGTTTTGTGAATGGGTTCTTTAGAAAAAACACCTTGACTGAAGAGGCGATGGAGACAAGCATTTTTATTATTAGCCACTATTAAATTTTTAATAGGAAGGCCCATTTTTCGAGCTAAACCACCTGCACAGAGATTACCAAATCCACCAGAAGGTACTACCATATTTACGGCATGACCAATGTGCTCACTAATCTTTAGATAACCATAGAAATAGTGAACTGTTTGCATCATGATACGTCCCCAATTTAATGAGTTTACACTCGATAGTTTGAGTTTTTTTTTGAATGATATGTTTTTATAGAGTTTACTAATGACTACGTCTAAATCATCTCCACCTTCAGGACAATTGTACACACCTACTGGATGGATATTAGGATATTGAAGCGTCGTCATTTGGCGTTCCTGTGATTCGGTAATTAATCCTTTGGGGTAGAGTAACCAACCATCCAAATTAGATTTTCCTGCAATGAAGTGGGCAGCAGCAGGGCCTGTGTCACCTGTTGTAACTACAATTACACTTAAGTGTTGTTGATTTCTTTTCAGAAAAAAATTTACCAGATTAACTAAAAAAGACATTCCTATATCTTTAAAAGAGAGGGTAGGGCCATAAAAGAGTTCCATAATGTAGGTTTTTTTGTAGGATTTTAAGGTATAAAATGGGATAACCTCCTCATGCTCAAAGGTACCATAAGCTTCATCGAGAAGTCCCTTTAATTCATCAGAAGAAATAATATTACGATCTATAAATAAGGAGAGGATATTAAAGGCTAGTTTCTTGTAACTTAAATTTCTCCATTGGTTTAATTGTGAAACATTTATCTGTGGTAGCGATTCAGGTACATAAAGACCACCATCGGGAGCATATCCAGCTAGTATTGCCTGTTCGAAATTAACGGCTTTTCCATCTCCTTTAGTACTTCTATAAAGCATTATAATAATTTCATAGAATCTGGATCCCAGTTTACTGGCTTGCCTTGGTAATAACCCTCATTTGCTAAAAGGGCTGCTCCAGCAGCTCTTAATCCGAAAGTTGGATCTTCAATAACTGCTTTTTTATTTCGTATGCTTTGGAAAAAATTATAAAAATGATCGTAATGGGATCCTTTATAATTTTTTGGGGTTTCATAAATTGTTTCACCTATGTTTAGAGAAGACTCTCTAGATTCAAGATTTTTTTGTGCGTAAGCATCTTTGATTTTTTTTTGATTTTTTTTAGTATGGGAAATCATAGAGTAGCCACCTGGAATCATACCTAATTTAGCACGTGTAAGTTTAACAGAGTTGGAGTCTACTTCCATTGCACCTTCAGTTCCAATAATTTTAAAACCACCGCCACCACCACCACCAGCGATAAAGTTAACTCTAAACGAAGCATTGAATGCTGCATGGGTATTGGTTTTAGGGTAGTCATACAAAGTTAGAGTTACATCTGGTACATCACGACCATCTTTCCAATATCTTAATCCTCCTGTAGATATAGCTCGTGTTGGCCCATTTGAGCTAAGAATATAATTTAAGGATGAAAATGCATGCACAAAAAGATCACCAGCAACACCAGTGCCGTAATCTTTGTAGTTTCTCCATCTAAAAAATCGAGTTGTATCAAAAGGTGTTTTTGGAGCTCTTCCTAAAAAGGTATCAAAATCTACAGTTTCAGGATTTGCGTCAGGTGGAATAGGGTATTGCCAAGCGCCTTCTGCTGAATAACGATCATTATACATATCAAGCATTACTATTTCCCCAATAGCACCATCTTCATATAATTGTTTAGCTTTTTCATTGCCTAGCCCAGACATTCCTTGGCTACCAATTTGACATACCTGTCCAGTTTCTTTTTGTGCTTTTATTATCTCGTGACCTTCGAGGAAATTCTGTACCATAGGTTTTTCACAATAAACAGCTTTTTTAGATTTCATTACATCAATGGTAATTTTTTTATGCCAATGATCTGGTGTTGCCACAATAATGGCATCAATATCTTTTCTTTCTAATAATTTACGATAATCTCTCGTAACAGCAATATTGTTACCCCAAAGTTCTTTTGCACGATCTAACCTTCCTGAATATAGGTCGCAAGCTGCAACCAATTTTACACCGTCTACCTGTAATGCAGCCATGGTATCATAAATACCTTGTATGCCAGAGCCAACTAATCCAAGATTAATTTGGTTATTAGTTGAATAATTTACTTGTGAATAATGTTTTGAAAGTTCAAATTTTTGTTCGTATGAGGTAGCGAAAATATAAGGTGCTGTTGTGAAAGCAGCAGAACCTAAAGTTACTTTTTTTAGAAATGACCTTCTAGATTTACCCTTCTTCATAAGTTGATTTTTTAGTTGAAAATAAATGTAGAAGAAAGTTACACTTTTTACTTATGGAGTACAAGAATATGATATTTAAGTCCAAAGTTGAATAAAGTCAAATACTTTTATGTTAAGTTGGCTTTACAAAAAAATATGTTTATACTTGTAAAGTTAACTTAACATTTATTATTTATGAAACTTAAACTTATTAGAATTATGGCATTAATTATAGGAACAATAGCATCAATTATGGTTGAACTTTTTGTGGAAGGTGGAATACTCTTTATGGCAATATTAACAATTTTACTGATTGGAGTTATTGTTAGTTATTTTAAATATCAAGAGAAAGTTAAATTATTGGGTAATATTTCATTAGCTGTAGGAATTCTAGGATCATTTATTGGTCTTTTTTCAGCTTTTATAGTTATTCAACAAGTTGGTGACGTATCACCAGCTGTACTAGCTGGTGGACTTAAAGTTGCCTTTATTTCAACTATGTATGGGCTTGTAATTTATATTTTTTCTCTGGGTCTTGAGCTTATCAAACGATAGTATTAAAATTTTAATTAATATGAATGTATCTAAAAAAGAAATATCAATTTTTATTGAAATTGTATTTAGTGTTTTATTTGCTATTTTTTTCTTACCATATTTTTATGATAACAGATTTGAAATTTATGATTTGGATACATCAATGATCAAATTAGTTGAGATAATTGTTTTTTCAATAATCTACTTTTCATTAGCGTACACTTTACTTGAAATTTTTATTAGAAAAAAAGTAATAAATGATGAGAGAGATATTCTTATAGACTTAAAGTCATATAAATTAGGATACCTTTTATATGAAATTAGTCTATTTTCATTTATAGGAATTATTATATCAAGCCAAATGTATCAGAATAATGGAGGCTTAGTCTTTTTGGTTGTGCTATGGTTAGTATTAGTATCATTTATTAAGTCGGTATATCAACTTTATTTATATAGAACATCATAGTATGAAGTTAGAAAATACATTAAGGGAAGTTCGTCAGAAAAAAAAAATGACTCAAGAAGAACTTGGAGATAGGGTTGGTGTAAGCAGGCAGACCATAATATCTATTGAAAGATATAGGTATAAACCAACTTTAGAGTTAGCAATGAAATTGTCAATGAAATTGAGTTGTAAAATTGAAAAATTGTTTTATTTCTCAAAATAATAAAGTGAGATGGATGGGGCTCTGACTTTATATTCATATTAACTGTAATCAAAGATTAATAAAGATGGACGAATTATAGGACGATCAAATAATGATACATTTATGCAATCTTATTAGATTGTAAATAATTAGAAATAGTTGTAGATTAGAGATACAAGAATTTTTTTTAGTTTAAAGCAATTTTTATGAAAAACGTTAGCATCAAACTATCTCTATATGTTAATTATTTTGTATTTGCTATCTTGTTGAATAGTGTAGGTATCGTTATTTTAAAATCACAGAATGTATATGGAGTAGGAGAAATAGAAGCTAGTATTTTAGAAGCATATAAAGACTTACCTATTGCCATAGTATCATTCCTTATTGCTTCTTTTTTACCTCGTATAGGCTATAAAAAATCTATGCTTATTTCTTTAGCCTTAGTAACTCTAGCTTGTGTGTATATGTTTTTCGGAAATTCATTTTTTGCAGCAAAAGTATTGTTTGCTTCGGTTGGAGCTGCTTTTGCGTTAATAAAAGTTTCAGTTTATACATGTATTGGCCTTATCACTTCCAATGAAAAAGAACACAGTAGTTTAATGAGTAGTATCGAAGGAATTTTTATGTTTGGTATTGCTTTAGCTTATTTTCTTTTCCCCGCTTTTAATACAGAAGGAATTCCAGATGCATGGCTTAATGTTTATTGGGTTTTATCTGGATTGTCTTTATTTTCTTTTGTTTTACTACTTTTCATAAAATTTGATGAAGGTGCTGAAATTCCTGGTTCGAATTTATTAGATGATGTTAGGCAAATGTTCACTTTGATATCAAGACTTTTAGTTATTGTTTTTGTGATAAGTGCTTTTTTATTTGTCATGCTAGAACAAGGAATAATGACTTGGTTGCCTACATTCAATAACGATGTATTAAATTTTTCTGAAAATGTTGCTATTATGATGGCAAGTATTTTTGCAGTCTCATTAGGGGTTGGACGTTTAATTGCTGGATTTCTTTCAAAGTATTATTCGTGGTTTTACATTGTTGGAGGATGTATTCTATTAGCTATTGTGATGGTTGTTTTTGTTTTACCGAAAACAATTGAAGTTGGAATAAACGAAAATGTTATAGAAAATCTTTCATCAGTACCTCTTTTAGCTTTTGCATTTCCCTTAGTAGGATTTTTTATTTCTCCCATCTATCCTTTGTTAAATTCTACTGTGCTAAGTTCTTTACCTAAAAAATTACATAGTCCTATGACAGGACTAATTATTGTTTTTTCAGCTTTGGGTGGTACCCTAGGTTCAAGAGCTATGGGATGGTTGTTTCAACAAGTTGGGCCAGCTTCAGGATTTTATTATACTCTAATTCCAATTGGACTTTTATTATTAACTTTGATTTTGCTAAAACGTCTTACGCAAAGAGCAAATTAATAAATCATGGCTTTACCTATATCTCCTGAAGACATCTTTGAAGAGCTATTTGTAGATTTACATGCTAGTAAATTGTGGGAAGATGGAAAGATGCTTTCTGATGCAATTCCTTTGGCTGAATCTAAAGAAATTCTTTTTCAATACAGAGTTGAAAAGAGGAAAAATGATTTTGATCTAAAAAGTTTTTTTGAAAAAAATTTTCAATTTAATCCTTCCAAAACCTCAGAGTTTAAAAGCGATACATCAAGACCTGTTCTGGAACATATTAATATTTTGTGGGATGTGCTTAAACGTGAAAAAGATACATCCATAGAAGGAAGTTCATTGATTCCTCTGCCTTTTCCTTACATAGTTCCTGGTGGTCGCTTCAATGAAATTTATTATTGGGACAGTTATTTTACTATGTTGGGTTTACAAGTAAATAGAAAAATAGAAATTATTCAAAATATGGTAGATAATTTTTCACATCTAATCAAAACAGTTGGTTTTATTCCTAATGGAAATCGAAGTTATTTTTTAGGTCGATCACAACCTCCTTTTTATAGCTTAATGATAGATATGCTCGCAGAAGAAAAGGGAAAATTAATTTATATAAAATATCTTCCATTTTTAGAAAAAGAATATGCTTTCTGGATGGATGGAAAATTATCTCTTCAAGAAGAAAAAACAACATTCAAACATGTGGTTTTATTAGAAGAAGGTGTATTAAATCGTTATCAGGATAAGTTTAATAAACCACGAGCTGAAATGTATCAAACCGATGTAGAATTGTATAAAAAAAGTTCTAAAAATTCTAAAACTCTCTACTCCCATTTGAGAGCTGCATGTGAATCGGGATGGGATTTTAGTTCTCGTTGGATGAAAGATTCAAATGATTTAACTAGTATTCATACAGGAGATATCCTACCTATAGATCTCAATTGTTTGTTATATCATCTAGAATTAACTTTAGCAAAAGCATATAAGCTTAATAAAAGTGATAATATAGCTTCTTTGTATGAGAAAAAAGCTTTTCAACGTAATGCTCTTATTCAAAATTATTTTTGGAATCCAAATACTCAATTTTATCATGATTATGATTACGTTGATAAAAAACAAAAATCAAATTTTACACTGGCTGCAATGTTTATTTTATTTTTTAATCTTGCTACTAATGAACAGGCTGAAGCTTGTGCGAATTGTATTGAAAATGAATTTTTAAGAGATGGGGGAGTAATTACTACTACCTTGATTACAGGACAACAATGGGATGCACCCAATGGTTGGGCACCTTTGCATTGGATTACAATCAAGGGATTAAGAAATTATAAATTTAATAAATTATCTAAAACGATTTCTGATCGTTGGAGTAAGCTGAATTATAATGTGTATCATAGAACTGGAAAGCTCTTAGAAAAATACAATGTTGAGGATATTAGTTTACTTAGTGGAGGAGGTGAATATGAAGTGCAAGATGGTTTTGGATGGACTAATGGAGTACTTATGAAAATTAATCAATAATTTCCAGATAGGAACTACCTATAGGACGACTAATAATTATACCAAATTTTAATTGCCTTATCAGCTAAATAATTGATTTTCTTGTTACAACATTTATTTTATGATAATCATTATCTTCTATTAGAATATCTAATAATAAACTTCCAATTAATCCAGTACCTCCAAAAAGTGTAACTTCTTTTGATTTCATTAAATTAATCTACACACAACAAATTAAAATTCAAAAGGGGGAGTTTAATTAGTGGGTTATTAAATCATATGTATATCTTCTAATAAGTTGAATAAACTGCTCTTCTAAAATCTTTATGAATTTGAAATGAAAATTCTCTTGATCTAGACATAAATAGACCAAATAATTTTTTATCAGGATCAATCCAAAAATGAGTATTATGATATCCTGACCAACCAAAAATTCCTTTTGAAGCACCAGTTCCATCAACTTCAGGGTTTTCTAGTACGGAGAAAGTAAAACCATAATAATGTCCTTCATAATCTGGAAAAGCATACGGTTCATTTGGATCTGGATATCCATTAGAATATTTTTTTGTCATTAATTCAAAACTATTTTGAGATATGATTTGTTTGCCATTATAAACCCCTTTATTTACTAACATCTCACAAAAATTAGAATAGTCTGAAAAAGTTGATACTAATCCTTCACCACCAAAATGAGCATGATTATCTATATCGTAGGTTAACTCATCAAGAATTGTAGTAAATCCTTTTAAAACATCTGTTTGATTAAATGGATTAAATGGATTATTAGGAAATACATTTATAAATAATGGTTGAAATTTTTTTCTATCTTCTTTAGTTAAATAAAATTTGGTATTATTCATATCGAGATCATTGAATAAATTTTCTTTTAAAAAATTATAGAAACTTTGATTCGATAAAACTTCAATTAATCTACCTAAAATTGCTTGATTAATTCCGTATGTATATTTTGTTCCAGGTTCAAATTCAACAGGTTCTTTTGAAACATCCATTGAAAAATCATTAAGATTATCATAATTGTATGAACTAGTATATTTTCCAAAAGGAGATGGTGGACTTAAGAATCTATTTTTACCATCAAAAGTATAATATTGATACCCTGATCTATGAGTTAATAAATCAATAACTCTAATTTTATTCTTACATGGGTAAACTCCATTTTCACCTTTGCATTTAATATTTTCATATTCAGGTAAGTATTTTGCAAGATTATCATCAAGTTTATACAATCCTCTATCTAATAAAATCATCATAGCAACAGTAGTTATTGGTTTAGACATTGACCAAATTGGAAAAATTGTTTCATTAGTAATATCCTTATCACCTAATTTTCCAGAATTGATCACTTCTTTATAAATTATATGACCATCTTTAAAAACCATTGCTATATTAGATCCTGTTACTTCATCTTCAATTAAAGCTTTTTGAAATTCTAATATTTTATTTTCATTTTCAACTTTATTTATGTTATTACAACATATTGATAAAATCGAAAATAGAATTATTATAAAATTTTTCATAAAATCTAAGTTTAGTCGACAAACCTACAACTATCTAGGAAAAATTCAAAAGTAGGAGTTTAATTAGTGAGGGTTTTTGTTTAAAGAAACTACTTTTTTGTTGGGTTGTTTCTTATGAGGTTAAATAATAGTGTTAGAAATAAAATAAAAGTAATTAAACCTATGTGAGGTATAAATCCATCAACATGCTCACCATATAATATTTCCCAAAGAGCTGCCCACGTTAAAAAAGCAAACACTCAAAGTGAAATAAGTTTCAAAAATTTAATTAAGTATTTGCTTTTCATCTTTCTAATCTACAATTATCAAAATAAAATTTAAAAGGGGAGTATAATTTTAGCGTTGCTTTCTTAGCCATTTGAACAAAAAAAATAACAAAGAAAATGGTGCAAAAACAATGAATAGAACTTTCTTCCAAAACCTCATAATTGTAAAATTAATTTAATGCATTGAAGTTAAAATCAAAGTTGTATAAAAATGGAAAAAATTCTTATTATGTATTAATTACAATTATTTTTTCTTCGGCTATCAACCAATTGAATAATTTTCCATCCATAATCGCTTAAGTATAAATGAAAAGAGTTTACACCACAATGACTAAATTCATCATTTAGCCAAAATTCATATTTCACCCATACATTAGATAAAGTACCATCAATATTAATATCAAATGAAAGTAATTTTTCTTCCCATTTATCGTTAAGATTTCTATTTACAACTTTATAAAGGAAATCGTTAAGATTAGTTGATTGTAAAGCAGATGTTGTATCATTAAGTTTATAAGCACTTTGAAGTGTAAAATTTTCTGATATTACAGATTTTATTTTTAAAGAATCTCTTTTATGGAATCCCTCAAAAAACAAAGTAATATGTTTTTTCAATTTTTTTTTGTTCTTCTGTTTGAGTGTTAATGCAATTAGTTAGAGAAAAAATTAAAATAAACAACAATAAAAACTTCTTTTTCATTAGCTATTCTTAAAATATCTTTCTTTTAAAATATTAATATGGTGTTTGCAGTGTCCTATGACAAAGAATCCAAGAGATAAGGGATTTATCTTAATTTCATTACAAATACCTGTTTTAAATAGCATTTTTTTATTAAAATTTTCAAATAGTAAGATTAATGATTGTCTTACTAACTTAAACTCTTCTAATAAACTTTCCATTGACCTATCATTAGCATTAGAATTCATACCATAATGATTTTCATCATATCCCATAAGTTTTTTACTCTCTCCTCTTGAAAGGCATAAAGCTCTGTATGCAGTAATTCTTTCGTTATCAATTATGTGTTGTAGAATATCTTTAGGGGTCCATTTTTCAGGTCTATATTTAAAATTTTGAAACTCAATTAATTTATTTCTTATTTTTTCAAAAATATTTTTAGTATTATGAAGTCCAGTTATTAAATCGGTATTTTCATCAATTAAATCAATATATTGTTCATAAAAGTTAGGCATAAACTCTAAGTCCTTTTTTAAAATTGTTAGTTTTTTTATTTTATCCATATTTTTATTTTTCAAAACTGTTAGTATTTACTTTGTAATTACAATTTACCAACAACAAATTAAAATTCAAAAGGGGGAGTTTAATTAGTGGAGTTTATTATTTACATTCTTTTTCATTTCCATTTTCATCCCAACATTTTTTACTTATTTCTTCTCCATTTTTACTATTAATTTCAAACCATAACTGACCATTTTCATGCCAATGTCTTTGTAATCCATCCCACTCACCATCTTTCCAATTCCATTCGCCTCTTTTATTACCATTTTCATACCATCCTCTCCATAATTCATCCCATTCTCCATCCTTATAATTTCCTTCTGATTCTAATTGACCATTTTCATACCATCCTCTCCATAATCCAACTTCTTTTTCATCCTTATAAGTTCCTGTCCATTTTAATTGACCATTTTCATACCATTCTCTCCATAATCCATTTTTTTTTCCATTCTTATAGGTTCTTGAAGATGATAATAAACCATCCTTATAACTTATTGTGGCAACACCTGTAAATAAAGTCATGTCTTTTTTCCAATAAATAAGAGATGAATTTTTATGTATTACTAAATGTTTTACAAAATCAACACTTTCAATATCTTGACAATAGGAATCAAAAGAAATAAATAATAATAGTATTAATAGTTTTTTCATATTTCTAATTTACACTTATCAAAAGAAAATGAAAAATTGAAAAATATTTTTTTATATATAATTTTTTTATAAATTATATTTTTTAATAAAATGTATTAATATGAATTTAACAATAAAAACAATAGTTGTGCTAGCACTAATGCTATCATATGAAGAGTGTAATGCTCAAATAAATAATCAAAAAACTGAAACTGTTAAAATCTTAGGAGTTTGTGGGAATTGTAAAATGAGAATAGAAAAAAGTGGAAATTTAGATAAAATAGTAAAAGTAAATTGGAATAAATACTCTAAAACTGCTATAATAAAATATGATTCTACTGTAACAAATAAAGATGAAATTCTAAAAAGAATTTCTTTAGTGGGTCATGACAATGAGCTATTCCTTGCACCTGATTCTGCATATTTAAGCTTTCCTACTCATTGTCAATATGAAAGACTAGAAAAAAAGGAGAAATTTAAAATCAATTAGATAAAATTCAAAAGGGGGAGTTTAATTAGTGGGGGGTTTTTTTAGTAATAAAATTATTATTAATAATAATAAAACCATACTTATTTTTAAAAATAGAGTTATTATTTTATATTAAATTATCTTCTAATGAGAATTCTATCACTTTACTTAATTTTAATTTTGAATTGCACAATAATAGTAGCTCAAGAAAAAAAGTGGATGTTAGGGCCTTTTGTTAGGATGAGCGAAGAGCCTATAATTTCACCTGATTCAAATTTTGTATTTATAGACCCTATAACTAATAGCCTTGTTAATTGGAGTTCAATGGCAACATTTAATCCTGCCGCAACTATTAAAAATGATTCAATGATAATTATTTACAGATCGGAAGAAAAATTAAATTCTAAAATTATTGGTGGACATAGATCTAGATTAGGAATGGCTTCAACAACAGATGGAATAAAACTAAATCATTATCCTTACCCTATATTTTATCCTAATAATGATTTACAAATAAATAATGAATGGCCTGGAGGAGTAGAAGATCCAAGAATAGTAAAATCAGAAGATGGTATGTATTTTATGACTTATACACAATGGAATAGAAAAATTCCTAGATTAGCTCTTGCCTCTTCAGAAGATCTATTCAATTGGACTAAATATGGACCTATTTTTAAAAACTGGAAAGAAGGAAAATATAATATGATAGAATCTAAATCAGGAGCCATAATAACAGAATTGAAAAATAATGAGTTGTATGCTGCTAAAATAAATGGAAAATATTGGATGTATTATGGTGTTCCAAATATTTGGATGGCATCTTCGGAAGACTTAATACACTGGATTCCATTAGAAGATAGTTTAGGAAATAGAATTAAGGTACTTTCTCCGAGGCTTGGTTATTTTGACAATTGGTTGGTGGAAGCAGGTCCTCCTCCAATTATTACTGATGATGGAATTGTTTGTTTATATAATGCAGGAAATAGAAATAGAGATAGAGATAAATCCCTAGTTAATAATTCATATTCTGCTGGACAAGCTTTGTTTGACAAAAGCGAACCCTGGAAACTTTTGGATAGGTCTACAAAACCCTTTTTAAAGCCCGAATTAGAATTTGAAAAAAAAGGACAATACACTTCTGGTACGACTTTTATAGAAGGCATAGTTTACTTTAATAAAAAATGGTTTTTATTTTATGGTGCTGCTGATAATTTTGTTGGAGTAGTGGTTACTGTTGATAATGAATAGCAAGATGTTTGGAGTATTATAATAGTTATAAAAGCAACTAATTTTATAAATTAAACTCAGATTTTGGTGTTGTAAATAAAAAAATTAGAATAAGGAAAATAAATAATTATAAAATATAGCGGGATGGACGGAACTCATATTTTATTCATATACTTTTTTTAATTAACGATTTTTAAGGAAGAACTACTAATGTTTACTTAAATTAATTATCCTAGAAAAAGATTTTTTTTAAATAATCATCTAACAATTAAATAATCAAATAATAATAGAGATGTTATTAACAAATATTTTATTTAAATTAATGTAATACAATGGCGAATTTTGAATTAGTAGTTAATGGTAAAACTCATAAAGTTGATGTGGATCCATCTACACCAATACTTTGGGTACTTAGAGATCATTTAAATCTTGTTGGAACTAAATTTGGGTGTGGTATTGCTCAATGTGGAGTATGTTCAATTCATTTAAATGGTATGGCTGTAAGATCTTGTCAATTACCTGTTGCAAGTGTTGGGAATGGAAAAATAACAACTATAGAAGGTTTGTCTGAAAATGGTGATCATCCAGTTCAAAAAGCTTGGATAGAGAATGATGTACCACAATGTGGATATTGTCAATCAGGACAGATTATGCAGGCTGTATCTTTTTTGAGATCTAACCCTAATCCTACAGATGAAGAAATTGAATCTGTAATGAATGGAAACTTATGTAGATGTGGTACATATATTAGAATTAAAAAAGCGATTAAAAGAGCTGTAAAATCTTAATATAAATAGTTATTATGACAAAACAAAAGACATATATTGGGAGAAGATCATTTATTAAAACCAGCATCTTATCTGGTGGTGGAATGATGGTGGCATTTAGTTGGTTGGCTTCATGTAATTTAACAACAGATCAGGTAAAAACTCTCCCTAAAGAATGGTTTAAAATAAATGGATTTTTAAAAATTGGAGAAAATGGACTAGTTACAATTATGTCTCCCAATCCTGAGATTGGACAAAACATAAAGACATCTATGCCGATGTTGGTTGCAGAGGAACTTGATGTTGATTGGAAAGATGTTATTGTTGAACAGGCACCTTTAAATACGGACATATTTCAAAGACAAATAGCTGGTGGGAGTAATTCTATAAGCAGTTCTTGGATGCCTCTACGTATGGCTGGAGCAACTGCTAGATTTATGTTAATTGCTGCTGCTGCTAAAAAATGGGGAGTTTCTGCAAATGAAATTACAACGAAATTAGGAGAGTTATATCACAAAGCATCTGGTAGAAAGCTTGGCTATGGCAATGTTGCTTCTTCAGCAGCTCAACTAAAAGTTCCTAAAGAAGTAGATTTAAAAGAAATATCAGATTTTAGTATTATAGGTACATCTAAAAAAAATGTTGATGGGCAGAAAATTGTTACTGGACAACCATTGTTTGGTATTGATTATAAAGAAGAAGGTATGTTGATAGCAATGCTTATACATCCTCCTGCCTTTGGAATGAAATTAAAATCATTTGATGCTTCTACAGCAAAACAAATGCCTGGCATTATAGATGTATTCGAGTTTAATAATTATAAAGAAGGTCAACCTAAAGGATCTTTTGATTTAAGTGCCCATACTACACAAATTGCTATTGTAGGCAATTTTACTTGGGAGGTTATTCAAGCAAAAAAAGCTGTTAAGGTTGAATGGGAAGAATCTGGAGAGGTAACACATGAAATTAGAGGATGGGGAGGAGGAAAAAAAATATTTCCTTCAAAACTTGAAAGTACTCAAGATCATTTAAAACAAATGGAAGAAATGAGTCTAAAAAAACAAAAAATAGTTAGAAAAGACGGTGATCCAGAACGAGCTTTTAAAAATGCAGATAGAATAATAGAAAGAACTTATACTTGTCCTTTTCTAGCTCATAATACCATGGAACCTATGAATTTTTTTGCTGATGTAACTGAAGATTTTGCTAGATTAGTTGGTCCTGTTCAAACTCCTGAGTTTATGGAGACAGCTATTGCAGATAGATTTAATCTTTCAAAAGATAATGTAGATATTATGATGACCCGAATGGGTGGAGGATTTGGTCGTCGTTTATATGGGCACTTTATGTTAGAAGCAGCTGTGATTTCTAAAAAAGTAAAATCTCCAATTAAATTAATATATACAAGAGAAGATGATATGACTTCGGGAACGTATAGACCTTCCTATCATGTACGCTATAAAGCCGCAGTAGATAAAAATAATAATGTAACTGCTTTTCATGTACGAGCAGGAGGTGTTCCAGAAAGCCCCTTGTATGCAAATCGTTTTCCAGCTGGTGCTATAGAAAATTATCTTGCAGAATCATGGACTATAAATTCAAATATTACAACTGGTGCTTTTAGAGCTCCTAGATCTAATTTTATAGCTAGCGCTGAACAATCTTTTTTAGATGAGTTATCTGAATTTATAGATAAGGATCCTATGGATTTTAGACTAGAATTATTTGAAAAAGCTATAAATGATCCTATAGGTAAACAAAATGATTATGATGCTAGTCGTTATGCAGGAGTATTAAAACTTGTTAAAGAAAAGTCAGGTTGGAATAAACAAAAGTCAGGTGTTTCAAGAGGATTAGCAGCATATTATTGTCATAAATCTTATGTTGCAAATGTTGTTGATATAGTTAATAAAGATGGTAAGCAAGTCATAGATAAAGTTTATTGTGCAGTTGATTGTGGTATAGTAGTTAACCCTGATTCTGCAAAAAATCTTATTGAAGGTGGGACTGTTGATGGGATTGGGCACTCAATGTATAGTCAAATAACATTTAAGGATGGTACTCCAGAGCAAGATAATTTTAATCGTTATAGGTTAATAAGGCACAGTGAGTCTCCAAAAAATATTGAAATTTATTTTGTAGAAAATAACATAGATCCTACTGGCCTTGGAGAACCTCCATTTCCTCCAGTGATGGGAGCTTTGGCAAATGCATTGTATAAAGTATCAGGAAAAAGACACTATAATCAACCATTTAGTGTGAGTTAATTAAACTTGATTAATAAATAATGAATTTTCTCTATTATATTAAATGATAAGTGTAGAAGAAGCCTTAAATATATTAGATAATCAAGTTGTAAACTTACCAGCAGTTGAAACCATTAATCTATCAAAGGGATTAGGAAGAGTATTGTCTGAGACTATTATTTCACCAATTTCTCTTCCAAGCTTTAGACAATCATCTATGGATGGGTATGCACTAAATGTTTTCGATTCTTTTGAATATAAATTAGTTGGAGAATCGAAGGCAGGAGATCAATGTCTTATCAAATTAAATCCTGGTGAGGCAGTAAGAATTTTAACTGGAGCTCATGTTCCAGATAGCGCTCAAACTATTGTTATTCAAGAGAATGTTCAAGTAAATGGAAAGATTATTACTATAGAAAGTATTCCAAAAGAAGGATCTTTTATACGAAAAATTGGTGAAGAAGTAAAAAAAGGAGATTCTACGCTAAATAAAGGATTTATTTTAAATGAAGCATCATTGGGATTTATTACTAGTTTAGGTCTTCAAAAAATAAAAGTTTATTCTTTACTTAAAGTTTCCATACTTATTACTGGGAATGAATTGGTTCCAATTGGAGAAAAAATTGGGACAGGTAAAATTTATGAAAGTAATAGTGTAGTAATACAATCTGCCCTTTATAAAAAAGGAATTAAAGACATAAGAGTTTTTGTTGTTAAGGACACCTTAAAAGATACAATTCAAAGTATAATAAATGCATTTGAGACTTCTAATTTAGTATTAATTTCTGGTGGTATTTCAGTTGGAGATTATGATTTTGTAAAAGTTGCTCTAGATAAAATAGGGGTAAAAAAAATATTCTATAAGGTTAAACAAAGACCTGGAAAACCTTTATTTTTTGGAAAAATAGAAAACAAATTTGTTTTTGCTTTACCAGGAAATCCAGCATCTACCTTGAATTGTTTTTATGTATATGTTTCTCAATTTCTTAGCAAATTGATGGGAGACACTAACTATAGTTTATTGAGATTAAGGGCTCCTTTAAAAAATTCATTTTCTAAAGTTGAAGGAAGAGCAGTATTCTTAAAGGCTATTTATAAAAATTATCAAGTTTTTATTTTAGAGCATCAACAATCATCAAAAATGATAAGTTTTGCTCATGCAAATTGTTTAGTTTATTTTAATGAAGGTTCTATTAATTTAGAAGATGGTGCTTTAGTTGATGTATTGTTATTAAGGTAATTGTAATGATAGAATCAACATCTTTAATTCTATTTTTAATTATACTACCAATAGTCTCTCTTTTATATTCTAGTGTTGGGCACGGTGGAGCAAGTGGTTATTTAGCTCTTATGGTTATTTTTTCATTTCCAAGTGAGATAATGAAATCTACAGCTTTATTATTAAATCTCTTTGTTGCTGGAATAGCATTTTATCAATACTATAATGCTGGTCATTTTAATAAGAAATTATTTCTCTATTTTGCAATTGGATCTATCCCAGCTGCATTTTTTGGAGGTCAAGTGAATATTAATCCTGAGTTATATAGAGAAATTTTAGGAGTTCTTCTAATATTTGCAATTGTTAGAATTTTATGGAAGAAGGATCAAATAATTAGTGTAGATAAACCACAAGTAATTATTGCAATTTTATTTGGAATTGTTATAGGTTTTTTTTCTGGCTTAATAGGTATTGGAGGAGGAATTATATTAACACCATTAATCTTATTCTTTAGATGGGGAACTATGAAAGAGGCAGCTGCAGTTTCAGCTTTATTTATTTGGGTTAATTCTGCTTCGGCATTGGTTGGACAATTTAATTTAGGAGTTAATTTTTCTTCTAGTTCGATGATAATGATTTTGATTGCTTTCGTTGGTGGATTAATTGGAAGTTATTATGGAAGTAAAAAATGGGAAAGTATTGTATTAGAATATTTATTAGTCGTAGTTTTAACTATTGCATCCATTAAATTACTTTTACTTTAAATGGAATATACTGTAAGATATTATGGGCAAATAGCTGAATTGGTTGATAGAAGTGAAGAATTTATTTTCTCTGAAGCTGATACGATTGAAAAGCTTATAATGGATTTAATTCAGACACATCCTATTTTGAAAGGAAAGACCTTTCAAGTTGCTCAGAATAACCAAATTAAAAGGGAAGGTGCACTTATTAGCAAAGATGTTATTGATTTGTTTCCTCAATTTTCTGGTGGATAATGATACGCTATAAAAGACATATTGCACTTAATGAGGTAGGAGTTAAAGGTCAGTCTAAAATTAATAATTCTAGTGTATTAGTTGTTGGATCTGGAGGATTAGGCTCACCAGCTATTGAATATTTATCAAGAGCAGGTGTAGGAGTTATTGGAATTATAGATTTTGATAATGTTGAATTATCTAATTTACATCGTCAAATTTTATTTTCAGAAGATGACTTAAATAAAAATAAGGCAATCTGTGCACAAGAATATATTAAAAGAATTAATTCATCAATTAAAATAAATACATATTCAGAGGCTTTAACCATTAAAAATGGAAGTAGATTAATACAACAATATGACATTATTGTTGATGGAACAGATGATGTTAAAATTCGATATTTATTAAATGATTTTTGTGTCTTATTAGATAAACCACTTGTCTATGCAGCACTATATAAATTTGAAGGACAAATTTCAGTTTTTAACTATAAAAAAGGACCTACATATCGTTGTTTGTTTCCAGTAACACCAAAAAATAATGAATTACCAAATTGTAGTCAAACAGGTATTCTAGGTGTTGTTCCTGGTCTTTTAGGTATTTATCAAGCTAATGAGGTGCTTAAAATAATTTTGGATATTGGGGAGGTGTTAACTGGTAAGGTGCTAAATATAAATTTATTAAGGAATACTCACACAACATTTAGATTTTCTAAAAATGTGATGGAAGTGGATAAATTGATTAAAAAGGGAGTTCCTTATTCAGATAGTATTTCTTTTATAAATTCAGATTATACAATTTCTCTTAATTCATTAAAGAAAAATGATAATTGTATTTTTATTGATGTGAGGAACGAAGATGAAGAACCAATAATAAAACATAAAAAAATTCATCATATACCTTTAGGAAAATTAAAAGATGAATTTTTAAATATAGTCAAGGATAAGAAAATTATTTTTTTCTGTTCTTCAGGTAAAAGAAGTATTAAAGCAGCAGTTTTCACAAATAAAAATTTTAATATACATTCTTTTAGTTTAAAAGAAGGAGCTTTAATGTTAAATAAATGGATAAATGGATAAAAAAAAAATTATAAAAAATATTTTTATTGAAGGTCCTATAACTAGTAATTTTATATCAAAATCAATAGAAAGCCATAAGACAAAAAAGACCATTGGAGCTCATGAATTATTTTTAGGTCAAGTACGTTCGGATAATATAAATGGAAAAGAAGTTATAGCGATTGATTTTACAGCTCAAGAAAAAATGGCAAATAAAATTTGTCATGATATAAAAGAATCTATTTTTGATAAATTTCCAATTTATTGTATGCATATCTATCATAGTTTAGGTAAAATTAAAGCTGGAGATATATGTGTTTTTGTATTTATATCTGGATCACATAGGAGTGATATTTATGGACTCCTAAAGCATGTTATAAACGAAATAAAGAAAAAAGCACCTATCTTTGGAAAAGAGATTTTTGATGATGAATCCCATCAATGGAAAGTGAATAGAAATCATGATTGATATTACTCATAAATACAACACCCTTAGGGAGGCAACAGCTAAAGCAGTTGTGAAAGTTGGAAATTCTAAAACTATTAAAACTATACAAAATGGTTCCGTACCAAAAGGAAATCTATTTGAAATGAGTAGGGCTGCAGGTTTATTAGCAATAAAAAAAACTCCAGAAATTTTACCAGACTGTCATCCAATACCAATTGAATTTGCTGATTTTAAATTTGAAATTAAAGATTTAGAGATTCACATTATGTGTACTATTAAAACCATATATAAAACAGGTGTTGAAGTAGAGGCAATGCATGGTGTTAGTGTAGTAGCATTAAATATGTATGATATGTTGAAACCAATTGATAAAAACATTGAAATTTTTAAAATAAAGTTGGAATCAAAAAGCGGAGGTAAATCTAATATTTCTTTACCTAAAGGGTTAATTAATGCTGCTGTAATAGTTTGTTCTGATTCAATATCTAATGGGAAGAATAAAGATAAAGCTGGAAAAGCAATTATAGAATCTTTGAAAAAGTGGAAAATTAGTACTGTTGATTATAGTATCGTTCGAGATGATATTAATGAAATTCAAAAAAAAACAATCTCTTTAAGTAAGAATAATGTTCCATTAATAATATTAACAGGTGGAACTGGACTTTCTCCTAAGGATCTTACTCCAGAAGCGTTACTTCCTATTCTAGAAAGAAGAATTCCTGGTGTTGAAGAAGCAATTAGAAATTTTGGGCAAAATAGAACTCCATACTCTATGTTATCAAGGAGCGTAGTTGGATTAATAAGAAATTCTTTGATATTAGCTTTACCGGGTTCTACTAAAGGATCTATAGAATCTATTCAAGCAATATTTCCATCGATTTTGCATTTATTTGATATTTTAAAAGAGAAACCTCATTAAATGATTAATCCACCTGACATATTAAAGGATAGTTTTGGTAGAAAACATACTTACTTGAGAATATCTCTTACGGAACGCTGTAATTTGCGATGTTTATATTGCATGCCAAAAGAAGGAGTAGAATTGACTCCTAAGAAAAATTTAATGCAATCAAATGAAATATTTTATTTAGCTAAATTATTTGTAAAACATGGGGTAAGTAAAATAAGATTAACAGGTGGAGAGCCTTTTATTAGAAAGGATTTCCCAGAAATAGCAAGAAAGTTATCAAAATTACCTGTCGAATTATCGATTTCAACAAATGCTATAATCATTAATAAACATCTAGATCTTTTAAAGGAATGTAATATTAAATCAATTAATGTGAGTCTAGATACTCTACAAGAGGAGCGTTTTAAAACTATAACACTTAGAAATAATTTTAAAAATGTAATTCAAAATATTCAAGAGTTATTAAAACAAGGATTTAATATAAAAATAAATGCTGTGCTTATGAAAGGTGTAAATGATGATGAAATTATTGATTTTATCAATTTCACTAAAAATAGAAATATTGCATTTAGGTTTATAGAATTTATGCCTTTTGTTGGTAATAAATGGAAAAGAGATAAAATAGTATCATATGAATCTATTTTAAATGTTGTGAAAAATCATTTTGGTGAAGATAAATTGATTTTTTTGGGGAATAAAAAACACGAAACTTCTCGAAATTTTAAAATAGTGGATTTTAAAGGAAGCTTTGGAATTATAAGTACTGTTACTAATCCTTTTTGTGATCAATGTAATAGGATTCGTTTAACTGCAGATGGGAAGATTAAAAACTGTTTATTTTCTTCAAAAGAAAAAAATTTACTTATTGCACTTCGTGAAGGTAATCCTATAGAACCTATAATTAGTAAAACTCTACTAAGTAAAAAATTTATTAGATCTGGAATGAAAGCCTCTGAAGATTTTGAAAATACTGAAAATCATAATGAAAATAGAAGTATGATAACTATTGGTGGGTGATCTTATTTAGTAAATAAAAGTATTCTTTTTTAGTATCAATATCAATTAATAAATCATAACCATTAACAATTTCTAAATTATTTGAATTTTTTTTAATGATTTTTTTTGCTCCTTGATCTCCCTTAAGTTGCTCTAAATCATTAAAATATATTGAGGGAAACAATATTGGAGCGCTCAAATATTCCTCTTTTGATTTAGAAACAACAATTTTATTTTTACATTTTAAAAAAACTTTAATTAATTTATTTAAATGTAATGTTGAAATAAGTGGCATATCTACTAAAGAAATTAATACCCCATTTATTTTAGGAGATTTTTTTATCATTTTTTTTATTCCATGAGCTATAGTAGCTCCCATTCCCATCTCCCAGTTTTTATATAGAATTATATTTATAGGATAGTTATTTATCACTGGAATTATAAGCTCTGAGTGAGCGCCTAATATCACCCATACATCTTGATTTGTATCTAATAAATTTTTTATTTGATGTTCAATTAATGTATGATTTTTCCATTTAAGAAGTTGTTTGGATTCACCCATTCTTTTCGATTCACCAGCTGCGATAAGAAGTTGAGGAATTTTAGTCATGAACATTCCCATTTTTAGAAGAAAGTATTAATGCATTTTTCTGTCTAATTACACTTAAAATTTCAGATAGTATAGAAATTGATATTTCAGAAGGACTTTCAGCACCAATATCAAGTCCAGCTGGACCACGTAATTGATCTAAAAATTCAATTGAACATTCTGGGTAATGATCTAAAAATTTTTCAATGATTTTTTCTCTTCTTTTACTTGGACCTAATAAACCAAAATAAGCTGGAAAAGTTTCTTTTAAAGCAATTAGATACTGAATATCTTTATTAAAACTATGTGTCATAAGAATTATAGCAGATTGTTTATCAATAGAATTGGAGTTAAATGATTCAATGATTGGAGTTATGAAATTTTTTGCACCTTTGAAAAAATTGATGGTCTTATTTTCATCTGGAGGAGCTACAATGGTAATTTCCCATCCTAATAAAGAAGCAGATTTACATAATTGAACAGCATCATGTTCTGCTCCAAAAATAAATAATCTAAATATTGGGGCGAATGATTGTTTGAAATATAATTTTTTTTTGTTGGATTTGGTTGAAAAATTTTTGTGAAATGAAAATTTTTTCTCACCAATTTGTATTTGTGTACCTAGATTCAAATCTTCTACTTGTTCTAATTTATATGTTGAAGAAGAATAAATTGAGAATCTCCTTTCGATTGAAGTATTAAATTCAGTTATAAATTTTTTACTTAATGAGAATGGTTCAATTAATATTGTTATAATACCTTCACATCCTAAACGAAAACGACCATCATATTTTATAATTTTGGGAATTTCAGATTTAAATACACTTTGAGATTGTCTTATAATTTCTTTCTCCACACATCCACCACTAACATTACCAAATGATTCTCCATTATTATTTATTAGCATTCTAACACCTGGTCTTCTGTATGATGAGCCTTCTAAATGCACTACAGTTGCTAAAACAAATTTATTTTGATTTGAATTTTGTATAAAATAATCGATAATATTCTTTAATTCGATGGTCATAGCATTTTAAATAAATTGACTTTTTTATAATATAAACATACGATTATCAAATAAAAATTTAAAAGGGGTAGTTTAATTAGTAGGGGTTTATAAAATTTAAAAATAGGTAGCATAACTAGGATTTGTTGGGGATTTTATTTCAAAAATTTTACTGTTTGATAAAGAATTGATTTTGATTTTTTCAGAGTCATTAATAATAGCAAAATCAGATTTGGTCATCCGAAAATCATTAATTTTAACTTTTCCTTTTAATAAAAAAAATGAATGAGTAAAATTTTTATTAGTTGATATTTCTATTTTACCTGTTTGAATCTCATATTCGTATATTTCTATATTTTCAGTTTCCATGTTGATAGGTGAATTTTTTCCTTTTATTGTTTTTTTTAAAAAATTATATTTTGATTCGACTGGAAAATTTTCATTTTTATAATCATTATAACTTGCTTCTGATTTTAATGATTTGGATAAATCTGGATTAAACCAAATTTGAAATATTTCAGATTTTGCTTCTATTTCTTCTGCATGTGAAATTCCACTTCCTGCTCTAATGATTTGAACATCACCCTCATTTAATGGTATCCATTTATTTTGTTTGTTATCAAAATGTCTAATTTTTCCTTTTAAAACAAAACTGCATATTTCAAAGCCTCTATGTGGATGTAATCCTATGGTGCTTTTTTTTCCAGGAGTCCAAGCGTGTGCCCAGTAGAACAAATTAGAATAAGGTTTAACTTCACCACCATCTTGTTGAAATCCTATGGGTTTGTTTTCTAATATTTCACCCTCATTAAAACTTCCTTTTGAATGTTTTTCTTTTTTTATCAACCTAAACATATAATTACAATCTACCAACAACAAATTAAAATTCAAAAGGGCAGGATAATTTGGGGTAATTTATTAAAATCAAAAGTTTATTATATAAAGCTATGAGTAAAGTAATTACTTCAATAATAATATATAATGTTATATAACATATTTTAAAATATTGAATAGGGGAGATTTTTATAAAAGTATATGGTTAAAAAAAGAATTTTGTGGGGTGGATGGGACTCGAATATATTCCTCATTTCTTAGATTTAATACAACAAATCTTTATGTAAGTTGTATTTTATTATATTATTATAACATTTTAAAGATAATGGTTATTTATAGGGCAATTCAGCTATAAAACCCACACTTAGGTTCTAATAAAAGATTTTTAATTTAGAGTCTATGGGTATAGGTAATTTTTGTTATTCCTATATTTGAAGTGGTTTTAAATTTTCCTTCTTGATCAATCCAATTATGATTATAAACAAAATAAATATCTGAACCTGGTACAATAGTATATCTAAATCTGTTATTCATTCCTAATTTTTCACTAACATCATCATATTGAATGTTTGAAGAAAATGATATAAAAGGTGAAAAATCAAAATCACCTAAAAATTGAAACAAATTTGTTTTAAAATCACCTTCATTTAATTTAACATTTGAATGAACATATCCTATGCTTAGATTGATTCCAGAAAAAGGTCTTATGGTTATCTTATTTAGGTAATCAGTACGATTTCCAGACCAAAATCCTCCAGTATTTATTTCAATTTCATATACTAATTTTCTATGATTAGCAGTTTCAAATTTAATTTTATGTGACCAATTTTGGTATTTTCCTATTGGAATAATAATAGAATTGTCACCAAGAATATTAAAATTAAAGTCAAGATTTTCAAAATTTCTAATAAACTGATATGATATTTCATCTCCACTTTCAAAACGAACTGATAATGGAGTAAACCTTATATTCTGAGTCATTTTTTCCCAATTAAGACTCATAAGGTTTTCAAAACTAAATTCCCAAGTAAGCTCTCTAATAATATCACTGTTTTCTATGAGAGGTGAAAAATTTATTCTTGGTTCTACTCTTCTAAATGAATTTCTTTGTACAAAACCAATTGCAGGATCGTAAGAATTTCCAAATTCTCTATAAGATACGCTTCCAGACCATGGTTTATTAGGAAAATTAAATCGAAGTCCACGAGTAGATCGATCCCAAGTTTTTGTTATTATATCATTTGGATTAGGGGAGTTGTGTAATATTGCAAATGCTTGAAACTGTAAATTTTTATTAGATAGAAAAGAAGATGTATTTAATGTTAAATCTATACCTAAAGTATTTCTATCTTGAACTGGTTCAGTGAGTTTTTCAGTGTCTTTAGAGTGTCTTCTAGTATATAATATTCCAATACTACTTTCTTTTAAAAAATTTTTTTTTAATCTAAGTAAAGAAAAATCTTCACTATTTGTTATATCTGTTTTTTTTGTTTTGACTTGTTGGGCTACTATTTCTAATTTTCCTATTTTACCAATTATTTTTCCACCATATAAGACGGCAATCCTATTGCCAGATTGAAGGCCTATTTTTCTTGAAAAGTAAGGATATACACCACTTCTTGGTGCAAATTGGTAAATATTTGCTCCTTCTAAAAAGAAATCTCTTTTTTCAGGAAATCTAATTGGAAATCTGGTGAGATTAATTTGTCTATTATCTACTTCTGTTTCTGCAAAGTCAGTATTAATAGTAATAGAAGCTTTTAAACCTGGATTAACATTATAATTGATATCAATTCCACCATTTAAATTTGTATTTTTATTATATCCTTCTCCAACATCTTTTTCTATTTTGGAATTTTCTATTTTACCATACCCAATAATTTCTAAACCTAGTCCTTGAGAAATATCTTTTAGACCTTCTAATCTTCCTGCGTTTTGAGGCCTAAAGAGTCCTTGATTTCTTTTGTGACCTGTCCATAATATTTCTTCATTTTTCCTTCTAACAGTTCTTTGAAAATTAATTCCCCAAGTACTAATTTTAGAATCAAAATTTAGTGTGTGAAAAGGAATACGAATTTCTGCAGACCAACCGAAATCTCCAATAAAAGTCCAAGGTCTCCAAATTCCATCCCAATTTTTATTTAAACTTAAACCCTGTCCAATTGATAACAAGCCATCTCCCATAAGTCCTTTGGGATTTATTTCAAAAAAATATGCATTTCTACCATCAAGGTAAGTATCAAGAATCCACATAAATCTATCATCAGTATTGAGAGGAGAATCTTTTTTCATTTTAAAAGATTTAATTCCTTTAGGATCAGAATCATACAAGATAGCCCCTATATAAAGATAGTTTTCGTCATATGCTATTTTGATTAAAGTATTTTCTGTAGGTTTATTTCCTTCTACTGGTTCTTGCATTAAAAACCTATCAATTCCTTTTATGTTATTCCAGAATAACTCATCTAGCTTCCCATCAAGTATTATTTCCTCTCTATTGATCTTATATGCTTTGATAGATTTTGTACTATCATTTTGGGATTGGCTTTGTAGATTAAATGAAAATACTATCAACGTTAAAACAGAGAAAAAGTTTTTCATTACTCTAATCTACAAACATCAATTATAAATTCAAAAGGGGAGTAGGGTTAGTGGGGTTTTATTGTTGAGTATTTTTTGTCTTAAATTAGAACTAGTTTTTTTTAACTTAAAACACTAACCTTAAATAATTATATAAAATGTTTATTTATATTCGGCTTATTGAGAATAATCTCAACTAAGTGAGTGTCAGATATATTGGTGTATTTCATTAAGAGTATTCTTAATATAAATATACTTTGAA
>Ga0310122_10000385_pt1 | contig 28119 bp, 26 predicted proteins | sample CB6_Bottom_1051__FD_203503 | JGI IMG/M metagenome (GOLD analysis project Ga0310122, IMG submission 203503) | Marine microbial communities from Western Arctic Ocean, Canada - CB6_Bottom_1051 | ecosystem: Environmental > Aquatic > Marine > Oceanic | place: Canada: Western Arctic Ocean | collected...
CGCGATCAGTCGATTTTCGCTCTGCGCGCTGGTCTCAGTCATTTACAATCCTTGCTTCAAGCTCTCTTCGAGAAAGCTATCGATGTCGCCATCGAGAACCGCGCCGGGGTTGCCGCTCTCGATGCCGGTCCTCAGGTCCTTGATCCGAGACTGGTCCAGGACGTAGGAACGGATCTGGCTCCCCCAGCCAATCGCCGCCTTACTGTCCTCAAGCGCATCGGCTTCGTCCAAGCGCTTTTGCTGCTCCCGTTCGTAAAGCTTGGCCTTGAGCTGCCCCATCGCCGTCGCCCGGTTTTTATGTTGAGAGCGGTCGTTCTGGCACTGAACAACGATACCCGATGGGAGATGAGTAATCCGCACAGCCGACTCCGTCTTGTTGACATGCTGGCCGCCGGCTCCGCTGGCTCGATAAACGTCGACCCGAAGGTCACCGGAATCGATCTCGATCTCGATATCGTCCTCGAGTTCCGGCGAAACGAAGACAGCCGCGAACGAAGTGTGCCGACGATGCCCGGCATCGAACGGAGATTTCCGGACCAGGCGGTGTACACCGGTCTCCGTTCGCAACCAACCAAATACATAGTCGCCAGAGAACAGCACCGCAGCGCTCTTGATGCCCGCGATTTCCCCGGGAGATAACTCGAGAATTTCAGCTCCGAAGCCGCGCGATTCAGCCCAGCGCAAATACATTCTCAACAGCATGTCGGCCCAGTCCTGGGCTTCGGTACCGCCCGACCCAGCTTGGATATCGAGATAGGCGTTGTGCTGGTCCATCTCACCGGCAAACATGCGATGAAATTCAAGCTTCTGAACTTCCTTGTTGACCCGGTCAACTTCTTCGGCGACATCCGCGAACGTGCCGGCGTCCTGCTCTTCGTCTGCCAGCGCGAACAGCTCCCGCGCTTCGGCCAGGGTGTTGTCGATCTGATCGATCGTGCGAACGATGTTCTCCAGAGATGCTCGTTCCCTACCGAGCGCTTGGGCGCGATCGGGATCGCCCCAGACGTCGGGGTTCTCTAACTCTCTATCCACTTCCTCAAGGCGATCACGCTTACCATCATAGTCAAAGATACCCCCTTAGAGCGCTACAACGCTCCTGGAGATCCGAGATCGACGCGCTGATTTGATTCGGTTCCATCTTGTTCGTTTGTAAGCCCAGTTAAGTGGCGGCGAATAATAACGCAATCGGCGTGCCCCTCCCACGCAGAGTCAGTGAAACTTCATTCCTGCATCGAATTCTATATGTTCAACGACGAGTTGAATCGGCGGACCGGCGAAATAATCGTTTAGCGTTAGACGATAGACGAGCTGTAGAATGTCGCCTTCGCGCCATTCGCCCGGAAGTCGATTGAAGGCGATTGCTTCCAGACGGGAGGCCGCAGCGGCGAGCTTGACGGTCATCTTGAGGTGCTTTCCGCCCACGACACGTTGGTTCAGCAACTCGAATTTCCCCTCGAAGACGGGCTCGGGAAATCCCTGGCCCCACGGACCTGCATCGCGCAGGCGTGTCGCAACATCTGCGGTCAAATCTGCAACCTGCAATTCGCCATCGGTCAATATCCGCTGCGCAAGATGTTCGGGGCCGAGGCGTTCATCGCCCACGCGCTCCATCGCCGCCTGAAACTCGGCGAGGCCTTCTGAATGCAGCGACAAACCTGCCGCCATCGCGTGCCCACCGAACCGCGTAATGAGACCGGGGCTGGCGGCATTAACGGCCGCCAGCGCATCGCGAAGGTGAAACCCAGGCACTGAACGGCCCGAGCCCTTCAACTGCCCCGTGTCTGTTGGCGCGAAAGCGAACACGGGCCGATGACAGCGATCCTTGATCCGCGACGCGACTAGACCTACAACGCCTTCATGCCAGTCGTCGCGAAACAGACACACTACGGTCGGTAGTGGGCCGATACCGAGCAGTTGATCCGCGTCGACCAACTGCAGCGCGTCATCTTTCATCCGGGCCTCGATCACCCGGCGTTCGCGATTTAACGCGTCGAGTTGCGTCGCGAATGCCAGCGCGTCCTGCTCGGACGTACTGATGAGACAACGCACACCCACAGTCATGTCGTCGAGCCGGCCGGCTGCATTCAATCGCGGAGCTAGTTGATAGGCCAGCGTCGTCCCCGTCGTCGCGTTATGCGCAATCGAGCTGACCTGGCAGAGCGCCCTAAGACCCGGCCGGCAACGCCCAGCTCTAATTCGGCGTAGTCCTTCATCGATTAGGATCCGATTACTATGATCTAAAGGTACGAGGTCGGCCATTGTGCCTAGCGCGACCAGATCCAGGTACTGCGCGGCGCAGCCGGGATCGCCAAGCTCGCGGCCCAGCGCCGCTAATAGGTAGAAAGCGACGCCGACTCCCGCGAGATTCTTTCCCGCGAACGTGTCGCCCGGCAGATTCGGATTGACGATAGCGTTCGCGTCCGGGAGCTCGGCGCCGGGCAGATGATGATCGGTAATCAGTACATCGATACCCGCTGCACGCGCTGCTGCGACGCCTTCGATACTGGTGATACCGTTGTCAACGGTGACTATCAGGGTTGGCGAGTGTTTCTTCACTCTCTCGACGACCTCGGGCGTCAGGCCATAGCCGAGTTCGAACCGGTCGGGGATAAAAAATCCCACCTCCGCGAAACCCAGATCCTTGAGACAGAGGAACACGAGTGAGGTACTCGTCGCGCCGTCGGCATCGAAGTCACCCACGATCATCACGCTGCCACCGCGATGCAGGCATAGCAGTTCAACGGCGGCTTCCAGCGCGTCGAACCCGCCGACTGGACGCAAACGGCTGAGCGTCAGCTGCAACTCGTCCGGCGAAGCCATCGGCCGACAGGACAGCACCTGCCGTAAGACCGGATGCGTGTCTCCGGGCCAACGCCAGTTTTCAGATCCCGGAACTCTCCGTCTACGCTCAATGATGGGCATCTATTTCCAACTTAGCCGCATGCGTGCTGCCGGCCGCCTATAATCAACGACGAAACTCGCGTCAGTAGGACAGTCGTTGAAATTCACGCTCGAGACCTCCGATGTCAATCTCATCAGCGCCTGGGAGCCTGATGCCGTCCGCGTGGGCAAGGAGTGGTACCGCGGCCATTTGATTCTATCTTCACAACGCATTCTCTCGGACTGGACCGTGACTGCTCCGGACAGGCTGCAGGCGAACGACCTCAGCGCCGCGATCGAACTGGACCCGGAGATCATTCTCCTGGGCACCGGAAACCATCAGGCATTGCCGGACATCGATCTGATGGCCGAGCTTGCGGATCAGGGCATCGGCCTTGAGATAATGGATACCCCGGCGGCCTGTCGCACGTATAACGTCCTCATCCACGAAAGTCGAAACGTCGTGGCAGCGCTTTTTATCGGCTGATAGCAACGGTCTACTCTATCTCGGAAGATGTTGGAGTGGGTCGACGGCTGAGCCGTTACGCCTGATCTCGAAATGCAGCTGCGGCTGCCACTCCGGCCCAACCCCCATCTCGGCGATTGTCTGGCCGCGATCCACGGACTCGCCTTGTTCCACGCGCAGCCGATTATTGTAACCGTAAGCGCTGAGATAGGTGTCATTGTGCTTAATGATCAGCAGCTGCCCATAGCCTATCAACCCGCTGCCCGCGTAGACGACGCGGCCCGACGCGGCGGCATGGATTGCCTGGCCTACCGTACCGCCGATGCCGATCCCGTTGCTCAGTCCGGTATCGGCACCGTAAGAGCGCAGCAACTCGCCTACGGCAGGCCATTGCCAGGCGGGCGGCGACAGAGTCGGCGCGGGCGGAAGCGGACGAGACGGCGCCGTACCTGAACTCGCTTGAGTCGGTCGAGACGCACCGAATGGTCGCAAACTGAGCCGCTGACCGACATAGATCAGATCCGGGTTGCTCAGTCCATTGAATTGAGCGAGCTCTTGGTAATCGATACCGTAACGCCAGGCAATCGTGTAGAGCGTTTCGCCGGGCTGCACGACATGCGTTATCGCTTCATAGTTTACCAGCGAGCTCGTACAACCGCTGACGACCAGCACGGCGACGCCGATTGCGCGGGCCATAGCTCCGGGTCGTCGTGAACTATTCCTGTCTCTCCGCATCGCGACACGAACCCACTAGCGCGATCGCAATACCAGAACGGCGATCACCCCCAGAATAACAACGAGCCAACCGAGGGTATCCACGTGCTCGCGCAGCCGCCGCTCCATGCCTTCGCCGCCCCAAATGATCAGGCCGGCCACCAGAAAGAATCTCCCGCCGCGACCGACCAATGACGCAATAACAAAAGCCGGCAGAAGCATATGTAGCGCTCCGGCCGCGATCGTAAATACTTTGTAGGGAATGGGTGAAAATCCAGCGACTAATACGGCTAGAAATCCCCAAGTAACGAACCACCCCGTAGAGCGGGTATAGCTGTCCCAATAGCCTAACGATCGGAGCAGTGGCTCGATCGCGTCGAGCGCCAGCCAGCCGATGGCGTAACCGGCAAGCCCGCCGGCGACCGAAGCAGCCGTCGTCAGGATGGCGAAACGCCAGCCTCGTTTGGGCTGCGCTAGCGTCATCGGCGCGAGCATGACGTCTGGTGGTATAGGAAAGAAGGACGACTCAGAAAAACTCAATCCGACGAGATAGCGCTCTGCATGCGGGTGCGCTGCCCAGCGTAGGGCGCGATCATAAAGGGCGGAGAAGATCTTCAACTTTCGATTCCTTCCACGAGCGGCACGAAACTGACGAGCCCCAGATCCCGCTGCCGATAATCGTCGCCGTCGCGTGTTACACAGACAAGTCCCTGCCCGCCGCGGTTACCCACCGGGATTAATAACCGGCCGCCATCGCCGAGCTGGGACAGTAAATCCTTCGGAATCTCCGGTGGCGACGCCGCGACGATGATGCCGTCGAACGGCGCCTGGCTCTGCCAACCATACCAACCATCCGCACAGCGCAGCGTCACGTTGTTGATACTGAGCGTTCGTAGCCGTCCGCTGGCACGCTGGAATAACGGCCGAATGCGCTCAAGGCTATAGATGTGTTGCACGAATGGGGATAATACCGCCGTCTGATAACCGCAGCCGGTACCGACCTCCAATACTTTACCGAGTTTCTCCCCTGTCGGCAGATCGCGTAGCAGTGCTTCTGTCATTACGGCAACAATATACGGTTGTGAGATAGTTTGACCGAAACCGATCGGTAGCGCGGTGTCCTCGTAGGCGCGACTCGCCAAGGCCTCGTCGACGAATAGATGCCTGGGCGTCACGCGAATTCTCTCCAGCACCGCTTCGCTCGTGACGCCTTCGGCCCTGAGCCGCTCGATCAGGCGATTCCTGGTTCGAGCGGAGGTCATGCCGATGCCGCTGTGCTGCCGTTGATCCATGTTGCCTAGAGGGTCTGCAGCCAAGCGTCGACGGATTCGACCGCACCATGGTCGGTTAGATCGACCTTGATCGGAGTAACCGAGACGCAACCGTTCTCAATCGCGTGAAAATCTGTGCCGTCACCGACTTCCGCCCCTTGTCCCGCCGGACCGACCCAGTAAATTGGCATATTCTTGGGATCCCGCGTCTGAATCACAGGCTCGGATTTATGCCGGAACCCAAGCCGGGTGGACTTGATTCCCTGTAGAGAATGCTCGGGTAAGTCTGGCACATTAATGTTGAGTATCGTGTCGCTGGGCAACGGATCATTTTTCATTCGGCTTACGCACTGTCGAATCAGCGACACTGCGGTCCCGAAGTGTCGCCCGTCGCCGAGCACCAAAGAAACCGCTAGCGCAGGGAAGCCTAAGAATCTGCCTTCCATAGCGGCCGCAACCGTGCCGGAATACAGAACGTCATCGCCGAGATTAGCGCCATGATTGATTCCCGAAACGACCATATCCGGTTCGCTGTCCAGAAGCCCCGTAATCGCTAGATGGACGCAATCTGTTGGCGTGCCGTTGACGTAGTAAACGTTGGGTGCAGCCTGCTCCACCCTGAGCGGCGAATCGAGCGTCAGGGAGTTGCTCGCACCGCTTCGATTCCGGTCTGGCGCCACAATCGTCACCTCTGCCAGGTCCACAAGCCCGTCGGCGAGCATGCGGAGGCCCCGAGCTTGGTAACCGTCGTCATTGGAAAGTAGGATTCGCACGTGCCGGTCCCTGGAATCGCCACGAATCGTGTCACTATACTGGAAGCCTTGGGGCAAGAGGAGTCGAGCGTTGACAGGCGACAAGGAACACGATTTTTTCGCGCGAGCGATGCAGGGAGTAAAGCCCCTTCGTCAGAGCGAACGCGCCGCTAACCCAAAACGCCCGCAAGCCAAGGCTCAGAACAGCCGGGCAGCTCGCGCGGCGCTGCTGGCCGAGAGCCTGAACGGCCCGGACCAAGGGTCCCCGGACGCGGTTGAGCAGCTCGGTGAGGAGATCTCATTTCGCCGTCCCAGCCTGCCCGAGAAGATCTTTCGACAGCTGCGGCGCGGGCGATTCAGTATCGAGGCTGAGGCGGATCTGCATGGCTTGACCGTCGTTCAAGCAAAATCATTATTGCGGGAGTTCATTTGCGAGTCCGTACAGCACCGACTCGGCTGTGTGCGAGTCATTCACGGCAAGGGGCTGGGTTCAGGTCCCGGCGGCCCGGTTCTGAAGGCCAACGTCCAGCGCTGGCTGATGCAGTGGGACGAAGTGCTGGCGTTCGTCACGGCTCGCACACACCACGGCGGCAGCGGCGCGGTCTACGTGCTCCTCAGACGGCGTTAGCGCGCCGGCGACCGCGCCTACGGTTATTCGGTAGCCGCGGGGCGGTAGGAAGTGATGTGGTAGAACGTCTCGCCATCGGCAATCATGCCGAGTTCCGTCCGAGCCCGTTCCTCTGCTGCGGCGAGCCCCTGCTTGAGACTCAGCACCTCCGCTTCGAGTGCCGCATTTCGCGAAGCGAGCGTACTATTCTCCTCCGAGCGTTCGAGCACCTGGGCGTCGAGGCGCCAAATCTCCTGTAGCCCGTCGTTGGACAGCCAAAGCCTCCCTTGCAGGAGCACCAGGACCAGGGCCAGGGCCAACAGCAGAACGCGCATCAAATCCCTATAGGGTTACCGGAAACGCCTCGGCTCCGGCGTAACACGCGCCGGCGCCCAAATCCCTCTCGATACGTAGTAGCTGATTATACTTCGCCATACGGTCCGAGCGGCACAACGAGCCTGTTTTGATCTGCGTCGCGGAAGTCGCAACGGAGATGTCTGCAATCGTCGTATCTTCCGTTTCTCCTGAGCGATGGGAGACCACGGCCGAATAGTCCGCCGAGGTTGCCATGTCGATCGCCCCCAGCGTCTCGGTCAAGGTTCCGATCTGATTCGGTTTGATCAGAATACTGTTGGCAATCTTCCGCTCGATTCCTTTCGAGAAAATGTCGGTATTGGTCACGAACAAATCGTCGCCGACCAGTTGAATCGAGTCACGCAGTCGTTCGCTGTGAATCTGCCAGCCATCCCAGTCGTCTTCCGCCATACCATCCTCGATCGAAATGATCGGGTAGCGAGCGACGAGGTCCTCGAGATAGCCGGAAAACTCCGCCGGCTCGAACCGCCGATCCTCCGACTCGAGACGATAAGCGCCGTCAGAGAAAATCTCGGAACTCGCGACATCCAAGCCCAAATAGATCTCCCGCCCGAGCGTATAACCGGCGTTCTCTACGGCAACGGCAATCGTCTGGAGTGCTGCCTCGTTGGACTCCAGATCGGGAGCAAATCCGCCCTCGTCGCCGACCGCCGTACTGAGGCCGCGCTGACTTAAGACAGCTTTGAGTGCGTGGAAGATCTCAGCGCCGTAACGTAACGCCTCGGAAAAACTCGGCGCGCCGACCGGAATAATCATAAACTCTTGAATATCAACGCTGTTATCTGCATGTGCGCCGCCATTGATGATATTCATCATCGGTACCGGCATGACGTAGGAGTCGAGACTGCGCAAATGCCGGTAGAGCGATAAGCCCCGATCGGCGGCCGCCGCATGCGCGTTGGCCAGAGAGACGGCCAGGATCGCATTTGCGCCGAGCCGTGACTTATTTGGGGTCCCATCGAGCGTGATCAGCCCCTCGTCCAGCAGCTGCTGATCCGCAGTTTCCATACCGATAACGGCAGCCCGAAGCTCACCGTTGACGTTGGCGACCGCCTGCGCGACTCCTCTTCTCAGATAACGTTCATCATCCCCATCGCGTAATTCCACGGCTTCCCTGGCGCCCGTGGAGGCGCCCGACGGAGCCGCCGCACGACCGATCGCTCCGGACTCGAGCGTGACTTCCGCCTCGACCGTCGGGTTACCACGAGAATCGAGAATCTCAATTCCCCGAACGTCCCTGATCTTGCTCATTCCTGCTCCTGCGTGGCTTGTCGACTCACCGCTAGCGTCATGCTCCGGCGACTCGCGGAAGCTTCAGACCCTGGCAGGCACGCGCTGCAGCGACGAAACTCGTGAATAAAGGATGCCCCTTGCGCGGATTCGATGTGAATTCAGGGTGAAACTGGCAAGCAAGGAACCACGGATGCCCCGGTAGTTCGACGACTTCGATTAATCCATCGTCGGAACGGCCGGAGAAACTTAAGCCTGCCTCTTGAAGCTTATCGATGAAACCATTGTTGAACTCGTAGCGGTGACGATGCCGCTCCAGAATCGTGTCGGCCCCATAGGCGGCGTGCGCCAGGCTACCGGGTGTCAGTTGGCAGGCCTGCGCGCCGAGACGCATGCTGCCGCCGAGATCGGACTCCGCCGAACGCTCCTCGGTCGAGCCGCTCCGATCCTGCCACTCGGTAATGAGCGCGATGACGGGGTGTGGTGTTGAACGGTCGAACTCAGTGGAATGTGCGCCCTTCAGGCCGGCGACGTTACGTGCGAACTCGATGACGGCAACCTGGAGTCCCAGGCAGATCCCCAGATAGGGAATACCCTTCTCCCTCGCAAGCTGCACGGCCTGGATCTTCCCCGCGATCCCTCGCTCGCCGAAGCCTCCGGGTACCAGAATCGCGTCGACGTCGTTCAGCTGCGCGAGCCCGTTTTCTTCGAGCCCCTCGGATTCGACATAGCGGATTTTCACCCGGGTTCGAGTCTGTATTCCGGCATGCAGCAAAGCCTCGGTCAACGATATATACGCGTCCTTGAGATCGACGTACTTGCCAACCATCGCGACATTGACTTCGGCCTCCGGATGTTGCCGCGCATCGACCACCGCTTGCCACTCGCTCAGATCGGCCGGGTGACCGCCTAGCTTCAGTTTCTCGACAACGATCTCGTCGAGGCCTTGCTCCTGAAGCATAGAGGGGATCTTGTACAAGTCGTCGACATCCATTGCCGATATGACCGCCCGCTCTTCCACGCTCGTGAAAAGCGCGATCTTCGCTCTCTGTTCGGCGGGCAGCGCTTGTTCGGAGCGACAGACGAGAATGTCCGGCTGGATGCCGATCGACCGTAGTTCCTTCACCGAGTGCTGCGTGGGCTTCGTCTTAATTTCCGACGACGCCGCAATAAAAGGCACCAGTGTCAGATGGATATACAGCGCCCGCTCGCGACCGAGTTCGACCCCCAACTGACGTATGGCTTCGAGAAAAGGCAGCGATTCAATATCACCGACCGTCCCACCTATCTCGACCAGGCAGACATCAGCGTCACCTGCGCCTCGCTGTACGCTCTGTTTGATCTCGTCGGTGATATGGGGGATGACCTGGACGGTCGCCCCGAGATAATCCCCACGGCGCTCCTTGGCGATCACATTGCTGTAGATACGGCCGGTCGTGAAGTTACTGTCGCGGCCGGTCTTTGCCGATACAAATCGCTCATAGTGGCCAAGATCCAGATCGGCCTCGGTACCGTCTTCGGTAACGAACACCTCGCCGTGCTGAAACGGACTCATCGTCCCCGGGTCGACGTTGATGTAGGGATCGAGCTTCATCAGCCGGACCGTCAGGCCGCACTTCTCGAGGATCGCACCCAGAGAGGCCGAAGTAATGCCCTTGCCTAGGGATGAGACAACACCCCCGGTGATAAAAATAAATCGCGTCATTACCCCCGTCCCTATTGGTCGCGAATTGCCTGACAGTCATGGATAGGTCCCTGGCCGGGACTCGTCCACGACGCTTGAGTTCGCTTTGCAGATGCATTGAAGACGGTATTACAAGCTATCAAAACTTTGCGGCCACCGCCACTACCATGTTCCAGCTAGGTGCCCTAGACGGAACACGAAGACTACGGGGACGGTCTACCTAACTCACGAACCGCATTGAATAGTTAGGTAGACCGTCCCCGTATTCTCCGTATTCCGTGCCTGGACATGCGGGTGTGAGGATCAGTCGATGGTCGGGTGGTCGGTCCAATTCACCTGCCAGACCGGCTCGCCGGCCTGGGCTTGCCGAATGTCGTCGCTCAGCCATAGATCGGCGACGGCAACCAGATCGTCGTCGCGATATAGGAGCGGTATGCGGCTGCGCATCCAAGGCACGACACCAGCCAACTGCAACCACTTCTTCAGCTTGCGAGAATGCGCTCGATCAAGCGGCTTGAAACGCTCTCCGCCGACCCTGAACCGAATCGTCAAGCCCCGCCGAACCCAGCTATCCGGCAGACCCGGGCCATCGGTACGGCACAGCTCGAGCCGGCCTTCGGGGCCGTTCCATGAGCTGGCGTGATCCAGCCGCCCCCGATAATCGGGTCCTGAACCAGGCGCCATCGGCCTGAACAGGTAGAGCTCGCCGCGATAGATACGGCATTCGCCGCCCGGCCACTGAACCTGCGTCTGCGCGTCCGGGCGCGTCACATCGAGGGCCTCGAGCAGCTTCTCAAGCTGGCCGGCGCTGGGCACGGCCAGACCGAGTTCGAGAATTCGATAGCGGAGCAGATTCGCGCGCCGCGCAACGGTCAACTCGCGCAACGCGGCCTGGGATGCGCGCCCGGAGACGTTATTACCGGCCGAGTCCGCCAACGCGGCGGAGTCGAGGATCTCCTGCGCGTCGCGCATTTGCCGCGCAGCCCGACCGGCCGTCACTGCCGCGCCAGGCCAGCGCTGCTTCAGGCGCGGGACGACCTCGCGGCGAAGATAATTTCGATCGAAACGCGTATCGGGATTGGTCGGGTCCTCGACCCAGTCGAGACCCCATCGCGTGGCGACACTCTGAATGTCCTGTTTGGCGATCGCCAGCAACGGCCGTCCAAGGTAACCGGGACCGAAACGGGCAAACGGCGCAATGCCGCGCAGACCCTTGACACCACTTCCTCGCAGCAGCCGCAACAGGACCGTCTCCAGCTGATCGTCGCTGTGATGGGCTGTGAGCAACAACTCAGCGGGGCCCATCATTCCGCTCAGCGCCGCGTAACGAACCTCGCGCGCGGATGCCTCCAAGCTAAGGCCGGGCGCCTTTGCTATCGAGACCTGCTGGCTATCGAAGAGGACGCCCAAGTCTGCCGCGATTCGCCGGCAGTGTTGGGCCCACTTTTCCGCGTCGGGATGAAGCCCATGATCGATATGCAAGGCGCGGATCGGTCTGCCAAGTTCCAGTCGAGTCAGCGCGGTCAGCAGCACGCTCGAGTCCAGTCCGCCACTGAACGCCACCGCAACGCCGGGCGAATCGGACATCACCGGAAACTGCTCGAATGCTAGCTCGAGTTTCTTAAGGAACGGTTCCATAAAACGAACGCGGCGATCAAAGAGGCTTGTCGGGCTTACGCTCAGCCTTCGTTATACACCCCATAGGCAGCCAGACGATTGCGGCGCTGCTCGATCAACTGGTCCGACGACAAAGCCTGGACCTCCGATAATGCGTTCAGCAGAGCATTCTTGACCGAGTCCGCTATCGCCTGGATATCTCGATGCGCGCCGCCAAGAGGCTCAGGAATCACCTCATCCACCAGGCCCAATTTCCGCAAGCGCTCCGCCGTTATGCCCAACGCCTCGGCGGCGGCTTCGGCTTTCTCCGGGCTTTTCCACAGGATCGACGCGCAGCCCTCGGGTGAAATCACGGAGTAGATGCCGTATTGAAGCATCAGCAGCCGATCGGCGACGCCGATCGCCAATGCGCCACCGGATCCACCCTCGCCAATTACCGTGGCAATGACGGGCGTCTTCAACTCCGCCATGACGATCAGATTGCGTGCGATTGCCTCGCTCTGCCCACGTTCCTCCGCCCCCATTCCCGGATAAGCGCCGGGCGTATCGATCAGACTAATTACCGGCAGGTGAAATTTTTCGGCCATTTTCATCAAGCGCAAGGCTTTACGATAGCCTTCCGGCCTGGCCATGCCGTAGTTTCGCCTGACCCTCTCCTTGGTATCCCGGCCTTTCTGATGGCCGATGATGACGACGGGTTGCCCTTCAAGACGGCCGATTCCGCCGACCAGCGACTGATCGTCCGCATACATACGATCCCCATGCAGCTCCTGAAAGTCGGTGAAACACAGCCGAACGTAGTCCAGCATATACGGCCGATGCGGATGGCGGGCGAGCTGAGCGATCTGCCATGCGGACAGCTTCGAGAAGATGCTCTTCGTTAGGGCGTCGCTCTTGCGTCGCAGACGCGAAATTTCCTCACTGATATTCAGCTCGGAGTCGTCACCGACGAATTTTAGCTCGTCGATCTTCGCTTCCACCTCCCCGATAGGCTGCTCGAAATCGAGAAACTTCAGATCCATCCGATGACCTTACTATCAACGCGCGAAAGCTGACAAGTCTGCAGTAGATGTGGCGACGACGCTGTCGCGCTACGATAGATGGCGGGGATAGTGAATGGAGTAGCTCTCCTCGCCGACTAGCCGCGTCAAGCGTTCACGGAGTTCGCGCGTCGGCCGGACCGTCCATCCCTCCCCGAGCGTTAGCGAAGCCCTGGCGGCCGAACCCGCGTATTCGACACAGACCTCGCACTGCCCCTGCGTAAACGGTTGCAGCGTTTCGCGCAGGCTATGCACAAATTCCTGGCCGCCGCTGCCGGAAGTCCAGCGGATTGTCAGTCGTCGGGCATTTTCCTCGATGGCCTCATCGACCGAACGCAAGGTCTTGGCTGTCACCTTCCACGCGTTCAGGAAATCATCGAATCTAAGCTGCCCCTCCACCACGAGTACCGCGTCCTTCGTTAGCAGATGTCTGAATTGCGAATAGGCTTCCTCGAACAGCGTCACTTCGACGCGATCGGTGTTGTCGTCGAGGCGGACGGAAACTCGGTTCCCCCGGCGAGAGATCTCCATCACGAGTCCTGCGATGCTGATGTCTTTGCGCGAGCGATACTGCCCACCGTCGCTCGGTAGCGCACCAACGACCTTCGAGATCGAACCGTTCGTAAAGTGCCGGCAATGCTCCGCATACTGATCGAACGGGTGACCGGATAGAAACAGACCGAGACTCTCTCGCTCGGCGGCGAGACGTTCACGCTCGTTCCACTCGCGGACCGGAGTAAGCAACTGCTCAAGGCCGCTGTCATCATCCTGCTCCGCGAACAGCACGGTCTGCCCGGCCGCCATCGCGTGCGCCGATCGCCCCGCGAGCTTGAGCGCATTGGAAACGGCATTAAGCAACGTTGCCCGATTCGCACCGAGGGCATCCAGCGCACCCGAACGCGCCAGCGCCTCGAGAACGCGCCGATTGAGCTTGTGCTGATCTACGCGCCGACAGAGATCGAGCAGACTGCTGTACGGGCCGTTCGCCTCGCGCTCCTGGATGACGCTCTCAACGACGCCCCGTCCAACACCCTTGATGGCGCCGAGACCGTAGGTAATCGAATTGCTGCCGGCCGCCGTGAACTCGTAAGCCGAGACATTGACGTCCGGCCGTTCGAGTACGATTCCCATCTGCGTGCAATCGTCCTTGAGCAACACGAGCTTGTCGGTATTGTCCATGTCCGCCGTCAGCACGGCGGCCATAAAAGCTTCCGGATGACGGGCTTTCAGCCACGCCGTCTGGAGTGCGATCAGCGCATAGGCCGCGGAGTGCGATTTATTGAATCCGTACCCAGAGAATTTCTCCATTAAATCAAATACATAACTAGATATTCTCTCATCCATCCCTTTCCGGATCGCGCCTTCCAGAAAAATAGAGCGCTGCTGAGCCATCTCTTCGGGCTTCTTCTTCCCCATCGCGCGTCGCAACAGATCCGCACCACCGAGCGAATATCCGGCCATGACCTGAGCGATTTGCATGACCTGTTCCTGATACAGAATGACGCCGTAGGTCGCTTTCAGAATCGGCTCGAGCGTGGGATGGAAATAATCGATGGGCTCGTTGTTGCGTCCGTGCTTGCGGTTGATGAAGTCTTCGACCATCCCCGACTGCAAGGGGCCGGGACGAAATAGAGCGAGAATGGCGACGAGATCGTCGAAGTGATCGGGCTGCAAACGCTTGATCAGATCGCGCATCCCGACAGACTCGAGCTGGAACACGGCCGTCGTCTGGCAACTCTTCAGTAGCTCGTAGGCTGCCGGATCGTCGAGCGGCACGTCGGCGATGGAGATCGGCTCGAGATCCTCCGCTTGGCGCTGGCTATTAATAGAACGTACTGCTCGATCGATGATAGTCAGCGTCTTCAAGCCGAGGAAATCGAACTTCACGAGCCCTATCGCCTCCACATCATCCTTGTCGAACTGCGTCAGCGTGTTCCCATCCTGCTCGCAGTAGAGCGGCATGAACTCCGTAAGCGGCGCCGGCGCAATCACAACACCGCCCGCATGAGTACCTGCATTACGCGCGAGGCCCTCGAGGGGGCGCGCGAGATCGATCAGCGTACGGACCTCATCCTCGCTCTCGTACGCCGTTTTGAGTTCGTCGCTGTCACTTAACGCTTTTTCCAGAGTAATACCGATCTCGAACGGAATCAGTTTGGCGATGCGGTCAACATACCCGTAGGGCATGCCCAGTACGCGGCCAACATCCCGAACGACGGCGCGCGCTGCCATCGAGCCGAACGTAATAATCTGCGATACGCGATCCTCGCCGTACCGTTGTGCAACGTAATCGATTACCCGGTCTCGGCCTTCGATACAGAAATCGATATCGAAATCCGGCATGGACACTCGCTCGGGATTGAGGAAACGCTCAAACAGCAACTCGTGCACGATCGGATCGAGGTCCGTGATACCGAGAACATAGGCGGCAAGTGAGCCTGCGCCGGACCCGCGTCCCGGTCCCACCGGGATCTCGTTCGACCTGGCCCAGCCAATGAAGTCCGCAACGATGAGGAAATAACCTTCGAATCCCATCTCGCAGATCACATCGAGCTCTCGATCCAGGCGGTCCGTATATTCAACGGCCTGCTCACGATCGGGAAGCCGCGCGCGCAGCCCTTCATAGGCCTGCGTTCTGAGATGTGCGTCGGCGGTTTGCCCCGGCGGCAGCTGAAATTCGGGCAGGCAGACGTTCCCGAGATCCATCTGGAAATTGCAGCGCTTGGCGATCTCGACGCTATTCGCGAGTGCCTCCGGGATATCCTGGAAGAGTTCCGCCATTTGCGCGGGAGATTTTAGATACTGGTGCTCGGTATACTCTTTGGGCCTGTTCTGCTCGTCGAGGATACGGCCCTGCTGGATGCAGATCCGGGTCTCGTGTGACTCGAAATCCTGCTGAGTCAAAAACCGCACATCGTTCGTGGCAACGACGGGCACCCGTTCGTGAGCGGCCAGATTGACGGCTTTCGGCAAATAGGCGTTCTCCTGCGGCCGGCCCACGCGCTGCAGCTCGATATAAAATCGTCCAGGAAACCGAGTGATCCAGTAGCGAAGCGCTTCTGCCGCCTTCTCCGGTCGCGACCCGAGCAGTATCTGGCCCAGCTCTCCGAACTGCCCTCCCGAGAGCGCGAGCAGCCCATCCAAATTCTCGGGCTCGAGCCATTCCTTGAGCACCAACACGCGGCCTAGATGCTGGCCGTGAGAGTAGCTCAGTGTCAGCAGGCGACTGAGATTGCGGAATCCGTCTGCATCGAGGCACAGCAATGTCAGCCGACTGGGCTCCCGGTCCTCCTTCGTCGCTGCGATCCAGACCGTCGCGCCGACGATGGGCTTAATACCTCGTTTCGTCGCGGCACGGTAAAACTTGACTGCCGCAAAGACATTGCTCTGATCTGAAAGACCCATTGCCGGCATGTTCAGCTTGAGAGTCTGGTCCATCAAGCACGGTATCGAGAGCACGCTATCTACCAGCGAATACTCGCTGTGTACGCCGAGGTGAACGAACTGGGCCTTCGGATCCGTCATGCCCGGCGCATCTCCCGGGCCCGAGAAACGGGCGCGAAGGTCCGACGGTGAATAGGCGACGGGCCGTACCGCTGCAATGCGCTCAGGTGCTCGGGTGTCGCATAACCCTTGTTTCTGTCGAAGCCGTAGCACGGATAAAGACGATGCCAGCGACGCATCAACCGGTCCCGGCAAACTTTCGCCAGGATCGATGCCGCGCTGATCGCATTGACCGACTGGTCCCCTCTGACGACATGCTCGATCGTGAACTGACGATCCTGCCCGTGGAATTTCGGAAGTTGGTTACCGTCCACCCGGACGTGATCAGGCGCGATCCGCAACTGCAGGACGGCGCGCTCCATCGCGACGAGCGATGCCTGCAGAATATTGATCTCGTCGATCTCCTCCGGTCCTGCAAACGCAAGCGAGAAGGCGTGAGCACGTTGGCGTACCGCACGCGCAAGTCTCGCGCGCTGACCGGCCGTTAAGCGCTTGGAATCTCTCAGTCCCGCCACGGGATTCGAGTCGTCGAGTATGACCGCTGCAGCGACCACAGGCCCTGCTAACGGCCCACGGCCAGCTTCATCCACACCGGCGACACAGGCGCGATGACCGGCAAATCCGAGGCACTGCTGGTCTGTCACTAGCGCCTGCCTGCCCCCTCACGAAGCTGACCCAGTACCGCGTCGGCGGCGCCGTCGCTGGCATTCCGCCGCAGTTGTCGATGGATCGCCTCGAAAGTGTCATACCAGTCTTTGTGCTCGTCAGGATGATCCAGGTACTTCTCAAGCGCCGGTCCCAGCACGGCGGGACGAACCTGTGCTTGAAGAAATTCCGGCACGACCTCTCGGCCTGCCAATAGATTAGGTAAAGAAAAATGTTCGAGCTTGTTCAATCCGAGGACCCTGAGTAACCGATGAGTTAGTCCGGAGATAGTATACGCAACGACCATCGGGCGCTTGAGCAGAGCTGCCTCTAGACTCGCCGTACCTGAGGCCGTGAGGACAACGTCGGCAGCGGTCATTACTTCGCGGGCCCGGGCGACTATGAGCCGCGGCGCCGGATCCAGCTCGATACCGCGGGTCTCCTGCAGATACCGCTCCCGCGTCGCTTCGTTGGCGAGCGCGATGACGACTTGCAGTCCGGGGTGTCTGTCCTGAAGCCACTTCCCGGTCTGGAGAAACGGCCGGGCCAGCCGCGCCACCTCGGCAGAACGGCTCCCGGGCAACACCGCGAGCGTAGGCGCGGATACCGGCAACTCCAGGCGTTGCCGCGCATCGGGGGCATTCACTTCGAATGGCACCTGATCGGCGAGCGGGTGACCGACGAAGACCGAGTTGACCCCATGCATCGCGTAGAACTCCGTCTCGAACGGCAGTACGCACAGGACGAGATCGGTTGCTTCGCGAATGCCGGCGACGCGCGACTGCCGCCAGGCCCAGACCTGCGGGCTAACGTACTGCACGGTGGGCACACCACCTCTTTTCAAGGCGGCCTCCACGGGCAGATTGAAATCCGGAGAATCGATGCCGATGAAGACATCGGGTGTCGCGGACTGGAGGCGCTTTATCAGGCTCCGGCGCAATCTCAGCAGCCGTGGCAGGTGCCGCAGAACTTCGGCCAGGCCCATGACCGACAGTTCCTCGGTCCGATACCACGGCACGCATCCTGCAGCCGTCATTCCCGGGCCAGCGATACCGAAAAACTCTGCGTCTGGAGCGCGCCTTCTAATCGCCTCGATCAGCCCCGCGCCAAGCAGGTCCCCGGAGGCTTCACCAGCCGCTAGAGCAACTCGCAGCGGACGACCGGCAGTGGTCACCGACTGTGCCCCATAACAAGCTAGCGGACGATTCCGCGCGAACTGCCCTTTAGGGACTCCAGGAGCAATGCCAACTCTTCCTGGGTCTCGGCGCGCTCGATCAACGCCTGCGTCGCGTCCTCAAGCTTCAGTCCCTGTCGATAGAGCACACGGTAGGCTTCTCGGATGTTGCGAATCTGATCGCTCGAATAACCCCGACGCCTAAGTCCTTCTGCGTTGACGCCGCGCGGCGTCGCGGGTCTCCCGGAGACCACGACATAGGCGGGAATGTCTTTGGTGATGTACGTAAACATACTGGTCAACGCATGTGGACCGATGTGGCAGAACTGGTGCGCCGTCGTAAAGCCGCCCAGGATTGCCCAGTCGCCGACTCTGACGTGCCCTGCGATCGAAGCGTTGTTGGCGAAAATCGTTTTGTCTCCGACCGCGCAGTCGTGGGCGATGTGAGCATAAGCCATTATCCAGTTGTCATCACCGATACTCGTGACCCCGGTATCTTGCGCGGTACCACGGTTAATCGTGCAACTCTCGCGAATGGTGTTCCGATTGCCGATGATGAGCTTCGTTAGCTCGCCTGCATATTTCTTGTCCTGCGGATCGTCACCGATCGATGCGAACTGAAAGATGTGATTCTCTTCACCCATTACCGTGGGGCCCTTCACAACGACATGCGCTTCGATACGAGTCCCCGCGCCGATCTCGACACCAGGACCGATGATGGCGTACGGGCCAATCGTTGCCTCCTCGTGAACACGAGCGTCCGCCGATACCACGGCCCGTTCATCGATCACAGAGATTTTCCCGGTGCCTGGAGAAACTCTGCGGAAGCGATCAGATCGCCGTTGACCTCGGCCTTCGCGTTGAACCGCCAGAGGTTCTGCCGACGAGCGACGAGGTCGACCGTCAAGAGAATCTGATCGCCCGGATGCGCAGGCCGCTTGAATCGCGACTTCTCGATACCGATGAGGTAGAGAATAAAATTTCTCTCTCCCGGCGCGATACTCTCCCAGATCAGAACGCCGCCGGCCTGGGCCATCGCCTCAATAATCAGGATCCCCGGCATGATCGGGTGGCCCGGAAAATGCCCGAGAAAATGAGGCTCGGTCGCGCTGACGTTCTTCACCGCGACGATAGACTCCCCCGGCTCACAGCTGACGATCCCATCGATCAACAGAAACGGAAAACGATGAGGTATCCGCTGCATAATGTCCTCTACGGTAAGGCAATAAGCATCAGTCATCCGTCTTCCCTTTCGTCGATTCCTGTAACGCCGTCAGACGCCGCTCGAGCGCAGTCTGGCGCCGCGCAAGTTCGTCCAGGCTCCTGAATCGCGCCGCGTTCCTGCGCCAGCGCGACGCCTCATCGGCCGGCAACCCGCCGGAGTATGTTCCAGGCGTGGTTATCGACCGAGTGACGGTACTATGAAATGTCACCATGACATCGTCGCACAATGTGAGATGACCGACGATGACCGTCGCGGCACCGATCATGCAACGCTCGCCGATCTGCGTGCTGCCCGCGGCTCCGGAGAAAGCCGCCATCGCCGTGTGGGCACCGATGCGAACGTTGTGAGCGATTTGGACCTGATTGTCGATGATGACGCCGTCTTCGAGAGTGGTGTCTTCAATGGTCCCTCGGTCGATCGTCGTGTTGGCGCCGATACTCACGTCGCTACCAATCATCACGGTACCCAGCTGCGGGACGCTGAGCCAGGCGCCGTCATCTTGAGCGAAACCAAAGCCGTCGCTGCCGACTACTACCCCCGGATGCAATACACAGCGCTCCCCTATCGTGACTCGATCCAGTACAGTGACGCGCGCGTGAATCCGCGTGTCCGCGCCGATCCGAACCTTCGCGCCGATGACGCAACCGGGCCCGACGACGACTGACTCGCCGAGTTCGGACTCCGCCCCGATCACGGCCTGGGCGCACACCTGCACCGACGCAGCCACCACAGCGTCAGCCGCGACAATCGCCGACGGATGTACGCCGGGCTCGGGTGCGGCCGGCGGATGTAAAAAGCGAGCAACACGAGCGTACGTCGCGTACGGGTTCGGCGTGAGTAGCGCCGCGACCGGGCAGTCCGCTTCGAATTTTTCTTCGAGTATGATCGCTGCCGCGCGCGTGCCAGCTAATTGCTCGCGATAGAGCGGGTTCGCGAGAAACGTGATGGCGTTGTCGCCCGCGCCGGAAAGCGTCCCCACCGTTTCCACGACCAGGTCGGCATCTCCGCGCAGCTCGCAGTCGAAGCGAGCCGCGAGTTCAGCCAGATTCGCGGGCATGCCTTCGAACTTGGGAGCGTGTCAGGTGGAGACAGCTGTCGGGGCGGATTGTCTCACGGAGCCTCATTCTCACGGCTGTAGGATAATTCCAATGCCTCGAGGACATCGTCGGTAATATCGATCGCGCTACTGAAATACAGTGCGTCAGCGACAACAAGATCGTAACCCGCGGTTCTGGAAAAGTTCTGAACCTCTTGGAGCAGAGAGCGTTGCAGGCTGCTTAGCTCCTCGTTCTGGCGAATATTCGCGTCCTCGTTCATGTCCCCTTGTTCCCGAGCGAAATCGCGCTGTCCATCTCTAATTTCTCGCTCCAGATTCAGCCGTTCGGCCTCAGCCATGATGGCGCCGTCACGCTCATAGGTCTCTTGCTTCTCCTGCAGCGACCTCTGTAGCGCAACGAGTTCACGCTGCCGTGGAGCGAACTCTTCCTGAAGAGCCTGCATGGCGGCTCGGAACTGCGGAGCCTGTTCCAGAAGTAGGTTGAAGCTGACTACCCCAACCTTGAGGCCTTCGACCTGAGCGCTCGCGCTAGCCACAAAGACCAACGCGCCTATTAATATTCCGGCGCGTATCGTGGCCAGCACCGTATTGTGCATTCTCATAACTATCTAATCCCTCAATCCCCTAAAACGCATTGCCCATTGAAAATTGGAATGCTTCTGTTTCATCTGCGAAGAATCGGTCTGTTGCTTCGTTCGCGTTCAACGGCAGAGAGTAACTAAACCGTAGTAACCCGAGTGGAGCAAGCCATTCTACCGCAACACCCACCGACTGTTTAAGATTATCAGACCGGTACTTATACTCGTCGGTTTCCTCGTCGAGCCGATCAAAGAAGGTTACCCCACCCGTGGAAAAAACGTTGCCGATATCATAAAACAACGAGACTCGAGTCGACGCGGCGAATTTTTCGGGGGTCGGGAGAGTCAGCTCAAACTGCGTCGCCATCTTCAGGTTACCCCCGTAAGGGTTGTTCCAGGAATCCTTCGGGCCCAAGCGGCTTTCCTTGAACCCACGCACGGTGCCGGGCCCGCCGGCGAAGAAATTACGGTAGGGGGGCAGAGCCGTTGTTTCGCCATAGGCATCGCCGAGCGCGAGCTCCGAGTTAATCTTGAACAGCCATGATCCCCACAGGGGGATATATTTTGTGAAGTCCAGGGAGACCACGAAGTATTCGACTTCGCTCCCGGGTATGGCCACCGTCAAATTCGCTCCGAATCGGGTTCCATTCGTGGGAAACAGCACACGATTGCGCGAGTCGAACATCCAACCGGTGTTGAGTTCAATGCTCTTGGCCGAAGTACCGAACACATTGTCGCCAGGAACATCGAGCGGCGTGCCGTTGTTCGTAACCCACTCAACGGCCTGGTCGGAGCTGAACCTACTCGTGGCCAGTTCGGCCTGCCGTAGTGAGAACCCGAATCGCAGGAACTGAAACTCAGTAATCGGGTAAGACCAGTCCGCACCCAGCGAGAAAGTCTCCGTGGAAAAATCTGAGCTGGCCGAGGTGAACTGCGTGATGTCCTGGAACGACATCGCTAGGGTGCGCGAGAGCCCGTCGATCGTTCGATAGGGGTCCGTGAAGTTGAGATTCGCGCTGCTCGCAAATTCGCCGCCCATGAGATTCAAACTTACTCTGTTACCTGTGCCCATGAAATTCGAATGCACGAAATTTCCGTTGAGCTGTGCGCCCCAGGTCTCCGAGTAACCGATACCGCCGCCGAACGTCCCGGGTAAACCTTCCTCTATTTCAAAATCGATATCGACGAGATCAGGGCTGCCCAGAACGGGTGTTGTGTCATAGTCTACCGACTGCACATAAGCCAATCGCTGCAGGCGTATCTGAGATCGCTCGACGAGTAGATTGGAGAGATACGACCCTTCGAGCTGCCGCATCTCGCGACGAAATACCTCGTCTTTGACGCTATCCGAGCCGTTAAAATTGATCCTGCGCACATAGACTCGATTCTGTGGTTCGATGAAGAAAGTCACGGAAGCTTCCTTCGTATCGCGATCCAACCCCGGAACGGCCTGGACCTGTGCGAACGCGTAGCCATCCTCGCCCAGACGCAACCGCATCTGCTCCTCGCTGAACGTTAGCAAGCCCTGCGAATAGATCTGCCCCGGTGCCGTATAAATCAGTTCCCGGAGTTCCTCTTCCGGAACAACCATCTGTCCGGCGAGTTTGACGTCGGAGATCGTGTAGCGATCGCCCTCGACTATATTGACGGTGATGAAGATGTCCCGTTTGTCCGGCGAGATAGCGACCTGCACGCTTTCCCAGCGAAAATCCGCGAAGCCACTATCCATATAGAAGGACCGGAGCGTCTCGAGATCGCCCTCCAACGCTTCCTTCGAGTAGCGGTCGTCATTTCTGATGAATGACAGTAAGGTTCCAGTCTTCAGTTCGAAAATATCCAGAATCTCGTCGTCATCGAAACTCGTGTTGCCGACAACGTTGACTTGTCGAATCTTGGCGCGGTCACCTTCGACAATATTGATCGCAACCCTGACACGGTTACCGGGCAGGGGCTCGATCGGCGTCTCGATCTTCACGCCATACTTACCCTGGCTGTAATACTGCTCCGTGAGTGCTTGCTTCACCTCTTCGAGCACGGACTGATCGAAGACCCTGCCGCGAGAGAGGCCGACGGCTCGTAACGAGCTTTCCAGTATCTCCGTCTCAATGTCTTTGTTTCCGGAGATCGTAAAATCTTCGATCGACGGCCGCTCGAGCACAGCGATGATCAAAACGTCGCCGTCCCTGCGAAACTCGACGTCCCTGAAGAAGCCCGTAGAATAGATGGCCCTGATCGCTTCCTGAACCCGTTGATCCGTCAGCATGTCGCCAATGTTGATGGGCAGATAGTTATAGATTGTGCCCTCTGAGATTCGTTGGGCACCTTCGACGCGGAAATTCCGCACCGTCCACGGGTCGAAGGCCTGCGCCAGCCCTGCGCTAAGGGCGCACGCAAGAAACAGCCAGAACCATAGACACCTAGTTGCCAACTTCATCATCCGTATCAGCCGAATAGCCGCGAGAGATCATTATAAAACGCAAAGCTCATTAGAACGACAAGCAGTAACAGCCCGAACTGCTGGCCGAAGATCATCGCGCGCTCGGACAGGGGTGATCCTTTGATCACTTCGGCAAGCTGATAGACGATCTGGCCACCATCCAGTAGCGGCACGGGTAGCAGATTCAGGATTCCGAGGCTGATACTAACGATGCTTAGAAAACTTAGAAAGGAGCCTAGTCCAGCCCGCGCGCTATCCCCGGCGTAGCTCGCGATGTTAATCGGCCCGCTGATATTGCGAACGGAGACGTCTCCAATAACCATCTTTCCAAGCATTCGTACCGTCAGTGCGCTCATCTCCCAGGTCTTCTGTATCCCCTTTGGAAATGCCGCAAGGAACCCGTATCGTTCTGTCGTCAACGCGTACGCCGCGATCGCCTGGACGACTTCGACGTTCTCGGCAGCACCGATGAGACCGCGACGTTCGTCCTGTCCTTCGCCCTGGTTGGCCACCTCGCCGATCTCTATCTCGACTTCCAGCTCGCGGCCCGATCGTTCCACGAGTGCGATGACGGTCTGTCCGGGACGGACGCGAACGGCTTCGACGAGTTCGGTGAAGCGGTTAATGGTCTCCCCATCCAGATTCAATATCCGATCGCCGGGCAGTAAGCCCGCACGCTCGGCGGCCAGCCCAGGGGTCAGATCGCCGAGTATCGCCGGTCGTATCGGTCCGGGTTCGAACCCCAGGCCGACAAACAGCGCTTCAGGCTCCGTCAATTCGGCTTCCCTGCCGCGAACGTCCAGCTCGACTGCCCGCGTCGCGCCATCGGGACTCTGTACCGTCAGGTCGATTACGCCGTCGGCCAGAAGCTCATCGAGAATCCCGAGCACAGCCGCCTCCCATGTCGGCGTCGCGCGGCCACCGATCGCGATAATCTCCTGCTCCGGCAGCAACCCCGCCGCCGCCGCAATCGATCCTTCAGCGACAGGGCCGACGATGGCTTTGATACCGGGTACGCCGTTGACGAACATCAGCCAGTAAGCGGCGATGGCGAATAAGAAGTTGAACGCCGGCCCAGCCAACAATACAGCGACACGATGAGGTACCGGCCGGCGGTTAAACGCTCGATGAGCATCCTCAGTGGGAACCGGCCCCTCGCGCTCGTCGAGCAGCTTGACGTAGCCGCCCAACGGGATGCTGGAGAGCCAAAATTCGGTGGCCGGCGAGTTCGGTATTTCGGCAGTCGAATCTTCTGCTGCGAGCGGCTCGGAAGAGGGAATGCGCACGAACAGCCTCGAAGCCTCCCCCGGTGCGCGCTCCCGCCAGCGGAGCAACGGCCGGCCGAAGCCGATCGAGAATCTCAGAACCTTGAAGCCAAGTCGCCGCGCTACCCAGAAATGGCCGAATTCGTGTACGGCCACGAGGACGCCGATGGCGACGATAAATGCGACGATAGCGATAATGACATCAAGCATGGCGACTATACCTTAGCGATATCCTCCAGAGTTCCTAGTCGTAAACCATTGAATAGTATACGCGTTTTCCATACCTGTTGGGTAAGCGCCTGCAGGATCCTTACCTATGACAGACCTTACCAGGGGCGGCAGGTTCCGGAGAATACTAGATCCCGGCAATCTCGAGGCCAATGAAGAAAATCGGTACGGCGGCAGCGAGACTGTCGATACGATCCAGCACGCCGCCGTGGCCAGGCAGAAGTCTCCCGCTATCCTTCAGGCCCACGTTGCGTTTGAGCATACTAAACGTCAGATCGCCGATGATCGAGACCAGCGATGCCGCCATCGCGACCGAGACAAAAGCGCCCAACGGGACGCCGAGAACGATGCCGGCAACCGAGGCCACTAACGCTGCCAATCCGAGTCCGCCGATTACACCCTCCCAGGTCTTGCCGGGACTGATCTGGGGCGCCAGCTTGACGCGCCCGAGACGCCGGCCGAAGAAATAAGCCCCAATATCGGCCGCCCAGATAATGAATAGCAAACTCAGCGTCAATTCCCGCCCTCCCGGCACCCTGCCGTGAATGGCCGCCAACAGGAGCCAGCCCGGAAGCAGCGCGAACGGCCCGGAAATCGCCACGACGATCGCTGGAATTCGCCACGGATACGCCCACAGCGCTACTGCCGCCAGCACCCACCACGCTACAGCGACAGCCGCTACCGTCTGCGCACCGGGCGCATCGAACAACGGCCCCATCAACAACATGAGCCCAACGAAGATCGCCGTATAAACAACCGACGAGACATGGCGTCCGCCGGCGAATTGCGTCCACTCCCAGGCACCGACGGTCCATAGCACGCCGATGGCGGCAGCCACGGCCCAGCTTGGTAACAGCAACACAACCGCAGTCGTCGCGCTGCCCAAGACCAACGCCGTGATAATTCTGGTTCTCAGCAACTCGCGGCCTCGACCTGATCTCCGGTACGGCCGAACCGCCTCTGCCGGCTGAAGTAGAACTCGAACGCTCGCTCGAGATCCGCAAGCGAAAACTCCGGCCACAACACGTCCGAGAAATACAGTTCGCTGTAGGCGAGACTCCAGAGCAGAAAGTTGCTGATGCGCCGCTCTCCGCCGGTCCGAATAAGTAAATCCACCCCTGGAAACTCCGCCATCGCCAGCGACGCAGCGACGCGTATTTCGTCAATATCGCTCGGATCGAGGTCTCCCGCCGCGACTTCCTGAGCGAGCTTCTGCGCCGCACGAGCGATGTCCCACCGCCCGCCGTACGCCACCGCCAGCACGAGATCCATGCGTTCATTGTCCCGCGTCCGCGTCTCGGCGGCCTTGATCGCCTCCTGAAGGACCGGACTGAGTGCGCCCAACTCGCCGACAAATCGCAGTCGTATGCCGTTGTCGTGGAGTTCCGCGACCTCCCTGCTCAGCACATCGACGAATAACGACATCAGGCCGCGTACTTCGTCACGCGGCCGGTTCCAGTTTTCGCTAGAAAACGCGAATAGAGTCAGCACCTCGACGCCCTGTCTGGCGCATTGCTCGACGATGCTGCGAACCGGGCTAATCCCCGCCGTATGACCCGCCAGACGCGGCAGCGCGCGACACCGCGCCCAACGGCCGTTGCCGTCCATGATGACGGCTACATGGCGGGGCGGGGAAAATTCACCCTTCTTCTTGTTAATAGACGCAACCATCAATCTAGAACTCCATGATCTCCGTTTCCTTGTCCTTCAAGAGCTGGTCCATCTGCGCGACGGCGCCATCGGTGAGCTTCTGGATCTCATCGTGAGCTTGATGATCTTCGTCCTCGGTAACAAGCTTTTCCTTGAGCAAATCCTTTACGTCGCCAAGGGCGTCGCGCCGGATATTGCGTACAGCCACCCGTCCCCCTTCCGTTTCGTGTCGGACCACCTTAACGAGTTCTTTGCGGCGCTCCTCAGTCATCGGCGGCAGAGGCACGCGGATCACGGCACCAGCCGATACGGGGGTCAGGCCCAGATCCGAGGTGAGGATCGCCTTCTCAACCGCCGCGGCCATTTGTTTTTCCCACGGCGCCACCGTTAGCGTGCGGGCATCCTCAACGGCGACTGTCGCCGTCTGGCTGATAGGCACCTGTGAACCGTAGTATTCGACGGTCACGTGCTCCAGAAGCGCGGTATGTGCACGCCCGGTACGCAGCTTTCTAAATTCATCCTTCAGAGCGGCGACGCTCTTGGTCATCCTCCGCGCCGCATCTTTCTTAATGTCTTCAAGCACTGTCTGTCCCCGTCCTGGAGACGTGATTCGAGACGACAGTGCCGAGCGTTTCCCCCTTCACCAAACGAACCAAATCACCGGCGTTATTAAGATTGAAAACGATCAGCGGCAGATCGTTCTCTCGACACATGACAATCGCGGTCGCATCCATGACCTTCAGGTTATCAGCCAGAATTTGATCGAACGACAGGCCGTCGTAGCGGATCGCATCCGGTTTTTTAAGCGGATCGGCCGAATACACCCCGTCCACTTTCGTCGCCTTTATCATGACGTCGGCGCTGATCTCGATGGCCCGTAAGCTCGCGGCCGTATCGGTGGTAAAGAAAGGGTTGCCGGTACCGGCCGCGAAGATCACGACCCGGCCTTTCTCCAGGTGGCGCACCGCGCGACGCCGAATATAGTCTTCGCAGACTTCGTTGATCTGCAGTGCCGACATGACTCTTGCTACCGCGCCCTGTCGTTCAAGCGCATCCTGAAGCGCCAGCGCGTTGATGACCGTCGCCAGCATCCCCATTTGGTCGCCAGTAACTCGATCCATTCCACCCTCGGCGAGACCGGCACCGCGAAAGATGTTACCGCCGCCGATGACGAGGCCGATCTGAACGCCTAATTGCAACACCTCGGCGACCTCGGCTGCCACCCGCTGAATCACGGGCGGATCGATACCGTAGTCCTGACTGCCCAGCAGAGCCTCACCGCTGAGCTTCAGTAAAATCCTTCGATAAGCGGGCGAGTCCTGCCCCATGCGTACCTCACTTCCAACCGGCCGATGTTGAACCCCACGCTAGTCGGGATTCGACGGCGTCGTTCGCTGCCGAAGTAGACTAGCGGCTCTGGGAGGCCTGCGCCATGACCTCCTGCACGAAATCGTCCCCTTTCTTCTCTATTCCTTCGCCGACTTCATAGCGTACAAAGCTCAGCGCGCTAGCGCCCACGGCCGCTAGCAGCTTCTCGACCTTCGTGTCCGGATCTTTTACAAACGGTTGGCCCGTCAGCGTGACCTCGTCCAAATGTTTGCGGAGTCTTCCTTCCACCATTTTCTGCACGATGTCCTCCGGCTTCCCCTCCTGGAGCGCCTGCGCCGCGAGGATCTCCCGTTCCTTCGCCAATTCGTCCTCCGGTACCTCCGCGGCACTC
>Ga0310122_10000387_pt1 | contig 28039 bp, 19 predicted proteins | sample CB6_Bottom_1051__FD_203503 | JGI IMG/M metagenome (GOLD analysis project Ga0310122, IMG submission 203503) | Marine microbial communities from Western Arctic Ocean, Canada - CB6_Bottom_1051 | ecosystem: Environmental > Aquatic > Marine > Oceanic | place: Canada: Western Arctic Ocean | collected...
CAACTTGGCTTACGACTGCCAATTTAAAGGCAAGAGAATAATCTCGTTGAGTACGTCTACTTGTTGTTTTCATGACACTCTCCAATTTCATGTTGGAAATGTGTCAACCATATTTAGGACGGTACATGGCAAGGAATAAGGACTTCGCTTCGTTGGCTTTTTCTGCTTTGTTTGCGGCTTCTTGATAGGCAAGGTTGTTTCGTTTTAATTCAAAGACTCGGAAGATAAAGATGGCGAACGAGAAAGCGAAGGTTAATAGCGCGAGTGTGATGATAAGTTTGACAATCACGCCTTCTAGTTGGTCTTGAAGGTCGGTGAATTGATGTTCAATTTGCTCAAGATACTCCATGTTATGCACCGAAAGAACTTGAGATAACAGTACATTTTGTTGCTGATTGAGTTCAGCGAACGTTTTAGACAGGTCCGACAACTCTGAGCTAATCTCTTGAACTTGAATTTGGCTCCCTGAAAATAACACGCTAGCAAGTACCTCACTTTGAATGTTGAGCTCCGGTGTAGAGAGAGCATTTAGTTTTTCTGAATCATGTCCCCTTGCTGCTTCTCGATGGTTTGCTGAATGACTATCAATGAGTTGCAGCGTTAGGGATTGCAGTATGAACTGACGAGCGACACTCACCCCGACGAGCTTGTCGAGCGTATCGACATTGGCTATCGAGGCCTTGTGGAAACGCTCAAGTAATTGGGTGGTTTGTAAGTCTTGAAAGAACGTTGAGTGGATGCTTTCCCCCTTATAGCTATCCTTTAGCTCTTGCAGTTCTATTTCTAGTCTGACTAAATCAGCCGACATTTGGTAAGGATTCGAAATGCCCACGAGAGCAGCGTTGGTTATCTGATCGCGCATCTCTAAAACTTCATGCCCCAGCTCTCGAACAGATTCCCCATATTCCGATACTTTCCCGTGCTCAGAATAGGTCAGTATAATTAAGCTAACCAAAGCCAATAATAGCGAGAAAAACAGCAAAAAGATGAGTCTGATTCTATTCATTTTCAAACTCCACTAACATCTGAGGGCGGCTGCCCGTTAAGGTTTCTAGAAATGTTTTAATCTCACTAATGGTTTGCTTTTCAAACGTTTTACCGAGTTGGCTTTCACCCATGATTTTGATGGCTTCCTCTAACGTTTCAGTTTGACCATCATGAAAATAGGGTGCAGTGATCGCCACGTTTCTTAAACTGGCGACACGGAAGAGGTGCTTGTCTTGTGGTTGTCCTGTAAACATAAATCGACCTTGGTCTTCACTTCGTTCTGAGCCCGTTTTTGATATTCCAAAATAGCCAAATCGCATCACCATGCCTCCACCAATATTGGTACCTTGGTGACAACGAATGCAGCCTTGTTCTTGAAAGGCCTCCCAGCCTCGCTTGGCCTTATCAGACAACGCTGAATGATCGCCTCGCAAATACTGGTCGAAAGGAGAATCAGGCGTGGTTAGCCCTTGCATGAACTCAATAAGTGCAGCCTTAATCGAAGCTTCGTTGATGGTTGTCGATTGTTCTTTGAATAGGCTGATGTAAGTCTCCGATTGAGAGACATAGTCCGTAATGTGTTTCCAGTTTGAATCCATTTCGTCAACGTTGTGTACTGGACCATCGATTTGATCGCCAAGGTTATTCACCCGACCATCCCAAAAAAATCGGTAGTTAAAGGCAGCGTTAAAAACGGTGAGTGAATTTCGCATTCCTGCTCCATTTACGCCAATGGAAACAGGAATCACTTCAGCACCATTGGTTTGTAGGCTATGACAACTTTCACAGCTGACACTTCGGTTCGATGATAAGTTAGGGTCTTTGAATAGCGCCCAACCTATCTTGGCAAGTTCATTGTTAATCTCGGTCGAATCTGGAATTGGGAAGATTTGTTGATCTGGAAATGCCGCTTGTTGGGCATCTTGTGAGTTTGTATTTGAGTCGTGTTCTGAAGAGTATGAATCATCATGGTCGTTTGCATGAGAGTGATTTTCTTGGTGCTCAAATGAGGCGTGCATCTTTAAAGAAGCGGCGTCATAAACCAGTAGGCCTATTGAAACGCAAATGACAGTGATGCTTATTACTGCTAAATATGGCGTTTTCATAGTATTAGTTCCATCTAGTTTAGATAATTTTGGCAAGTCAGAATCCTTCTGATTTAAACCTTATTCACCCTGTGGATGAGAGGTGCATATTTATAAACTTAGTTTCATAGTGGTGATGTTGCAAGAAGATGGTGTAACAAGAGGAGAGGAGCAAGATGAAGTCATTGAATCGTTGGATGACAAGGGACAGGGATCGTTAGAAACAACGCGTTACGTAGGGCAAGTTAGTGACCTAACGGTCAATTCGAAAAGACCTTGTTGTATAAAACTCGGATTTTTAAGATACAGATACAGATACAGATACAGATACTGATGCAGATACAGAAAACAAGTGCCAGACGTAGAAAAACCGTGGTAACTGCATAGAGTGACCACGGCTTTGGTATTACATCATGTACTTTCTAAACTGCTTGAATTACATGGTCTAGAAGGACTTATTTAGCTTGCGCTGCTGCCGCTTCTAATTGCTTAAGTTTACCTTGAAGCATGTAAGCATTTTGGTTGAAGTTACCAGGGTTCAACACTTGGCTTTGCTGGATTGGGTAGTCAGGTAGCGTGTTCATGAACTCTTGTACTTTGCCGCCTACTGGTACGAATAGCCACATGTTATCTGCCATCCAGCGTAGGTACATGCCCGATTCGTGTGGTGCTTTTTCGAATGGGTCAGCACGTAGGTGAACTACTTGAGGCCAGTTTGGTTGGAAGCGAACTGCATCAACAATGTTACCGTCCATTACTGCGAACGAAATCTTGAAGTCATTCCAACGAACTGCGTTTAGCTCAGCGTTAGCAGAGAAGTAAAGCATGCTGTCACGAGGGCCTTTCTCTTCTTTGCCTTGGAAGTAAGGCAGGAAGTTGTAACCATCTAGGTGAACACGCCAGTTTTTACCGTTGTAAGTTGCACCTTTATCAGACGCAAGTTTCTCAACCACTTTATCATCACCAGCGGCTGCTAGTAGAGTCGGGATCCAGTCTTGGTGCCCCATAATATCGTTGATCTTAGTTCCCGGTTTGATAGTACCAGGCCAGCGAACTAGTTGAGGAACACGCATGCCACCTTCGTAAGTTGTACCTTTCTCACCGTGGAAGTAAGTAGCACCACCATCAGGCCAAGATACGGTTTCTGCACCGTTATCGGTAGAGTAGATGACGATAGTGTTGTCTGCGATTTTAAGCTCATCAAGCTTGTCTAAAAGGATACCCACTTGGTCATCGTGCTCTAACATGCCATCAGCGTAGATGCTGATACCCGATGCGCCTTGGTATTTTTCTTGTAGACGAGTCCACACGTGCATACGTGTTGTGTTATGCCAAATGAAGAATGGTTTGTCAGCTTTTACTGCTTTTTCCATGAATGCTAGAGATTCTTCTAGGAACTCTTCATCCGCATGCTCCATACGCTTACGCGTCATAGGGCCTGTATCTTCAATCTTACCGTCAGAAGTCGATTTGATTACACCACGAGGGCCAAAGTTCTTACGGAACTCAGGGTCTTTAGGGTAGTAGTATGTCTCTGGCTCTTCTTCCGCGTTTAGGTGGTACAGGTTACCGAAGAACTGGTCAAAACCGTGGTTTGTTGGAAGGTGTTTGTCTTGGTCACCCATGTGGTTCTTACCGAACTGAGCTGTCATGTAGCCTTGTTCTTTAAGAAGGTCTGCGATCGTTGGAGCCCAATCAGGGATACCGTGGTCCGAACCTGGCATACCGATAGTCAGTAGACCTGTACGGAAAGGTTCTTGACCGGTTAGGAATGCAGCACGACCAGCAGTACACGATTGTTGACCGTAGTGGTCAGTAAATAGTGCGCCTTCGTTAGCAATACGGTCGATGTTAGGTGTTTCGTAACCCATCATACCGTTGTTGTATGCACTGATGTTGAATACACCAATGTCATCACCCCAGATAGCAAGAATGTTTGGTTTTTCTGCTGCTGTTGCCGCTGAAGAAGCTGCTAATAAGCCAACACCTAATGCTAGTTTATTAATTTTAGTACCCATAAGGACTCCGATTCACTTTTAAGATTAATGCGTTAGAACAACGCATCGATGAGTAAATGTTATTCTCAAAATTCCGTTACGTCCTTTTATAGTGCTTATAACCAATCGTTATGATGCATGGTTAACTTGCTGATTAAATTGAATTTAGGCTGATGGTTGCCAGAAACCCTTAGATAACATGTGTGATCCTTATCATGTTTGTCGCCGTAAACCTTATCGATAACTTCTGCACCTGTATCTGAATGAAAAATGACAAAAAGATTAATAGCTTAGCGAACCTCGCGCATGCTTAAAAAATGGACTATACGTTGTAGGGCAGGATGCAAATAACTTACGAAGAGGTTTCTATGACAGCGAAATATGGCGTTAAACGTCGTTTAGCGATTTTGGGTACGGCGATGATGGCGGCTTCCACCACCACATTCGCAGCTGAAAAGCCAAATATTCTCGTGATTTGGGGAGATGATATTGGACAGTCTAATGTTAGTGCATACACCTTTGGTTTAATGGGTTACAAAACGCCTAATATTGATAGCATCGCCAAAGAAGGGATGATGTTTACCGATTATTACGCTGAACAATCGTGTACTGCGGGTCGCTCTACCTTTATTACGGGACAAAGTGTATTACGAACGGGTTTGAGTAAAGTAGGCTTGCCGGGCGCAGACATTGGCTTACAAGCTGAAGACGCGACAATCGCAGAAATGCTGAAACCTATGGGTTACATGACAGGTCAATTTGGTAAAAACCACCTTGGCGACAAAGATGAATTCCTTCCAACAGCACACGGGTTTGACGAATTTTTTGGCAACCTTTACCACCTGAATGCTGAAGAAGAACCAGAGAATGAAGATTACCCAACCGATCCTGAGTTTCGTAAGAAGTTTGGTCCGCGTGGTGTTATTAAGTCATTCGCTGATGGCAAGATTGAAGATACGGGTCCACTGACGCGTAAGCGTATGGAAACGGTCGATGAAGAAACACTAGACGCGGCACTTGATTTCATGGATCGCGCAGTGAAAGCGGACAAACCATTCTTCGTTTGGTGGAACGCAACACGTATGCACTTTAGAACGCACGTGAAAGCCGATAGTAAAGGTGTGACCGGTATCGGTAACTACGCTGATGGTATGGTTGAGCACGATCGACACGTTGGGCAACTATTGAAGCAAGTGGATGAGTTGGGAATCAAAGACAACACGATTGTTTTCTACTCAACGGATAACGGCCCACACATGAACTCTTGGCCAGATGCGGGTACAACCCCGTTCCGTGGTGAGAAAAACACTAACTGGGAAGGCGCATACCGTGTACCAGCAATGGTCCGTTGGCCTGGCAAGATTGAACCTGGAACCGTATCCAATGAAATAATGCACCACATGGACTGGATGCCAACCTTCGTTGCCGCTGCTGGTGATGACCAAATCAAAGAGAAATTACTGAAAGGTCATACTGCCGGTGATAAAACGTTTAAGGTTCACTTAGATGGTTATAACTTCCTTCCTTACCTAACGGGTGAAGAAGAAAAAGGCCGTCGTTCAGAGATCTTCTACTTTACCGATGATGGCGATTTAGCGGCGCTTCGTTACAACCAATGGAAAGCGGTGTTCATGGAGCAACGTGCAACGGGTACCATGCAGATTTGGTCAGAACCGTTCGTGACGTTACGTCTTCCTAAGCTATTTAACCTGCGTATGGACCCATACGAAAACGCAGATATTACTTCGAATACCTATTATGACTGGTTGTTAGACCATGCTTATATGTTCGTTCCTGCGCAAGCGTATGTAGGCGAGTTCTTAGAAACGTTTGCCGAATACCCACCACGCCAAAAAGCAGCAAGCTTTAGCTTGGATCAGGTTATGGAGAAACTTCAAGAGAACCATAATAAGTAAGCTTTGGTTTATTGAAACTGATAGCTTGATGAAACTGATAACACGAAAGAGCTCCTAGGAGCTCTTTTTTTTATGCGCATATCGATGAGTAAATCCCGGTCGTGAATATGAATCACAACTATCGTGCTCATTGCCACTAAATAATTGTATTTTAGTCGTTTTTACGTCTACCTTAGTAAGCATAAGGATGTATAAAAACAAGGAATGTTATGTCTGCATGGTTGTGCTCGCTAGTGAACGGATTGAAACACCAGAGAGTCGCAGTATTATCCGTAATCTTGTCTCCACTTATGTTGTCGCTGTTCAGTTTGAGCACCTATGCCAACGAGCAAGATCCTAATAGCAACACTGAGGCTTCAAAGCTCAGTTCTGTAGCTTCACACGCTAGCTCTGATGTTTTACCTATCGGTTCTAAAGCCACCTATGTCGGATCAGAAGCTTGTGTTGATTGTCATAGTGAAGAAGTCGAAGCGTGGCAGGGCTCTCATCATGACATGGCGATGAAACACGCTGCAGATGAGTCTGTATTAGGCGATTTCAACGATCAAACGGTCACTCATGGCGGTAAACCCAATCGATTTTTTCGCAAGGGCGAAGAGTTCTGGGTCAATATCGAAGGGCCTGACGGGCAATTCAAAGATTACAAAATCAGCTATACCTTTGCCTTTGAACCATTACAACAGTACATGGTTGAGTTTGAAGACGGTCGAGTACAGTTGATTCCTTTCGCTTGGGACTCTCGCACTGAGGGAGAAGGCGGTCAACGCTGGTTTAACCTCTACCCGGATACCACCAACACTGATGAATTCTACTGGACCAATAGCGGTCAAAACTGGAACTTCATGTGTGCCGATTGCCACTCTACGAACCTAGAGAAAAACTACGACAGCGCGAGTAATACCTACAACACCACATGGTCGGAGATTAATGTCGGTTGTGAAGCCTGTCATGGACCTGCAAGCGAGCACGTTGAGCAAGCCCAGTTAGCAAAAGCTCAATTAACCAAAGAGCAGTCAGCAAAAGCCAACGGCGAAAAGGATGTTCAAGCCTCCGCGCATTATGGCTTTGATCGCGACTTGTCGAAATCGGTGAAAGAATGGATCTACCAAGAGGGCAACTCAACCCTACAACCAAAAGACATCATCCATACCAACCAAGTTCAAACCTGTGCTCAATGCCACAGCCGACGTACTCAGTTAAATGAAACGGGTGACCACGTGAACGGTTCATTCTTCGATAAGTATCGTTTGAGCTTGATTACTCCTGAGCTTTACCATAACGATGGTCAAATCTACGATGAAGATTACGTTTACGGATCTTTCTTGCAATCAGTGATGGCTGAAAAAGGCGTCACATGTACCAACTGTCACGATCCACATACTGCAGAACTGAAAATTGCCGAAGAAGCGGTGTGTAGCCAATGTCACATTGCATCAGAGTATACGCCTGAAAAGCACACCTTCCACGAGGCGAATACCGAAGCTTCACAATGTACGACTTGTCACATGCCAGAGACGACTTACATGGAGGTCGACCCAAGACGCGACCACAGTTGGCATATCCCGCGTCCTGATATTAGCCAACACATTAAAACGCCGAACGTGTGTACTAGCTGTCATGAAGATCAAACCGACCAGTGGGCAGATAAGCAAATCGGTGAGTGGTTCCCAGATTCTAAGTATCGTAATCAGCAGCATTTTGCAGTTGCCTTTTATGCTGACTCAATAGGGCACAGAGGTGCAGAGGATGCGTTGGCATACTCAGCTCAGGACTCCAGCTTAAGCAATATCATTCGTGCATCGAGCTTAGAACGTTTGGGCGGCAATACGGGTAAGAATACGCTTATCTCGCTAGCAAGAGCGGTGAAACATGATGATGAAATGATCCGTTTGGGCGTGGTGCAAGGCTCGTCTGGTTTCCCATTCACTGACCGTTGGCAGATTTTAGAACCGCTACTGAAAGACCCTGTATTGTCGATTCGTTCAGAAACCGCAGGTGCATTGGTACGTTATTGGGGAGAAATGAACCCTCTGCAGAAAGATCAAATCAAGCCTGCATTGGAAGAGTACATTGAGATACAGCAATTTAATGCCGATAGAGGATTTGGACGAACTAACCTAGGCAACGTTTACCGCGATCTAGGTCAGCACGATAAAGCGATTGAGTTCTATCAAGGTGCTATCGAGATTGAGCCTTACTTCGAAAACAGCTACGCCAACTTGGCGGATTTGTATCGAGCGCAAGGTAACGAAGCAAAAGCGTTGTCGACGTTGAAGCAAGGTATTGAAGCTCAGCCGAAATCGAGTGTATTGCCATACAGCACAGGGTTATCTCTGCTTCGAGTGAAAGATTACGAACAAGCAACGGACTACCTTAAACAAGCCGCTGAAACTGCGCAAACCGACCCACAATATTGGTATGTGTACGGATTGGCTTTGGAGAAATCTGATGTGCTTGCAGCAAGTCAATCACTGCACAAGGCTTACCAATTTAGCCGTAACCCACAGCACTTGTATGCCCAGTGTGAAGTGTTGGCGCGAAACAGCCTTATACCGGGCGTACCAAAGGCGTTTGAGCAATGTATTTCATCACTGAGCAAGGTGGCACCGCCGGAGGCCATTAACCAATTGAAAGCTAAGTTTAAATAAAGCGATGAGGTGAGCTTGGCTATCGTGCTTGCTGCTTATTCCGCTTGTAATTAATTGTCTCGCTTATGAGCAATTATCACGTTTATAACTTATCGCGCTGATGAACAATTATCACGTGTATAACTAATAGTTATGGGGCTTGTGAGTAGGATGTACGCAGCCAGATTGAATTAAGGGAAGACCTATGAACCATGCGCAACAAGCAATAAACCAACTGATTGAACAAACAGAGAAAAGTGTTATCGGTCAGAGCCACGTCGTTCGGGCTCTGGTGATAGGGTTATTGACTAATGGGCATGTGCTTTTAGAGGGACTTCCCGGTACAGCGAAAACTCGTTCAGTGAAATCGCTGGCGAACCTACTGAACACCAGTTTTGGTCGAATTCAGTTTACGCCTGACCTGCTGCCATCAGATGTAACCGGTACAGAAGTGTATCAAGAGCTTGATGGAAAGCCTCAGTTGCACTTTCAACCGGGTCCTATTTTCAACTGTATTGTTTTAGCCGATGAAGTGAACCGTGCTCCTGCAAAGGTACAAGCGGCTCTGCTTGAAGCCATGGCGGAAGGAACGATTACGGTGGGTGGTCAAACTCATATCCTACCTGATCTATTTATGGTGCTCGCTACGCAAAACCCAGTTGAGCAAGAAGGTACGTATCCACTGCCTGAAGCACAGATGGACCGTTTCATTATGAAAGTCACGGTCGACTATCCAGAAGATGAAGCTGAACGCGACATCATTCGACTTGTGCGCAGTGAGGAACTCGGTAGCGAGACGAGTTCGGAATTAGTCACGCCACAGCATATTGAACCTGAATTGGTGCTTGAAGCGCGCCGCCAACTTCCAGACATTACCGTTTCCGATTTAGTTGAGAACTACATCGTGGCTTTGGTAATGGCTACACGAAAACCTGAGCGTTATCCAGAATCAGACTTATCGAAATGGATTGAAATTGGTTCAAGTCCTCGCGCTTCTATTTCATTGGATAAATGTGCTCGCGCTTATGCGTGGCTGCAAGGGCGTGACCACGTCACGTTAGACGATGTGCGTGCCATGTTGCCAACCGTATTAGGCCACCGATTCTCGTTGTCTTACGATGCATTGGCCGATGGTGTTGACCATCAAAGAGTGGTTGAAGAACTGCTTGATAATGTTGAGATTGGATAACTAGGGGGCGTCATGGCGAAGCCAACACAAGCTCCCAAACCGCAAGGCCTTGATCCTCGACTGTACTGTGACTATTCAAGGTTAGTGCGAATTCAGGCTCAAGCTGAGTCATTTTCACTGTTACCTCATTTAAAAGCGGGCAGCGTACTTTCGGGCAGACATAACTCTTTGTTCCGTGGTCGTGGTTTGAACTTCGAAGAATTACGTCATTACCAATTGGGTGATGATATTCGTAATCTCGATTGGAAAGTTACCATGCGAACGGGTAAGCCTCATGTTCGTAGCTATACCGAAGAGAAAGACCGTAATGTGATGATCTGTGTCGATCAGCGCAGTTCGATGTTCTTTGCCTCTCAAAACACCATGAAATCTGTTGTGGCTGCTGAAGTGGCGGCACTGTGTGGGTGGCGAGTGCTAAAAGATGGTGACCGTGTCGGCTTCGTTTTAGCCTCACACCAAAAACTGTTTCATACCAAAGCGCAGCGTTCACAGTCTGATTTACTGGCTCAGTTAAAGCATCTTACCAAGGCTAATCAAAGCTTAGACGTGAGTGTGAGTGACAGCGAGGGTGTTGGTTTTAGCCAGTGGATTGAACTGATCAAGCGAATGAGACTCAAGCAATCAACCTTGATATTCATTAGTGACTGGCGAGACTGCCGAGAACAACATCTCGATCGACTAAAGCAGTTACAGCAACACAACGATATCTTGGCCATTATGGTCACCGATCCATTAGAACAGTCATTGCCTCAAGATCTTGCCAGCGCAAACTGGGTGGTGGGTGATGGTCGTTTTCAACTTAATCTGGATAGCCAATCTAAGGTAAACCTCGCGAGTGAAAGTCTTGCTCAGAAAGCGGCACTTCAGAAACAGTCCCTTGCTAAATTGATGGCGATGAAAAACCTCCCTTATATTGAATTAGACACGTCAGGCAATCACATATCGCAGCTGCAGAAGCTAGTGGGAGGGCGCTAAATGGCTGTTGAACATACTCCTCCAAGTACCTATATCCTCCGCGAACTGCACGATGTAGCGATTCCTAACAGTGTGAGCTGGGCTCCTCAAACGATCGGCTGGAAGATCCTTGGCGTTATTCTGTTATTGGTCGCTATCTATCTGGCTTATCGTTTGGCGCAGAGATGGTGGAATAACCGTTATCGCAAAGAAGCGCTTCAAGAGCTCGTGCTATTGGATGCACGAGACAAAAATTCAACAGAACGAACCTTCAAAGTACTGAAAGTGGTACTTCGTTACCTAGACAGCAGTAATGCAAAGCTGTTTGGACAAGCTTATGTAAACCGTCTGAACGCTTATCTGCCTGTTAGTGCTAACACAAGAGAAAACTGCAATGCGTTCTTTGCCGATGAAGTTTCGGAATTATGGATGCAAAGCCTAATTGATCCTAATGTGCGTTTGAGCTTTGAACAGCGTTTAGAGGTAATTCAAACCGCGATGATGTGGCTAAAACTTCACAAGCCGAATGTACAGGTAACGGTTGAGGGGCAAGACAATGTTTGATGTTTTATCTTCCAGCTTTGAATTTGCGCATCCGCTGTGGTTTATTGCGTTACCTCTGCCTTTGTTGGTCTACTTCGCTGTGCCAGCTTATCGAACCAAGCAAATGGCCATCAAGGTGCCATTTTTCAGTGAATTGGTTGAAGCTATTGGTGAAGCGCCGTCTGAAGGGGCAAGCCAGCTAACACCAAGCTGGTGGCAACGAACCTCACTCATTATTACTTGGGCATTAGTGGTGTGTGCGCTCGCTAAACCAACCATTCTTGGTGAGCCGCAAGTTCGCGAACAATTAGGTCGTGATGTGATGGTAGTGGTCGATTTATCTGGCTCAATGGCAGAACAAGACTTTACCTCTAAGCGGGGCGATAAAATATCTCGTTTGGACGCGACCAAAGAAGTGCTGGCTGATTTTGCGACTACCCGAAAAGGGGATCGACTCGGTTTGATTCTTTTTGGTGATGCAGCGTTTGTACAAACACCGTTTACAGCTGACCAAGATGTGTGGCTTGAACTGCTTAATCAAACCGATGTCGCTATGGCAGGGCAAAGCACGCACTTAGGTGATGCAATTGGCTTGGCGATTAAGGTGTTTGAACAAAGCGAAAAGCAAAGTGCTGCCGTTCAAGATTCAAGTGTTGATGCCAACGAAAAAGAGAAGGTCGTGATCGTACTAACCGACGGTAATGATACGGGAAGCTTTGTTGAACCGATTGATGCCGCCAAAGTTGCGAAGGCGAAAGGCGTTCGTATTCACGTGATCGCCATGGGTGACCCACAAACTGTTGGTGAAGTGGCTTTGGATATGGAAACCATCAAACGAGTGGCTCAAGAGTCTGGTGGCGAAGCCTTTGAGGCACTTAACCGCGACGAACTGACCAAAGCCTACGCTCAGATTGGTGAGCTAGAACCACAATTATATGAAAGTACCACTTATCGTCCTAAACAGGGGCTGCACCATTACTTAATGGCGATTGTTGTTGTGATGTATCTGACTGCCTTTAGTCTGGCGACTTTACGTAGAAGGTCGCTTTTGGCTTCTAAAAATAAAAAATTGAAAGGAGAGGATGATGCCTGATTCTCTCGCTCTACAACAGTTCTTCACCCAGTTTCATTTTATCCGACCTTTGTGGTTGTTGGCCTTTATTCCGATGTTCTTCCTGTTATGGGTTCGTTGGAGAGAAGAGACCAAACCAACGTGGAAAGACATTCTACCTGCACACTTACGTGATGCATTGACGATTGGCGAAACAGGCTGGCGTAAGCAGCTGCCATTGAAGCTATTGGTGGTGATTGTAACTATCGCCATCATTATCTGTTCTGGCCCAACATGGCAGCGTGAGGCTTCGCCTTTTGGTGAAGACAAAGCGTCGATGTTGGTTGTGCTTGATAACAGTGAATCTATGCTCGCTAAAGACTTACCACCGAGTCGCTTGGAACGATCTAAGCAGAAGATTAGAGACTTATTAGCGGCTCGGAAAGGCGGTAATACGGGCTTAGTGGTTTACGCAGGCAGCGCACACGTCGCGATGCCCGTTACTCAAGACAGCAAAGTATTCGAACCGTTTCTAGCGGCTATCACGCCCGATATCATGCCGGTATCAGGTAAGTCAGCAGAAGAAGCACTGCCACTGATTAATCAGCAACTGTCTGGTGAGTTAGGCTCTTCTGTACTGTTGGTATCAGATGGTGTAAACCCAAGCACCATTAGGGCGTACGAGAGTTTCTTTAACGACAATCCGTATCAGTTGCTCATTCTCGCCGCAGGAAACAGTAATGTGGTGAGCGATAACCCTGTCGACCTAGATTCACTGCGTAACTTAGCGAGTAAGACGGGTGGACGAGTGATTGAAGTGACCGTTGATGATTCGGATATCCAACAACTGAACAGAGCGGTTGAAAGAAACATGCAGCTCAACGGCGAATCTTCAATGCCTTGGAAAGACATGGGCTATGGACTGCTTATTCCAATGGCTTTCATTATGTTGCTATGGTTCAGAAAAGGGTGGTTGGTGCAGTGGTGTGTCGTTGGTTTGATGATCACAAGCAGCATGTATTCACCAGACACTTTGGCGAAAACAGTCAACTTAACCGCTGAGAAACCAGTTGTGGTGGAGTCGGTTACTACTTGGGACAAAACAGCTCAATGGTGGTGGGACTTATGGTTAACGCCCGATCAGCAAGGTCAACGCCTGTTGAATCAGAAAGAATATCTTCAAGCTGCCAAACATTTTACTGACTCAATGCGAAAGGGCGCGGCTTATTACTATGCTCGTGATTTTAAGCTCGCTCACAGTGCATTCCTGCAAACCAAAACTGACCTTGGTTTATACAACGCGGCGAGCGCGTTAGCCAGGCAGCGTGAATACCTTGCCGCGCGAGATCTTTTGAAATCATTAAGCGAGAAAGAGGATCTGTCACCAGAACTAAGAACGGATGTGGAGAACAATCTTGCTGTACTTAGTGGAATTGTCGAAGAGGTAAACCGAACCAGTGAAAGCCAGTCCGGAACCACAGATGGCCCTGAAGAGTCGTTAGAACTCGAAGACGATCAGCCACGAACGGGTGATGGCGCTGAAGAAGAAACGGTAGCGGAATTGATGCTCAAGGAAACGCTTAATGCCAATGAAATTTTGGGTAGCCAAGAGCTTGCCGATAAGTGGTTAAAACGAGTAGAAGCGGACCCTAAGTTCTTCTTAAAATCTAAATTCCAAATTCAGCTACGAGACCCTGCACCTTCCATCGAACAAGCGTCAAAACCGGAACAGGCATCAAAACAGGAGCAAACCCAATGAGTCGATATGATTTAGCTCTTGAAGCCATTCAATCAAAGAGAGTGCGATTCAGAACCCATAAGTGGTTACTGTCGATGACTCTTATATTGAGTTGGTTTTCTCCTTTTGTTGCTTCTGCTGCCGATATCTTCGATCTCCAAAAAAGTGGTGACGTTGAGCTTATCGCTTGGGTAGGGGAAAAGCCAAAGTCAGGCGATAAGATAACGCCGACTAAAGTGAGCGTTAATGAGCAGGTAATTCTGAATATTGAGGTGGCGACGCCGCGTTGGTTAACGGGAGGGACTCGAATCGGCAGTATCGAAATCCCTAACGTGATCGTTAAGCAACGTAACCAACTCGCGACTAATTACACGGAACGGGTCAATGGCACTACATGGTCGCGTCAACGATGGGAAGTAACACTCTATCCGATGACTTCTGGCGAGTTTGTCATTCCAACCGTGCCGGTTCGCGTCCAAGTTTCTGCTCCTGATGGTTCTAACGTTGGCGGTACGCTTTACACGCAGCCAATTAAGTTTGAAGCTTCGTTGCCTTCAGGTTTACTTGATAATGAATCGCCTTGGTTTTCTGCAACAGAAGTAGATACAGAGCAACAATGGCAACGCTCGAGTGAAAACTTAAAAGTAGGCGATGCCATTACTCGAACGGTAACCATCAAGGCCAAAGACAGCCTTTCTGTATTACTTCCGGACGTGTTGAACAATGAATCGACCCAGCAGTACCAAGCTTACCCGCAGCCTAATCGTTTAGATGATACTCAAGATCGTGGTAACTACCGTTCCAGTCGAATTGAGGAGACGGTTTATGTTATTCAGCAGGGCGGTGAATTTACGTTGCCAGAGTTTTCATTTCAGTGGTGGGACAGCAAGAATCAACGCCTTGAAAATGTAGTGATAAAAGGGAATGTGTTTGAAGCCAAACACACAGTCCAATCTTTCATCAAGGCTTACATGTCGGTTTTTATAAGCGTTGGCTTGGCAGTGGTATTATGTGGCATGTTATTCGTTGGGGTGAAGCGCTATTACAAAAACCGACCAACACCGAGTTGGTTGGTATTCCGTCGTTTACTTAAGCAAGGTAATTGGGCTGCATTAAGAACCTTTATCTATCGTCAATTACGAAACGAAACCTCTCAGCTAGAGCTGGATAAAGCACAACTTGGTAAATTGAATGGACAAAAGCGTTGGCTAGAAGACAGTGAATCCCTCCAACAAGGGCGTGAAGACAAAAACGTATTTACTCGTTTATGGAAAAGCTTACGTAAATTACCCAGTGATAAATCAAACTCAAGCAATTCTCGTTCAATTTTCGACCGCTTGAAAATCCCTAAAGCCTTGCCAGACTTAAAAGATAGAACTAAGTAGCAAACTTTAGTTATACGCATCGAACAAAATCGGCAGGTTCTCTACTATAGGGAACCTGCTTCTTTAATATGGAACTGTATGAAAAGTACCGAACTCAATCTAATTCCTATATTTGTCGCTATTTATGAAGAGCAGAACTTATCTAGGGCTGCTAATCGCATGGATATAAGCCAGCCAGCTGTGAGCAAAGCGCTTGCAAGGTTGAGAGATATCTATGACGAGCCACTGTTTCATCGAACTACTTCTGGCGTAGAGCCAACCACATTCGCTATTGATATCTATCCAGCAATGGCTGCTGCGCTTAAAAACTTTACTTCTACCTTATCCGCATCAAGAGATTTTGACCCTAAAACCTCTGGCCGTGTGTTTTCAATTGCCTGCGTTTCAGCGGCGAGTTATGAAATGATGCCAAGAGTCATGCAGTTAATCAGTCAAGTCGCACCTGGTATCGCATTAGAAGTTCATCCTCTATTTACGGAAGATTACGAGTCTGATTTAAGGCTTCAAAGACATGATGTCATTATCGATATGACGCCAAGAGGAAGAACCATGCTCAAGCATGAGGTGATCTCTAAAGAGGAACTGGTGGTGGTGTGTCGTAAAGACCATCCCACGATTGGTGACACTATCGATATGGAACAGTTTTTATCACTTGATCATGTGGTTGTTTCAAGATGGCATGCACGTAGAAGCTTATTGAGTTCTGAACACTACAGTGACCTTGAAAAACGTAGAATAGTCTATCGAGCCGCTGGCGTTGTTGAGATGCTGCCTGTCATTGAGGGCTCTGATTACATTGGAGTGCTACCTATGTCATCGGTGCGTTGCTTTTCTGAAAAATATGACGTTAAAACTCTTCCTTTGCCATTCGAATTGGAAGACCTCGATATGTGTATGATTTGGCATCCCAGTCGCACTAACGAACCTAGCCACAAGTGGTTGCGCACTAAGCTCAAAGCGGCAGCAAAAGAGTTATCAAGTTAGCTTCTAAAGGGCATGGTCATAGAAAGCATTCGCGCGATTTTAAATGGAAAGAAAGCCAGTATCCCTGAGCTGAGGTAAGCGGCGTTTATTGCAAGGGAGCGGGATATTGGCCTGCAAGTTAGAGTCATGTGGGACTCGTCAGATATGTTTCGCTTGGTGCTGCCCGAAGGCAGCCCTTGTTTAACCATAAATCAGTGAAGGAACTTAACTTACTGAATTGTTTGATTTAAGTAACGGATACTAAGCCTCTTTTGGGCTCTGTCCTGAGTTAAGCAAGAAGTAGGACACCCAATCATCAATAGGCAAAGGTCGCGCGAAGAAATAGCCTTGAGCATATTTACAACCAATCTGGCGTAGAGTCGTTACATGATTCTGGGTTTCAAGGCCTTCTGCAATCACTGAGAAATCGAGTATTTGCGCGAGCTTGAGAACCGCGCAAGTAATCTCATAATCTACTTTTGACGAGTTAATATCTTCAATAAAGCTTCGATCTAATTTTACGCAATCGGCGGAAAGATTCTTCAACACCGACAACGAAGAATAACCCGTTCCAAAATCATCGATAGCGATCTTGTAACCCTTAGAATGAAGTACCTCGATGGTCCTTGAACAGGTCTCGAAATCTCGCATCATATCCCTTTCTGTGATTTCCAGAAGCAGCTGATGAGGCTGACAATCCGTTTCGTCGAGTATCACTTGTAACTGGTCTGCCAGATCGGTCATATAGAACATTCTCGCTGAGAAGTTGATGGAAAAAATCACGCCCTGTAGGTCCATTCCCGCGCGTTGCCATTCGGTAATCAGATTCGCTACTTTCTTAAATACCCATTTATCAATGTCGATAATGAGACCACTTTTTTCGGCAACCTCAAGGAAATCGACGGGCGGCAATAAGCCCAGCTTAGGGTGACGCCAACGTATTAGAGCCTCGGCACCAATGATGTCTTGCGAGTCTAAGTTGACTTTGGGTTGGAAGAAGACTTCAAGCTCGTCATTGGCAATGGCTTGATGAAGCCCCATGTTGGTTTCAATCAAGTCATTTACCTCGTGAGTCATTTCGTCCGCGTAGACGCGATATTGATCTCGGCCGTTTCGCTTTGCGTGATACATTGCTGTGTCCGCATTTCTGATTAGAGTTTCACGATCTAAACCATGAGTAGGGTACTCACACACACCAATACTCGCCGATACAAAGATAGAATTATCATCGATGTAATAAGGCTTTCTTAACGCTTGATTTAAGCGGTCTGCGATAGGTTCGCCTTCGTCTAATCCAATGTTTGAGTAAACAACCAAGAACTCGTCTCCGCCCATTCGGGCAACAAATCCTTTATCACCCACTAAGTTACTCAATATGTGCCCAACATTGACTAATAAGTTGTCACCTGGTGCATGCCCTAAAGAATCATTAATGGTCTTAAACTCGTCAATGTCGAGGTAGAAAAGCAAGAAAGAGGCGTTGTTCTCATAGGATTTCCTGATCTCTTCATCTAACTGTTTGGTTGCCAATAGTCGATTTGCCAAACTGGTCAGTGGATCGTGGTGGGCGAGGAAGTCGAAGTTCTTTTTTTCTTCCGTGAGGTCTAGGTATGCCTTAGATAGCCTTGAAGCCATATCGTTATAGGCTTTCTCTAAGTGAGACCATTCGTCACTTCGGCCCAAGTTAATTGGGTTTTTTAGGCTTCCAGACTCAAGACGATCGAAGCCATGTCTCAGTGCATTGAGTGGCTTTCGAATGTGGTGTCGAACAACGTGGTGAACCAATAACATCGACAATACGACGGCTGAAAAACTGATAATAATGGCGTTCATTCTTGATAAACCGATCTCTTTTTCAAGTTGGTCGGTTAATTCTAAGGCTTGGCTTTGTACGCGTGACTCGGTCTTTTCTACCATCTCCAACAGGTCGCTTTGAGCGACTAATAGTGAAGCCATCACCAGCCAACGCTGCTCCAGATTAGCTCTAATGCGCTTCAAAGCGGCGTTGTATCGTTTCACCGTTCGATTGATTCTTTTCTTCTCAGCAATAACCGCTGTCGTTTCGATATCAACGTTTTCTAAGTGGAGTAAGAATATATCGAATTCTTTCTCGACCTCGATAAGCAGTACTTTCTCCGTTTCTGGCGTGATGCGACTGTGAATGTCTCCAACCATTTTTCCTGAAGTGAGAAACGACTCTCTCAACATGTTGATGAGATCTAATTCATTGTTATAACGAATGAAATTTGGTTGGTCTAAGTGCCTAAGCTTGCTGTCGGCTATCGCAAATTCGAGCTGGTCAAGCTGTTCGGCTAAGGCGGCGTCGATTTGATTGGTCTGCTTTAGAATTCGATTTAATGCGAGCGAACTGCCTAAGAAACGATGGAAGTTATCGATAAAGGCATCAATTTTTTGCGAGAAACCTTCGTTAGTTGATAGGTCTCTGAGTCGTTGAAGCTGGAAATCGACATTAAATGCTTCTTCCGACAGTGTGGTTTCACTGAACAAAAAAGTCTGTTCAAGTAGCTTAACTCGAGAGGTGAGCGTAAATACGCGTCGGCTGATTTCAGAGTTAACAATCAAGTCTGATACGTGTGTCGAAGTTTCGTTTTTAAGCGTCGACTCGACGTAATACAGAGATCGAATCACCATGATGACAGCAAAGCTGACAATCAAAAGCGAAAGCAGGTTCGAAATAATGAGTCGTTGGGTGATGTTTATCTGAGGTAATTTCATTGTGGCTTCCAAATTTTCAGATACGCTTCACGGTAACCATTTTTAGGGTCGTAGATGCCTTTGTCTGACTGGCTGATGAGTTCTTCAACATTATCGGGCGTGACGAGATGCACTGGGGCAGAGTACCCACTTGGCGGCATTTGATTAAATGCTCGGTTGAGTTCGTCGACTATTTGCCAGCCTTGTAGATATAAGGGTTCAGGTACTGTTGCTAGTTGGAATTGACCGCTATTGATTCTTTTGTACGCGGCCTTGCTACCGTCACCCGCTGAGATGTTTTGTGGTATCAACCGGTACTCCTCTAGGTTTGATTCCAAAGAAGGGATAGCATAATCAATGTACAGGTCGTTGATTGCCAGGAGATGAGTGACTTTCTCGCCGTACTTCTCATCTAGGTTCTTTAATGTCGCAGGCATTTGCTCGGCAATTTTATCGAGCGGTAAATAGTTAAGCTCAAGTACATCACAAGTGCTGCAACGCTTGATGGTATTGACCATCGCGTTGGCTTTGATCATCGCGATTTCATAGTTAGGGTCGGTGAACACCACGGTTCTCGCTCGACCGTTTGAGTTTACAATCGCGAGTAGCGCGGCCACTTCCGCCACATCGAGAGGGTCGGTGGTGATGTTGGTGTATAAACCTATTTCTGGATTACCACCGACAAGTTCAGTCGCGTGCCATCCAATGACAACGATTCCCAGATCTTCAGCTTGTTTCAAAATGGTTTTGTGTCGGACAGCGTCAATGCCGCCCAAAACAATGGCATCGGGTTCAAAACCAATCGCTTTCCTGATAGCTGCACCTTGGCGCACTTCTGAGCCTAATCCATCGATGAATCTAAGGTGCCAATTGATGTTAGAAATGGCTTCAGATATGCCTTTCCCAACGCCATAAACGCCACCATTACGTAAATCAGAGGCGACAAAAATAACGTTCTTTTCATGGCGCACAGCAGGGCCTTGTGTGGGGCCATTCCACGTTCGCTGGTTGGAAACCGCACGCATCACTTTTTCTTCAGCATATTGGAAGAAATCGTCTTCATGATTACCCGCAAAACTCTGAGAGTAGCAAGTAATAGCGAGCAACAAACTCGCAAAATTTAATCTCTTATTCATATGGCTTATAAAACGCTTTAACTTATAATCGCTCTATATTTATAATAATGTTAATAAACATTCAAACATTTGGTAACAGTTATGCCGGGTCAAATTTGTAAAAACGTCTTGCTAACCCTACTGACAGCGTGTTTTTCCCTCCCTTTGTACGCCAAGTCTGACCGGATGAGGGTGGAGGCTGATGCTCAGAAACTCGAAAAATTTCAAGAGACTGTGAGTGGCGAACCGATTCTTTTGGCCCCAATGTCGGTAGAAAAACCGGTAAGAATTGCATTAATTTACCCAAGTGCAGATATTTCTGACTTTTGGACAAGAAATTACACAGCACTGAAGCAAAGGCTCGTCGCTTTGGAGTTACCATTTGAGATCAGCGAGTTCACCTCAAGGCAAATTGAGCACTCATTGCAGACCCAATACACCGAACAAGTGTTGAACTCTGAAACCCCTTACGACTTCGTTATTTTCGGTCCTTCTGAGCTGGGTATTCAAGCTGAGAATATTCAAAAACTGTCTGCTTCGACAGAGTTCAAAACCTTTATTTGGGCTTTTCACACGCCCAATGAACAATGGAAACATCAACCGGATAGCTGGTTCGATTTTTCAAGCGCGATGGGGGCCGATGTCCTGTGTGACCATGTGGTGAAAGAGCTCGGCAACGACGTGGAATTTTCTGCGAATCGTGGGATACCGGGAATAACCGATACTCAACGCTCGCAAGGTTTCATTGATTGCGTAGAAGAGAAAGGTGATTGGCTAACAGTGTATGAGCATTTTGGGCAATACCAGAAGATAGGCGGTGCCGATGGAATTCGTTTAGTGCTCGGTAATTTCCCCGAGGTGACCATGGTTCACAACGCCAATACTGCGATGACCATGGGAGCGGTGGATGCATTAAACAATGCCGACATGTTGTCTGAAATCTATGTGACGGGTTGGGGCGGTACAGCGAAAGAGATTGAAAAGATTCGTACGGATGAATTGGATGCGACTCCAATGAGAATGAGTGATGATCTTGGTGTGGCAACGGCCGAAGCGATCAAGTTTCATTTGGAAGAGCGTGAAGCAGAAGTCCCACTGGTTTATTTAGGCCGTATCACGGTTGTACACAACAAGATGAATGATGACCAGTTGGATCAGCTGACCAGAGAAGCGTTTCGATATTCTGGTAAGAACTAGGTTAGATTCAATCTATCCTTTATCAATCAAAAAGAGCCGCTTATCTGTCTCGACTGAATCAGTCTGAATATGATAAACGACTCTTTTAATGAGTGGGTTCTGGATTCGAAATCTAGCTCTCGAAACCTTAGAGGTATAGTCTACTCAGTGACCTCTTGTAACACCTCTCCAATTGATCCACTTGGTTGGGTTATCCCTAGTTTGTTTGAAAGTGTTGGCGCAATGTCGTATGGCGTGATTGCACGCGAGATCTTCTGAGCTTCAACGTCGTAGCCTGCGAAGATTACAGGGACATGCGTATCGTACTTCCATGGCGAGCCATGTGTAGAGGCGATTTGAAGGCCTTCCATATCGTTAATGTAACTACGCGGTGCAAATACCACATACACGTCACCTGAACGAGCAGGGTGGTAGTTGTTTTTGATTAGCTGCATCACATGAGTATCAGGCACTCGGTTCGCTGCAATATCGCTGCTTGATACTGCAAACGCCACGCCCTTCACTTTCGCTATTTCATCGGCGATCGCTTCCTGCACTTTAGCTAGGTCAAGTTTCTTCTCTGCGATTAAATCGTGATTCAGATAGATATAAGGCTGTGCATACAAGCGAATGGCGTCTTTGGATAAACCAAATTGATCCTTCAATCTTTTTTCTACGCCACTCGAGAGCAGTGTATCTTTATTGAAGTATTGAGCTTGATTAAAGCCAAGCGCATTTGCCGCAGGTGAAGATTCAGGGACACCATGATCGGCAGACAACACAATTAATGTATTTTCTAGCCCGACTTGGTTATCAACGGTTTTAAGAAGCTTGGCGATCGTCTTATCAAGCCGAATTAGATTGTCTTCTGTTTCTAGGCTTTCAGGGCCGTATAAGTGCACCACGTAGTCGTTTGATGAGAAACTCACAGACAGGTAATCGGTCACGTCACCTTGGCCTAGCTTCTCTTGCATCAACAGTGTGCTTGCAAAATTTTCTGTGATCTCGTCACCAGCCGGGCTAACGGTTAGCGTTGTGCTGTAGTACTTGTAACTTGCAGGGCCATAAGGGTGAGGGAAGGTGCGTTGGAAGTCACCGAGTTTCACTTTGTGTTCGGTATCGTGTTCTTGAAGCGTGTACTTGTCACGTGGTAATGAGAGCTCCCACTTCTGTTTCGAGTACTGAGCAGCAATTGCTTTCTCGTTCCAACGTGATACCCAATCTGGATACTCGTCGTAGTAATAGTTGCTGGTGACAAACTCAGATTGCGCTTTGGAGAACCAGAAGGCTTTACCACTGTGTCCCGCCAATGAGATTGCGCCGCGGTCTTTCACTGATACACCGAACACTTTTGATTTGCCACTATTGGAAATCGTCAACTCGTCACCAAACGTGGTGGAAAGTATTGGCTCCGGAGAACGTCCATCGCCCTGTGCTGTCTTCTGCGTTGGGTCGATCTCAGTTGCTTTATCGACACCCGCACCAGAGGTCAACATTTTGTAGTTGCCGTCTTCTACGTTATACACCAAACGCTCTTCACTACGGTCATACCAAACGTTACCTACCATGCCGTGTACGCTCGGTGGCGCACCTGTTGCAAGCGACACATGGCCCACGATCGTTTCCGTGTTGCCATGTTGGTAATTCGCATTGGTGTAGTAAGTACCATCATCCATTAAGTACCGGAAACCGCCTTCACCGAAGTTGTGCTTATATCGTTCGATAAGATCTGCGCGCAGGCCATCTACCGTGATTTGAAGGACTAGATCTGGCTTTTCCGCAGCCGAAGCTGGGAGAGCACAGAGTAACGCGAGTGTCAGTCCTGAAAGCTTGGTGTATTGCATAGAGTTTCCTTATTCAGTATTGCAGCAAAGTTCTAACGTTTGGTCAGATTTCTAACGAGTGTACAGTGCGAATCGTATTTTTAGGATTGTTGGTGAAGATTGTTGAGTCATAACCGTCGGCACCTTTAGCTGGTTCACATCTTTAGTTAGTTCGCATCTCTAGCTAGTTCAGAGCCTTAGTTCGTATCCTTAACTAAACGCAGGCCCATATCTGACATAGTGATCGATTGGCTTGCGAAGTCGCGACGGTAACTTTCAGATTCGTTTTCGTCATAAGCAAAGCTGCCACCGCGAACCGATTTATGTGATAAACCAACGTCGCTGTGTTTTGCGTTGTTAGGATTGTCTGTTGGACCGAATCGGTAGAAGGTGTCATCGAAGGCATCAATCACAAACTCACCCACGTTTCCGGTCATGTCATATAAGCCTAGTTCATTTGGCTTCTTTAGCCCGACTGGATGTGCGCTATTTTTAGAATTTGCTGAGTACCACGCAACATCATCTAAGTTATTGGAACCACTGTAAGTATAGCCTTTGCTCTTGTTGCCACCTTTCGCTGCAAATTCCCATTCAGCTTCAGTCGGCAGACGGTATTCTTCACCCGTAAGTTCGTTCAATTGTTCAACGAAGTAGTTCGCCTGTTGCCAACTTAAGTTATTGACCGGAACTTGTGGGTTTTGGAAATAACTGAGAGATGAACCCATCACCGATTCGAACAATTCTTGAGTCACCTCAAACTTCGCAATGTAGAAACTATCTACAGTTATATCTCGCGCTGGTCGTTCTGCTTTGGTTGCTGCAGGATCGTTCGAACCCATGGTGAATGTACCACCTTCAACTAGCACCATTTCTTGGTCGATTTGTTGGGCGATAGGGTGTGTAGGCACGCTCGCACAGCCGCTTAGGAAAATAGTCATGGTGACGCTGCTGATCGCCGCTAATTGTTTGTAATTGAAAAATTTCATCACGTGCCTCGAATGTTCGAAATAGAGGGCAATTTTAACGTTTAAGGTCATTCCTATTGGTTATAAAGGGTATAACATGCCACTGACTGAAATAGGCATTATGATGGCTACAGACACTAAGATAGGTAGATAAATCATGCACATTACTCAAGGTCCACAATACAATGGTAAAGCGTCTAAACGCTTGCATGTTATGGCTAAGCCAATTGGCGCAGCGTGCAACATTGACTGTAAATATTGTTATTACCTAAGTAAGCAAGATTTGTTGGAGTACAAGAAAGGCAGTTCTCCAAGAATGGATGATGAGACGTTAGAAACCTACATCCGACAATACATCGAAGGTCAAAATACGCCTGAAATTATCTTCTCATGGCAGGGCGGTGAGCCGACCATGCTGGGTTTAGCGTACTTTGAAAGAGTGGTTGAGCTACAGAAAAAGTACCGACCTGAAGGGGTGTTGATTTCAAACGATCTACAAACCAATGGCACATTATTGAATGACGACTGGGGCCGATTCTTAGCACAGAACAATTTCCTAATCGGCTTGAGTATTGATGGCCCTGAAATGCTGCACAATGCGTATCGTGTTAACAGAGCAGGCCGTGGCACATTCAAACAAGTGATGGCGGCTGTGGAGCTGCTCCACAAACACCAAGTGAAGTTCGCAACGCTTACTTGTGTGAATAACCTCACCAGTCAAAATGCACTTGAGGTGTATCGCTTCCTACGTGATGTGGTGAAGTCACCGCAAATGCAGTTTATTCCTATCGTTGAGCAAAAAACCTTTAGAACGGTTGCGCCACAAACGTCTCAAGTGAGTGACCAGCTCAAACAAGGCGACAAACGCCTTATCCCCGGCCATAAAGACTCGATCATGGAATCGTGGTGTGTGTCGGACTTGGCTTGGGGTAACTTCCTTATTTCTGTATTTGATGAGTGGGCGAAGAACGACATCGGTAAAGTGTTCGTTCAGTATTTTGAAGCAAGTTTAGAAACATGGATAGGGCGTCCTAATCCGCTTTGTACTCTGAATGAAATCTGCGGTAAAGGCCTCGCGATGGAGCCTAATGGCGACGTATTCTCATGCGACCACTATGTTTACCCTGAATACAAGATTGGCAATATTCATCACGAGAAGCTTGATGATTTGGCGTACAGCGCACCACAGCAAAAGTTTGGTTTTGCTAAATCACGCACAATGACCAGTCAATGTCAGCAGTGTGATTACAAGTTTGCTTGTCATGGTGAATGTCCTAAAAACCGCTTTATCAAAACTCGCGCAGGCGAACCGGGCTTGAACTACTTATGTGCAGGTTGGCATAAGTTCTTTTCTCATGTCGACAAGTCGATGGCTTATATCGCTCGTGCGATGGGGCATCCGGTTGCTCATGGCAAATTCAGTGATTCAGTATTGATGGCACATCGTGCAAAACAGGCGCAACAAACTACGTTCGAGACCAAGTTTTAACTCGTTTTTTGGGTCAACAGGTCCAAGACAAATTTAATCAGATACGAGTCTAAGGACAGGCTAAGTTCTCCAGTTTAAGGTAATACTATAATGAAGAAGAGTTTAGCGACGGCTGTTGCTTTATTAGTTTCAACGTCCGCATTGATTTCAACGTCAGCAGTGGCAGCGAATAGCGTTCAGCAAACTGTTGACGCACCGGCAAAAAATATCAATCAAGTGCTCGAAATGACGGACACACAAACCCGTATTCAACAGTTGTCTTACATGGCACAAGATCAGAACCAATCTATAGAAAATCGTACAGGTGCACTGCAAGAGCTTGCTTCATACCCAAGCCAGAATGCGCTGGTGGCGGTGGCAAGAGGTTTGAAAGATCAAAACCCTGAAGTTCGTGAGGCTTCGATTATCGGTTCTTCGCCATATCAACTTGAGCATCGTTGGGCGTTAGTTTCGCCTTTGCTTAGCGATTCAGATTCTATGGTTCGTCACTCGGCAACATCGAATTTAGTACGTGATTACAATACGTTAGATAAAGAACAGAAAGCACAAATTGAACAACCCGTCGCTGAGTTAATCACATTCTTGGAATCACAAGAATCTGAAAAGTTTCAATTGTTGTTCGCTGACGTGCTCCGTTGGCACAATGAATGGGATAAAGCGGAAACGATTTATCTTGAGTTGATTAATACTCACCAGAAAGACCCTCAAGTTTGGCTGAGCTACGCGGATAACTTCCGATCTCAGAATAAAGATCAACAAGCGGTCGAGGTGTTGGATCGTGGTTTGAAGAACGTGCCGGACAATGCAGCGATGCACTATTCTAAATCATTAACTTTGGTTCGCCTTGAAGACAAGGCAGCAGCAGCCAAAGAGATTGAAGTAGCAGCAGAACTTGCAAAAGATAACAGCTATTACTGGTACCTGAATGGGGTACTACAAGAAGAGTTGGATATCGACAAGTCGACTAAATCGTTCGAGAAGGCGTATTTGATCTCTGGTTCTCCAGAGCAGTTATACGCGGTATGTGATATCTACGTGCGATACGGCAACGACAAGACCGATGATTGCTTAAGTGAGCTAGGTAAAGTGGCTCCTGATTATGTTATTGAACAGCTGAAAGAGAAGCGAGTAGCGCCAAGCTCATAATATTTGAATGAGTAAATAGATAAGCCGCTTATGAAAAGCCAGTCGAAATATTCGACTGGCTTTTTTGGATCTAGAGTTCTGTTTGGAATGTCAATAAAAGCAAGGCACAAGTTGGAAACATCTAAAGTGGGTGAGCTTATTCTCTCACCCGTTAAGTTAAATTATTCGCCCATTGAGGTGGATGCACGGCGTCTGTCTGTCGCGCCATGGATCTTGCCATCTTTGATTTCAATGGCGTTCAAACCGCTGACCACTGGAATGACATGTACTGGGTAACCGAGCTGCATAAATTCTGGAACCAACATTTCAGCGTAAGTCTTCTTCTCGACCAATAAACCCGTTGGGTCATAAGGTTTGGTGCGATCTATCTTGGTGCCGTATTGGATGTTTGGAAGGTCAATTGCTTCCTGCGCAGACAGATCCCAATCGAGAATGCCCACCACAGTTTTCAACACGTAACCCGGAATTTGTGAGCTACCAGGAGAACCTACCACTAAACGCAGGTCGTCTTTTTTATCCATAACCATTAACGGGGTGATCGCGGAACGAGGTCGCTTACCTGCTTCAATAGAGTTTTGAGTTGGTTTACCGTTTATTGTGGGTTTGGTGGAGAAATTTGCCATTTGGGCATTAAGAATCACGCCATCGACCATTACCCCTGAACCCATGCCTGTGCCGACGGTGCTGGTCATTGCAATGGCATTACCGTCTTTGTCGATGATTGATATGTGCCCGGTATCTTGGCTCTCAAAACCTTGATACTGAGCGTAATCAGTATCGGATAGCTTGCCTGCTTTCGGATTTGTTTTCGCAATACCACTCTCTGGAATGAGCTTACGTCGCTCATCGATGTAGGCTTTGTCGAGTAGGGCAGCAACGGGCGCTTCGATATAATCTGGATCGCCCGCATAAGCGATGCGATCGGCCTTGGCGATTCTCATGGCTTCGGTCATCAAGCGCCAAGGTTCAACATCGGTTTTAGACATGTCGGCTAAGTCATAGGCTTCCAACATTTCAAGGCTTTGAGCAACCATCACCCCACCAGAGGCTGGATAACCAAACGAGACAATCTTGTTGCCACGGTAGTCGCTTTCAATAACCTCACGTTGTTTCACTTGGTACTGTTCAAAATCTTCAATAGACAGCTTAGCGTGGTCGGCGTCGATTCGACTGTT